>Ga0268360_1001100_pt1 | contig 31899 bp, 21 predicted proteins | sample BioMet11_FD_192465 | JGI IMG/M metagenome (GOLD analysis project Ga0268360, IMG submission 192465) | Sewage microbial communities from Oakland, California, United States - Biofuel 11 (Illumina Assembly) | ecosystem: Engineered > Wastewater > Sewage > Unclassified | place: USA: California... | reverse complement strand
GCTTGACCCTTCAACTGCAAAAATGGATTCTGTTGCAGGTGTTAAAAAAGCAGCAGAACTCGGGTACAAAAAAATTGCAGTAACCGCAGCTTTCGCAGAAACCGCAAAAGAGTTACGGAAACTTGAATCCGAACTCAGTCTTGATTTGATAGTAATTGGCGTACATGTCACAGGTTTAAACAGGGAAGAAGCTCAGAGCCTGGTGGAAAATTCAGACATTGTGACCAGTTGCGCTTCAAAACCTATCAGAGACCTCGTAAAGCCTCTTGCTCAGGTGGGAACTGCAGTTCCACTTTTTGCTCTTACCCAGAAAGGAAAGGAACTTGTGATCGAAAGGGCAAAGGATATCAAAAGCCCGATTCTGATCAATACTATGGCTCTACCTGTGCTTCCTGATCACAAACAGCCCAAAGAACTGAAGTAAAAATGGCTTTATAGAGTCATTATTTTTTCTTTTTTGAAAGGTCAATGTTCTTTTCAAATCAGGCTTTTTAACTTGACGTTGTCAGATTAAACAGTTATTCCAATCGCGGTTATCGATTTCACTACGAACTGTATATTTGACACACGAGATCTAATGATGACGTTTTACCTTGTAATGTGACATAGTCAAGTTAACTAAGGTTAGAAAAATTAAATTCTTGTTCTGGTTACTGGCAAGTATCAACTTTAGACAGGAAAAATTAACGACAGTGAAAATAGTGAAAATTTCAATAAGACGGAAATAAAAAACAAACACAACAGGGCAAAAATATTTAAAATTAACGATGTTTGAGTGGAAATTTGGGTGGAAATTTGGGTGGAAATTTGGGTGGAAATAGGCTGCAATATATACAAAAATGAGTTAATGTGACAATGTCACGTTATTTCTCTAACCATAATATACTGTTGAGTTAAATATAAGAGCGGTCTGAGGGGTATTTTTAAACTCCATAAATTTTATATGGATTGACTGCTAAAATTAAATGGTAATGAATGAGACTGATCCCTCGAACTAACTAAATTATCCACGAGTGGAACAAAAAGATTTTATTTAGTTACTTTTATTCTTTAATTGTTTGCGCTTACGCAGGGTATAGAGATAGTACAGAATATTGAGTATAATGATAGTTTGATACTCTTTGTGAAAAGTCTTCATAAGAACTCATTAGAATAAACAGGGGTATTTAATGAGCTCAGTTAAGAAAAATAATTTGATTGTCGGATCTTTTATTCTCCTTGCATTGATGTTATATTTCTTTTCAGGTTTTTTATCTGTAGCAGGAGCTATTATGGGTAATGAACTGATTGCAGAAGACAATGAGAGGAATGAAGTTAATGAAAAAACTGAAGTCGCTCCTGATTCTTATGAGAAAATGGCACAGCGCCCATCTTCTATCGAAGGTCTAATTGATAAGGGAAATGCATTATACTTTACAAAAAAATATTCATTATCTATAAACTGCTATAATGATGCACTTAAGATCGATCCTGATTCCTCATTGGCTTGGTATGGAAAAGGACGTTCTCTAGTCGGACTGGGAAAGAATGATCAGGCAGTTAGCTGTTATGAAAAGGCCCTTTCGACTTTTCCGGCCTCTTCCGAAAACTGGTATGATAAGGGTAACAAGCAGCTTGAGCTAGAGAAATATATTGAGGCTATCAACTGCTATGACAAAAGTTTTGCTGCCAATACTTATCTCTCCACAGTGTGGTATCGAAAAGCTCTTGCTTCTGGGCAGTTGGGGCTTAATCAGGAAGCTCTGAACTCTTATGACAAATCTATCGAACTGAATTCCAATTCTTCCAGCTCTATGCAGATGCAGGGAGTGGCTTACCTCGGCCTTGAAAAGTATCCTGAGGCAATTGAATGCTTTGACAGTGCTCTTAGTATCACTCCTGACAATGCTGAACTCTGGTATCAAAAAGGAGTGGTTCTTGATAAGTCCGGTGATTACAAAACTGCAATAGGCTGTTATGACAAAGCAATTTCTTTTAATCCGGATATGGTAAACGCCTGGAATAACAAAGGTGTTAACCTTGAAAAGATGGGAATTTATGATGAGGCGCTTACTTGCTACGAGTTTGTTCTTCTTTCAGAGCCTGAAAATCTTGATGTTTTACAGAGAAAGGGTGTATGCCTTGAAAGGCTTGGAAGAAATGATGAAGCTCTTCAATGTTATGACGAGATTCTGGTCTACAATCCTGGCAATTCCGAGGCCTGGTATAGTAAAGGCTCTCTGCTTAATAAGACAGGCCAGTATGACGCTGCAATAGCATGCTATGATAAGGCGCTTAACCCGGACACAGGGATTCAGGTTGAAGAAATCGGAAGTGATTCACTTGAACAGCTAAGCGCTTATGAAGCTGCACTTCCGTCTTATCCCAAAAATCCTGAATTTAAATCATCGACAGTTAAGATCTGGTACGAGAAAGCCCTATCTTTTGATAAGCTTGAAAAATACGAATCTGCAATTGACTGTTATGATAAGGTTCTTGAAACCGAGTCCGGACATGCTGTTGTCTGGTATATGAAAGGACTGGACCTGGAAAAGCTTGGCAGATATGAAGAGGCAATTGAATGCTATGACCGAGCCCTAAAACTGGGTTCCGGATATGCTAAAGTCTGGTATCAGAAAGGCTTAGACTCTTCAAAAATCAAAGAATACAACGATGCAGTAGAAAGTTATGATAAAGCTCTCGAGATTGACGAAAACTATACACTTGCCTGGGCTGGTAAGGCTTTTGCCCTGGCGAAACTTGGAGAATACGAAAGCTCTCTTACATGTTACAACAAAGTCCTTGGGGCCGTTCCCAGCAGCGCAGTTGCCTGGTACAATAAAGGGCTTACTCTTGATGAACTTGGAAAGCATGAAGAAGCTTCAGAATGCTATAACCAGACTCTTCTGATCGATCCCGAATATTCGGCTGCACGCTTCAAGTTGAACAAAAACATGGAACAGGACTCAACAGAAACTCCAGTATTAGAACACTTTAAAAACAATAGTGCAGATTCCAATCCTTCCCAGGTGCTTTCTGGAGGTTTCTGGGCTTATCTTCTGAACTATGAATACTCAAGTCCAGAAGACCTTGCCGAACCTTCCGAAGATCTGGACCTGTTTAGCCCCGAGGTCAGTTACGATGCTGCATGGTATGGAAAGGCCTCAATCTACAGTAAACTCGGAATGTACGAAGATGCACTTACTTCTTATGATATGGTACTTGCAATTAATCCTGCACGTGCCGAGGCCTGGTATGAAAAAGGCTCGATACTTGATAGGTTGGACAGAAGTGAGGAAGCTCTGGAATGCTACAGAAAAGCCCTGGAACTTGACCCTCAGTCAAGTACAGCCCTTTATGGGATAGCCTCTACTGTAGATGATCTTGGAAAGCTTGAAGAAGCAGTCAGTTACTATGACCAGTTGCTTGCTCTAAACTCCAGCAACTCAGATGCTCTCCTTGGAAAAGGTCTTGCCCTATCGAACCTGAGCAGGTATGACGAGGCAATTTCCTGTTACACTACACTTCTCAAATCTGAGCCTAAAAACCTTGAGGCTCTCAGAAGTCGGGCTCTTGCTCTATCGAAATCCAATAAACCCAATGAAGCGCTCGCAGATTACGACAGAATAATTAAGCTTCAGCCTGAAAATTTCCAGGCCCTGGCTGAGAAAGCCTCTTTACTTGAGGCACTTGGCAAGTATCAGGAAACTGCTGCATGTTATGAGAGAATGCTTGAAATCTCACCTGACAACAGGGAGATAATTTACAAACAGGGAAGAGCTCTGGAGAACAGCGGAGACTTTGAGGGGGCGGTAGGCTGTTACGATAGAATTCTTGCGTTGGACCCGGGAAATCTGAATGCATATAATAACAAAGGCTTTGCGCTCTACAGGCTGGAAAAATACCAGCAAGCTATTGACTGTTACAATAAAGCTCTGGAGTACAGTCCAGATAATGTTACAGCCTGGTATTTCCAGGGCTGCACTTATCTCACATTAAGCAGCAATAAAGCAGCCCTTAATTGTTTCAACAAAACAGTACAGCTTAAACCCGATTGTATCACAGCCTGGTATAACAAAGGATACATTCATAACATGATGGGAGAAACTGAAGAAGCAGTTTCATGTTATGACAATGTACTTGCAATTAACCCGAACTCACCTTCAGCCCTCTACAATAAGCGGTTTGCGCTTTATACTCTAAAGAAACTAGATGAGGCTGCTGTATGCAAGTCGAAACTAGATGAAATCGACCCCGGTTTTGCGGAAGCTCTGCAGAAAAGAGGAACTAAGTTTTTCCTTCCTGAATACTATAATAGTGCTCTGAATTACTCCCTGCCTTCAAGATGGTATGGCGGAGAGGAAAACGTTTCAGGTAATGTAAGTACAAACACGATTGTGCCTCCTCAATCAGGAAAGATAACTGAACTCTCTAACAGCCCGGAAAATAATAGCAGCAATAATAATAGCAGCAATAATAATAGCAGCAATAATAATAGCAGCAATAATAATAGCAACAATAATAATAGCAACAATAATAATACGGAGCTTGATGATGGACAGGAAAGTGAAGATCCAGATTACTGGTATGTTCCCGAACCTGATGAGTGAAGAGAAAATAGCAGTGAAGAATGAAGTATTACAGAACTCGGCTAAAATTTGAATTCCGAAAAATTGAAAATCAGAAACCTTTTCCGGTATGCAGATAAATGCACACCGGCACAATTTGTTTTTATTGTTTTTTATGCTACTAACCTGCTTTATTAACTTTTTTCTGGCTTATTGACCCTGTAACTTTTGCAAATAAAATTTTTTATCCTGAAAGTTTTAAGCTTTATGCTACCCTAACCTAAGTATCCATGACAGACAATTCCAATGAGATCGAGGCAAAGCCTGAGGCTTATGCTCATACCTCGAGAGAAAACAAGCATACACTGGAAGGTTATATCGAAAACCCGGATAACCCCGGTTCCGACCCCTCTTCTTTAAAACTTGAAATTCCATATAATGTAGTCATAGTTCGGTATGGCGAACTTGCTCTTAAAAGCACAGGAGTTCGGAACTGGTATGAGAAGATTCTGATGAAGAATATTGCGGCGATGCTGGATTCTCGAGATATTCCATATTCCCAGATACGTCGGGAATGGGGCCGAATATTTATCGAGACTACGGATTTCCGTGCGGCGGCAGCAGCGGCTGACGTTTTTGGGATTGTCTCTACTTCCCCTGCATTGACGACTGAACCTACCCTCGAGAGTGCAGCCAGTGTATGTGCTACCCTGGCTAAGGACCTGATTTTAGAAGGCGAATCTTTTGCCGTCCGGGCCAGAAGAAGCGGGAACCATCCTTTTTCTTCAGTGGACATAGGCAGAACCTGCGGAGATGCCGTCTGGAGTGCTCTGGAAGAAAAAGGAAGGCACCCTAGAGTTGACCTGAGCTCTCCTGATAAGGAAGTTTTCGTCGAAATGCGGCAAAATCTCGCTTACGTCTATCTGAAAACATTCAAAGGCGTAGGGGGTCTTCCTCTCGGCACGCAGGGAAGTATGGTCGTTTTAATGTCCGGCGGGCTTGACTCTCCGGTTGCAGCCTGGCTTATGATGAAGCGCGGAGTTACGATTATTCCGGTATACTGCAATACTTCGCCCTATGCCGAGAATGCCGCAAGAGAACGCGCTTTTGAATGTATTCGTCAACTACAGAAGTGGGCTCCAGGGCATCAGTTTAAGACTTATGAGCTCCCTCACGGCCCCAATCTTCGGACCTTTATCGACATCTGCAACCGAAAAAATACCTGTCTTCTCTGCAAACGCATGATGTACCGAGAAGCCTATGAGGTTATGAAAAAAGAAGGTGCAAGCGGAATTATTACCGGTTCTTCCCTGGGACAGGTAGCTTCCCAGACGGCTGCCAATATGTATGCTGAAATCTATCAGCTTGCTATCCCGATTTATCATCCCTTAATCGCCTTTGATAAAACAGAGATAATAGACATTGCCCGCAAAATCGGAACCTATGATATTTCCAGTCAACCCGCAGGCAGTTGCACTGCTGTGCCTGAACGGCCTGAAATAGGAGCAAACTATGACCTTGTCGTAACTGAAGAACAAAAAATGGATATCGAAACTATGGTTTTCAATGCTATGAAAGCAGCAAAAGTCCTTAAACTCTGAAAAAAGTGATGATTTTTTCAATTAATTTTTAATACTTTCAATTAATTTTTAATACTTTTAATTAATATTTAATACTTTTAATTAATATTCAATCCATTTAATTAATATTCAATACTTTCAATTAAATTTTAATACTTTTAATTAATTTTTAATATTTTCAATTAATTTTTTAGATCATTAACTTGAGCTCTAAAAGCTCTCTGATTTTTTCTTTTTTGACCGGCTTTTCAGAAGAGCGGTCTCTATATTTTTACACAGGTCTTCTTCTTTGAAAGGTTTCGAAATATATCCTTCTGGATCTGTTAGCTTTGCTCGTTCAAGGGTCTCAAAATCAGTACAGGCACTAAGGTAAATTATGGGTATGCCAAAGCGTGATTTAATGATTCGTGCCGCTTCAATTCCATCCATATCTCCTTTTAGCATAATATCCATCAAAACGATATCAACGTTTGTAAGCTCAGCTTCTCTTATTGCTTCTTTCCCTGAACCCACAGCACTCGGAACAGCATACCCTAAATTTTTTAGTCGGTTTTTAATGTTCAGGGCCACAATAGTCTGGTCTTCAACAACCAGAATTTTTGTTTTGTCCATTTTTGTCATCCGTCTTTTGTATTTTTTGAATTGTTTTTCTATTTTTTGTTCATTTACTATTTTTTAACATTTCTAAAATCGCGCTTCTCTATAACTACATGTTCAAAGTCACGCACCTCTAGAACTGCACCCGATTATCTCGATTTTCCCCTTTAACGAAATAACGGCAGGCTATAAGCTAGATCAGTTGTAGGGTAATAAAACTCCCAATCTTCTTATTCTCAGGTTTACGTATGACCACCAAAAATTATACATTTATTATAAACTCTTTTTTTATTAATGTTGCTGTTGCCCACAAGCCTTTCAAAAACTGCTTGAGCGCAAGCCTTTACAAAAAAGCTTAAGCAAAAACTCTAGCAACAATATGTTCGGCGCGATCAACTGGAGTAGCGGTTGTGTCACACCCATTTTCAAAAAAAGCTTGACTGCAACCCTTTTGTAAAACTATTTGATCGAAAACAAGACAACGTCTGAATTTGAAGAACTTATCCTCTAACCCTAGCGTGATCACACTTTTTTTAAAAAAGCTTGCCCGAAACCCTTTAAAAAAAAGCTTGAGCGAAAACCCCAATAACCGTTTGAGTTTGATAACCTTATCCCCAAACCCTATCGGCGTGATCAACCGGCGCAACGGTTGCGGGTCAACGGTTGCAAGTAAATGGTTTTGGAGGTTTGCCCGAGAGTGTCTGCCCTCGAGCAATATTCAGCATGAAAATACTGCCATCCACAAGCACTTTCATTGTTTGTGCATGTTATTCAAAGAATATTATTTTCGTTTAGTAAGGTTTTAGTAAGGTACTACATGGTTTTTACAGGATTTTTAGAAGTTTATACATTTACATGATTTTTAGTGTTTTATCCATTACATGTTTTTGGAGATTTGCTCGAGAGTATCTACCCTCGAGCGATATTTGATAGATATTGAAAACCGGATTGTGTTTTTAAAATTTTATTTTTAAGGCTGCCAATTTTCATTCTTCGTCAATTGCACTGACGTACCTGGGAAACAGGAGCATGTAATTTTCCTGATAAGATTTCCCATCTTCATTAATATCAAGAGTCCATATTATCTCAGGTGTTCTTGCTATTGATTTTTGTTGAATCGTCTAATACCTCCGAACTCAATTTCATTTTAGAATTTGCTCTTTTTCAATTTTGGTGCACGTCTCCAGGGAATGTTCATTCCCGAGACGAACACCAGCTTATTGCATGTCTGTTTGCACATAGAGGATTGAATTTTCCCACCTCTAACTAAACTCGAAAACTAAGTAAGGATATGGATTTGGGTAATGGATCTTAGCTTCAGAGATAATGTAAATATAAAAATAGAAATAATAGAAATATTACATTCATTTTACAGTTTGTGGATAAGGATCTCAAACTCAAATGGTCAGGGTTTTCGCTCAAGCCTTTTATGAAAAGAATTGTGATCACGCCGACCACGTTGTTGTTGCTGGAGTTTTCGGTCAAGCCTTTTTGAAAAGGGTTTTTGGTCAAGCTTTTTTTGAAAAGGGTTTTCGGTCAAGCCTTTTTTGAAAAGGGTTGCGGGCAAGACATTTTTGAAAAGGGTTGCGGGCAAGGTATTTTTCAAAAGGGTTGAAACTTCTCATTTCTGGTCAAAAATTCTTTTTTTACGGTCTTTTGTTAAGGCTGCCTTCTTTTTCTCTACCCGCTCAAGAAGAGCTTTGCCAAGGTTCGAATACTCTTTTTTCACAGTTTTTTCTTTTTTCACGGTTTTTTGGGTGAAAATAGCCTCTTCTTCTTTTTTTCCAAAGATGCCTGAAAATTGATCAAAAAGCAGAATTGAAGTTTCAAGTAGTTTCTTCTGTCCTGAAAGGTTGCCAGGAGAGAGCTCACCTGCGCGTGTAAGAAGCCCTGAAAACTGTTTAAAGATCTCAAGCAGTTCCTGGCTTTCAGCCTGCTCCCTGACCTCATCTGTCATTTTTGAGAAGTATCGTTCACTTTCAGATTTTGCTATACCGGGCCGGTCGCTGAAAAGGATGAATAAAAGCGCTTGATAAAAGGGATAATAGAATTCTGGAATATGAAAGCCAACAGAGGCTTCGGATGCTTCCTTAAAGTAATTGACGGCTTCTTTTAGCCCATAAATATAAGTAGCTTCATTTTCTGCCCTTAGCGCCCTCCAGAGAGAAGCTCTTCCAAGCGAGCGGAAAGCATACCTTCGGACATAAACGTAAGGATTGTCAGTAAGCGCCTGAAGGTCTCTCCAGGCCTGGGTTTTATCCGGCGTATAGAAAAAAGCAGGCCCAAGAGTCTGTGTTGCAACCCTTTGCACAAAACTGTCGCTGTGGTCGGAAAAACTTAACAGGTCTTTCCAGGCTTTTTCCTGATCTGGTACCTCTACATAGCCTGAAGATAGGGCAAGAACCGCTCCTTTCCGGACTTCGCGGTCTTCAGATGATGCAAGTCTTACAAGCTCGTCCCAGGCTGCCTGCTTATCTTCACAATAGGCAAAAGCAGCAGCAAGAAGTTCAGAAGCTCTCCTCCGGAGCCGGACATCCTGGCTTTCAGCAAGCTTTACAAGGTCGAAAAAAACGGTGGACTTTTCCTCAACCGCTGGAAATACCTCTGAAAGCAGGTCTGCAGCATCCCTTCTGGTGTCTGTCTCCTCTTCCCCGGTCAGTTTAAGCAGTCCGTTCCAGATATCCTGTGTTTTGCCGGTTCGGGAGTAGGCTGCAAGCAGGGATTCTATTGCGCCTCTTCGCATCTGAGGATCAGGATCCGACGCCAGTTTAATAAGCTTATTTACAGCTTCTTCGTTATCTGAAAGACCAGAGACTGACCCAGTAAATAAATCCGTCATATCTTTTCTTCGTACGTATGCCCTGTTTTCGGCTTCAAGCCCGGAATTATCAGACACTGATTTTTTAAAAAGGTTAGAGACTGGTTTTCTGTCTTCTGTTTTTTCAACCTGGAGACCACCAGTTTTTTCATATTCTCCAGTTTTTTCTTTTTCCCCTGATTTCTCCCCTGATTTCTGTTTTTCTCTAAATTCACCTTCCTTTTCGGGTTTGCGATCCCCCTCTGATTCATACTCCTCCCAGAGTTTCTCCAGTTCTCCTGAATTATTTTTCCAGGTTTTATCCTGCTCTCCATAGTTGCGTTTTCTTATCTCTTCCCACTCCATTTCACTTACCTCAGGTATATTACATAACTCAGGATAAACAGAAGCAAGCGTATCCACAACCTTTCGGAGCACAGGGCTATCCTTCATTTCAGCCAGGCGTACAAGCTCGGAATATGCCTCTCTTTTGCAGGAAATGTATGGAAAAACCTTCGTGAGAATGTTAACCACTGTACTCTGCATACTTTCTTCCTCATTACCTGAGAGTTCAATGAGTTCCTTCCATAGTGAGTCTTTATTATCCAGACCTGAAAATAAGGATACAAGCGCATCAGCGGCCATGTTCCTGATATAATGATCTCTGGCTTTCGCCAGGCTCAGGAAATCAGTCCAGACCTTTTTCTTGTCCGGCATCTCAGGGAAAATAAAAACCAGGGCATCGATAGCCTGCTTTCGAATATACTCATTCTCGTCATCTATAAGCCTGAGGATGTCACACCATGTTGTTTTCTTATCCGGTATATGAGAAAAAACCGAGGGTAGAGCCAGAAGGGCTTCTTTCTGGACTTCAGGGTTTCCTGATACTGCAAGTTCCATCAGAATCTCAAGAGTTTCATCCTTCATCTCGTCTGGCATCTGTGTGTAAATAACTCCAAGAGTCCGGGTAGCCTGCTCCCTTATTTTTTCATCCGCAGATTCGCTAGCCAGTTCAAGTACTTCGTTCCAGGCTTCTTCTTTTTCTTCGTCTGTCAGTTCCGGAAAAACAAGGCTCAGAAGCAAAGTCGATTTCTCACGCAAATAAGAATATTCTGAGGTTCCCATTTCAAGCAGATCTTTCCAGACCTGCACCTTATCAGGAATTTCCTTTATTAAATATTGAAGTGAGCTGACAATTTCCCTATTTACATCTTCCATACTTGATCTGGAGTTTATCAGCCCGGCAAGATCTTTCCATGCTCTTTTTTTGTCCGGCATAAGGGAAAAAACACTGATCAGAGCACTGGCTGCAGCGACCATTACGGACTCTGCCGGATAAGCTGTCAAATTCACAAACTTGTCCCATACAAGATTCCTATCCGGAACATTAGGAAAAACAGCGACAAGTGACTTGACGGCTTCTTCCCTGACTGCGTCATCGTCGTCAGAACAAAGCCTTAACAGATCTTCAAAAGCCTGTCTTCTGTCAGGCAAAGCCTCAAAAAAAGTTCCCAGCTGCTTTGCAGCCTTTATTCTCTCATCTGAAAACTGATTGAAAACTTTATTATGTATCTCTGGCTGCTCACTCAAGAATTCCCACCAACTTTGCTATAATGACGTCCTATCTAAATATCCTTTATTTACTATCTCAATCTGGCAGGTTTCCTCATATAAGTATTGATTCTGGATTTTAGCTGGAAGTAAAAATTGTTAGTGTCGAACTGGAAATTACTGCCGTCTTTCAGAAATTAATTGCAACCATTATAAAAACCATTACTGGATAAACTAACCGGATATATGGACAAAATATCTTTTATTAAGTAGAAGGCAAAAGGTGAGGAAACAGTTTTCTTGGCTCTTCGTCGAATGCTATATCCGTATAAGTGCCTGGACTGCGTGTAGAGACACCCTGATCCTCGTACTCAGGAAAAGTGAAACATGCAATTTCCTCCCTGTTGTTTTCTGGAGAAGATTTAAACGCACATATGATTACACATTGTTTTTCTTCAAGTGTAAGGTAAACAATTAATAGCGGGACGAACCTTCGCTTACACTTTCTAACCTTTCAAAAAGCTTAAATACCTCTGGGTATCAGATAGGTTCTCAATCAAAGATATATTGCATTATATTATTGTTTATTTATGCCATTACAAATTAATTCTTTTAGTCCAAAATTGTTTAACTATGGACCTGTATCATGCTGAATTATGATGTACTTATATAATTGTGAATTATAGTATCCGATAGGATATAAAAATAGAAGGCTGAAATAATGCGGCAACAGGACGTAATAATTAAACAGTTGGCACAAAAAATAGTAGATTTTATCGAACCTGTTATTCCTTATCTGGTTATTGGATCTAAAAAAGCGGCTGAAGAAGCCTGCAAAAAAGTGGGGTCTGGAGTTTGGGAGACTAAAAGAAAGCTCTGGGAAAAACTGTGTTCAACAGAATGCACTGAATTAAAAGAAGCCGCCGCAGATATGATTGTTGCTCCCTCGGATATGGATGTAAGGCAAGTTTTTATTCAGGAGATATTAAAATTGCTTGAAAAAAACCCTGATTTAGTTAAAGAAGTTTCGTCTTTTATGGATTATAAAACAGTACAGAAGTTAATGACCGAAGATAATTCGTCCAGGATTACAAAACAAACCTCAGAACAAGGTTCAAAACAAACTTTGATTGATAGAATCCAGGTGTTTGACGAATTTAACAGGCTGCTTGAGGTCTTCGTAACAAGAAAAGGTGTTTCTCAGGGTATGGAGCGAGAAGGAATGCCAGATACCGAAAAACCTGTTACTGGTCTGGGAGTTACAGGCGAAAAGAGTCCCAGCGACTTACGAATTGAGCAAATTGCAGAGATTAAACATATCACAAAAACAGATTCTGCAAGAGCCAACGTTGAAAAAACAGATAATGAGATTCAAGATAAGGTTCAAACGGCAAAGGCTCTTTTAATGACAATCTCAAGTCTGGAAAATCCGGAAAAAAGAGGGATTATGGAAGAGGCCCTTGATTTTGCCTCCCATATCCAGTATGGAGATTTAAGGTCACAGGCCCTCTCCCTGTCTGTCCTGTACCTGGACGAGCCAAAAAAAGCCGAATCTATTGAGAAAGCCCTTGAATCTACCTCCCATATTCAGGATGAGAAAGAAAGAGCCCTTGTCCTTTCCTCACTTCTCCCTCACCTGAGAGGACCAGGCAAAGAAGAGCTTATTGAAAATATCTTTTGCTTCTCACACCATCTCCAGTATGGAGACACGAAATTCCAGATACTTTCCTCGCTTGTACCGCATCTTTACGGGTTAAAAAATGAAGCTATTATTGAAAGAGCCCTTGAACTCATAGAGGTAATTTTCTCTGACTATCAAAAGATACAGGCTCTCTCATCTCTTATTCCATATCTAAATGAGCAGAAAAAAGAAGAAGTGCTGGAACAAGCCCTTCAATTAGCTTTCGGCCTTAAAGATAAGGACATGAGGCCCGAAGCTCTCTCGTATGTTCTCCCACACCTGGACGAACCCAGAAAAGAAGAGATTATTAAAAAAGCCCTTAATATGGCGTCCGGAATAAAATCCGAGTCCCAAAAAGCTGAGGCTCTATCCTCACTTACTCCATATATTGACGAGCTGGAAAAAGAATAAGTTATGGCCATGTAAAACGTTTATAAATAAGCTGCAAGAGGCTGAAATAATTATAAACATTCAGCCTACTCAGCTCAATTAATCTACTTAGTTATATTGCATAATTTTTATAAAAGTCGGTTATATTATGAGACAAAGAGCCATAATAAATTACTCTTCGTATGCAGGAAGAGTGATAACACCTATCTCCGGAAGTGGATAGCCAACAGCGAAATGGTAGAGGTCCTGGAACTCAAGCCCTTTGAGCCCTATAGCCTCATGCAAAGGGTCATCAAAGAAACACCCGATTCCACAACCCCTTAGACCATATGCTTCGGCTTCAAGGTAAAGAAGCTGCCCCAGAACTCCGCACTCCCAGAAAAGGTATGGATATATCCAGGCCCCGAACCTGTTCAGAGGCTCTTCGAACTTTGAGAGCATGCAGGCAGTAAAACAGGCATCGGCAGCTTTTCTCTGTGTACAGGAAAGCTGGGCTGCAAAATAATCCAGAGTTTCTTCCATCAACAGGTAAAATTCAAGGTCTGACGGACAATTTTTCGGTTTTTCCCATAAAAAGTCCGACCTGATCGCAGCTTTAAACCTCTCTTTTTCTTCGGGTTTGCGAAGGAAAATATAAAGTCCCGGAAGCAGGTCCTTTACGCGGTTCACGAAAATAAGCAGGTGAGTAAAGGAACCAAAAGCAAGAGAATCGAAAATCGGGTTGTTTTGCGGAAGGGTTCTTTGCAGCATCGCATAGAAAGTTTCTTTTTCCAGGTATGCGCTGTTATTCATCTCAATAGCACTTCTCCTTCCCCGGATAACTCCGCGCAGAGGAACTTTATCAAGCTTGGACAGGTTCACGAAGCTGCTGGTTTGTAGTGATGAAGCAGTCTGTATATAGGATTTTGATTCTTCATTTGATTCTTCGTTTGATTCTTTATTTGATTCTTCATTTGATTCTTCATTTGATTCTTCTTTTTTCTCAAAATAATCGGTTCCCTTCTTTTGAGCTGATGAGGCCACTTTTTCAATACCTACCCATTCAACATGCCCCGGGCTTAAACTGTTAGGAACACCTTTCCATGAAAGATTTTTAAAAGCAGGAACCGCCCCGGAAGAAATTCTGCCTTTTGTACAGGTATTTCCTGCCGGATAGACAGCAAGCAGACAGGCAGGTTCCTGTTTTTCAGGACCTTTCTCTCCGGAAATGCCAAGAAGCACTGCAATCTCTTCCGAGCCCATGTCTGCAAGAAGGCTGGTTTTCCAGCCGAGCCCGGCGGCAGCAAAGGTCAGGGCAGCGATTGCATGCCCAATATCATGCTGTGCATATCGAAAAGCTCTGAGCCCGTATTTCCAGGAAACCCGCCAGAAAATTGAACTCAGCCCCACGAAAAAAGTGCCTTCAGGAAAGCCCGAACTTAATAACTCCCAGGTCTCTGGCGAAAATTCAGCTCTGAGTTCAAGGGCGTGAGGCAAAGGAGCATAATGGCAGACATACGGGTTTTTCAGAAGCCCCTTCACAGCACCGGAAAGGAGGTACACCTCGGTAGGATGGAGGTTTCCACTTGAAGGATTAACGCGAAGAGGCCATTTTGTACCTTCTGCCCTCTTCCAGGCAGAAATGGCAAAACTGTCAAAAAAAAGCCTGGAAATCGATTTCGCACTCAGCTCATACGGCTTGAGTTTTTCCGGTGAGAAAGCCTGTTCATAGGCAGGAAAAGTCTCAGTTTTTATACGCTCATCGCTCCAGATCTCCAGATTAAAAAGTCGAGTTCCATGATAGTTAAGGAAGGGATCGGGCTTGAGAGGCAGGTCCAGGTGGTAAGGCCCCGGAGCATAAGCTTTGAAGTTGTGTTTACTTGCCTGGTGATAAGCCAGTATGGCTTCAAGTTCCGCTGTCATAATAAGCACATCCGGTAACCGGAGAAATCTAATTCTCAGACAATTTTTTTGGTAAGGAGATCTGCATTTCAGAATCCTTGATGAAAATTAAGCTTTTTTAAGGGCTTCAAGTACGGCTTTTCCAAATGCATCAGCACTTGCAGGATCTCTCCCTGTGACCACACGGCCCGAAACCACTACTTCCCTGTCCAGATAGATAGCCCCATGTTCCTTAAGTTCACGTACAGTATCAGGACTTTTGAATACTGTGCTCTCTTTGTCCTTCAAGATACCTGTTCTTGCCAGTACTACAGGGGAAATACAGATCGCGGAGATCACCTTTTTCAGGTCATCAGCTCCTTTTACGAGCGCCTGCAGAGCTTTGTTATCCCACAGATATTTTCTAGAGCCTGAGCCCCCTGAGATTACTATTGCATCATAGTCGTCAATTCTGGCGTCTGAGATCGCGATATCAGGCTTGATTGTTCCTCCGAGCGTCCCTTTAGCCGTTTTCTTAGATTCGGCTGCAACAGTAACTTTTAATCCTGCAGCCTCAAAAAGCTGTTTCGGAACAAAACATTCCTCGTCCCTGAATTGCTCCTGGGCGATTACAAGCAGGATTTTCTTATCTTTATACTCGGTTTCTGTCATCTGGTTACCTTCTGTAAACTTGAAAATCAAGAGTCGAAGAAATGAAAAATGAATGGTTCAGTACCCCTGTTTCCTTAAGGATATGTTATAAACATATAAATGGATACTTCTTTTCGGTAGTGAACAACCTGAGAAAATCTGTAAAGATTCTGGAAAAATGTAGGAAGATTATGAGAAAAAATAGAAAAACTAATAGAAAAGTAGAAAGATTATGGGAAAAGTAGAAAGGTTATGGGAAAAGTAGAAAATTTATGGTAAAAGTAGCGAGACACTTGGATAGGCGTAAGAATCTGGGGAAAATATGCAAAAATACTGAAAAAATTTTAATTAGTGAACAGTTTTTTGAAGCCAGGGGAAAGTTGTGAAAAAATGAAAAAAAATGAAATACCATTGTAAGAAGTCTGAGAGTCTCAGAAAGAGTCTGGGGAAATAGTAATCAATGAGACTGTTACGTGCCCGTTCAAGTTATAAGGAAATACAGAACAGCGGAGATCCCTGCTCCTGCAAAGGTCGCCACTAAATTGACTCCGCTGTTTGAGAGCACTCCTCTTTTCTGAAGCGTAGCCCCAAGGAAGCTGTCTACATTTGTCCCGACAAACCCTCCTGCGGTTGTAATAAGGACTGATAATATAAAATTGTCCGAGATCCCCAGTAAGTATGCAAGGACTCCTATCACTGCAGAACCGAAGATTGCAGCAAGTTCACCAAGTAACGATACGGCCCCGTCGACTCCGGGTTCCGAGAGTTTGAGGGTTGTTATCATTCTTGGCCTTCCTTTTGCTGTTGTCCCTATTTCACTTGCCAGGGTATCTCCGGTAGCTGTTGCAACCGTACCCATATAGGCATAGATGATCGGAAGACTGTGCTCCGGGAAAACCCCGTATGCTACTGCAAGGGCAAGGGCTGCTGCACTATTCGAAAATACGTTTTCGTAACTCCGGATGCCGTCTTTAGCCTGTGCAATTCCTATGGATTCTTTGTATGCATATTTATACTTTGTAAACCCGCCTCCGAGAATAAAAAACGTGAGCAGGAGCAGGTACCAGGAAAGCCCGCTGAAGACAATTATCAGGACTCCCAGAAGGGCAGCACTCAGAAGGGCAGAAACATCTGCAATCTTCGCCCTGTAAGCCAGCACGCCCAGGATAAATGAGAATATAAGTGCTATTACCATTTTTTCAGGAGACACCCAGTACCTGAAATCTTCAAAAATCCACATTGTCATGCCTGCACCCAGCGGCACAGAAATATTCTTGTCTATTTTGGAGGGGATTGACTCAAAAAGAGAACCGGTAACCGCCCCGATAACAGCTATGAAGAAAATCAGGTTATATGAAACCGGCAGTTTCTGCCAGTAGACAATCCAGCTTGCGGCAAAGAATGCAGCACTAATCCGAAGTGCCAGGAAAGCCGAGCTCCAGAGTATTGAAAAACTCCTCTTTTTGATTGTTTTCCGCCTTAAATTGGAATCAGGTACAGAATCTGTTTCAGAAAAAGAGGTTTTATGGTTTCCCACTGCCGCAATCGCAAATGCGGCGAGCACTATGTAGAAAGGATAGGTATAAGAAAAGTCCCCAGAAATCACGGAAACAAAGAGCATGAGAGCCAGGGAAAAAACAAGGCTGATAACATCTCTGTCACCCAAAATAGGGTTTCCAGAAAACCTTAATCCCAGGAAAAGAATGACAGAGATTAGAAAAAGAAGATTAATCCCTGCAAAAGGAGCTATAAGAATGAGCAGGAGATACAGGATATGCATTACAGGAATTCCCTGGCAGAAATCCCCGTTTTTAGTGAATCTGGCAGCTCTGTTCATTATAAGACATCTTTTGTTTTTATTCATTATGGAAAGTTACATACAATAGGCTTATCTTTATAAATAAGTAGTTGTTTTTCTTTCAAAGATTGTCTAAAAATATGTATCAAAATTTAAAACGATCTGTTTTAGCAGTTGTAATCAAGGGAAATTTACGCAAATACTTCAAGTCCTATAGAGATTAGTCGATGAATAAAATAACTTTTGCCTCACATTTTATTATTCAAGTTTTCTCTTCTTCGCAGTATCTCAAATTTGCTGTTAATTTGAAGTCCAGTTTTTGTATACTATAGAAAAAACTGATTTCAGATATGGAATTTTCTACCCGATGACTTATTGAAATTTGAGAGTTTACAATAAAAATTGACACACTGCCTTTATGTTTCTTTCTATAAATTATTTAAAATTCTAATCCATAAATATAACCAGAATAAATTGTATATTATTTATAGCCAGCAAAGCTGGATGCTACATATTATGCGGTGAGGGATAAGTATGGAAAACTACGACCTTATTATAATAGGTACGGGTTCTGCAATGAACTACATAAATCCTATTTTTGATTCAAAACCGAAAATGAGAGTTGCTGTTATCGACAAAGATGAACCAGGCGGGATCTGTCTTACCAGAGGGTGTATTCCTTCAAAAATCCTGCTTTATCCTGCCGAACTAATCCGGGAAATTGAAACTGCATCTATTTTTGGAATTAAGCTTGAAATAAAAGACATCGATTTCCTTGCCATTATGGAAAAGATGCGCAGGAAAATTGGAGAAGACATAGAGGCAATAAGGAATAGTTTGGCCGATGACCCGTATCTTGATTACTATCACGAAAGTGCGGAGTTTATCTCACCTTATACCCTGAAAGTAGGTGAAAAAACCCTCCACTCCGACATGATCTTTCTCTGTACCGGCTCAAAACCTTCAATTCCTCCCATTAAAGGCCTCGAAGAAGCAGGATACCTTACAAGTGATACTATGCTTAAGCTCACGGAATGCCCAAAAAAGCTCGCCATCTTAGGAGGGAGTTTCATTGCAGCCGAATACGGGCATTTTTTTTCAGCTATGGGGGTCAGTGTCACAGTTATAGGACGAAATTTCCAGTTTCTTCCACAGGAGGAACCCGAGATCTCCAGGCTTGCCAGTATGAAGATGTCGGAGTACATGCAGATCATTACAAACCACGAAGCTATAGAGGTTAGAAAAGAAGACAACGGGCAGAAAACGGTTGTTGCAAGGGATAGAAATTCTGGAAAGGAAGTAAAAGTCACTGTAGACGAGATCCTTGTGGCAACAGGAAGAGCTCCAAATACCGATATTCTCCACCCCGAAAGAGCCGGGATCAAAACCGATACCCAGGGCTGGATTCTGGTGAACGAGTTTCTTGAGACCTCACAACCGAATATCTGGGCATTTGGGGACGCAAACGGAAAATACCTGCTAAAGCACGTAGCAAACTATGAGTCCGGAATAGTTTACCTTAATGCGGTCCTGAAAGAAAAAGTAAAGGCAGACTATCATGCCGTACCGCACGCAGTATTTTCCTGCCCTGAAATTGCTGGAGTAGGCATGAAAGAGCAGGAAGCCGTAGAAAAGTATGGAGAGAAAAGAATCCTCATAGGCCTCAAGTTTTTTGAAGATACTGCAAAAGGATCGGCTATGGAAATCAGGGATTATTTCGTAAAAGTGATTCTGGATTCGGAGGAAAAAAAAATCCTGGGAGCCCACATAATAGGCCCTCATGCTTCAGTCCTGATCCATCAGATAATTCCTCTCATGTATACGGAGTCAAGAAGTCCTGAACCAATAATGCAGGGTATGGATATTCACCCTTCCCTGAACGAAGTTGTAACCAGGGCCTTTTATTCGCGGCTGCCGCCTGAACATTATCATCACTTTCTTAAACATATTGGGCTTGAGGACTGAAAAGATCTGCCCAATGAGAACTGAAAATATTTACTCAATGAGGACTGAAAATCTATAATTGTTTAATAAATCAAGTCTCTACACTTTCTTCCTTCACACTATTTTTTTAAGGTCAAAAACCCACCTGCTGATGCCTGGAGCAACGTTTCCAGCCCGCCTGTACATTTCTACTTCAAGCCCCATTTTTTTGTATTCGTTAATCAGCCCAGGAATCTGAGATTCGGCTTTGAAAGTGTAGAAGTGAATATGCCCTTCCTTCCTGACAAGTTTTGTGATTTCAACAAGAAAATGGTCCATTCCATATGGCGTAGGCACTATGGCTCTATCAAACCCGCTGCCCGGAACTTGAAGCTCTTTATTTTTTCCCTTGCCGGGAACTGGGCAGGCGGACAGGCCAGAAAAAGCCTTATTTCCTACTTTATCGTTGTTTTCTATTTTTTTACTATCTCTGACTTTTTCGCAATTCCCACTACATTCGCCATTTTGAGATTCTGTATGGGTTTTTGAATCAAGTATCTGGAAAATCTCCCCAGTCCGAAAAAGATTCTCAAAATCATCCTGGATTACGGTTACTTGCCCTTCAAGCCTGTTAATCCGGATATTTTCTCGCAGGCAGGTACAGGCATCGGGATTTATTTCGATAGCATAAACCCTTGCTCCTTTTCCTGCAGCAGGAAGCACAAAAGGGCCCACTCCGGCAAAAGGAATTATGATATTTTCTCCCGACTTGACTTTTGAAGCTACCCGCCTTCTCTCAGAGTACAGACGGGGATTAAAAAAGACTTTTTTGACGTCCAGCTTATAGGCATAGCCGTTTTCCCTGTGAATAGTCTCAGTCGTGTCCCCAAGCAGAAGCTCAAAGTCCGCAACTCTGTGCTCTCCTTCGAGTTTGCTCACCTTATTAAGCACGGCCCGCGTATTACCTCGCATGGAAAATAGCTTTGAGGCAATAGCTTCTTTATAAGCCCCAAGCTCTGAAGGGATCGAGATTACGGCCACGTTCCCGATATAATCAAAACGTTTCGGAACCATAGGAAGCAGGGGTTCTTCAACTATTCCTCTCATTGCATCCTGCAAGCTCACCTTTTTTCGGAAACTCATTCATATGCCTCTACTTATCAGATTGCAAACTTTCACTTTAGATTTTAGTTTCAGATCTTAGTTTCAGATCTTAGTTTCAGATTTTAGTTCTGCTTTTAGGAAGCATTTTTAATATATGCTTTTTGGGAAAAGGCTGAGATAGTATGGAAAAAGATAAAGCCCAGAAGAAAGCTTAAACGGCTATTCCTTAATAATGCAGGCAGGACTATTTCCCATGAAAATTGTTATAGAGACTCCGAAATACAGTTTCTGGAAATATAACAAAACCGAAAATGGCTATGAAAGGGTTTTCTTTTCCCCCTTGCCCACAATTTTCAATTACGGCTTTGTAGAAGGAACGGAAAGCGCGGATGGAATGGAAGAAGATGTGGTAGTTTTAGGGCCCCGCCTGTCAAAAGGAAGTACACTTAAAAGGGATGCTTTTGACGGAATAGTAAAGTTCCTGGACGATTCGGTCAGGGACGATAAGAAAATCGTATATATCAGCGGGTTTCGCTCTTCTGTTCTGATTGCTTATTACTTCAGGCTTTATGCTCTTTTTAAAGTTTTCTTGTATGCTTTTCACGAGGGAAGAATTGCAACTTGCAGGTTTGAAGGAATCGAATTCCGAAAATTGCGCTGAGACTTTTAGACCTTTGCCTTTATTTTTAAATTCATACACTTATATTTTAATTGCATATTCAGTCCATTTCAGGTTCATCTTCAAGTATAACGATACGTACACCTGCGGCACTTAATTTTACTGACTTGATGCCTTTCAGGCAGCTTTCTTTTCGTTTGTAACTGGCTTAAAGCTATAATCTGCCCGATTCTTGCCCTCAACCTGAAACGATATCTACCGACTTTGTATGTAATAAAACAAGTTAGAATTTGTAGTAAAATAGTGGGCCAACTGGGGCCAACTGTATACTATATATATTTGAAATAAAAAATTAAAAAAGCGAAATAATTTTGGGATAAAACATATGTGGAATTTGGGTGAACTTAATATAAACTCCTGATTGACAAAAAAGTAAAGAGAAATTTCGAAGAGGTTGAGTCGAAGAAGTTATAGAAACTGAGTATATAAAATATTAAAGAGTATCTCAGCCTTATTTTTCTTACTAGAACTTAGAAAAGTACTAATAATTTAAAGAAGCTTAAAAAAAAGGTGCTTTAAATATGCCTTTTCATGTGATGCTTATCCCGACCCTTGGTTGCCCTGCTAACTGCAGCTACTGCTGGAGTTCCGAAGAAAAGTCCCCGATAATGAGCATTGAAACAATAAAAGAAGTGGTTGAGTGGCTTAAAACTTTTAGAGGAGATTCCGTAACTTTCACTTTCCACGGTGGAGAACCACTTCTGGCAGGGGCAGAATTTTATCGGGAAGCATTGCCTCTTCTGGTTGAGGGTTTGAGTCCCAGGAAAATCGCGTTTGCGATACAGACAAACCTCTGGAAAATGACCCCTGAGATAGCTGAAATTTTTGCGGAGTATGGAGTTCCGATAGGCTCCAGCCTGGACGGCCCAAAGGAACTTAATGACCTGCAGAGAGGAAAAGGGTACTACGACAGAACCATGAAAGGTTATGAAATTGCCAGGGAGCATGGGCTTAATGTGAGGTTCATTACCACTTTCACTTCGCATTCTGTAAAACAAAAGGAAGATATTTTCAATTTTTATCTTGAGAAAGGATTGACGCTCAAGCTGCACCCTTGCCTTCCTTCTTTAAAAGGTGACAATCCTGAGAAATGGACTCTTGCTCCTGAGGAGTACGGAGAATTGTTAATCTATCTTCTGGACAGATACCTGGAAAACCTGGGCCGGATTGACGTTATGAACATTGATCAGCTGTGCAAATGTGTATTCACAGGCAGGGGAACGGTCTGTACTTATGTTGATTGCATGGGAGATACCTTTGCAGTCGGTCCTGACGGAGATATATATCCCTGCTATCGTTTTATAGGAATGCCCGAATATGTCATGGGCAATGTTTATGACCGGCCGAGCATGGCAGACCTGGCTCAATCCGAAGCCTGGAAGAAAATGCACCAGTTTAAAGAATATGTGGACACTGCATGCAGCAAATGCGCCCATATCAAATATTGCAGAGGCGGGTGCCCGTACAATGCAATAGTGCCCACTGATGGCGAGATAAAGGGTGTAGACCCGCACTGCACCGCTTACAAGATGATTTTTGATGAAATAAACAAGCGTGTCAATGATGAAATGTTTGGGGGTTCAGGTATGGATAATATGTTTATGCCCCAGACAATGAAACCCTCAAAACCAGGAATAATGTCCCTCATGCTTAAGAAACTCTGAAACAAGCTCAAAATGTATGGAATTATGAACTTGTATGAAATCTATGAAGTAGCCACACTTTTGGAATAAAAAGGGATTTTAGAGGTATTATTGATGAAAGAAAGTTTGAAAATTGTAGCAATGCTCCTTGTTGTTGCTACTGTTGTCTTTGCAGCCGGATGTTCCGAAAAGACAACAAATCAAGGAAACGAAACTTCCGAAAATGTAGTTTCAGAAGACGAAGTTTCAGGTAATGAAACTCCAGGTATCTCAAACCAGACCGCTCCAGCAGTAGCAGAAACACCCTCACCTGTTGAAGCATCAAACGTAACCGAAAAAACCAATGAAACTGTTGCGGAAGACAATAACACTGAAAAAACTGAAAATATAACAAAACCTGTAATCAGTAAATCAACTTACGTAGCCCCGCATCAACCCAGTTCGGAAGCAAACCAGATAACCTATACTACATACAATAACAGCAAAAGTAATACATCAACTGCTTCAAATCAGGGTACTCTAAAGATTATATCAAATGGAACAAACACAACTCAGGGAAATACAACTCAGGGAAACACGACTACAACCAGTGATCCCCTGCGAAAACAAAAGATTGCTCAGAATCACACATCCAGTAATGGAACTATAAGTGTCTGAACTACAAGCAACATACTATAAAGCATCCGCGAATGGCAACGAAAACAGAATTTGACCTGTGATTTGACCTGTGATTTGACCTCGTTTTCTTTTTATTTCTCTATTTTTTTTAGTCGAAAGCGTCATAAAAGTCAAGAATTATTAAATTTATATTAATAAGTTATATATTTTATTTCTTTTTCTATCATCAAGGCTCTTCGCTATTTCGAATGGGTAACTTACATCTAGCTCCTGACTGTTGAAGTATCATATATAAGACATGAAAAAAATTGTTGTTGAAAAATCACATTCAAGCTTGATGTTTTCATGTTTTATCTGAATACTTTTTAGTAAGCAATTATTTTCAACCCACGCAAAACAGCGGAGAGCCAATAACTTTAAATAAATAATATCCCTATTAAGCTATGAATGAAAAAACAAATGATTCATTGAGATTAATAAATTAGCTCTTGAATGGATAAGTTAGAAGATTACGGAGTCAGCAAAATCTGAGAGAGCTATTTTCAGAGGAAAGCTATGAGATCTTTTACAGATGAAGAAAGAGAGATTATAAGAAGGAAAATTATAGACCGGGGCAAAGATTGCTTTGCAAGATACGGGATCAAGAAAACAAGCATTGAAGATCTTACTAAAGACCTGGGAATTGCAAAGAGTTCTTTTTATTCATTTTTCAGTAGTAAAGAGGATCTCTTTCTACAGATATTTAAAGAAGAGCGAGAAGCTTTAAAGGACAACTTACTCGAAAATTCATTCCTGAAATACAGGACAGAACCTGATAAAGCTGTAAGAGCTTACCTCCATTACTTGCTGAATATAGTTAATAACCACCCAGTCTGGAAAAAAGTTTTCATAGAAAAAGAGTACGTTGAGCTGACAATCTTCCTGTCTTCTGAAGAAAAAATTAGAAATATTCATAAAGAAAACGTGGCAATGATTCTGCCTTTTTTTGAAGAGTGGGCAGATGCTGGTCTCCTTATAGACAAAGATGCCAGGATTCTTGCCGAAACCACATTCGCGGTTTTTTCCCTCACACGTTTCAGGAACGAAATTGGGGATGAGGATTTTCCGAAGATTATGGATTTTTTTATTGATCTCCTGACAGAAAATATTGTAAAAAAAGACGAGTAGAGTTAATAAAAGGGATGTGTAGGGCTAATAAAAGAGATATGTAGAGCTAATAAAAGAGATGTCTAGCGCTAATAAAGAGATATGTAGAGCTAACAAAAGAAATGTGTAGAGCTAATAAAAGGGATGAAGAGAATCCCCTTAAGAGAAAACAGGCTTTTTGAAAAAACCTGATCATTATCAATAATGTGTATAAGGTGTTTGAATGAAACACATTTTATCTGTTTGTCCAGAGTGCAAAAAAGTTATTGATTCCATTATGTTTGAAGAAAACGGCAAGATAATGTTGAAAAAAACTTGCCCCGAACATGGAACATTTATGGACATTTACTGGTCGGACAGCAAACTATACGACAGGTTCAGACGCTATTCTTATGTAGGCAATGGAGTTTCCAGTGAGTCGACTCTTACTTCTAATGGTTGTCCCTGGGACTGCGGAATTTGCTCCAAACATAAAACAGGGACTTTGCTTGCAAACATCGATGTTACCAATCGTTGTAATCTTAGTTGTCCGGTGTGCTTTGCTAATGCCAAAGCAAGTGGCTTTATATACGAGCCAGATTTTGAACAGATAAGAGAAATGCTGCTGACTCTCCGGAATCAAAAACCTGTTCCCTGTTATGCCGTCCAATTTGCTGGAGGAGAGCCTACAGTCCGGGAAGACCTTCCGAAAATTATAGAAACGGCTCAAGAGCTTGGGTTTACACAGATCCAGATTGCAACTAATGGTGTCAGGCTCGCAAAAAGCCAGGAATACTGTGAAGCTTTAAAGAACGCAGGGCTCCATACTGTATACCTATCCTTTGACGGAGTCTCAGAAGAACCATACATAAAAAATCGAGGATTTAATGCCCTTCCTGTAAAACAAAAAGCTATTGAAAATTGCAGGCAGACCGGCCTGAGTAGTGTTGTGCTCGTGCCCACCCTGATAAAAGGCGTTAATGACCGCCAGGTTGGAGATATTGTCCGCTTTGCGGCTAGAAATGAGGACGTAGTGAGAGGCGTAAACTTCCAGCCGGTAGCATTTGCAGGCCGCATTGATCAGGCCATGCGAAAAGAACAGAGAATAACAATTCCCGATCTAGTATCACTCCTGGAAGAACAAACCGAAGGAGAAATTCCCAGTTCAGCCTGGTATCCTGCATCTGCCGCAGTCCCCATCATCCGATTCGTGAGTGCGGTGCGAAAGGTCCCGCTTCCCGAGTTCACAGTGCATCCTCTCTGTGGAGCTGCCACTTATGTCTTTGAGAGAGAGGGAAGACTAATTCCTATAAACGAGTTCGTAGACGTGGATGGGTTACTTGAGTTCCTTGAAAGCATTACTCCAGAATTTAAGGGGAAAGGTTCTAACGTAACGAAACTTACAAAAGTTCTCCACAATGTACCGCGCTACATTGATGAAGCCAGGAGTCCAAAGGATCTTAAGATAGTCTCCCTCATAAATAATTTTCTTAAAAACGGTACAAGAGAGCATGCTGCTCAATTTCACAGAAAATCACTTTTCCTCGGAGCTATGCACTTTCAGGACCTCTACAACCTGGATCTGGAAAGGGTTGAAAACTGCGGAATCCACTATGCTACTCCTGATGGCAAAGTGATTCCCTTCTGCACTTATAACAATTTTCATAGAGAAGGAGTGGAGGCAAAGTATTCAAAACAATATAGGAAAAACATGGAGTTTGATAAGAAAACCCTGGATGTTCTGGAAAGAGAAACACCTTGATTTCTCCTACAAAGGAAAGAATGAAAATTTTCTAAAAGGCAAAAATATAATTCGGTGGTGTAATACAAAATATTTATATTAGATAAAAAATTAACTGAATGAAATTTTTATATCGAATAAATTGGTTCAATAGAGCCAATAACTTTAACTGGACAAATACATTAATTGTGAAAACTATTCAGAAGAGTAACCATACAAAATGTAAATCTGAATTCAAATCTGATCTTTCTGAGGAAGAAGTTAAAGATGAAAACTAGACCTCGGAAATTCAAAAAATATTCATTGACCGAAAAATAAAAGTTTAAAATTATAACGGTTAAAAAGAACTTTCAGGACTCTATTTAAGTAATCAGTAGAAACCCTCAGAGCCTTTGGCACATGCATGAAACATGAGAAACTTTATACTGGTGTTAGAGATTTTCATGGAAAATAATGTGGCATTATACTGTGATGCCTTTCGGTTCATGCCACAGCATTTGCAAGAAAGAAGATTTCTACTGGTTAAGCATTATATATTAATTTTAAAATGTACAGGTGAGCTGGTGAGCCTTAATATAAACAGATATAAATGTGGATACTGTGGTGCCTGTGTGGGAGTCTGCCCTAAAGGAGCACTCGAACTTGTAGAGACCTGGGTCGAAGTAGACGAAAGTACGTGCATTACGTGCGGGATATGCGATCGAATCTGCCCTGTCGGAGCAATTGAGGTAATGAAATGAAGGACAGTTATGATGTTTTAGTTATAGGAGCAGGGCCTGCAGGTTCCATTGCCGCCAGAACTGCAGCCGAAAAAGGGCTGGATGTACTTTTAATCGAAAAACGCCAGGAGATAGGTGACCCTGTACGCTGTGCCGAAGGCGTGAGCAAAGTATATCTCAAAAAACACGTGGAAATTGACAATAGATGGATTTGTGCTGACCTTAATGCCTCCCATATTTACGCGCCGGACGGTACAAAGATAGAGATGGCAGAAGAAATCGCTGGTGGAGAAGTAGGCTACGTCCTTGAGAGAAAAGTGTTTGACCGGGCACTTGCAGAACAGGCCGCCAAAGCCGGGGCGGAAGTGAGGGTAAAAACCAGAGCAACCGGACTTATCATTGAAGACGATTTTGTGAAAGGAGCCAGGCTCATGCATCTTGGAAAAGAATACGATGTGCGGGCCAAGATAGTAATAGGCGCTGATGGTGTAGAATCAAAGGTAGGCAGATGGGCAGGCATCGATACCTCTTTAAAGCCGATAGATATAGAAACATGTGCCCAGTACCTGATAGCTGGATTGAACATAGACCAGCACCACTGCGAATTTTACATAGGTAATGAAATTGCACCGGGCGGCTATATATGGGTCTTTCCGAAAGGCGGTGGAAAAGCCAATGTAGGGATCGGGATTCTCGGGAGCAAGACTGGAAAATTCAAACCAAGACCTGTAGACTATCTTAACAAATTTCTGGAAACGAAATTTCCCGATGCCAGGATAGTCGAGATGGTTTTCGGAGGAGTTCCGGTTTCTGGGAGCATTGAGAAAACTTCCACTAACGGACTTATGCTGATCGGAGACGCTGCCCGCCAATCCGACCCTATCACAGGCGGTGGAATTCTTAACGCAATGGATGCCGGAAAGATGGCAGGAGAAGCTGCATATACAGCTATATCCGCAGGAGATGTCTCCTTCGAAAAACTCGAAGAAGTTTATGAGAAACCATGGAGAGCAACCCTGGGTCACGAAATAGACATGAGCCTCATCGTAAAGAATTGCTTTATCAATCTAAGCGACGAGGACCTCAATTCGCTTGCGTATTCCCTGAAAAATGTAAAATTCGAGAGGATGAGCCTTCTTGACCTGTTACAGGCCCTCTTTAAAGCCAATAAAAAACTTCTCTGGGACCTTCGAGTACTTTTCAAAGACGCCGCAAAAGAAGTGGTAAAGAATAAGATGAACGCAGAATAAATGTAATATAGAGTAAGATGTAACGCCTGGAAGCCCAGGCACTTTCTTCCATTTATTAGACTTTTTTTAGGAACATAAAAGCAGAATCCCCGCATTTCCAAACGTGGGATGAATGCGCAATCTGTCTCAACATCACGTTTTCAACTCTGGTGAGACATTTGTTTATAATCCCAGAGAAATTTGAGTAAATTAGCTCTCCTGAGAGCGTTGAAAATATAACCTTTTTCCAGGGATTACTCCGCTTGAGCGAACGAAGTGAGCGAAACGGTACCGTCCTCCCGAAACGGGACTCGTGAAGCGAAACTTTTGTGTTCATAAATTACCCCGCTTGAGCGAACGAAGTGAGCGAAACGGCCCCGTCCTCCCGAGACGGGACTCGTGAAACGAAACTTTTGTGTTCATAAATTACCCCGCTTGAGCGAACGAAGTGAGCGAAACGGTACCGTCCTCCCGAGACGGAACTCGGGTGACGGAACTCAGGTGACGGGACTTGGGCGATTACTTGCTCCAGAACTCGGGCGTAAAAAGTAGAATTACAGTATAGACTTCAAGCCTACCAATCCACATATTTGCAATAAGGACCAGTTTACCCAGAGGTGGAATAGGAGCAAAACTGCCCATTGGACCTACGACATTCAGACCCGGCCCTATATTACCAAGCGTAGCTATGGATGCAGTAAATGAAGTTATAATGTCCATGCCCAGGACCGAGAGAATCAGGGTGCTTAAGAGAAAGACAAGCAGATATATGACAACAAATGAAACAATCGAATTGACAATCTCATCGGGCACATTTTTATTGTTAAATTTAACGGCTTTTATGGCTCTCGGATGAATTGCCTTGAACAACTCCGCTCGACTGTGCCTGAGGAGAATAAGGACACGCACAACCTTCATGCCTCCACCTGTAGAACCGGCGCAGCCTCCAATAAACATCACCACTATAAGTACCATTTTGGCAGAATCGGACCAGAGATTAAAATCTGTTGTCGCAAATCCTGTACTTGTCATGATCGAAACTATCTGAAAAATGGCAAATCTGAAGGAGTTAAAAAATCCTGTGCCCATATCCCGCCAGAGCAGAATAGCAAGAATCGCGGTTGCTGAAAGGACCAGGAATGTATAGAAACGGAATTCATCGTCTTTAAAAAGAAACTTTTTGTCTATGTAAATTGCCCGATAGTGAAGCGCAAAGTTTGCACCGGCAATGAACATGAAAAAGGTTATTATGAACTCAATCAGGGGGCTGTTAAAAGCCTCAACGCTCAGAGCGTAATTGGAAAAACCTCCACATGCCATTGTAGTAAAAGTATGATTAACAGAATCATAAAGGGAGACTCCCGCAAGCAGGAGGACAATAACCTGAAGAAGGGAAATTGCAAAGTAGACTACCCAGAGAATTCTTGCAGTTTCCTTTACCCTTGGCTTTAGCTTATCCTCAGTAGGCCCAGGCGCTTCGGCCCGAAAAAGCTGGCGGCCTGCAACTCCGAGTTTGGGGAGGATAGCGATGAAAAGTACGATAATACCCATGCCACCAAGCCACTGGATCATTCCTCTCCAGAAAAGAATGCCTTTTGGATGGCTTTCTATGTCAGTAAGAATTGTTGAACCTGTAGTGGTAAATCCGGACATGGATTCAAAGATTGCGTTTAAGGGAGAAATCCCATCCAGCATGAAAGGAATTGCACCGAAAACAGCAGCTGCAAGCCAGCTCAGGGCAACGATTGCAAAACCCTCTTTGCGCATCCATTCTTCTTCAGACTTATATGTGAGCAGGAGAAAACCTGTAAGGGTAGTTATTAGAATCGAGACCAGGAAAGGAGTTAAGCTCTCTCCGTAATAATATGCAACTCCGAGAGGGACTACCATGATCAGTCCCAGGAGCCGGAGCACACCACCAAGTGCATATAAGACAACTCTAAAATTCATGTGGTCCCTCGATTTTAAAAACTAATATACTGTTTTGAATTTTTTATATACATTATTTACTTAAAAAATTTTTCCACTGCCGAAACCGCGGAAGAAAGCGCAAAAACTATTACCCTATCTCCTTCTCGAATTATGGAATCTCCTCTAGGTATGATAATGTCATCATTATGAACAATAGTGGTAACGATTGCATCTTTAGGGAACTTGACCTTGTTGAGGGACTTTCCTATAATTTTCGAATACTTTGAAGTCGTGTACTCTATGATTTCCGCCTTTTCACCTTCCAGCATGGTAAGCTTTTCGATACCTTTTCCCATTGTAAGCTTAAGCACTTCATTTACGGTTGCTTCCCTGGGGCTGACTGCCATATCAATCCCAATCATTTCAAAAAGAGGCACATAGTCAGGGCGGTCAGCTCTTGCGATCACTTTCTTTGCCCCCATTTGCTTTGCCAGAAGCGAGCACAGAAGATTTTTTTCGTCATTGTCCGTAACTGCAAGCACGACATCCATGTCTTCGATATTCTCTTCCCTCAGAAGGTTGACGTCAGTGCCATCCCCATTTAAAATAAGGGCATTTTCCAGCATCTCTGCCACTTCTATGCAGCGGTTCTTCCTGTACTCGATAATCTTAAGGTCGGCATTCTCATTTTTGTCTATCAATTTGGCAAGATAAAAACCCACAATACCGCAGCCTATCAGGAGAATTCTATTTCTGTGAGGTTCCACGTTCCCGAAGACACGACCAAGTTCTTCCAGAGCTCTGGGCTTGCCTACAACTACCATGTGGTCGTTTGCCTTAATTAGATCATTTCCATGAGGAATAATTATTTCATGCTCTCGAAAAATCGCACTGACAATGCAGCAATCATCAAGCATGAGATCCTGAATCTGCTTTCCTACAAGTTTGCCTTCATGACGGATGGCAAATTCCATCATCTGAACTTTTCCTCCGGCAAAGACCTCCGTATCTATAGCTGACGGGCTCGAAAGGACCTCGGCAACCTCCGAGGCGAGCGCAAGTTCAGGACAGATCATTGTATCGACTCCAACCTGAGACCTTGAAGTTACAGGCACATCGATATAATCAGGGTTGCTAACCCTTGCAATTGTCTTTGTTTCTTTCCATCCTGGATGAGACCTTATGATAAGTTTTGCAGTCATACAGGCAACAATATTGACTTCATCAACGCCTGTGACAGCAACCAGAATATCCGCATCGTGAATAATATTGGCGAGAATATCAGCGTTTGCACCATTTCCCTCCAGAACCTGTACATCGAGTTCATCGGCCCTTCGTGCGACATCCTCATCTTTTTCGACAACAATTACATCGTGTGTGGCGGAAAGAAATTTTGCAATATGATATCCAACCTCGCCTGCCCCTATCACTATTGCTTTCATAAGGTTCCCTCGAAAAAAAAAGCTTGATTCAAAATAAATTAACCTGCTTACTTAAGTATTCTTTGGAAAAGGGAACTTAAAAGGGCATATTATAAGGAATACTCTTTATGTAGAGGAATAGCTTAAGGTTCAGAGCGTTTAAGATATCTATTTTTATAGGACGAAGCGTAAAACCCCTGAGTCTTTACAAGTGGTCCTACAATTACCCTCAGTAATAAAAGAATTCCTTCTTTTTTGAATTAAAGGTCTTATTTGCTTTTTTTAGCACTTTTTTATTACCAGTAATAATTGTCAAACAGCCTGTTTAGCTGAG
>Ga0268360_1001089_pt1 | contig 32342 bp, 25 predicted proteins | sample BioMet11_FD_192465 | JGI IMG/M metagenome (GOLD analysis project Ga0268360, IMG submission 192465) | Sewage microbial communities from Oakland, California, United States - Biofuel 11 (Illumina Assembly) | ecosystem: Engineered > Wastewater > Sewage > Unclassified | place: USA: California... | reverse complement strand
ATGGGACTAAGCTGGCACGTGGGGCGAATTTCCGCTGTGTGCTGTCTGATACGCCAATAGAAGCGAAATACATACGCGTTGAAGCCCAGGCTGGCCGCATGAAAGCACGCCTCATGGCTATCGTTGCGGAAGGCCAGAGAGGGCGCGTTTATCTTAGCCCAACATCAGAGATGGAGAACATCGCTGCTAGCGCAGAGCCAAAATGGAAACCTGATTTACTCGTAACAACTCCTTGCCACGACATTGATCGACTCCCCATGTACGGAATGTATACTTGGGGTGACGCATTCACCCCCCGCCAGCTTGTGGCTTTGACCACGTTTTCCGATCTGGTGGGCGAGGCCATCGTCAAGGTGCGCGAAGACGCCCAGGCCGCAGGCATGACCGATGATGGGAAGGGGTTGGATGACGGCGGTACCGGGGCTACTGCCTATGCGCAGGCTGTTTGCGTTTATCTTTCATTTTTAATAGATAAAATCCTTGTATATTCCTCCTCCCTGTGCCCTTGGCTAAATCAGCCAAAGAATGAGATCGTCGGAAACACGTTCGGTCGCCAAGCTTTGCCTATGATCTGGGACTACGCTGAGGCAAATGTCTTTGCAGATTCAAGTGGTAATATCGAGAAGCAGGTGTCCTACCTAGTCAAGTCGCTTGTCCTTCTCTCGACAAAAGGGGGAGGAGTTGCTGTACAGGCAGATGCATCGACAAATTGCAGTATCGAGAATAGAGTGGTTTCAACTGATCCTCCGTACTATGACAACATCGGATACGCGGATCTCTCCGATTTTTTTTATGTATGGCTGCGTCGGATGCTGAGGCCTATCATGCCGCAGATTTTCGCCACACTTGCTGTGCCGAAGGCTGAAGAACTCATTGCAGCTACCTACAGGCATGGCGGTAGGCAAGCAGCAGAGGCATTTTTCCTTTGGGGCATGACGCGAGCTATCCAGAAGTTAGCAGACGAAGCGCATCCAGCTTTTCCCGTGACCATTTATTACGCATTCAAGCAGACCGATACTCGGGATGAAGATGGAACTTCGAGCACTGGCTGGGAAACCTTTCTCGAGGCCGTACTCAGGGCAGGATTTTGTATCCAGGGCACTTGGCCAGTTCGTACAGAACGGCCAACAGCGTTGAAATCAACGGTTAACGCACTTGCATCTAGCGTCGTGTTGGTTTGCCGACGGCGCGACGTTGGTGCACAGTCAATCAGCCGGCGTGAGTTCTTGCGCGAACTCAACGCAACTCTCCCCGAGGCCCTGGATGAGATGACCCGGGGGGGCGTCAACTCTCCTGTCGCACCGGTGGACCTCTCCCAGGCCATCATCGGCCCAGGCATGGGCATCTTCAGCCAATACGCCGCCGTGCTCGAAGCCGATGGCAAGCCTATGAGCGTGAAGACCGCCCTCCAACTCATTAATCGCTTCCTGGCCGAGGACGACTTCGACCACGACACCCAGTTCTGCCTGCACTGGTTTGAGCAACTGGGCTGGGCCACCGGCAAATACGGCGAGGCCGAGGTGCTGGCTCGGGCCAAGGGCACCAGCATCGGTGGACTGGTCGAAGCCGGTGTTGTTGAAAGCGGGGGGGGCAACCTGCGTCTGCTCAAATGGGTAGAGATGCCCCGCGATTGGTCCCCGGACACCGACACCCGAACGCCCATTTGGGAGGCGCTACACCAGCTGATCCGAGCCCTGAACCAGGACGGTGAATCGGCCGCAGGCCGCCTGCTGGCCCGCATGGCTGAAAAAGCTGAACCCATCCGTGCTCTGGCCTACCGCCTCTACACCCTATGCGAGCGCCAGGGCTGGGCCGAGGAGGCCAGAGCCTATAATGAATTGGTCACGGCCTGGACTGGCATCGAAAGGGCGGCGGCTGAAACTGGACCGACTGGCATTCGACATACCCTTTTCGACTAAGGAGACCCCATGAACCTCACGCTATGGCAAGGAGCCGCCGTTTTCCATGATGAGGAGCATGGCCATGCAAATTGAATCCATCGAAATCGAAAACTACCGTGTGTTCCGACATGCCAAATTGGATGCTTTGCCCCGTCTGGTCGCGCTGGTGGGTGCCAATGGCTCCGGCAAGAGCACGTTGTTCGATGTCTTCAGCTTTCTCAAGGATGCCCTGGCGTTCAATGCCAGCAAGGCCGTTGCTCGTCGTGGCGGGATGCGGGAACTCAAAAGTCGAGGACAAAGAGGGCCGATTCGTCTTGAAATCAAGTTTCGTGAATCCGGCGGGCGTCTGGCCACCTACGAACTGGCGATCAACGAAGAGCAAGGCCGTGTGGTTGTGGAACGGGAAATTTTGAAATTCCGGCGGGGGCAACGCGGGAAGCCCTGGCATTTCGTGGATTTTTCGTGTGGTCACGGTACGGCTATCACCAACGAGCAGCAATATGGCGAGGCGGGCGCGGAGGAACAGCGGGCCGAATATGCTCTTGATGAACCGGATGTCTTGGCAATCAAGGGATTGGGACAGTTCAAGGATTTTCGCGTTGTCGCCGAATTTCGCGCACTCATTGAGAACTGGCAAATTTCTGACTTTCACATTGCCGAGGCGCGTCCGGCTACCGAAGAGGGTTACGCCGAGCATCTGTCAACGCGCGGCGATAATTTAGCCCAGGTGGCGCAGTACCTCTACACGTATCACCCCGAACGTTTCGGGCAAGTACTCGATGCCATGACCCGCCGCGTTCCGGGCGTTACCACGGTCGAGGCCAAGCCCACAGAAGACGGGCGACTGGTGCTGCGCTTCCAGGACGGGAGCTTCAAAGATCCGTTCATTGCACGTTTCGTCTCAGATGGCACCATCAAGATGTTTGCCTACCTCGTATTGCTTCATGACCCAAAACCATTTCCCTTGCTGGCAATCGAGGAACCCGAAAATCAGCTCTATCCGGAATTGCTGACGGAGCTTGCCGAGGAATTCCGTGCTTACGCCCGACGTGGCGGCCAGGTGTTCATCTCGACGCATTCGCCGGATTTTCTCAATGCCTTAAAACTTGAAGAGATCTATTGTCTTCGCAAGGAAGAAGGATTTACCACCATCAGTCATGCCAGTGATTCGGAGAACCTTCGCGCCCTGTACGAGGGCGGCGACCTGCCGGGCTACCTCTGGAAGCAAGGTCTTTTTGAGGGGGTCAATCGCTGATGGGGCGTGTCATCTTCTTGCTTGAAGAACCATCGATGAAGGCCTTTCTGCTTGAATACTTGCCACGGCTGATGCCAGGTTGGACACATGAGCAGGATTTTTTGCTTGTCCCACACCAGGGCAAGACGGATTTAGACAAAAGTATAACCAATAAGCTCAAGAATTGGCGGGAGCCTGGGGTTCGTTTCGTGGTTGTGCGTGACAATGATGGATGCGATTGTCATGTCCTCAAAGAACGTTTACAAGCAAGATGTGAAGGCCACCACACTGAAACGCTTGTACGTTTGATTTGCCAAGAGTTGGAGAGCTGGTATCTGGGCGACCTCACTGCTTTGGAACAAGCCTACCCTAGTCATCGTAAAGTATTATCTGGTCTGACGCGTCGTTTTCCCGACCCGGATGCCTGCCAGAAGCCTTCTCATGAGCTTGAGCGCTTGGTGCCTGATTTTCAAAAACAAGACGCCGCACGTCGATTTGGTCGGCTGCTGCGATACCAAGACAATCGTTCTGCTAGCTTGCGAGTATTTTCGCAGGGAGTCGAGCGACTGGGCAAGGTCTGACGGGGGATACCAATATGCTGAAGCCATGGCGTGAAGTTGCCATTCCCCACGAGGATGTTCTCAAGGGCACCTTCAAGCAGTCCGAGTTCGCGGCAGACCTGTCCAGGGTACACGCAGGCACGGCGACAGCCGAATACCAGGACCCGAAGCTCTTCTTCCAGCGCACCTTCATCACCGAAGGCATGCGCCTCCTACTCGATTCCGTGGTCAAGCGTCTCTCCGGTCAGGGTGGCGATCCGGTCATCCAACTCCAGACGGCCTTTGGCGGTGGCAAGACGCACACCATGCTGGCGGTCTACCACCTCGTGAGCCGTGACGGTGGAAAGGCCATGGTCAGCGACCTGCAAGGTGTCCCAGCCATCCTAGACGCAGTCGGAATCACCGAATTGCCGCATGCGAAAGTTGTTGTACTCGACGGTATTATGTCATCCCCGAACCAGCCTGTGGTGCGGGATGGACAAACCATTCGTACCCTGTGGGGTGACTTGGCTTGGCAGTTGGGCAAGGCCGAAGGTTACGCCTTAGTGGCCGATGCCGACGCTTCAGGGACATCTCCCGGCAAAGCCGTACTGGAAACGCTGATCGGAAGATATGCGCCTTGCGTGATCCTAATTGACGAGTTGGTGGGCTACGTGCGCCAGTTTGCGGAAGGGGCGACACTAACCGGTGGTACCTACGATTCGCAGCTTTCTTTCGTACAGGCATTGACGGAATCTTTGAAGGCTGTCCCCAACGCGGTGCTTCTCGCCTCGTTGCCCCATTCGGACCGTGAGGCAGGGAGCCAACAAGGTGTGAAGGCTCTGCGGGCCTTGGAACATTACTTCGGCCGCATTCAGGCCTTGTGGAAGCCTGTGGCCACGGAAGAGGCTTTTGAGATAGTTCGCCGCCGTCTTTTTACCGACATCAATGACAAGGCCGCTGCGGAGTCCGTATGCCGGGCCTTCGCCGATTATTATACCGCCAACAGCGATTCCTTCCCTCGTGACACCCAGGAGAGCCATTATTTCGACCGATTAATGCAGGCCTATCCCATCCACCCGGAGGTCTTCGACCGGCTGTACGAAGACTGGTCCTCCCTGGATAACTTCCAGCGCACCCGTGGCGTTTTGAAGCTCATGGCCAAGGTGATTCACCGCCTGTGGAAGGACAACGACAAAGACCCGCTGATTATGCCCGGAAGCTTTCCCCTGGCCGATGCCGACACCCGCAATGAGGTTATCTACTATCTGCCCCAGGGCTGGGACCCTGTGGTCGAAAAGGACATCGACGGGGAGAGGGCTGAGACCACGGAGATCGAAAGCATCGACACTCGGCTGGGTAGCGTGCAGGCTTGCCGCCGTTCAGCCAGGACGATATTTTTGGGCAGCGCCCCGAGTACACCGAATCAGATGGTGCGCGGCATCGGAGTGGAGAGGATTACGCTTGGGGCAGCACATCCAGGGCAACAAGTCGGTCTCTACAAGGATGCCTTGCGTCGTCTGGTCGACCGACTCCACTACCTCAACAGCGGCCAGGATCGATTCTGGTTTGATACCCGTCCAAACCTTCGCCGAGAGATGGAGGACCGTAAACGCCGCTTCCAGGACAAGGAAGATATCTTCCCATTCATTCGAGACCACGTCAAAAAAGCCTTTCATGGGAACGGGGTTTTTAGCGGCATCCATATTTTCACGGGGAGCAATGACATCCCCGATGACTGGCAATTGCGTCTTGTGGTGCTCCCTCCCGATGCTGCCTTGAGCAAGTCAGGGCCAAGCTTTGCACTCGAACACGCTGGGCAGATTCTCAAGACCCGTGGCGACCAGCCGCGCTTCAAGCAGAATCGTCTCATATTTCTGGTCCCAGATGGCGACAGCGTCGGCCGGCTCAAGGATCAGGTCCGATCAGCCCTGGCTTGGCAGTCCATCGTTAGCGACATCAAGGAGATGAAGCTCAACCTGGACCAATTCCAGGCACAGCAAGCCGGTAAGAGCCTTAATGGCGCTGAAGAGGCTCTGCGTCGGATGGTCCGCGAAACCTACAAGTGGCTGGTCGCACCAATGCAGGAGGCCGCCCCCGGCAGGGGGGTGTCCGATGTAAAGTGGGAGCAATTTCAGATAAACGCTGGAACCCCGCATCTGACTCAGGAAATCGAGCGCGTGCTCAAGGAGAACGAAATCCTGATCACGGAGTGGGCCCCGATCCACTTAGCCAAGATGCTCAGGGACTGGTTTTGGAAAGACGATGCCAAGGAAGTCAGTGCCCTCAAAGTCTGGCAGCAAACCTGCCAGCAGCTGTATCTGCCCCGACTGAAGGACGAGGCCGTCTTTAAGAATACCATGGGAGCGGGCGCGGTAAGCCTGGACTTCTTCGGTTTCGCGCAGGGCAAAGAGGATGACCGCTATATTGGCTTCACCTTTGGCACATGCCCCATGCTTTTCCTCGATGATGCCTTGCTCTTGATCGAGCCAGCTACCGCCGCCGCGTACAAGCAGCAAATCGAAGACCAGCGTGCTGCCGAGGAAGCTGGACACCCCTCACCTCCCGAGACCACGCCTGGTTCAACCGACGGAGGTTATACGGTCGGCACTGGGAACATTACCATCCCAAGCCCCATCGTTAATGGCAGTGCCACTCAGCGACCTACCAAAAAGCAATTTTATGGCAGTATTGACCTTGACCCGATCCTGGCCAAAAAACAGTTTTCCGACTTGGTCGACGAGGTCCTTTTGCAGTTTACCTCTCGTCCCGGAGTGAAGGTTGAAATCGCTGTTGAGATCCGGGCGGATTCGTCGTCTGGGTTTGATGATGGAGTTCAGCGGGCGGTTAAAGAAAATTGTAACGTACTTCGGTTCAAAAATGCCGAGTTCGAGGAGTAATGAGAGTCTAGGGCGAGCCAAACGTGCCAACAAGGAATGTCATCGTGAATAAAAAAGAATACTTTGAATCATTTGAGGGTCAAGTTCATCTATGGAGGAAAAGACGCTATCGCCGGTTACATTTTTATTTTGAAAATAAACCTAAAGGGTATGGACATATTAGCGAACAAGACAAAAATGACTTCCAAGAAACAGTAAAAGCCACCATGAGCAGGTTGAATAGGAGGCCATACAGGTCAAATGTCGCCTTGAAGATTGACATTGCGGTTGACCAAAAAAATGCCCCAAGTGGAGTTGACCCGATTTCGTGGACAGATAATCCTTTGAGAAGGAGAGGTTCACGATGTCGAAACGCCCCCCGTATCCCCCGGAATTCCGTAGTCGGATGATCGATCTGGTTCGCTCCGGCCGCAGCCCTGAGGATCTGGCCAAGGAATTCGAGCCCTCCGGTCAGACGATCCGCAACTGGGTGCAGCAAGCAGATCGCGACGATGGTCTCCGCCATGATGGACTGACCTCCCAGGAATGGGACGAGCTTCGAAGATTGCGCCGAGAAAACAAGCAGCTCCGCGAAGAGCGTGAGATCTTGTCAAAAGCCGCGGCCTGGTTCGCCAAGGAGGCCGACTCGACCACGCGGAAGCGTTCGGGTTCGTGATGGCAAATCAGGCCACGTATAGCGTTTCCACGTTGTGCCGCGTTTTGGGCGTCTCCCCCAGCGGCTACTATGCGTGGAGAAATCGGGCTCCTTCACGGCGGAAAGTTGCTGACACTGAACTCACCGCGCTGATCCGCAAGATACATTGTTCATCCCGGCGTACATACGGCGCGCCACGCGTCCATGCCGAGCTGTCGGACCAAGGCTTTGCGGTAAGTCAGAAACGCGTGGCCCGCCTCATGCGTTCGCAAGGGCTTCAAGGAGTGAGTCGGCGGCGTTGGATTCGTACGACTGTGCGTCAGGAAAAAGCACACCCAGCTCCGGACTTGGTAAAACGGGAATTTACCGCACCGGCTCCGAACCGGCTTTGGGTGGCTGACATCACGTATATCCCGACGTGGGAAGGTTTCCTTTTCCTCGCGGTGGTTCTGGATGTTTTTAGCCGCAGGGTTGTGGGCTGGGCCATGGCCAGCCATATGAAAACGGACTTGGTGCTTGCGGCTCTCACCATGGCGGTGCAACAACGTAATCCTTCAGAAGTGGTCCATCACTCTGATCAAGGGTCACAATATACATCTTTTCGTTTCGGGAGCTGTTGCCGTACATTGAACGTACGCCAATCCATGGGAACTGTCGGAGACTGCTTTGATAATGCCCTGTGCGAGAGCTTCTTCGCCTCGCTTGAGTGCGAACTGCTCTGGCAAAACTCCTTTCGGTCAAGACAGGAGGCCAGACTGGCCGTGTTTGATTTCATCGAAGGCTGGTACAATACCCATCGGCGACATTCTGCTCTCGACTACATGTCGCCTTTGGCTTACGAAAGGATGCATGCTCTCGCTTCCTGAGAGTTCAAGTCGAAAAGTCTCCACAAAATCGGGTGAACTCCACAAGCGCTCACAGAATCCCAAAAGGCTACATAGACTTATTGTATTTTGGAGCAAGAACAGACCAAAGGAAAAGATCGCTTTTGATTAAAGACGACTCTCAGATTAAATTTTTGACTGTAAATTATTATGTCACCGAGCATGAGCCACATATAAGACTTACCATTGACAGACTTAGGCATGTCGTCTCCGACTTGCAGATGCTATATTGGAATGACAAAGATTCAGAGAACACTAATCGCGAACACTTTTGTTTTGACCATGAATTTAATCCGGAAGATTGTCGTGACATCCTAGGTAATGACTCAGTCAGAGCAATGAAATACATTCAGGACCATACCAGGCAAGGAGAGATGCTTGAGACAATAAATTTTAATTTTTGGATGTTTACGATACTGCTGTATGGATACTTTCTCCGAAATCCCTTGCTGGCCGAAATATACAAAATTCAACGCAACCAAATTCTCTCATTTTCTAGCTGCATAAATCTTGGCCCACCTCCATTGAAAAGCGGAGGTTCAATAAAATTCAAAGATGAAATAGAAAAACGTTTAAAAAATACACTGGCTGAGTTTAGGGTTTCAGTGCCAATTTTACATCCACTTGGTTGCGCAATAATTGTAATTCAACCAGACGGCCACGAATACCCAGACAACCAAAAAGATATTGACAACTATGCCTTCCATTACGTTATGCCAATAGTTCACCGCTTGCTTTCGCCACAGACCACACTCGAAAATATTTATCATAAATACTATCCACGAGCAAAGGGCGATACAGGTGGAAGCAATTTTAACAAGGGGCTACCTGAGAGTGTGATACAATACCAGATCGTGGAAATTCCCCGCATAGATTCAGACCCTATAGAGGGTTGTGTTTTCATGTTTATTGGGAAAGCAGAGCATTCCAAGTGCTGGTGGAGCGAGTTGGATCACAGAATCGACATGGTTGTGGGTAGGTCATAGCCGATTGTTTGACATGGATGTTTTTTGTTTAATAGCAACAGGAATTTTGTCCCCAATTAGCCGGTGTCATTGGGGGGGCAAGGCGCCTCGAGTTCACCTCGCCGAGCAATCGGCGGTCCACACGCTTGTCCACATCACGCCATGAACGCAGTGAACGTCTTGCACCTCGTGAGCAAAAAATCAAAGTATATGAAGGTGTTTGGAGAAGTGTTTGAGTCGGCTCGGCCACTTTCACGCCGGCAACCTTCCCTATCTCTATCAACCAGGTAGGGAGGGCCCCGCTCCTCTGTCGCCGGCGGCCGCGCACAGGGCAAACTGCAGGTGGATAACCTGGGGATTTTGGATAACCTCTGGATAACCGTCTGTGGGCTTGTTTAGGTCGTTTTAGCCGCTGGATGTTATCTTTTATCGAATAAAATCAAGTTATTCTAGATAGTTGCAAATCCTAGTTCGGCCTTCTAAGCAGACGGCCGCAGGTTCGAATCCTGCCGGGCGCACCATAAAGATTTCACGGGGTTAAGTCAGTTCTGGCTTGGCCCCGTTATCTTTCTGGATAACCTTCCTGGATAACATCTTGGCCAACCATACGTTTTTACGATGGAATTTTGGATAACATTCGAGCAGATGCTGTCCCGTGTGAAGGCAGACGGCTCCCCGATTACGCCCCTACGCCTTCACCTCCGGCAATTCCTCCCAGCAGGTGGTGTAGTGCGGTGACCGGGCTGCCTGTTTCATCTTCCAGTCTTGCTTGATGCCGCAGGCGGCAAGACGAATCATATCCCGCCCCCAACGGGCGTTTGCTTGGTCCATAACCTCCATGAGACGGTCTGCTTTCGGGTCAGAAGTCGGTACCGGGCTGAGGAGCGAAAGCTGGTGACACCCGACGGGCTCCAAGCCGGAAAGCATCACCCCCGCCTTTTTGTAGCGATACCCCTTGCGAAATATCCGCTCCAGGACCTGTAAAGCAATCTTGAGGATTTCACCGGTATGTGCCGAGGCCCCTGGTAACGCGCCAAAGGCCGAATTGGCATACTGAGGCTCGCCCTCTATAAAAGTATTGGTCTGGACCCACACGGTCACACCGTTGGCGACCATGCGGGCTTTGCGGAGCCGTTCAGCGGCCCGGGAGGTATAGACAGCCAGGGCTTCGCGCATTTCCTCGATCCTGGTCACAGGCTGCCCAAACGACCTCGATGCGGTGACTGACTTCTTTGCCGGGGCCATTGCCTCCAAATCGATGCAAGGGATGCCTTGGAGTTCGAGCAAGGTATGGAGGCCACCGACGGTCATCTTCTTTTTGACCCAATCCCGAGGCAGGTTCCTAAACTGACGGGCGTTCACGACGCCGTGGCGTTCGAGCATAGTGGCGTAGCGTCGGCCTATGCCCCAGACATCTCCCACCGCCACCTGCTCCAGGATCGCGTCAGGATCGGGATACGTGCCGATGTCCAGTACCCCGCCCAGGGCCGGGTCTTTCTTTCCCAACTTATTGGCGATCTTGGCCAACGTCTTGGTCGGCCCAAGCCCAACAGCGACAGGAATACCGGTCCAGCGCCGCACGGTTTCCCGAATATGTCGGCTGTAAGCCAGAACATCATCGGGCATGCCTGTCAGGTCCAGAAAGGCCTCATCAATGGAGTAGACTTCAAGGCGAGGGGTGAACGTCGCCAAGGTCTTCATGACCCGGGCCGAGAGGTCGCCGTAAAGCGTATAGTTCGAGGAAAAGACGGCCACGCCGTGGCGACGGAAAAGCTCCCGGCACTCAAAGGCTGGTTTGCCCATGGGGATGCCTAGGGCCTTGGCCTCGGCCGAGCGGGCGATGATGCAGCCGTCGTTGTTTGAAAGCACGACAACGGGCTTGTTGGCGAGCGCAGGGGCAAAGACCTTCTCGCACGAGGCGTAAAAAGAATTGCAGTCCACGAGGGCCAGAATCCGGCGGGGCGGCATTTTTTAGGTCCGGTGGATGACGCAGGTCACGACACCCCAAATCTCGAAGGATGCCTCGGGAGACACTTCGAGAAGGGGGTAGGCAGGATTCTCTGGAGCGAGGTAAAGCCTACCTTCCTTGACGCGCAGACGCTTGACTGTCAGTTCGCCGTCCACGGCGGCGATGACGATCTTCCCTGGCCGAGCCTCGACGGCCCGATCGACGACCAGGATGTCCCCCGACTGGATGCCGGCGTCACGCATGGAGTCGCCGCTAGCCCGGACGTAAAATGTCGCGGCAGGGTTGCTGATGAGCAGTTCGTTGAGGTCTAGCGCCCGATCCAGGTAGTCCTCGGCAGGGCTAGGGAAACCAGCCGAGACCGGGGTCAGATACAAAGGCAGGGGGCAGCAGGTGCGAGCCACGAGGGGCTTGATTTGGAGGTGGGCGCTCATGCCGCCTTCTTAAAGCGTAGCCCGGAGTCCTGTCCAGGTATATCAACTTGTGTTCATGCAGATAAACAAAACCGTGCGTTTTTCGCTGGAAAATCGGCTTCAGCCGACTTGACCTTTCTTGCCCGCACCGAGGTCACCAAGGGCAGATTTCTTTTTCCTCCCCCGAAATGACACTACTTTTGCCCCTTCTCCTTTCGGCTTGTCCGGCGGCACCGCCGGCGGCGTGTCCTCTGGTCCACACAGACTGGGCAGCTTCATGATGGTGCGCCGTTTTTCATCACCGAGTAGATGATAATACTGGTTGGCAGTCATGTGAACCGACGAGTGCCCCATGAGCTTGCTGACGGCGGACAGGTCCCCGCCCTCGCGAAGGAGGGTCGTGGCGAAAAGGTGACGTATATCATAGAGGACCACGTGGTAAGGGATTTCAGCGCGTTTGCAGGCCGACTGGAACGACTGCCGGAACTGCTTGACCTGCTTGCCCTTGTACTCGATGAGGAATTCGGTCTGGGCCTTTGCCCGCATCTGCTTGAGCCGCGCCAGGAACTCTGATGAAACCGGAATGACCCTAGCCGACTGTGTTTTGGTGGCGAAGACCCTGATCGTCGATTGAGCCCAGTCGACATCGATCCATTTCAGGGCGAAGAGTTCGGATTCCCCGGTTCGGACGCCGAGGTTCCAAGCGACCTCGATGGCCCAGGCGAGATGCGGGGCCGCGACCGTTTTGATCTTCATGAGGTCCTCGAAGGTCAGCTTGGTGTCCCGGGGGTGCTCTTTCGCTTTCCTCCAGTGTCGCAGCGGGTTCTTCTCAATGAGATCCTGCTTGACCCCGAACTGGAAGACGGTCTTCAGGTAGGACAGATACCGCCCACGCGTGACGGGGGAATGCTTGGCGTAGGCTTTGCCCATGATCGTCATGATCTCGTCGTACCGTATTTCTTCCACCGGTCGCTGGGCAAATACCGGGATGAAGTGTTTTTCCAGGAACGACTTGATTTCGCCGAGGGTCTTCACCGTCGTCCCTTCAACCTTCCGGGTGCTAATGTACATCTGGGCCAGCTGGTCCAGGTATATCTTGCCTGAAGCGGCTACCGGCGGTTCAGTGGTTGGCGGGGGAGAGCCAGTCTCTACCGCCCTCGCCCCCTTCACTTGCTTGTCGAACTTCTCGGCATCACGCTTCGCAGCTCGCCCTTTGCCAAAAGTCTTTGTATGTTGCCGGCCATTTTCGTCCCGGTACGCCACGTAATAGGTGTCGTTGTTGTTTCGCTTGTGGACAGACATTTTCCTAAACCTCCAACTTCAAGGGTGTTCGGGTTTCAGAAGCCGCACCATTTAAAAAAGCGCTTGGAGCTTGCATAAAAGCATCTAGGTCGCTAACGCGAAATCTGTTTTGGTGAGGACCGTACTTAGGAATGCAGAATTCCTGTGCAAGTGCCCGAAAGCGTCTCGCGCTATATCCGCAGTACTCGGCAGCTTTCGCTGATGTTAAAAATGGCCCTACCGACATGGGTCATTTTCTACTGTAAGTTTCGCCCTATCGCATCCTAGGTAATCCGATATTGCAGATAAACGTCCGTTCTCAAGTTGCTTGATCTCTGTGCAACTCTTTGTGAAACACTCTTCGCCTTCGTTTGATCATTCGGAGTCCGATATTTATTTGCATAAAAAATTAAATTTCGTGCTATTTAAGAATTTAATTGTTTTAAATCAGTATCTTATCTGTATACGAAAAGCCTATTTAGTCCTTGCCAAGAAAAAAATGGGTCGCCCTGACGAGCCGTGGCTGTCACAACGACCCCTGTTTGATAAATGTTGTTGAAACGGTATGTTAGAGGGAATTCATCAGCACCTCCTCCACCTCCTCGTCTTGAATTCCGAGGTAGCGCCGAGTCACGGATGGGCTTGAGTGGTTCAACCGCTTGGCCAGAACCTCCCAGGACACACCGAATTCACGGCGTTGGTGGTAGGTCCAGGTCTTGCGCAGGGTATGCGCGCCAAAGTTGCCTTTGAGGTTGATGGCGGCGGCCCACGCCTTCACCTTCTTGGTGACGGTCAGGGTGGTCAGGGGCGAGTTCGCCGTCTTGCGGCTTTTGAACAGGTAATGCCTGTCCTCGGTCGGGGCGACGGCGAGGTATTCCTCCAGGGCCGACAGAATCTCCTTGTTGGCGATGAGCACGTTTGGCTTGCCGGTTTTCTTCTCCTGGATGGAGATGCGGTCACCGAGCTTCAAGCCGCGCACGGCGGCGACCCGGAGAGCCAGCAGGTCTTGAACCCGCAAGCCGGAATTTATGCCCATGACAAACAGCAGCTTATCTCTCGGACTGTCAGCCAAAAGTCTTTTGATCGAGCGAAGAGTTCGCGTCTCGATGAACGGGTCCACTCGCATGGAGCTACCTCCTGGAAAGCATGTTTTTCTTTGGGGAAGGATCAAACCGAGCTTTCGAAATGGGACCGGGGCCTCGGTCGGCGGCACAAATCCAGCTATCTAGTTGAATCTTAAAGCTTTTCTCGGAAATTCTGGCCCAAAGCCGCTTCTTATGTAGAAAGCGGCTTTGGAGATTGCCGGCGTCAGCACCGGGCTAGCCGGCAGCGAGACGCTCCGAAAGAGAGAAGGGTCCATGCCTTGCGGCCGGACCCCTCGGTTGAGGTTCATCCTCGGGTAAGGACGATGCGGTCTTCCTCGATCTGGAGCTGAAAGACATCACCTTCGCGTACCTCCTGGCCGGCGATGATGATGCCGCGCAGGTTAAGCGTCAGCCTGCCCTTCGGATTGACCTTGGGGAGGTTGCTGCCGCGCAGGAAGAGGCCTTCAATGTCGTAGAAGGTCTTGTCCTCGGCCATGAGTCGGAGCAAGTGCTTGCGCAAGGTCTGCTTGTGCAGGATGCCCAGCCGCTCCATCATGGAATCTGCCGAGAGGTTCTCGGAAATACATTGACGCAGCAGGCCGGGTTGATACCGGGATTCAATCCTGGTGGACTCGGTCTCAGTGGCTTCGTGCTTCTTGGCCATGGAGGGCTCCTTTTGAGGTTATTTTGTAATAAATATCTGTATTTACAGCTTAATTATGCCAAAATAGCGCAAAAAAACGCGATTTTTACGAAAATAGTGCATGTTGACGCAGGTGTCGGTAGCTCCAAAAGCGGCTTTGGGCCGGAGCGGGATTCTCCTGGGATTTGGGATTGGGGGATAGGAAACCCCAGGGACCGCCCCGAACTCGCAGGAGGGGGGATTCTAGGGCCCTGGCCGGGGCCAAGGACGGAGTCAGCCAAGGGGAAAGCTCCCAGGAGGCCATGGGCGGCTGAAATAGCTTGAGCGCATGTTGACTGGCCTGTCGGCAAGCAAGCGCCATGCTGTAGCATCAATCGTCGCCTTCGAGCATGCAAGTCATGACCGGCTCTCCGTGGTCACCAGGGCCGACGACGGCGATGATCCGAACACGCTCGTGTCGCGCCGGGGCCATCAGGAACAGGACGTCAAGCTCGAGGTAATCCGTAGCGGATTGGCCGAGGATGGCCGTTCGCAGAAGCGTGAAGAGATCATGGAGCCGCCCGGAAACGCTTTGCCCCTCGCCTTCCAGCCCGGCCGGCGGCTCGAGGTAGGTGTGGAACAGATTGTCGGTGACGACGGTGTGGAATTTGAAACCGGTCTCCTTTGCTTGGGCGGTCACGTCGATCAAAACGCCGTCCTCGATGGCCTGGGCGCGGGTGTACGAGAAAATCAGGTTCCAGCTGTCGTCCATTTGTACATCCTCCAGTATTTAATGGGTAAATACGGAGAAAATACCCTAGCTTGGCTGGAGTGGTCACGAGGCCAAGCGCTGGCAGAACCGAGACCCAAAAAAAGGGGATCGCTCCAGCCGCAGCCAAGCAATCCCCGAAGAGACCAGTTCCAGCCCTATGCCGAGGCCCCAGACAGGGCTACGGCACGCGGCCTTACGATAGGCCAGGACTGTTGCCAGTTCCGACCCCCGTTTTGCCACTGGACAGGCGGTTGTCCCGCATCCAGCGGCACCGGAGTGACGCATGTAGAGGTGCTTTTCTTTGGAAAAGCGGATTTTTGTGTGGTTTATTCGCAATAGCGAAGTTTTTTTGATGGCGTAGGTAGTCTTTTATCTTGAATCTGCGATCTATATTTCAAATATTGCTTGATTACTGGCGGCGAAGCGTCACTCCGGTGTATCCCTTACGGATACGCAGCCATCTCGTTGTCCCAAGGTCCTCACGCCTTTTGCCGGCGGCGGGGACAAGGAGACTTCCCTTGGTCATATCGACAATCACGTCAGCGCCGTCCCATACCTCGTCGCCGCGCACGCCAGGAACGCTTCCATACCCATGGGAAGCGCCCTTGAGGGCTTGTGGGCCACGGACTTCAAACGGTCGGGTTCTCGTCCGGCGTACGGGCCAGCATGGTCTAATCCTGGCAGGAAAACGGGCCAGCGCCTCGGCATCAGCAACTCCCCCACCCGGATCGCTCCGTGACGGGTATGCGCCTCTCCGACCATAGCGTTCGATGAGTACGACGCAACAGGGTTTACGGAGAAGGTTTCTATTTTTAGCCTTGGACTGCTTTGGGGTAGCAAGTCCATCCGAACTCACATCGGAACTGGACTGTCGAGACTTCAAGGCACACACGACCAACTTATGAACTGATGTGCCAGTAGTTATAAAAAAGCAATTTTGAAATATAGTTTGAAAATCAAGTTCAAACTATTCTGCCATATGGTAATATCTTTCGGACTAGTTTGAAAACAACATTCGCCTGTCCTCTTATATGCTGACAATATGTTACAGATATCAATTTATTGCAGGGGATAACGCGACGGAGACATTCCCTCACGTCCACCTCCCCGGGGGCGGAAAAACGGAAAAACGGAAAAAGTTTGAAGAGCAGATTTTTGGGCAGTGTCCGCCTCATGAGACTCCCCCTCGGCCTGCCCTGCGTCATTTATGGCGACCAAGGAGCCGTCGACATAGGGCGCCTTCGTGGAAGCGACCTCCCCAGAAATCACCTCTGAAATTTCTTTCCGATTTTCCGTTTTTCCGGAGCCACCAGGGCGGCGACCCCGGTGGTCCGGTTATTTGAAGGGAGACCCTCCTCCTCCAAACGATGAAAACTGAGGCGCGGCCTGCGCGGTGGACTGCTTCAGGCCGAGGCCAGACCAGATCATGTCGCCGATTTTGGCCTTGCGGAAACCACGCTGGAGCAGGAGGTCGGCGAAGCGCTTCTTGCCCAAGACGAACTCACCTTCGGCCTCGCAGAACTCGCGGTAGGCCTTGTAAAGGTCCTTGGCCTTGACCTTCTCGCCCGGGCCGAGGATGCACTTCTCGTCGAGGAATTCAGCGAGCAGGTCCATTTCGCTACGGTACTCGGACACGGCTGTCATCACTTCCAGAGGAGGATTCAGCCCCTGGCGCTGCCACTCGCGGCACCCCTGGATCATCCAATTGAGAATACCGGGACCCTCGGCCTTGAGCTTGCTGGGCAGGTCCTGGTCCTGTTTCTCGGGAGGGATCGTCACCGCGAAGGGGACCAGCTTGATGCGGCGCCAGATGCCGTGGTCACCGCCCTTGATGATCGGCTTGTGGTTGGAGGCCAGCCAGAGCGTGAACTGCGGGTAGAACTGGAAGAACTCTTTGAACAGGAACCGGGCCACAATCGGTTCTCCGCCGGTCACCTGCTTGATGACCGCCTCGGCCAGGGGCTGACCGTATTCAGATTCCACTGCCGTCACGAAGCGGGCACCGACCAGACGGGCAATATCGTTGCGGACGTTTTGCCCTTTGGTGGCCGTGAAGGTGGTGAAGTCTGCCTGCATGGCGTACTCCCCGAGCACAAAGCGCAGTATCTCGAGGAAGACGCTTTTCCCGTTCGCCCCAGTCCCATAGAGCAAAACCAAAGACTGCTCACTAACTTCGCCGACCAGCGTGTACCCGGCAAAGCGCTGGAGGAAGCCGATCAAGGCCTGACTTCCTGCCATGATCGTGCCGATAAAGCCCAGCCACTGAGGACAGACCGCCTCCGGGTCGTACTCGACGCCGGCCACCTTGGTCAGCATGTCTTCCCGGGCGTGCGAACGGAATACCAGCTGCTTCAGGTCCATGGTCCCATTCGGCAAATTCAGCAGCCAGGGGTCGGCATCGAACATCTCCGGCACGGCCGCCAATGCGGGATGGGACTTGGCTAGAGCCAACATGTTTCCAAGGCTCGCGCGGGATTCGCTGCTCAATGCATGTTCGATGATGTACCCGGCTGTCTTGGGTGGCAGGAACTGTTTGGCCTGATCGGCCAAATTCCGCAGGGTGGCAATCGCCTTCTGCATGATCTTGCCCTGCTTGTCTTCCTGCCAACGCACGCCGTCAAAGATGAACCAAAGCTGCCACACCCAGACGAACCGTGTATCTGCTGAGTTTTTCCGCGCAAAGACATCCATGTTGCCGGCGTCAGTCATGTTGAAGCCGGCCCCCTGGGCGACATGCGCTTTGACAAAGCCCAAGGTGATGGGACTCGAGCCGTTCTGGAGGTGCGAACATTTGGCGCAGTAGGCCGCCGCATTTAAGTAGTCCCGAATGTTGGCGCACGTTCTCGGTCCACCTGCCAAGGCGTGACGGATTTTCGTTTCGGTTTCCGCGGCCGTGTAGCCGGGATAGGGGCGGCTTAAGTCATGGGCCACCTGCTCGCCGTTGACGCACCGGACGGCGATGGACAGGGCAGCGAACCACTCCGGTTCCGGCAGGGTCGCGGCGTCGTCACGGCAATGACGAAGCCAGGCGCATCCGTCCATGACAGGCTGTAGTTCCACTGACGGGTATTGGATAAGCGTCTCGCCTGCCGGGTCAATCCCTGCCGATGCCCGTGCCGGGTTTAGAGTTGGAGCCGGTGTGGGAGGAGGACAAGAGGCCTCAATAGCGGCCACAGGATACCGGGAAGCTGCGTCATAATGGGCGACCGACACCAGGGTTGGCTGGCCGGACTTGTGGTTGTAGGTGTGGGGCGGGCGCAGAACACGGGCAAGGTCCGAGGTGGTATCGACCTTGAAGCCCTGCTGATGGAAGACTTCGGCCACAGCCTGCTGGAAGCGACGGACCAACTCCTGCCCTTGTTGCCGTTCTTCCTCGGTGCTGAAAACCAAGGGGGCGTCGAACCACCAGTGGGCGTGGTAGCCGCCGCCGCTGTCCAGGATGACCGTGGGCGTGACGGGGAGTCCTTTCAGGATGCCGAGAGCCTGTTCCTTCGTCGGGAGGTTCTCGGTTTTTTCCTTGTGGACCCCTCCCTGACAATCAATCTCGATCCAGACACCAAAAATGGCGGCCGTATTCGCCCCGGTGCCGCGCTTTCCCGGTTCGGGTTTCGTCCGTTGAAGGGCCATGCCGACGTAAACATCGGTCTGCTGCTGCAACTCACCGACCTTATGGGCCATGCCGGCGATGTCCGTGGTATGAAACCCGAAGATGCCGTGCGCCTTGGTCCACACGACGAACCAGCCGTCCGGTGGATGATCGCCAGCTTGAAGCGAGTAATATCCGAAAACGGCCTCGTTAAGAGGCCCTGCCTGATCGTTCATAAAAACTCCCGTGGCTCGCGGCGTGCGCGAACCTTCCATGTCTGCGGCTCCGGGATGCGCGTTAAGGGCGCAAGCGGAGACCAAATCCTGCGTGAAAAGCCCTAGCCGACCGGGATGGCCTGCTTTTGGGGACTACTATGGAGGGTCAGGAACTGAGACAGATGGGAGTGGCGAAAATCGATGCGGGATCAGCTACGATGACAGTCTTCGTCCGGTTTTCAGCTTGGCCCACCTCCTTGATTGAAAAATATTTTTTAAAAAATAAGTCCAAAGGCCAGCGAGTCAAATTTTCCTGTTGGGAGCTACCAAAGCCCCCCTTAGCAGGAGGATGTCCTCAACGTCTCTCCGGTTCGTGGGCTGTTCACCGGCCATGTGGTTGCTGGCAGCAAGAACACCTCCGGGGACGAGACGGCATGGGTATTGATGTCGTTGGTGGCACGGCGCCGGGCAAGATCAGCCAAGGGGCGTCAGCCCGTAATGTTAAAAGGCCCGCCCTCCAGTTGTAGAGCGAGCCTTCGGTGTTATTGATACTCTTATTTTGCCGAGCAAGCCTCGTAGAGGCGCATCAGCCGTTCCATTTCTGTTTCAAGGTCCCAGCAACGGCGGCAGGCGTCCTGGCCCAGCGGGGAGCAGCGAGGTTCACAGTCAGCTTTCATTTCATCAAGCGCCGCCTGCGTTTCGGCGGCCAGTTCGAGGAGCGTTTTCATTTTTTCTACCTACGTTTTTTTGCGTTGTCTCTGGGACGGTACTGACAGTGGGGTTGGCAAGAACCAACCATAAACTTTTCAACCTGAAGCTAAATCTCAACGGTCATGGCCTCGTACAGTCGATAAAAGGCGTCGAGGTCGTCGATGTCGAAGAGGGCTTCATCCAGAGGAACATCAAGATTCAAACGGATGTTGGTTCCTTTGCGGACATAGTGCCTCGCAATGTAATGGTGAACAATTTCTGTTAAAACGAACTTAAGACCCATTCTAAACTCAACAGTTGACGAGAGTTTCGCCTTTTTCATAAGCTCTTCACGAGAATTCATAATTCCTCCATTGTGACATGTTAAGATCACTAGCGCCTGCGGCCAGGCCTTCCGAGTCATTTTTTGACTTGATTGCTTATTCTGCATTACACTGAATGGGCACCACACCATATTGGGGAAGTGCCCCATTCGGGTTAAAAGTTAATCGATGTCGCGTTATTGCACTCGTGATACAGACGCATCAGCCGTTCCATTTCTGTTTCAAGGTCCCAGCAACGGCGGTAAGTATCAAGGTCCTGCTGGGCGCTGTTGTTCTTCAGTGCGTCAAGTTCCGCCTGCGTTGCGGCGGCTTGTTCTAAGACTGTCTTCATAACATCACCATAATTTCTCTGTTGTGTGGGCCGACTTTGGAAGTGTGGCTGGCTAGACCACACTCCCCTGTTCGACCGCTCCCGGGCTAAATCTTGATGCTTATCTCGAGCGCATCGTGAAGGCCGTAGAATGCATCGAAGTTGTCCGGGTCAAGGATAGTATCGTCGATGTGCGTTTCAAGGTTTACGGAAATGTTCGAAGGAACAGGAATCATGCCGGCCGAGGCGAGTGCTTGAATCACCTGGGCAATGGCGAACTTCGTCCCCATTTCGAGGTTGATCTCGGCAACCTCTACACTCTGATCAAAACAACTAGTAGTGTCCATGACGGACCTCCTATTTTTGAAGGTTTGGTTTCTTTGCCATAGCCAATTGCGGGCTAGAGCGGCCGTCTCCGTGCTTGCAAATGTAAACTAGGTCCTCTGAGCGGCGTTTTCAAGCCTATTTTGTATCCACTGCAGTTCGTTTGAGTTGTAGAGCCGCTTATTACTTTTCTCGATCAGTATGATACATTCCTCATGCTTCATGAGACTGTTGCAGTGCTGTGTCGTAAAATATGAACTTTTTGTAATGTTCTTGGCGCCAGCAGCCGATCAGGCACGGTGAGGACCTGATCAGATATTTTTCAAACTATTCAAGCTTGTTAGAAAAATCATCCACAACCCCGCAGAGATACGGGGTGGGCTTCGCAATCGAGTCCGGCGACAGGCTGGGCCACACGCCGAAGGGCAAACGGCTTATGCTTGGCGCAGAGGCAGGGCTGTACTGCCGGAGGCAAACTTTTACAGCGTGGGCGGGTGGTTCAGGTCAGCACGCGCTTATTTCATCGTATTTTTGTATGAAATAGCCGCATTACAATTGAAACCAGCGGGCGACCGCAAAGGCGGCAGTGGTCAGCGAAGGCGGTAAACGAGGATGCCGGGCCGATCCCGAGCAACGTCAGCCGTGGTGTCCCTCGGCTGCCAACCTGTCCAGGGCGGCATCGAGTTTGACGCGAAAGCTCCGGGCCAGTTCTTGCCCAATTTCCGAGCAAAGCCGTGCCATCTCGCCGCCCTCGTCCCCAGACGCGCTGCCCATGACCCTGAACAAGTTCTCCACGGGACGGAAGGCGGCAACAATCGAATCCTTCAGGTCAAGAAGCTGGTCTTCGTGGCTCATTTGGCGACCCTCCTGGTAGCATTGGGGAAATTGGCCAGGAGGATACCCTGGGGGCAGGGGGCCGGTCACGGGGAGGGCCCGAGAAAGAAAAGCATGGCTATAATAACAAGCGCAAAAAGCGACTGCTATAGCTATGTAATTTTCCTCGATTGTGCAATCTTATTCTTGTTGTCTGGGTCGACCAAGATATATATGTATCTCCTCGCCAAAGTCAAAAACTTGTTCCTCAGGATCCTTTGGGAATCTGAGTATGAGTTTTAAATGTGGATCATCAGTTTCTCCGTATTCTTCAAGAAATAGTTCTGCGTCTTTTTCTGTAACTGTTCTAAGCAGCTTGCCCGTATAAAACTTGCTATTATCGGCAGAACAAATAATGGCTTCATAATCACCCTCGTTGTTTGGCGTACATCCATGTTTAAGCCTCTTGTTTCCAAGTGTTACTATTATGCCACCTTTGTCGCCAGTCGCAGTTGGTGTGCCAAGTTTATCATAAAATTCGACAATGAAGTATTCAATTTGTCTCTTTTCCACCCCAGTCTCCTTTGTTTTGAGATCGTTTGCCAAGGTAAGAAGGGAATATCCTTGCATCAAGAACCTCTATTGCAATCGATGAAACTTTTTACGTGCAACAAACACCAAATTAAAGCCTGGTGAAAAATCTGTATGCCAGCTTATTGAGGTTTCAACTCATGCAGCCCACTGCGCCGACAATGCCTCGGCCTGCTGGAGCACCGTCTGGATAGCCGCGTCCTGGAGGTCGGGCGGATAGCCATGACGCCTAAGAATCCGCTTCACCAGCACGCGCATTCGGGCTCTGGCGCTTTCTCGGTGCGCCCAATCGACGGTGATGCTGCCCTTGAGGCTGGTCAATAGCTCATGGGCGATGAGCCGCAAGGATGCGTCCCCCATGACTTCGACCGCGCTCTGATTGTCGGCCAGGGCGTCGTAAAAGGCCACTTCGTCCTCGGACAGCCCACTCTCCTCGCCTCTTCGCCGAGCGTCTCGGATGTCCTTGGCAAGGTTGATCAACTCCTGGATGACCTCGACGGTGCTGACGGCGTTGGTGTGGTACCGGGCAATGGCCTTCTCCAGGCGCTCGGAGAATTTCTTGGTCTCCACCACGTTGGTCCGGGTGCGGGAATGGATTTCACCATTGAGGAGCTTTTTCAGAGCCTCCAAGGCGAGGTTCTTCTTCTCCATCTGCTGCACCTCGACCAGGAACTCATCCGACAGGATGGAAATGTCCGGTGTGTTCAAGCCGGCGGCGGCGAGGATGTCTACTATCTCAGTTGAAGCCACGGCCCGGTTAATGAGCTGCTGGACGGCGAACTCACGTTCGGCCGTGGTTTTTCCTCCACCGATGCCGGTCTTGGTCAACGCGGCGCGGATGGTTTGGAAGAAGGCGACCTCGTCTCGTATGGACCTCGCCTCGTCACTGGCCGCGGCCAGGGCGAACGCTTTGGACAGGGCCAGCACGGCGTCCTGAAAACGACGGTGGGCTTCTTTTTTCTTGCCGTCGTCGGTTTCCTTCTCGGCGGCCTTATGCTGCTGCTCCAGTATCCAGTCCAGGGCTTCGGCCATGACCATGAGCCGGTCGTGGGCGGTCCCGGTCAGGACTCGCTGGTAATCGAATCCGTGGAACATCGCAGTTACGATTTCGAATTTCTCCATCATGACGGCGACGGCCTCTCCCTCGTCAATGCCCGCCTGACTCCTATCCGAAGCTGAGTACTGGCCCAGGGCATTTTTAAGGCTCTGGCCAATGCCGATGTAGTCCACGATGAGGCCGGCAGGTTTGTCCCGGAACACCCGGTTTACGCGGGCAATGGCCTGCATGAGACCGTGGCCTTTCATGGGCTTGTCGACGTACATGGTGTGCATGGACGGGGCGTCGAAACCGGTCAGCCACATGTCGCGAACGATCACCAGCTTGAGCGGGTCCTTCGGGGCTTTGGCACGTTTGGCCAACATTTCCCGCCGGGCTTTGTTGCCGACATGGGGTTGCCAGTCCGCCGGGTCGGACGCGGAACCGGTCATGACGACTTTGACCACGCCGGCATTATCATCATCGCTGTGCCACGCCGGTCGCAGGGCCACGATTTCGTTGTAGAGGGCGACACAGATGCGGCGGCTCATACAGACCACCATGGCCTTGCCATCCATGGCCGCCACCCGATCCTCGAAATGCCGGACAAGGTCCTGGGCGATGAGCTTGAGCCGTTTTTCAGCGCCCACCAGAGCTTCGACCGTGGCCCACTTCCGCTTCAATGCCTCTTGCTCGCTGACGGCGTCGTCCTCGGTCAACTCTTCGATTTCCTCGTCGATCTTGGGCTTTTCATCGGCGGAGAGTTCGATCCGGGCCAGTCTGCTTTCATAATAGAGCGGCACCGTGGCTCCGTCCTCGACGGCGCGGCTGATGTCGTAGATGTCGATGTAATTACCAAAAATTGCAGGGGTATTCACATCGTTTTTTTCAATTGGCGTCCCAGTAAAGCCGATGAAGGAGGCATTCGGCAGGCCATCCCGTAGGTACTTGGCAAACCCGTACGAAATCTCCCCTGTCTTTTGGGCCACCTTGGCTTTAAACCCATACTGGCTCCGGTGGGCTTCGTCAGCGATGACCACGACGTTGCGCCGGTCGGTGAGCACGGGATATTCGGCATCTCCTTTCTCTGGCGAAAATTTCTGGATGGTCGTGAAGATCACGCCGCCGGATGCACGGTTCAACGCCTTTTGCAAATCCTCTCGGTTTGTTGCCTGGATGGGCGTCTGCCGGATCAGGTCGCGGCACATGGAGAAAGTGTTGAAAAGCTGGTCGTCGAGGTCGTTGCGGTCGGTGATGACAACGATAGTAGGATTTTCGAGCTCGGGGCAGCGCACGAGCTGGCCGACGTAAAACGCCATAAGCAAACTTTTTCCCGAGCCTTGAGTATGCCAGATGACGCCTGCCCTGCGGTCGCCGTTGGGAGCGGCGGCCTTGACGGTGTGGGCCACGGCATGGCGCACGGCATGATACTGGTGGTAGCCGGCGATGATCTTGGCAATGCCGGAGCCGGTGTCGCCAAAGACGGTGAAGTCCCGGATCAGGTCCAGAAGCCGGCGTTTCTCAAAGACCCCTTCGATAAGCACGTGGAGTTCAGGCAGTCCTTTCTTCGCGACCTCTTTACCGTCCGTGGTGCGCCAGGGCATGAACCTTTCCTGGTTGGCCGTCAGGGAGCCGATGCGGGCCTGGAGGCCATCCGAGGTAACAAGAACGGCATTGGTGCGGAAAAGGGACGGGACCTGGGCCTTGTAAGTTTGCAACTGGTTGAAGGCGGCTTCCAGGTCGGCGTTCTCGGTGCCGGGGTTCTTAAGTTCGATGACGCCAAGTGGCAGGCCGTTGACGAAGATCACCACGTCGGGGCGACGATTGACCTTGCCTTCGATGACGGTGAACTGGTTGACCGCCAGCCAGTCGTTGTTATCCGGGTTGTCGAAGTCGATCAGGCGCACTTTGTCGCCGGCAATGGAGCCGTCGTCTCGGGGGAACTCGACGTCCACACCTTCGACCATCATGCGATGGAGGCGGCGGTTTTCTTCGGTCAGACTGGGAAATTCGGTGGCGATCAGCGCCCGGATGGCGTCGTGCCGGGCCTCGGCCGGGATATGGGGATTGAGGGCCTCCACGGCGGCTTCCAGACGTTTCTGGAGGAAGACGTCCGAGTAAGCCTCACGCTCCGGGGTGGTGCCATCGGGACCGATCTGATTGTCGGAGGCGGTCGCGTACCCCTGACAGCCCAGGGTTTCGAGCAGGACATCCTCGACATCTGCTTCGGAGATGAAAGCCATCAATGCACCCTCGCCCCAGGGCCGAGGACAAAGCGCGCCCGTTCACGCCGGAGCATTTCGTAGGGCGTGACGCAACGTATGCCCAGCCCAATGCAGGCATCAGGTATCTTGATCTTGTTTGGCGAATTTGAAGCCTTCTCATGACTGACGACGATGAGCCCATGGGCTAAGGCGTAGGCCACCAGCCAGTAGTCCGCCACTTGCAGAAATGTTGAAATAGCAGCGGACGCGTAGTTTTGGCTAGTTGCCCATCCACTCACTCGTGCTAATGCCGAAAGCACTGCATCGTCTGGCTTGAGAAAAAAAGCCTCGCCTCGTTCGGCCGCCCAGTTGGATAATTCATCGCTTCCAGCCTGTAATTCATCGCCGACCTTCTCGATACTGAGCACAACCCCATCTTGATTCTTGGCAGTCAACCATTCCCAAAAGGCAGGACAGAAGTCGAAACCATAATGAAAATTTTTTGCCTGAATGAAAATATTAGCATCGAGCAAGTAGCATGGCATTATTGCAACCCAACCTCCCGAGCAATATTTATGAATGTTTCCGTCTTGCTAATCCCAAGCATCCTGAATGCGTCTCGATACAGCGTTTGACCTTCAAGAGTACTTTCTGCGAGAGCTCGAATAAACCGGCGACTCGCACGTGCCATGGTCGTCTTGTAAAAATTCCCACCACCGGAACCACCCCGCCGAAATCGACCGATTTCAGCACCCCATGCGGCGTCAAAACGCCCTTGGTCTATTTTCCCTGTATCGAGAAGCCGGCGAAGGACGACAAGGGAACTCACTTTGAAGATGTTACCAATCCGCTTCAACGCTTGGTCAAGCGGTTCGTTTGCATCAAATTCACGGGCTAGAGCCTCCGCCTGCACGAGGAATTCCGCCGCGACCTTGTTGCACCAGACCTCCTCACGGCGTTTGCTCTGACGCGGTGCAGCACCCATGTCGGAAAGCGCGGAAGTGCCCAGCCATAAATGGGCCAACTCGTGAGCCAAGGTGAACATCCGGGCCGCTTTGGTATCGTTCCCGTTGATGAAAACCAGCGGGGCCAGACGATCCGATAGCGAGAAGCCGCGAAATTCCTCCGGGTCGAGCTTACGGTTGTTGTTGCTCCCGACCACGCCGTTCACCATGACCAATACACCGGCCTGCTCGGCTTGAACGCAAAAATACCGCAGGGATTCTTCCCAGTTCCGGCACGTTCGTCGTTCTTCGAGGCCAAACTCCAGGGTGCGGCTCATTTGAAGCGCGACAGCCTCGGGCGGCGTATGGATCGTCGCGCTGCCGACGAATTCTATCTCGGCCTGCTTGGTGTGCTGGGCGAATTCCCGATACCAGGCTTGCTTTTCCTGGCAGGCATGGATGGTGTCCAGCAAATTTGGGCTTGGCCGCAGGACGCCTTGTCCCGCGAGAGTTCGGAAATCAGAGATGGGCAGGCGCTCTTCCGGCGGGGTGGGCAAAAAAAGGTAGCCCACAGGCACATGCACAGTCTGGGCGAAATGTTCCAACTGGCGAAGGGTTGGCTGCTCCTCTCCTTGCTCCCAGGCATCGAGCTTGGGGAAGCGCGACAGGAGATCGGCCACCCCCAGGCCTGCTCGCTGTCTTGCCCAGCGCAAGAGTGTGGGGTGAACTGGAGCGCGCAACATGAGGTACCACTATCCTATATCGCGAGGCTTTTCATCACTCTTTTGCCCTACGAGGCCGGGCGGCGAGGCTAAGCCGGCACTTCACTGGGGGAGGCCTTCACGACGCTATAAGGCTTGTTCCACGGTTTTCTCGGCGTCCTTGACGCGGATTTCGCCGGACATGAGCTTGGGGAGGAGGAGGTCGCGGGTTTGGGCGAGGGTTCGGGATTCAAGGTTATTTTGCACTACCTTTCGAAGGAAAGGATCGATTAACCCCCTGAACTGTTTTGTGAAATGAAAACTAGGACAAACTGCTTTGTGAATGATAAAATCCGGCCAATGCCCTTTGTATTCAATGAATTTTTGTTTTCCAGAAGAGGCATAATACGCCCAGACCGTGTCGACCCCTTGCCCAATAAAAGGCAATACATTCTGAATTGTTGAAAAATCAAAGGTTGCAATGCGCATATTGCATGTGTGGTTTGCGAAAACCACAACGGGATTATCTAAAGATGCATGCACTCCCGGTTCTTCTGAATGGTACCCAATTACTCCCTCCTTGCCCTGGTCTAAGACTGGCACTTTGCCCGCCTTACTTACTGTTTTTTGGTCGAATTTCTTTCCAACTGGCAAACGTGTGATAAAATCATCTATTTTCTTTTCTTCCCACCTCACCGGCTTCCCCTCGTCATCCAGCGCATCCGGGAACAAATCCCAAATCTCCTGGGCGAGGTAGGGGGCGCGGCCTTCCATCTTGGCTCGCGTCGGGCCGAAGTCCACGAACCAGTCCTTGAAGATCGCCCGGGCCATGGCTTCAAGGGTTTCATTCATGCGGCGGTTCAGGTCGATTTTGTCGTCGAGGGAGGAAAGTATCCCTGCAATCTTGATCTGTTTCTTGTAGTCGGGGAGCGAAAAAGGAAAAGACTTAGAAAAATCTGTAAATTGAAATCTTGCAACGCCTGTATGTTGAATGTGAAACGGCAACAAGTCGTTGCTCTTGTATTTGTCTTGCAGAGCCCAAAACAAAAATTTTGGATCAACGATGTTTTCCTTAACCCGAAGGAATCGACTAAAACTTGCACATGTAACAGGATTCCTGGCGTTCAGAAAAACCGAATCATTCAAGTACACAGTGCGTCCTGTCGGTTGATCTTTGGTTCCTCCAGCTGTCTCGATAAGAATATCCCCAGGTTTAAGCATTTTTCTATTAGCAATATCTTCTCGTATGTAGCGATTTGGGACTGTTGACAAGTCGCCAAATCGAACTTTTTCGAAGTCAGTACCTCGAATAACACTCATCAAAACATAGCCATTAGTTGGCTCCCCCTTCCCCCATTCCCCATCGCGGGTGTAGGTCAGAAGATCGATAAGTTTATACTCATCCATTGACGCCAACCTCCGCCAGCTTCTCCCGGACCGTCGCTGTCAACCTCTCCGCCTCGGCAAACTGCCCCTCCAGTTTCTCCTTCAGCGCGGCAAACCGTTCCTCGAAAGGCGTGTCGTCATCCTCCGCCGCCTCGGCCCCGACATAACGCCCTGGCGTCAGGACATAACCGTGGCCCTTGATCTCCTCCAACGAAGCCGCTTTGCAGAACCCGGGCACGTCCGCATACTCCCCGGCAACCTTCTCGCCACGCCACGCATGGTAGGTGCCAGCGATCTTGGCGATGTCTTCGTCCGAGAACTCCCGGCGGGTGCGATCTACCATATAGCCCAACTTTCGAGCGTCGATGAACAGCACCTCACCCCGACGGTCCCTGAAGCCATGGTTAGCCTTGTCCCGGGCCAGAAACCACAGGCAGGCCGGAATCGGCGTTGAATAAAAAAGCTGCCCAGGCAGGGCGATCATGCAATCCATCACATCGGCTTCGAGCATGGCCTTGCGAATGTCCCCCTCGCCCGACTGATTCGATGACATGGAACCATTGGCCAGAACCACGCCGGCCGTCCCGTTCGGAGCCAGATGGTGGAAGATATGCTGCAACCAAGCGAAGTTGGCGTTCCCGGCAGGCGGGATGCCAAAGCGCCACCGTGCATCCTCCCGCAACCGTTCGCCGCCCCAGTCGGAAATGTTGAAGGGAGGATTGGCCAGGATGAAGTCGGCCCGCAGGTCCTTGAGTTCATCCTTGTGGAAGCTGCCCTCGCTGTTCCAGCGGATGTCGGAGTCGATGCCCCGGACGGCCAAGTTCATCTTGCACAGCCGCCATGTGGTGTAGTTCGACTCCTGCCCGTAAATGGCGATGTCGCCGAGGCGGCCACCGTGCTCGGCCACGAACTTGTTGGACTGGACGAACATGCCGCCGGAACCGCAGCAGGGGTCGTAGACGCGGCCCTTGAAGGGCTCCAGCATACCGACCAGCACCAGGACCACTGAACGGGGCGTATAAAACTCGCCGCCGCGCTTGCCTTCCGAGCCGGCAAACTGGCTGAGGAAATATTCGTAGACCCGGCCCAGGACGTCCCTGGACTCCCCCTGTTCGGTCCCAAGGCCAATGCCGGAGATGAGGTCAATCAACTCCCCGAGCATCACCTTATTGAGAGCAGGCCGGGCATAATCCTTGGGCAGCACGCCCTTGAGACTCTCGTTCTTGGCCTCAATGGCAACCAAAGCATCGTCGACGATCTTACCAATGCCAGGCTGCTTGGCGTTGGCCTGGAGATGGGACCACCGCGCTTCCTTGGGCACCCAGAATATATTTTCGGCCAGGTACTCGTCCGGGTCCTCGGCACAGGATGGGTCTTCGGCCGTCAGGGCCGCGTGTTTGGCGTCAAAGCTGTCGGAGATGTGTTTGAGGAAGATCAGGCCCAGCGCGACGTGCTTGTAGTCCGAGGGCTCCATATTGCCCCGGAGCTTGTCGGCGGCCTTAAAAAGCTCACCCTCGAAGCCGAGATTCGCTCCATTCCCATGGCCTTTGCCGTTGGGGTCAATAACAGCCTTGGGTGTACGTCCCTTGGGCTTCGGAGGTGTGCGCTCCGGCATATCGACCAAAGTAGCCTGAGTCTCTTGGGCTACCGGAGCCTCGCCAGCCAGTGCGACAGACCCGCCACGTCCCCTTCCTTTAATGATAAGGCCGGCGGCGAGGAGTTCGTCCCGAACCTCGTCATAGGCCGTCTCAGCCCAGTTCAGTGTCTCACGGAGTCGTATATTGCCAGAGCTCCCGCCAAGATCGGCAAGGGCCTGAAGGAATTTGTCGTGTTGCTCTTGCGAAGCCATGAACCAATACCTTATGTTTTTGGCGCGATGCGTCCATTCGCATCACCGGTGACAAGTCTCCGTGTATATTGCCCAACGGGGCGGAGGGCTACCCCCTCAAGATGTATCGGAATGGTTATGGTTGAAAGCTTCGTCCGTCAATCGGAATGGTCGGCGGGCAGCGGGTGGACCGCGCAAGCAGATTTCGACGTTTTGAGCTGATGGCCTAGGAGGAAATTGTCTCGGCCAAGGATGTTCAGAGCCCTGGGATGTCCGAACACCTACACCGATAATATCGGTATTTGCTTTTTAGGGCGTTGTCTTGTGAGGGTACTATGCAATTTGACGGATATGATAAAAAATGTTGTGTAGAAGGTTGCGAATCTCTTGGTGCGAGGCGTCCATGGGTCGAAGACAATTGTTGTTTTAAACACTATAAAATGGAACTAAAAAGAAGATTTCTTGTTGAATATGAAAAATATAATGGAAAGCATCATGAGAGATTGGCCACCAATCTGGCAAGATACTTGAATGGTGAAGTAGAGGCGTTTTCGCTGTCGACGGCAAAGATACGAGACAGGACTTTTAATTATATAAAAATAAAAGACGGTTTGGTGTTTTTTATTGTGAGGCATTTAAATGCATGGCGGCGCGATTGGGCCATGAGGCCCATGGTGACGTGCTATGCTATCGATGTCGATAAATTTAAAATTATAGAAATTTCGTCCTTATTTGAGAATAATGACTCTTATTCTGTAGTTGAAAGCATATCAAATTATTGCGCAAATATAGAAGACAAGTATCTTGTATTAGTCAGATCCAAAGATATTGGCGAGATTGTTAAGTTTGACATATATAACCTGCCATTGCTAAAAAATATAAAGTCTTCACGAAACAAGGCGATGCGCGCAAAAAACATTAAGGAATTTATATCCAAAATCTTGATAGCAGTAGAGGGAGTCGCGCCATTCAATTATGGGCACACTATTGCTATGATGAAAAAGTAAAATATCTAATAGGTAGAATTGTTAGATCTAGCCGCAACTGGTCAACATCAATGCCTGCATAATGGTCAACCCCGTCGTGGGGCTGGCGGAAGTGCTTTTTAGCGAGATTTCAATTCGCCGGCCAACCCGGTGTCCACACGCGAGTCCACATCACGCCTGGAACCTCTGGCATTTCTGGAACGTGTGGAACAAAAATATCAAACTATATGAAAGTGTTTGAAAAAATGTTTGAGTCGGCCCGGCCTCGTTCACGCCGATAACAGACCTAACCTCTCCCCAAGGGAGGGAGGGCCGAGATTCTGTCGCCGGCGTCCACGCACCTAGGCAAATTGCAGGTGGATAACCTGGGGACTTGGATAACCTCTGGATAACCGTCTGTGGGCTATTTTGGGTCATTTTAGCCGGGGGATGTTATCTTTCTTTGAATAAAATTAAGTTATTATAGGATGTTGCAAGCTCAAGGTCGGCCTTCTAAGCAGACGGCCGCAGGTTCGAATCCTGCCGGGCGCACCACAAAGATTTCAAGGGGTTAGGTCAGTTCTGGCTTGGCCCCGTTATCTTTCTGGATAACATCTTGGCAAACCATTCGTTTTGACGATGGAATTTTGGATAACATTCGAGCAGATGCTGTCCCGTGTGAAGGCAGACGACCGGAGAGACTGCCCGGAATAGCGGGTGTTTCTGATCGGGCTGTGTTGCGCGAATAAAACTGGGAGCAGATGGGGGAGTAGACCGGATGGCCCACTCCCCTGTCAAATAGGGAGTCATGCCGCAAAATCGCCTGAACCGCACATACGGCGCAATGCGAAGAAGCTCTCGTCGAACCCCATGGCGCGCAACTGTTCAACCATCTCCGGACACAGACCCTTGGTGAGCTGAAACTGCAAGGCGATGAGGTCGTCACTGTCGTGCTCGCCCGTGTACAGTGGCGGCGGCGACTCCGTGAGCCAGAAATCATCGCTGATCAATCCTTGGCGTTTGGCGCGTTCATAGATTTGGGTGCCGGGGAGGATCGTGGTGATGCCGATGGTCGGCATGGTCGCGGGACGGATGGCCTTGATCAGGGCAATGGTTTCGGCAATGGTTTTCGGATTCTCGCCGGGGTTCCCCACCATCAGAAAACAGCAGGGTTCGATCCCGGCCTGGTGCGTCAGGGCAAAGGCCTGG
>Ga0268360_1001084_pt1 | contig 32603 bp, 26 predicted proteins | sample BioMet11_FD_192465 | JGI IMG/M metagenome (GOLD analysis project Ga0268360, IMG submission 192465) | Sewage microbial communities from Oakland, California, United States - Biofuel 11 (Illumina Assembly) | ecosystem: Engineered > Wastewater > Sewage > Unclassified | place: USA: California... | reverse complement strand
CCAGGGCGGTGGCCCAGGGGTCGGTCGACTTGCCGGCCACGATCCGGACGAACGTGAGGGTGAGGATTATCGCCAGGGGATCGTTCGCCGCCGACTCCACCTCGAGGGTGGCGGCGACGCGCTCCTTGATCGGGTTGCCCTTGGTGACGAGCATGACCGCCGCCGCGTCGGTGGAGGAGATGATGGACGCCACCATGAGGGAACGGGCCAGGTCGTAGCCCGCTATGGAATGGATGAGGAGCCCGAGGAGGCCCGCGGTCGCCAGGATGCCGACCGTGGCGAGGCCCAGGGCGGGCCCGGCCACCGCCCTGAGGGTGCGGCGGCTGGTGTGGAAGCCCCCTACGAAGAGGATGAAGATGAGGAGGATGTCCGAGATCCGCTTCGTGAGGACCGCGTCGTCGAAATAGAAGAGGTTCAGGACGTCGCTGCCGACGAGGAGCCCGATCCCCAGGAAGACGATGAGGACCGGCACCCCGAAGCGGGACGTTATCTTCGTCGCGAAGATGGCCACGATGATGATCGAGGCGAAGAAGAACAACATTTGTCCCATAATAGCCTCTATCGCTCCTCCGGGACCAGCCCGAGGAGCCCCCGCCGTCCTTGCGGCCGGGAGGCGCCGGCTCTACAATCCCCGGGATGCGGATCATCGCCGACCTCCATATCCACTCTCGCTACTCCCGGGCCACCAGCTCCTCCCTCACCCTTCCCCGGCTCGAGCGGTGGGCCCGGCTCAAGGGGCTGGACCTCGTCGGGACAGGGGACTGCACCCACCCCGCCTGGCTCGAGGAGATGCGCGAGAACCTGGAGCCGGCGGAGGAGGGACTCTTCCGCCTCAAGGAGGGCGCCCGGCGGGACTTCGACGCTGGGGAGGGCCTCGCGGAACCCTCGGCCTCGAGCCCGCCGCCCCGCTTCATCGTCACCGGCGAGATCAGCACCATCTACAGCCGGGACGGCAAGACCCGGAAGATCCACCACCTCGTCATCCTGCCGAGCCTCGACGCGGCGGCGGCCTTCCAAGCCGGCTTGGAGTCCATCGGGGGCAACGTGCGCTCAGACGGGCGCCCGATCCTCGGCCTGGACTCCCGGGACCTCTTCGCCAGGCTCCTCGAGGCCGACGACCGCGCGATCCTCGTGCCGGCCCACGTCTGGACTCCGTGGTTCTCGGCCCTCGGCGCCCGCTCGGGCTTCGACTCCATCGACGAGTGCTACGGCGACCTCGCCTCCCGGATAGGCGCCATAGAGACCGGGCTTTCGTCCAACCCGCCCATGAACTGGGCCCTCTCTTCCCTCGACCGCTTCGCCATCGTCTCCAACTCCGATGCCCACTCCCCCGCGAAGCTCGGCCGCGAAGCCACCATCTTCGACGCCGAGCCTTCCTACCGGGCTATCGCCGAGGCCCTCGGGGGAGGGGGCCCGAAAGGCCGGGTCGCCGGCACCGTCGAGTTCTTCCCGCAGGAGGGCAAGTACCACTACGAAGGCCACCGCGCCTGCGGCGTCGCCCTCTCGCCCGGGGAGAGCGCCGCGGCCGGGGGGATCTGCCCGGCGTGCGGGAAACGGCTCACCCCCGGGGTCCTGGGAAGGGTCGCGGAGCTCGCCGACCGACCGATAGACGAATTCGAACCCTGTCCCCCCGATACTTCCGGCACGAACCGGCGCCCCTACCACTCCCTCATTCCCCTTCCGGAGATCCTCGCCGAGCTCGTCGGGGTCGGGGCAGCCTCGAAGAAGGTCTCCGCCGCCTACGGGGCCTTGATAGCCGTGGCGGGCAGCGAGCTCTCGCTGCTCATGGACCGGGACCTAAAAGAGCTCGAGACCTTGGGCTGCCCGGGGCTGTCCGGGGAGCTCCTCGCCGAGGCCGTGGGCCGCATGCGCTCGGGCAAGGTCTCCATCAAGCCGGGCTACGACGGAGAGTACGGATCCATCCGGGTCTTCGCGCCGGGGGAGAGAATCGAGGCGAAGGCCGAGAGGGAGCTCTTCGGCGCCACCGAAGCTTCCGGCGACGGGGCTGCGCCCCCAAAGGGCGCCCCGCCGAAACCGACGGCCAAGGGAGTTCACCCAGCAACGGCCGCTAAAAAAAGTTCGGCGCCTCCCGGGACTCCGGCTATCCGTCTCGACGCGGCCCAGGAGCGCGCCCTGGGCCATCCGGGAGGCCCGGCGCTGGTCGTGGCGGGCCCGGGCACCGGCAAGACGACCCTCCTCGCCCTGCGGGTGGCCAGGCTCGTCGACGGCTCGGGCTCTCCGCCCGGAGATGAACCCGGTTCCCGTCCCCGCCTCGCCCCCTCCTCGATCCTGGCCCTCACTTTCACGAACAAAGCGGCCGGAGAGCTCAAGGAGCGCATAGCGAAGGCCATCGGGGCGGAGAGGGCCTCCCGCCTGACGGCCAAGACCTTCCACTCTTTCTGCCTCTCTCTCCTCCGGGAGGAGTCGGTCGAGATCGGCATTCCGCCGGACTTCGTCGTCCTGGACGAGGACGAGCGCCTCGCGGTCCTCGAGGCCCTGGCCGGCCGGGGCAAGGCGAAGCGGCTCGGCGCCTACGCGGAGGAGCGCAAGCGCTACCTCCTACTCCCCGGCGACACCGAGCCAAGGCTCGGACCCGGGGCCCCGGAAGGCCTCGTCGCCCTCGCCCGGGAGCTCGGCCTCCCGGACCCAGACCCAGAGCTCGAGGTCGGCTACTCGGCCTACAGGGAGGAACTCAAGGCTAGGGGCGTCCTCGACTTCGACGACCTAGTGGCTGGGGCGGCTCGGCTCCTGGCATCCAAGCCCGGTCCTCTGGAGAAGCTGCGCGCCCGCTTCAAGGCCTTCTTCGTCGACGAGTATCAAGACCTCAACTTCGCCCAGTACGCCCTCGTCAGGATACTAGTCCCTTCGCCCATGGGTCGGGCCGGAGAGCCGGAGCTCTTCGCCATCGGAGACCCGGATCAGGCCATCTACGGCTTCCGCGGCTCGGACCGGCGGCTCATCGACCGGTTCCTCGTCGACTATCCGACGGCCGCTACCTACCGCCTCGAAAGGAGCTTCCGCTGCGCCGCGCCGATCATAGGCGCCGCCGACAGGATCGTGGGAAGGGATCTCGAGGGATCGGGGGCCGCCGTAGCCCTCTCCCGAACGTCGTACCCCACGGACAAGGCCGAGGCCGAAGGCATAGCGAGGGAGATCGACCGGCTCATAGGGGGGACCCGTTTTTTCGCCATCGACTCGGGGATCGCCGACGCCCAGGCCGATGGGCTGAAGAGCCTCGCCGAGTGCGCCGTCCTCGTCCGGGCCGCGGCTTTGGCGACTCCCATCGAGAAAGCCTTGAACGATCACGGCCTGCCCTACAGACTCATCGGAGAGAAACCCTGGTGGGAGGAGGAGCCGGCCGCCACGATCGTCCGGCGGCTCCGCGAGAGCCGGCGCAGGCAGGGCCGGCGCTCCAGCCCTGCCGAAGCGGTCCGCGCAGAGATCGTCGATATCTCCATGGAGCACTTTAAGAAGAGCCCGGGGCCCGATGCCTTCGAGGACTGCGCCAGGCGCCTCGTCGCCCTAGCCTCGCGCTTCGTCAGCATGGACGAATTCCTGGACGGTCTGTCGCTGGGCAGCCCCCAGGACGGCTACGAGGCCCGATCCGAGCGGCTGTCCGTGATGACCATCCACGCGTCCAAGGGGCTCGAGTTCGACCACGTCTTCGTGGCGGGACTCGAGGAGGGCATCCTCCCCTTCACCCTCTACGGGGACTGCGATCCCGAGGAGGAGCGGAGGCTCCTCTACGTGGCCATGACCAGGGCCCGGATCGGGCTCCATCTCTCCTGGGCGAAAGCCCGGCTCTTCCGCGGCCGGGAGCTAGCTCTCCCACCGAGCCGCTTTCTCTCGGCGATAGAGGAGCTGGTGCCCCTCTCGGAGGCCGGGCCGAGGAAGCCCAGGGACCCGCAGCTAGGGCTCTTCTAGTTCCGGCGCGGCCTGGGCGGCCAATCCGCGTCTAAGGCGTCTGTAGCGCCGCTTGGGCGACAGTAGGCGCCCAGGCGGCCGCCCGGCGATGGGCCGATCCCTGCGATCAGCCCGGAGGCCAGTCCAGGGCCCTGCCGCCCAAGACGTGGAGGTGCACGTGCTCCACGGTCTGCCCACCGTCGCTCTTGCAGTTGAACACGAAGCGGGCGCCCTTCTCGGAGCAGCCGAGCTGGACGGCGATCCTCTGGGCCTCGAACACGAGGCGCCCCACCAAGGCCTGGTCGCCGGCCTTCATCTCCATGAGGCTGGGAATGTGCCTCTTGGGGATCACGAGGAAGTGCACCGGCGCCTTGGGGTCGATGTCGTTGAAGGCCAGGATCTCGTCGTCCTCGAAGATCTTCTTGGACGGGATCTCCCCCTTCACGATCTTGCAGAATATGCAGTCGCTCATGATGCGGGAAGTTATACCACGAAGCCGCCGCCGGTCCCATCCCCGGCGGCCTCCCCTTTATGTTCGCGCCGATGTCCAGCTAGAGTGTCGGATCATGGGCTCAACGAAACCTAGAGTATTCGCCTACAGCATGAGGTCCGACGAAGCGGGGTTCTTCGCCTCCTTCTGCTCCGAGAACGGCATCGAGCTCGGATCGGCCGAAGTGGCCCCGAGCCTGGACACGATCCCCCTGGCCGCGGGATATCCCTGCGTGAGCATCATCACCACCATAGTGGACCCCGCCATGGCCCGGGCTTTCAGGGACGCCGGCGTGGGGTTCATCTCGACGCGGACTATCGGCTACGACCACATCGACCTCGCCGCGGCCAAGGCTGTGGGGCTCCGGGTGGGCAACGCCCCGTACTCGCCCGACAGCGTGGCCGACTACACCATCATGCTCATGCTCATGGCGACCCGGAGGATGAAGGCCATCCTCCGGAAGAAGGCCGCCCAGGACTTCTCCCTGGCCGGGTCCCAGGGCCTCGAGCTCCACAACCTCGTCGTCGGCATAGCCGGCACGGGACGGATCGGCCGGAAGATCATAAAGAAGCTCTCGGGCTTCGGCTGCGAGATCCTCGCCCACGATCTGTACCCGAGCGACGAGGTGCGGGGACTGGCGCGCTACGTCTCCTGGGAGGAGCTCGTCCGCTCCAGCGATCTCATCTCCCTCCACATGCCCGCCACGGAAGCGAACTACCACCTGGTGAACCGCTCCTCCCTCGCGGCCATGAAGGACGGAGTCTTCATAATCAACACCGCCCGGGGCTCCCTCGTCGACACCGCGGCCTTCATCGAGGCCGTCGAGTCGGGCAAGGTCGGCGGCGCCTGCTTCGACGTGATCGAGGACGAGGCGGAGCTCTACTACAACGACCTCCGCGGCGCGCCCCTCAAGAATCGGGACCTCGCCCTCCTCGACGCATACCCCAACGTCCTCGTCACGCCCCACACCGCCTTCTACACCGACCAGGCGGTGCGGGACATGGTGGAGAACTCCCTCCGGAGCTGCGTGGCGTTCCAGCGGGGAGAGGAGAATCCCTGGGAAGTGAAGCTGTGATACCGGCCGCGCCGGGCTCTAGGCTCCCGGCGCGTTCAGCCTTCGGAAGAGGGGACCCGTCGCCCTATACAGGGCCTTGAAAGCCCCGTAATTGCGCTCGTGGGCTCGCCGAGTCGCGGGATCGGGCTCGAATCGGCCCCGCACCTTCACGGTGGCCGCGGCGGCGTCCAAGTCCGCGAAGCGCCCGAGGCCCCAAGCCGCGACGAGGGTCGCCCCGGCGGCGCCGGCGTTCTGGGGGTCCTCGATGGGCTCCACGGACCGGCCCGTGACGTCCGCCAGGATCTGGCTGACCTCGTCGGAGAGGGCTCCGCCCCCGGCGAATCGGAGGGTCGCCGAGGGCTTCGCCTTCCTGGCCTGGGCCTCGAGGAGCATGCGCTTGTTGTACGCCAGGCCTTCGACCACCGAGCGGATCATCTGCCGCTTCCCGGTCTCCAGCCCCAGATTGAAGAACATGCCCCGGACCCAGGGGTCCTCGAAAGGCGAGCGGCTCCCGTGGAGCCAGGGGGCGAAGAGCACTCCCCCCGAGCCCGCCGGGACCTGGGCTATCGTCGAGGCAAGGTAGGCGACGAGGCTCTTGTACTCCTCCTCGGGGCCCGAAGGCCTCACGACTTTCTCGAGGTATACCCCGATCTCGTCCAGGGCCAGGTGGTCCCGCACCCACTCCAGGCATTTGCCCGAAGTCTCCTGCTCCCCGAAGTAGGAGTACCGGCCAGGCACCGGTCCCGGGACCGTGGCCATCATGGAGATTGGGTCGACGAGGCGACGGTCGACCACCGTGGAGACCCAGCCGCTCGTGCCCATGTAGACGTGGGTGCTGCCCGCCGCGGTCGCGCCGGCCCCCACCCCTATGAGGGACGCGTCGCCGCCGCCGGCGAAGACCGGCGTGCCCTCGGAGAGGCCGAGGGCGCGGGCCGCCCCGGCCGAGAGCCCGCCCACGGCGTCCGCCTGGCCGAGGATCTCCGGGAGGTGGGACGAATCCACCCCGAAGCGCCTCGCCAGACCGGGATGCCAGCGGACCCGGCCGCCCCGGGTATCGGCTAAGAAAGTCGCGAAGGCCGAGTCGGCGCTCATAGTGAAGCGGCCCGTGCACTTGGCGGTCAGGTAGTCTTTCGCATCGAGCCAGCGACGGACCCTCCGGAACGCCTCGGGCTCCTCGTCGGCCACCCTCAGGTATTTCCAGAGGGGGTCCTTGGCGCTGGTCGCTGCGCCGCCGGAGATGGCCAGCCAGGGCAGGAGGAGCCCGACCCCGACTCCCGCCACCCTGGGCCCCCCGGCGCAGAGGGCCTCCCTGCGGCGTGTCGCGCGGGAGTCTAGGTAGCTCATGGCGGGCCGGACCGCTTCGCCAGCCTCGTCCACGAGGACCAGCGCCTGCATCTGGGCGCAGAACGTGAGCCCTCCCACCGCCGAAGGGGGGACGCCGCCGGCTCCTAGGACTTCCCGGATCGTCGCGGCCAGGGCTTCCCACCACTCCTCGGGGCGCTGCTCGGCGGCGCCGTCGGGTCTCGTCTCGAGACCGAGACTCCTCGAAGCGTAGGCCCGAAGAGCGAGGCTCTCGCCCACTTCGAAGAGGCAAGTCTTGAGGGAGGTCGTGCCGAGATCGGCCGCGACGAGGAAAAGAGGATCAGGCATGGCATCTCCGGAGCCGGTTCGTGAGCCGTGGCTCACTTTTACTGTACCCCGCAATTCCCCGGAGCTCAAGGCGAAAACGTAGAATTAGAACCAGGTGCGATCAACGCCCGGCCAGGCCGTACTTGAGGAACTCCAGGGCCTGGGATATCAGGGCTTCGTCGTCCCCATCCCGCTCCGGCCCCAGATACACCGCCTTCCGGGTCTTGTAGTAGTCGCAGGCGAAGGCGAACTGGAGAGACATGAAGATGTTGTCCAGGAAGAAGGCGGCGTAGCGCTCGTCGAGGTCGTCCCGCACGAGCCCCGCGCCTCGCGCCTCGGCCAGGAGGGCGGAGTAACAGGCGCCGCTCATCCCCTCGAAGCGCCGGCAGAACTCCTCGCTCAGCGACGAGAGCCCGGCGCCGCCGATCTCGTGGTAGAGCCGGAGGATCTCGGCGTAGCGCCGGGAGTGCTCGGGAATGAGCCGCACGATGGCCTCGATCCGGGCCCAGGGCTCGGCCTGGGCCGACAAGACTTGATTCAGGCGGACCTCGAGCTCCCGGACCCCGTCGTCCAGGACAGCCAGGAAGCAGTTCCCCTTGCTCCCAAAGTACTTGTACAGGGCTCCGACACTGATCCCCGCCTTCTCAGCGATCAAGTCCACCTTCGCTGCAGTGAAGCCCGAGCGGGAGAACTCTGCCGCGGCGGAGTCGAGGATGATCCTCCGCTTGTCCTCTGAAAGCCTCTCGAAAAGCGCTGTCGCGTGGGTGAGCATGGAATAAATTAACTTGCTCGCCTAGACTTTGACAGCCCCCGAAGCGCGTGCTATTCTTTGGAGTGAGCCACGGCTCACTCTCTGCTGGAGGTACCCATGCCTAATGGCTTCGCCATCACGAACTACCCCGACGTCGACAAGATCACCTCGGACTTGAACTCGCTGATCGAGAACCCGATCCGGCGCCTCCGCGAGGACGCCCTGCGAGCGTACGTCGCCACCTACTTCGAGAAGGGCTGCGCCAAGTCCAAGGCCATGATCGAGGAGGCCAAGGACTTCATCCCCGGCGGGGTCCAGCACAACCTCGCCTTCAACTACCCCTTTCCCCTGGTGATCACCAAGGCCGAGGGACCCTACCTCTACGATATCGACGGCCACCGCTACTTCGACTTCCTCCAGGCCGGCGGCCCCACGATCCTGGGCTCCAATCCCCCCGAGGTCCTGAACCAGGTCATCGACGTCCTCAAGACCTGCGGCCCCTCCACGGGGCTCTTCAGCGAGTACGAGCTCAAACTTGCGGAGTTCATCTCCTCCCACATGCCGGCGGTCCAGATGTTCCGCATGCTCGGCTCGGGGACCGAGGGCTGCATGGCCGCCATCCGGGTGGCTCGCCTCGCCACGGGCAAGAAGAACGTGGTGAAGATGGGCGGCGCCTACCACGGCTGGAGCGACCAGCTCGCCTACGGCCTCCGCATCCCGGGGACCCGGCACTTCGAGGCCCACGGCGTCTCCAAGCACGTCTTCAAGCACACCCAGGAGTTCTTCCCCGGGGACCTCGAAGCCCTGGAGCGAGTCCTCAGGCGCAACAGGCTCTCGGGCGGCACCGCCGCGGTCATGATCGAGCCCGTGGGGCCCGAGTCGGGGACCCGCCCCCTGCCCAGGGACTTCGACGCCGGGGTGCGCAGGCTCTGCGGCAAATACGGCGCCCTCCTGATCTTCGACGAGGTGGTCACTGGCTTCCGCCTGGGCCTCTCGGGAGCCCAGGGCTACTTCGGGGTTGAGCCGGACCTCACGGTATTCGGCAAGGTGGTGGCCGGCGGCTACCCCTCGGCCGGGGGCCTTGGCGGCAAGAGGCAGTACATGAAGCTCCTCGCGGCCGGCCTCGAGGCGGGGCAGAAGAAAGCCCTCGTGGGCGGCACCATGGCGGCCAACCCCCTGTCCTCGGCGGCGGGATACTTCACCCTCAAGGAGATCGAGCGCACCGGCGCCGCCGAGCGGGCCGGCGCCGTGGGCGACCGGCTCATCGCGGGCATCCGGGCCTCCCTCAAGCAGCACGACCTTCCCTTCGTGGCCTACAACATCGGCTCCATCTGCCACCTCCAGACCGTGGCCACCATGCACTACTCCCTCGACTTCTCCAAGTTCTGGAAGATCCCGGGGCAGATGAAGGAGATCAAGGAGCGCAAGGCAGTCATGGAGGAGATGGGAGCGGCCTACACCGCCGAGGGCATCATCACCCTCGCGGGCTCACGGCTCTACACCAGCGCCGCCTACACCGACTCCATGGTCGACGAGGCGGTCGCCGCCTTCGACCGGGTCTTCGCCAAGATCGAGGGCGCCAGGTGAAGTCCGAAGGCGCCGAAGCCCTGGCGCGCCGGGCCCTCGTGGAATCGGGGCTGCGCCTCGCCAAGGCCGGCCTCGTCGCTAGGAGTTGGGGGAACCTGAGCCTCCGGCTGAGCCCCCGGGCCATGGCCGTCACCCCCAGCGGCATCCCCTACGCCGACCTGCGGGAGGACATGATCGTCGTCGTCGACCTGGAGACCGGCGGGTGGGAGGGCGACTGGAAGCCGACGAGCGAGCGGAAGATCCATCGGGAGATCTACCGCCGCAGGCCCGAAGTCGGGGCCATCGTCCACACCCACCAGAACGCGGCCTCGGCCTGCGCCGCGGCTCGGGTCGCCGTAGAGGCCCCCTGGGGGCAAGTCCCCTGCGCGCCCTACGCCCTGCCGGGCACCAAGAAGCTCACCCGCGGGGCCGTCGAGGCCCTCGGAGGCGGCCAAGCGGTCCTCATGGCCAACCACGGCGCCGTCGTGGCCCGCGAGACCATGGACCAAGCCTTCGAGACCATCCTCGCCCTCGAAGCCGCCTGCGCCGATCGCCTCGCCGCCGGCGCCCCAGCCGGTCTCTCGACCCGGGCCGACGCTCCCTGGGACCCGCTCTGGCTCACCCCCTCCCAGGCGGCCGACGGTGGCCCCGGCGTCCTGAGCCGCGCGCCCTACACCCTCGCCTGGGCCGGCGCGAAGGGCCGCAAAGTAGCCTACCTCGACGATTTCGCCCAGCTCGTCGGACCGGAGGCATCCTGGGCGCGGAATTCCGCCGGCGCTCCGTATCCAGGCCGGGCGGCGGCGCGGGTCGTCCTCGTCCCCGGGGAGGGCGCCTATATCGCCGGCGACGACATAGAGGCGACCGCCATGGTCGTGGAGAAGAACGCCCGGGCAGCCATCCTCGGCGCTGGACTCGGGGGGGCTGCGGCCATTCCGGGCTGGGAAGCTCAGCTCATGCGCTTCGTGTACCTGAGGTCCTACGCGAAGCGGGCCGTAGCGGCGCGAACGCCCCGCCGCTAGAGCGGCGGCTCTCCAGTCGTCCCAGTCACCCGCAGCCGTCCGGGGGCGGCATTTTTATGCTATTTTTATACTACACCTTGTTTTTCATTTTATAAGCCGCCAGCATAGGCGCCGCGGACGAACTGTCCGCGAAGAAGGGAAAATGCCAATACGCCATCGGCGCGAAGGCGAAACCCAGGGAAACGTTTCGGCGTCCTCGGGCACCGGAGCTGGCGTGGACCCCGCCGTCGACTTCGACCGCGGCCTACGGGACTACCTCGACGAGGTACTGCCCATAGAGTACCCGGGTATCCTCGCCGTGGCGGTGTCCCGGGACGGCCGCATCGCCTACGAAGGCTACCCTGGCGGCGATCGCCTAGGCCCCGGAAGCCGCTTCCATGTGGCGTCGGTCACGAAGAGCATCCTCTCGGCCCTCGTCGGGATAGCCTTGGACGACGGTCTCATCGGGAGCCTGGACGACAAGGTCCTGGACTTCTACCCCGAAGTCCCCGGAAGCGCGGTAGCCGCCGCGGCGGGCGAGGCCACGATCCGCCACCTCCTCACCATGACGGCGCCTTACGGCTTCGAGGACTGGAGAGAGCCCTTCGCCGAGCTCTGCTCCAGCTCCGACTGGGAACTCTTCATCCTCGGCCTCCTGGGCAGAGGCGGAGAGTTCGGCCGCTTCAAGTATTCCAGCGCTGGCGCCCACCTCTTGTCCTGCATCCTCTCCCGCGCCGCGGGTATGAGCGCCCGGGAGTTCGCCAACCGGAGGCTCCTCGCTCCCCTCGGTATCCAGAAAATACCCGACTACCCCATGGAGGGCTTCGGCTACGAAGAGCTCTTCGGGGCGAAGGTCCGCGGCTGGGTCTCCGATCCCCGCGGCAACTCGACCGGAGGCTGGGGTCTCTCGCTGAGCCTCCGGGAGATGGCTCGGATCGGGGAGCTCTATCTCGGCCGAGGTGAATGGAGAGGTCGGCGGATCCTACCGGAGCCCTGGGTCCGGGAGTCCCTGACCCCTCGCTCCTTCGCCGAGATAGCCGGTAGGAAGATACCCTACGGATATCTGTGGTGGCTGAGCGGCGACGGAGAGAGCGAAGCCTTCATGGCCCTGGGCGACGGAGGCACAACCATCTGCTGCATTCCCGGAAAGCGGACGGTCGTCGCCGTCGCCCAGGCGGCGATGCCCGGGGCCCCCGACGGCTGGTCCTTCGTCAAGGAGCGGATACTGCCGTCGCTGGCCGACTAGCGCTTCCCGGGCTTCACCGCCGGAGACTCCCCGATCCTCGTGGACATGAAGGTCATGGCGAGGGCCGCCAGGGCGAAGCCCAGGAGCCAGGGCCGCACGGCGCCGGGGCCGCCCATGGACATCCCGGCGGTGAAGGCGAGGCCCGAGACCTGGCCGGCCAGGAGGAGCAGCCCCTGGCTGGCGGACTCGGGCACCGGCGCCGTAGTCTCGGCGGCGTACTGGAACCCTATCGGCCCAGCGCTCATGAGGGCGAAGCCCAGGAGGGCCATGGCCCCGATCCCCAGGGCGTAGGCCTCCCTCGGCGCGAGGAGGATCGCCCACAGCGCGGGGACCGCGAGGGCCATGCACAGGACGAGGAAGGCCTTGCGCCTTCCCAGGCGGTCCGAGAGGATCGGCAGGACCACCGCCCCCACGATGCCTCCGGCGATGAGCCCGACCCCCAGGAGGCCGTCGGAGTCCACGACTCCCATGGAGGCGGCGATCGAGTCGGTCATGGCGGTGACGGTATTCATGATCCCGAGGCCGAGGAAGAAGAGGGCGAAGGTCCAGCGGAAGTCCCGGGAGGACATGAGGCGCTTGAGGGAAGCCAGGAAATCCGAAGACGCTTCCGAAGACTTCCGGTTCGGCCCCCGACGCACGAAGAGCAGGGCCAGGATGCCCGAAGCGACGCTCAGGACCGCGAAGAAGGCCAGGGCCGCGTCCATGCCGGCGCCGTAGCCGGGGAGGGCCGGGTTCGACTGCACAAAGACCGGCGCCGCGGTGAGGGCCACCACGAAGCCGAGGTACTGGGCCAGACTGGCCAGTCCGCTCGCCGTAGCCCGCTCCTCGACCGGGAACCAATCCCGGGCCATAGTCGTGGCCGCGTTGGTCAAGAAAGGCTGGGCCGCCGCCAGGACCAGCTGCCCAGCTATCTGGATGGCGAAGATCGGGGCGAAGAGACCTTTGGCCGCTGAACCGAGAATCACCAGGACCGATCCGATCCCCACTCCCACACCGAGGCCCCAGCGGTCCAAGACCCAACTCGCCGGCAGGCAGACCAGGAGGAAGGCGAGCATGAACGACATGCTCAGGAAGTCGATATTGAAGATCGACGAAGGGTCGAACTGTCCGGCGTAGTACGCCGCCGCGGGCCTGGCGACCGCCGCGTGGGACAGCCACTCGACCTCGCAGGCGAGGGTGACGGCCATGAGGGCGGCGAGGACGAGCCAGCGGCGGGGCGGGGGAGCGGAACCGTCCATGGTGAGCCTCCGCTCACCAGGCTAGCAACCATTTAGTTATCTGTCAAATCCCGTGGGCCTGTATGCAGAGCCGGGCCCGCTCCACCGCCGCTTGGGCGAGGGACCGGGGCTCGAGGACCCGGCATTCCAGACCCAGGCCGAGGATCACGAGTTCGGCGTTGAGGGCCGAGTCCAGGCCGACCTCCACTTGAGTCCAGCCCGGGACGGCGGCGCAAGGCCCTATGGCCTCGACCCGGCCGGGGACAATGCGCCGTAGGAAGAGGAGACCCGATTCGCTCACCGCCACGATGAATCGGTACGACGAGAACTCGCCGGCGAATCGCTCCTCGTTCTTCGGCCACCAATCGCGGACATCGAAGCCGCCGTCCCGGACGAAGCGCTCGCCGGTGGGGCGGACCGATCGGAAGCGGGAGACCCGGTAGCATCGGAGCTCGAGGCCGCGCCGCCCGATCAAGTACCAGAAACCCGCCTTGGCGACGAGGCCGTAGGGCTCCAGGCGCCCCGAGCTGCCAGTCCCGTCGTAGCGCTCGTACTCGGCCTCCACCGCCTCGTCGGCGAAGACCGCCTCCCTCAGCGCCTCCAAGAACGCGTCGGCGCCCTCCTCACGCCACCACCAGCGGGAGTCGACGAGGAGCCGCCGCTGGAGGATGGCGAGGGCGGCCCCTCCCCCGGGGGATCGCGAAGCCTCGAGCTTGAGCTTCGCCGCGCGCAAGGCCTCCTCCCAGCCCAGGTCCGCCGCCAGGGCCGGGTCCGCCCCGATGAGGAGGGCCTTCAGCTCCTCCTCCCCGAGGCCCGTCAGGCCGGAGCGGTAGGCTTCGTCGAGGAAGACCCCGCCGCCCTTGCCGCCCTCGGCCTGCACGGGGATCCCCGCGTAGGACAGAGCTCCGATATCCCTCAGGATCGTGCGCCGCGACACTTCCAGCTCCCGGGCCAGATCGGCGCAGGTAGTCCTGCCCCGCCCCTCCAGGATGAGGATGATGCTCACGAGCCTGTCCGCCCTCATGGCGAAGAATTGTATATCGAGTGACACAAGATGTCACCCATTACCCCGCATCCTCCTCTCCAATGGAGGAAAACATGGAACTATGCGTCGACGGTATCAAGATCGAGACCGAGGGGAAGGGGGAGCCTGTCCTCTTCGTCCACGCCGACTTCGTGGACGGAGGCATGTGGAGGCCCGTCATGAGCCTGCTCGCGGAGGACTACGCCGTGGCCCGCTTCGACAAGCGCGGCTACGGCTCCTCGGAGCCGGCCGCGGGACCGATATGCCGCAGGCGGGAGCTCGAGACCGTCGTGCGGGCTCTCGGCGTCGGACACGTGCACCTCGTCGGCTGCTCGAATGGAGGCCAGAGCGCCCTCGACCTCACCCTCGAGGAGCCCGGGCTCGTCAGGTCCCTCACCCTTGTGAACGCTTCGCCCTCGGGCTTCCAGTTCGAGGGCGAGATTCCGCCGGAAGTGGCGGAGATGATGGCCGCCGCGGCCCGCGGCGACCGGGCTGCGGCCAGCGAGCTTCAGATCCGCATCTGGTTCGACGGCCTCGGGCGCGATCCTGACGAGCTCCCGCCGGAGAAGCTCGCCGCCCGGGCCGAGGCATCCAGGATGAACCGCGCCTTCGTCGACCGCGGGACCTACGGCGTGGCCGACGCCGCGCCCCTAGATCCCCTCGATCCGCCGGCGGTCGGGAGGCTCTCCGAAGTCCGGGCCCCGACCCTCGTGGTCTCGGGGAGCCTCGACCATTCCGAGTGCCGCCGCGCCGCCCGCGCCCTCGCCGCGGGCATCCCTGGGGCGCGCCTGCGGATCATGGAGGGCTGCGCCCACGTGCCTCCCCTCGAGTCCCCGAGGGACTTCGCGGCGATCCTCGCGGACTTCCTGGGAGGCGCCGCCGCCTGAGGCCGGAGCTCGGCTAGCGTGGCCGCCGTTCATCGCCTATAGTTGGTACCAGCATGATCGACGGGACAAGCGGCCGAGGCATACTCCTCGTCGAGGACGAAGCCCTGATCGCCCTTTCAGAGAAGCGCATCCTCGAGGGCTTCGGCTACGCGGTCGAGACGGCGACGAGCGGCGAGGAGGCGGTGGCCAAGGCTTCGGACCGCAAGTCGGGCATCGGGCTCGTCCTCATGGACATAGACCTGGGCGAAGGCATAGACGGCGCCGAGGCCGCGAAGATGATCCTCGAGAGGCGCCGGCTGCCGATCGTATTCCTCAGCTCCCATTCGGAGCGCGCCATCGTCGAGAAGCTCCGGGGCGTAACCCGCTACGGCTACGTCGTCAAGAACTCCGGGGACTTCGTGCTGAAGTCCTCGGTGGAGATGGCCTTCGAGCTCTTCGAGGCCCACGAAGGCGCTAGGGCGGTCGAGGCCCGGCTGATCACCCTCGTCGAGTCCATACCCGACCTCGTCTGGCTCAAGGACGCCGAGGGGAAATACCTCGCGGGCAACAAGGTCTTCGGCCGCTTCATAGGCGCCCACGGCGCCCAGCTCATCGGCAAGACCGACTACGACTTCCACTCCCGCGAGGCGGCGGAGTTCTTCCGGGAGAAGGATAGGGAAGCGATAGAGCGGGGCGGCCCCAACATGAACGAGGAGTGGGTCAGCTTCGCCGACGACGGACACCGGGCCCTCCTGGAGACCATAAAGACCCCCATATTCGACGACGCGGGGCGGTTCGTGGGGGTCCTCGGCATCGGCCGGGACATCACCGAGCGCAAGATGCACGAGGAGAAGCTCGAGGAGAGCGAAGGCCGGGCCCGGCGGGCCCTCGAGGCGGTGGTCTCCCCGGGAGAGGACATCGGCGAGCTGGGCCTCGCGGAGATCATCGACCTCGGGACTCTGCGGGCCTTGATAGAGAGCTTCTCGGCCCTCACCGGGATGGTCGTCGCGATCGTGGACACGAGCGGGACCATCCTCCTCAAGACGGGCTGGCACGACATCTGCACGAAGTTCCACCGCGCGTGCGAGGCGAGCTCGGCCGCCTGCACCGAGAGCGACCTCTTCCTCTCGGAGAGCGTCGAGCCCGGGGAGTACGTCGGATACAAGTGCAAGAACGGCCTCTGGGACATCGTGACCCCCCTGTACATCGAGGGGCGGCACGTGGCCAACATCTACACTGGGCAATTCTTCTACGACGACGACTTCGTCGACGAGGCGGCCTTCGCGGAGCGGGCCCGGGGCTACGGCTTCGACGAAGATGAGTACCTGGCCGCCCTGAGGCGCGTGCCTCGGATCAGCCGCGAGCGGATCGGCCACCTCATGGACTTCCTCGTCGACCTCACCGGATTCGTCTCGCGGCTCAGCTACAGCAACCTGGGGCTCGCCAAGGCCACCACGGAGCTGCGCGGCGCCGAGGCCGCCCTCTCGGAGTCGGTGAGGGACAAGGAGATTCTGCTCAAGGAGCTCCAGCACCGGGTGAAGAACAGCCTCGGGATCGTGTCGAGCCTCCTCCGGCTGAATCAGGACTCGGTCTCCGACGAAGCCTCGCTGCGGGCCTTCATGGAGGCCGCCGACCGCATCAGCTGCGTCTCCATGCTCTACGAGAAGCTCAGCGAGTCAGCGAGCGCCGACTCGATCGACCTGGGGAGGTACCTCAGGGACCTCGTCGGCCTGCTCTCGTCCAGCTACCTGGCCGAGGGCAGCTCCGTGACCGTCGAGACGAAGATGGAGAGCATGGAGTGCGACGCCCGTAAAGCCGTCTCCCTGGGGCTGATCCTCAACGAGCTCTTCACGAACGCGATCAAGTACTCGGGCGGCCGGGGCCGGGTGGGCGTCTCCCTCTCGATCCGCGGCGAGGAGGCCGTGCTCGAGGTCTCGGACCAGGGCTCCGGCTACCCCGAGGGCTTCGAGGCCGAATCCGTCCGCAGCCTCGGGATGAGGATCGTGACCCTCATGACCCAGAGGATCGACGGCGAACTGGAGCTCGCGAGCGAGGGCGGAGCCTCCGCGACCGTCAGATTCCAGCGCTGAGCCGCCCTCGGACGGTCGCCCCGCCGGGCGCCTCAGCTCCCGCCCTTGCCCAGGACGAGGCTCGCGAGGAGAATCGCGAGGACCAAGGCGGTCACCGCGACGTACCGGCGGTCGCCTTCGATCGCGAAGGCGACGATGGAGACGGCGACCCGGCTTATCGGCGTCAGGATGATGAGGATGAGTCCCAGGGTCACGACGGCCACGGGGTCTAGGGCGAGGAGCCCCGCCCACACCGCCGCGGGGCTGTGGGGGAAGGACCGGACGGCGGCCACGTCCCCCAGGGCTCCCTGCCCGCCCTGGGCCACGAGGAGCGCGAGGCCGAGGATGATCACCGAGGCGCTCAGGATGACGCCGAAGCGCAGCACGAAGCTCACGGCGAGCTCGGTCTTCGTAGCCTTCATACGGACACTCCAAAGCCCCGCAGGAGCATCTGCGCGGAGATCAGCGCGAGGACGACGAAGAACACGATCCGTATGCTCGTGCCCGCGAGGCGGGAGAGGAGCCTCGTCCCGATCAGCGAGCCTGCCAGCACCCCCAGGGCCACCGGCGCTGCGATGAGCGGGTCTATGTCCCCCCGCAGGAAGTAGATGCCGGCGCTCGCAGCCGCGGTCACGCCGATCATGAAGTTGCTCGTCGCCGTGGAGGCCTTCATGGGCATGCCCATGGCCGTGTCCAGGGCCAGGACCTTGAAGGCCCCGGAGCCGATGCCCAAGAGCCCGGAGCCCAGGCCGGCCACGTACATGATGGCCGCCCCGAGAGGAACCCGCCTCAGGCTGTAGCTCACCTGGCGGCCGGCGGCCTTGTCGTAGTACGAGCCGGAAAAGCCGAGCTTCGCCGCGAGGGGGTCGGGGGAAGCCGCCTCGGCCCCGGCGGCGGCTCTCCGAGTTTTGGCCTTCCCCAGCTCGGCGAGGATCTTCCTGCCCATGGGGATGAGGGAGTAGAAGAGCACCAGGGCGAACACCACGTAGAGGACGTCGCCGTGGACCCACCCGGCGAGGAAGGCCCCGCAGATCGCGCCCACGCTGGTCAGGACCTCCAGGAACATGCCGACCCGGATGTTGGACAGCTTGTCCTTCACGTAGGTGGCGGCGGACCCGCTCGAGGTCGCGATTATGGACACGATCGAGGCGCCGGCCGCGATCCTATAGTCCACGTGGAAGAAGAGGGTCAGCACGGGGATCACGATGATCCCCCCGCCGAGCCCCAGGAGGGAGCCGACCACTCCGGCGATCGCCGAGGCTCCTAGGATGACGAAGAACTGCAAGAGATGAGACATCGCCACAACAAAGTACCATCCCGATCCTCCGAGGCTCAAGGAGTCGGCGACGAGGGAGCGGGAAGAGGGGAAGCCCGACTATTAACCGCTTTTTCACCTCGTCCTCACGCCTCTCTATCGCGGAAAGCCATGATTGTGAGGCATGCGACACCGCCAGCGCGACCGCATCGCCGTCTCGGTGAACGGCGAAGGCCGCGGACACCTCACGCGCATGACCGCCTTGGCCCGCAGGCTCGAGGGCCGGTACTCCCTCGCCTTCTGGTGCCCCGACGCGATCCGGGAGAGCCTCGCGAGGGCCTTCCCCGGCGTCCCGGTGAGGGCCGTGCCCTTCCTCCGCATCGTCATGCGCGGCGCCTCCCTGGATCTCCCCGGCACCGCCGCGGCCAACCTGCCGACCCTCGCCTCGGCGGGGAACGCCGTATCGGCCCTCGCGGCGGAGCTCGAGGAAATCGGGCCCGTCGGCGTGCTATCGGACTTCGAGCCCTTCCTGCCCGAGGCGGCGGCCAGGCTCGGCCTGCCGGTGCTCCAGCTGAACCACCCGGGGATCGTGACCAGGCTCGGCGGCGCCGACCCCGAGGCCCTGGTCGCCAAGATAGTCGCCGCCCGGATGATGGGGCGCTTCGACCGCCTCCTTTTATCCTCGTTCTACGGCGGCGACATCGGCCCGATCCTCAGGCCGGAGATCCTCGCCGCGGCGAAGGACCGCCGCCGGGAGGACTTCGTCCTCGTCTACGCGAGGGAAGGCTTCGAGGAGCGCTTCCGGGACCTCGCCCGGGCGTGCCCCTCCAGGAAGTTCCGCTTCTTCCCCGACCCCCGAGGCGACTACCCCTCGGCCCTGGCGTCCTGCAGGGCGATCGTGGCCCCGGCGGGCCACCAGACCCTGAGCGAGGCCCTCTGCCTGGGCGTGAGGGTCTTCGCGGTCCCCATCGCCGGCCAGTACGAGCAGCGGCTGAACGCCGAGATGCTCGGCCGCTCCGGCCGGGGAGCCTGGGCTCCGGCCGAGGCCTTCGAGGAGCCCCTCCTCCGATTCCTCTCCGAGCTCGACGGCTACCCCCGCCGCGCCGAGCCGGGCCTAGCCTTCCGGCTCGGGGACGACGGCGAGAGGGCCGCGCGCCTGGTCTCCGAGTTCTTTCGCTCCGAAGCCCAGCGCCAAGGAGCGCGGCCCAGGGACAAGGCCTACGCCCGGGTCACGTCCTTCGTCGGCCGCCTCGTGCCCGCCGGACCCCCGGCCTGGGTGACCGGCTAACCCCCCGACCTTGAAGCGGACCGGCCCCAGGCTCAGGCCCTGAGCTATCGCCGCACGCCGGCGCAAGGCCGGCTACCTACGCCCGCGTAGCCGTTTCGGGACGCCGGTTTCCTTGACCCCGGGCCGCCCTGTCCTATACTCTCGCCCATCTTTCCAGCTTCAGGAGGATCCCATGAAAAAGCGCGCTCTAGCCGCCCTAGCCCTCGGCCTCTTCGTCGCCGCTCTCGCCGCGGCCCAGGCCCTCGACGCCACACCGCGCATAGCCATCATGTCCGCCTTCGGCCCCGAGATCGTCAAGCTCAAGGCCAACGCCCAGGTCGAGAAGGTCGTCGTCGCCAACGGCCGCAGCTTCACCCTCTGCAAGATCGAAGGCAAGGAGGCAGTCCTCTTCCTATCGGGCGAGAGCATGGTCAACGCCGCCATGAGCGCCCGCTTCGCCCTGGACAACTTCGCCATAACCCACATCCTGTTCAGCGGCATCGCCGGCGGCGTCAACCCCGGCCTCGACATCGGGGACGTGACCGTCCCCGCCAGGTGGGCCGAGTACCAGGAGAGCCTCTACGCCCGGGCCGCGGCCGGCGGCGGCTACGACCTCGGGTGGCACAAGGAACTCTACCCCGGCTTCGGCATGGCCTATCCCCAGGAAGTCGAGGTCACCCACGGCCGGCTCGCGAAGCCCGACGACATCGAGAAGAAGTTCTGGTTCGACGTCGACCCCGCCCTCCTCGCCGTGGCGGCGAAGATCGAGGACGTGCAGCTCGCCTCGTCCACGGACAAGGCCAAGCTCAGCCACGAGCCCAAGCTCGTCGTGGGCGGCTCCGGCCTCTCCGGCCAAGCCTTCGTCGACAACGCCGAGTACCGCGCCTGGGCCTTCTCCACCTTCAAGGCCGACTGCCTCGACATGGAGAGCGCCGCAGTGGCCCACGTGGCCTACGCGGCCGGCGTCCCCTTCATCGCCTTCCGCTCCCTCTCCGACCTAGCCGGCGGCGGCCCCGGCGAGAACGAGGAAGCCACCTTCTTCGGCCTCGCCGCCGACAACGCCGCCGAAGTCCTCCTCGCCTTCCTCAAGGCCTGGAACTAGAGGCGCGAGGAAGCGCGGGCCCGCGCCAAGGGGCCGTGGCAGGCGGCCCCCAGTGTCGCCGCCTGCCCGCCCGCGCCGGCGTGGCCGCCTGCGCCTCAGCGCCGGCGCAGCTCCCTCGCCGCCGCCGCGAGGCGCTCGAGGCCCGCCATCATCACCTTGGTCGGGCAGGCCAGGTTCATCCGCTCGAAGCCTGAGCCCTCCTCCCCGAACACGTAGCCCTCGTCGAAGAAGAGCTCCGCCTTCTCGTGGAGGTACTTCTCCAGGGCCTTCGGCTCCACCCCGAACTTGCGGAAGTCCATCCACTGGAGGTAGGTGCCCTCGAGGTCGAAGACCCCTATCTCAGGGATATTCTCCCCGACGTAGCGCTTGAGCTCCCCGTGGTTCCGCGCCACCAGCCGGATGAGCTCGTCGAGCCAGGCGCCGCATCGGGTGTAGGCGATCTCGCAGGCCTTGTACCCCAGCACCCCGAGGGAGAAGAACCCGCAGGCTTCGGCTTCCTTCATGTACTTCCCCCGGAGCTCGGGATTCTTGATCACTATGTTCGAAGTCTGCATCCCCGCCAGGTTGAAAGTCTTGCTCGGGGCCGTGCACACCACCATCCGCTCCGCCAGCTCCTCCGAGACCGTGGCGAAGACCGTCTGCCGGTGCCCGGGCATCACGAGGTCGAAGTGGATCTCGTCGGAGATGATCGTGAGGCCGTGCCGGAGGCATATCTCCCCGACCCGGGCGAGCTCCTCGGGGCTCCACACCCTCCCAGTGGGATTGTGGGGACTGCAGAAGAGGAGGATCTTGCTCCGGGGGTCGGAGGCCTTCCTCTCGAGGTCGTCGAAGTCTATGGAGTACCTCCCCCCCTCGAGGACCAGGGGGTTCCGCACCAACCTCCGGCCGTTCCGCTCGATGGCCATGTAGAAAGGATAGTAGGCGGGCGTCTGGATGATGACCCCGTCTCCCGGCTCGGTGAGGGCCTTGATGGCCGAGAAGAAGGCGCCGACCACCCCCTCGGAGCCCACGATCCACTCGGGCTCTATACTCCAGCCGTGGCGCCTCTTCATCCATCCGCAGACCGCCCCGAGGTAGGCCTCGGTCGGCTGGGCGTAGCCGAGGACCGTCCGGTCCAGGTAGTCCTTGAGCCCTTCGATTATCTCGGGGGGATTCTTCAGCTCCATGTCCGCCACTGAGAAGGGGACCACCCCCTTGGACACGTCGGGCTTCCATCCCCGCATCTGCTCCCACTTCGCCGAACCCTGACCGCTCCTGTCGATCGCCGTCTCGAAATCGTACTTCATGTCGCCACTCCTTGATGTGAGCCGCCGGAGCGCGAGCCGGGAGCGCCGCGGGTCCCCCGGAATCCGCCCGCCACCTGGCCACCTGGCCACCCGGCCACCCGGCCGCTCAGCCGTTCTTCTTCACGCTGTTGAGGTAGCGGTAGACCGTCGCCTCGGAAACGCACAGCTTCTCCGCGACGTAGGCGATGGACCCCTTGAGGAGGAACACCCCGTCGTCGTTCAGGCCCTTCACGATCGCCACCTTCTCGTCCTGGGACAGCCGGCTCGGGGGCACGCCGGCCTCCCGGATCGCCCGCTCGATGCTGTCGTTGGCTATGTCCTCCATGGAGCTCTTGAAGCGCTCCACCGCCGTGTCGGGAGTACCGGCGTCCGAGAGCTTCGGTATGCCCTCGAGGAGGCTCCGCAGCTGCTCCTCCCTCCCGGTGTCCACGTTCACGCACAGCATGCCGATGATCCGCCGGCCCTCGTCGCGGATGAAGTAGGTGGAGGACCGGAGCGTCTTGCCGTCGTTGGAGACGCCCCGGTAGTTGACGAGGTAGTCCGCGTCGCCCTGCACCCCGGTCTTCATGACCCTGAGCGCGACGCTGGACGCCGGCGAGCCGATCGACCGGCCGCTCACGTGGCCGTTCCGAATGGCCACCACCGAGTGGTCCATGTCCGCGACGTCGATCAGCACGACCTCGGCGTCCCTCCCGCAGACCTCCGCGAGGAAGTCGACGAGCGGACAGTACTTCGCCAATAGCGGATTCATATTCCCCCTTGCCGCCTCTCCGCCCTCTTGATGAACGCCGTGTAGACGACGTAGAGGAACAGGATCCATCCCGGTCCGACGAAGAGGGCGATTCGCGTGAAGGGCAGTACGCCCAGGATTACCACGACCAAGAGCATGAAGGCCAGGGCGAAGTAGCTGGAGTAGGGCCACAGCGGCATCTTGAAGGCGATGCGCCCATCCTCCCCGGCCGCGATCTTCGCCCTCCGGAATTTGAGCTGGCAGGCCAGGATCGCCACCCAGCCGACGACGAGGCCGAAGACGACGATGGACGAGAATATCTCGAAGGCTTTCGCGGGCATCGCGTAGTTCATGATCACGCCGATGATCTGCGCGAGGAGCGTCACGGCGATCCCCACGTAGGGCACGCCCCGCTTGGTCACCGCGCCGAAGGCCGCGGGGGCGTTGTGCTGCAGGGAGAGATTGTACATCATCCTGCTCGAGGCGTATATGCCGCTGTTCAGGGTCGAGAGGGCCGCCGTGATGACCACGAAGTTGATCACCGACGCCGCCGCGGGTATCCCGATCTTTGAGAACACCATGACGAAGGGACTGCCCTCGGTGCCGATCTTGTTCCAGGGATAGAGCACGAGCATGACCCCGATAGCCCCGATGTAGAAGATGAGGATGCGCCAGAAGATCGAATTGATGGCCTTGGGGATCGTCTTCTCGACGTTGGCCGTCTCTCCGGCCGCGTAGCCGACGCTCTCGACGCCGCCGAAGGAGAAGGCCACGAGGACCAGGGACAGGAGGAAGCCCGTCAGGCCCTTGGGGAAGAAGCCGCCGTTGTTCACGAGGTTGCCGAACCCCACGGCCACGCCGCCGTTCCCGAGGCCGAAGAGGATGATCCCGAAGCCGAAGACGATCATCGCGACGATCGCGGTGACCTTCACCATCGAGAGCCAGAACTCCACCTCGCCGTAGGCCGCCACCGCGATCATGTTGATCACCGTGATGAGGAGAAGCGTCCCCGCCGCGCTCGCCCAGATCGGCACCTGGGGGAACCAGAACTGGACGTAGCGCCCCAGGGCGTTGTACTCCGCCGCGCTGCCGACCGCCATGATGAACACCAGGTTCCAGCCCAGGAAGAAACCGCCGAAGCGCCCGAAGTAGCGGTTGGCGTAGGAAGCGTAGGACCCGGAGACCGGCTCGGCCACCGACATCTCCCCCAAAGCGCGCATGATGAAGAAAATCGCGATGCCCACCACGAGGTACGACAAGATCACCGCGGGGCCGGCCATCTGGATGGCCCCCGCCGAGCCGTAGAAGAGCCCGACGCCGATGGCGCCGCCGATGGCGATCATCTGCAGGTGCCGGTTCTTCAGCCCCCGCTGCAGTTCCTCTTTCTCGTACGACCGGGAAACCGGTCTCGCTTCGCTCATGATCCGTCCTCCTTCATTGCGCTCTCCGGTCTCCGGGAGCGTGAAAACCAGGGGATAGACTCCCGCGCCTCCCGCGGCGCGACTCCCGGCGGCACCTCGCCCCCGGGCCCCGCGCCGCGGCCGCTAGCCTTCGATCGCGGCCACCGCCTCGATCTCGACGAGAGCCTTCATTGGCAGTTGGCCGATCTGAATGGCGCTCCGGGCGGGGAAAGGCTCCGGGACGACCGAGGCGTACACCTCGTTCACCGCGGCGAAGTCCTTCATGTCGCTCAGGAACACCGTCGTCTTGAGCACGGATTTCATGCTCGAGCGAGCTTCCTTCAAGACCGCTTCCAAGTTCGCGAGGGCTTGGGCGGCCTGCTCCCGCACTCCCGGCTTCAAAGCTCCGGTGGCGGAATCGATCCCCAGCTGCCCCGAGGTGAAGATGAGCTGGCCGTAGGCGATAGCCTGGGAATAGGGGCCTATCGCCTTGGGCGCCTCACTCGTGTCGATGCATTGCTTACTCAACTCATCCCTCCTGATGAGCTCTGAGTATTCCACGGCTTTACTCAACTGTAAAGAAATTTCTTATTATGATAATAATTTCTTACAATTTGGCAGAAATACATCTATTTCATTCTATATTAAATATTTACATTTAAATGCCATCAGGATATAGTGGCCCCATGGCCCTGAAGTCCACCGTCTACAAAGCCCAGCTCGACATCGCCGACATGGACCGCGGCTACTACGCCGCCCATCGCCTCACCCTCGCCCGCCACCCCTCGGAGTCCGAGGAACGCATGATGATCGGCCTCGTCGCCTTCGCCCTCAACGCCCACGAGCGCCTCGAGTTCTCCCGGGGCCTCGGCGAGACCGAGGAGCCCGACCTCTGGCAGCGCGACCTGACCGGAGAGCTCGAACTCTGGATCGAGCTCGGCCACCCCGACGCTCGTCGCCTCGCCCAAGCCTGCGGCCGCTCCAAGCGCGTCGCCGTGTACACCTACTCGGCCACCCCCGAACTCTGGTGGGACCCCATCGCCGACAGCCTTACCAAGCGCCGGAACCTCTCGGTCTACCGCCTCGACCCCGCCCAGACATCGGGCCTCGCGACCCTCGCCGAGCGGAGCATGGAACTCTCGGCCACCATCCAGGACCATGAACTCTGGCTCCGGAACGAGACCGGCGGCGAAGAGCACCTCGAGATCGGGATCATCAAGGAATGAGGGGGGGCGCCGCGCCCATCCTCGCGGGGGGCTGAGGCGGACGACCCCGCGGCCCCGCCCTCGCTCCGAAGTCCTCGCCGCAAGGGCGCGGCGCTAAGGAACCGCCCGAGCGCAAGCTCGGGTACGCCATGGATGACGCGGCTCCGGTCTTCTCCGCTACCCCCCCTCGGGTTCTAGGATCGCTCCGGGGCCAAAGATCGCTCCGCGAGGACCAGGGCATGCCCCTCGGGAGCCACGGCGCGGCCCACCGGCACAAAGCCGTTGCGCCCGTAGAGGGCCGCCACCGGGCCGCGCTCCTCGCAGTAGTCGAGCCTGACCGCCGCCTTTCCCTTCGCCGCGGCGAAACCCGCGATCCACTCGAGGGCCATGTCGGCGAAGCCGCGGCCGGAGAATTCCTTCTTGATCACGAGCTTGTGGATGTAGTAGACCGCGTCGGAGCTTCTGTCGGACCAGTACTCGTCGTCCTTCTCCACCAGGGCGAAGCCCCCCAGCGCCTCGTCGTCGAGATAGCAGAGGAAGACCCTCGCCCCCTGGTAGCGGGCGGCGAAAGCCTCGGCCGTCAGGCCCGCGGGGTCCCACATGGGAGAGCCCTTCTCCTCGAGCCACGCTTCCCGCTCCCTCAGCATGGAGAGGAACTCCTCCACCCGGTCCGCGCCTATCTCCGCCACGTTGAAATCCAGCATCGCCTTCTCTTTCCAGGGCCCGGCGGCCCCGAGGGACCAAGATAGCATATCCCCGAAGGCCCCGTATCCTCTCCTCCGGTATATGCCGCCCTTGAAGCCCTACGAAGTCGTTTTCCTCGACGCCGACGAGACCCTCTTCGATTTCCGCCGGGCCGAAAAGTGGGCCCTCGCCCAGGCCTTCGGGACCCGGGGCCTCGAGCTCGGGGAGAAACGGGAGGCCGCCTACGGGGACCTCTACGCCGCCTGCCTCGCCAAGGCCTCCTTCCTCCTCCCCGGAGCCGAAGAGCTCTGCGCCCGCCTGGCATCGGGCCGGCGCCTCGCCATCGTCACGAACGGCATCGCCGAGGTCCAGCGCACCCGCCTCGCATCCTCCCCCATCGCCCGCTACATCGAAGCCCTCGTCGTGTCCGAGGAAGTCGGCTCGAGCAAACCCGATCCGGGCATCTTCGAGGCCGCCTGCGAACGCGTGGGCCACCGCGACAAGTCCCGGATCCTCATGGTCGGCGACTCCCTCGCCTTGGACATAAAGGGCGGCATCGCCTTCGGCGTGGACACCTGCTGGTACAATCCCCGCGGCCTCCCGGGCGACCCGGCGGTCGCGCCCAGCTACGAGGCCCGGAACTTCGACGAGGTCGCGGCGATAGCCGAAGGGCGGTAGGGCAGAGCCTAGGCCGCCGGCCCGGTCGGCGCGACCGCGAGCTCCTGCACCAGATCGCGGACGATGCGCCTGAAGGACTCGTCTTCGTTGTAGAGCTTGTACGCCTTGATATCGTCCTTGAGGAAAACCCGCATTACCCTGTCGAGGGCGGCGTTGAGCGCCAGGTCGGCGTTCTGCGGAGTATTCTCCACCGCGTTCCTGTAGTCCGGGTCTGAAGCGACCGCCGGCGCGATCTCGTCCTTGATCCGCTTGGCGATCCGGTCCGCGTCGGTGAACTCGGCCGCATAACGTCGGTTGAATTCCGCGAGGATGCTGCTGAGCCGCTCCAGGACGAGGCCCGGCTTCCCATGTCCGCCATCCGCGGTGGTCGGGTCGATGGCGGCGTCTTCGTCCTCGAGGGCGAGACTCATGGACTTCTTCTTCTCGATGCGGTAGCTATCCATGTCGATGGCTTCGAGGATTCCCTTCGCGAGGTCTTCTTCCTTGGGGGCCGGCAGCTTGGGAATGAGCAGATTCAGGAAAATAGACAGCTTCTCCCACTGGATGTTCGAATAGCTCAGGATCGAGGATAGGAATCCATAGATCCTGCAGAAGGCTTTCGCGTTACCTTTAAACTCGACTTGCCCATCTTCATCCAGTCTTTCCCGATAAACGGCCCTGCACGAGTCGAGGATGGGATCGAGCCTGTCGCGAGGCGCATCGGCGAGGAAGAGCCCAACGAGCTCGTCGACCTGCTCGGAGGAGTATACGCCGGCGTTTTCGAGGGACGCCTTCACGTCGTGAAGCTTGTTGGGGTCGGTTTCCTCTGAGAGGATTGTCGTCTTGTAGTAGTCCTGGAAGGCGAAGGCGATGGCCGCGCTCTCGTTGGCGAAGTCCAGCACGAAGCAATCGGTCTTCTTCGGATGGGCCCGGTTGATCCGAGACAGGGTCTGAACCGCCTTGATGCCGGCCAGGGTCTTGTCCACGTACATAGTGTGCAGGAGCGGCTCGTCGTAGCCAGTCTGGAACTTGTCGGCGCAGATCAGGATACGGTAGGGATCTTCCTTAATTCGATCCTTGATCGCAGAGCTTGGGAAGCCGTTCAAGCTCGCCTCGGTCTCCTTCTTGCCCTTGTACTCGTGCTCCCCCGAGAAGGCGACGATGGCTTTGAACGGGTACTTCCGCTCCTCGATGTAGCCCGCGACGGCGAAGTAGTACTGGATCGCCCGCTCGATGCCGTTGCAGACGATCATGGCCCTGGCCTCGCCGCCGATCTTGGCCGGCCGCAGGACCTGCCAGAAGAAATGATCGACCATGATCTCGGCCTTGCGCTCCACGGCCTTCTCGTGCCCCTCGACGTAGCGCCTGAGCTTCTTGTTCGCTTTCCTCTCGTCGTACTCCGGGTCTTCCTCGATCTTCTTAACGAGGCGATAGTAGCTGCTCACCGGGGTGTAGGACTTGAGGACATCGAGGATGAACCCCTCCTCGATCGCCTGCTTCATCGTGTAGGTGCGGAACGGCTTATGGCGCACATTGCCACCCGCGTCCGGCGGCAGGCTCTCGCCAAACATCTCGAGGGTCTTGGCTTTGGGGGTCGCGGTGAAAGCGAAGTAGCTCGCGTTCTTAAGGAGCTTATGGGCGTTTACCCGTTTCTCGAGCTCCCCGTTCACCCAGTCCTCCGCGTCCTCGTCGGAATCGAGGTCGGGATCTTCGAACTCGACTCGCGATGAGGCGCCCGAAAAGGCCCCTGAAAGGGCGGCGCTCATCGCCCCGGAAACCCTGCCGCCCTGGCTCGAGTGGGCCTCGTCGATCACGATGGCGAAGCGCCTCTCCCTGTCCGCGTCGACCGCCTTCATGATCACGGGGAACTTCTGAACGGTGGATACGATGATCTTCTTCCCCGCCTCGATATATTCCCGGAGCTCTTCCGCGCTGTCCGCGTGGCCGACAGTAGAACTCACCTGCATGAAGTTCCTGATGTCGCCGTGGAGCTGGCCGTCCAGCACCCGTCGGTCTACGGCGACGATCACCGAGTCGAAGATATTCTTACCGTCGCGCTTTAAACCGATGAGCTGGTGGGCGAGCCAGGCGATGGAATTGGACTTGCCCGAGCCCGCCGAGTGCTGGATCAGGTAGCGCCTACCGGCGCCGCTCTCCTTCGCGCTGTTCAGCAGGGCGATGACCGTCTCGAGCTGATGGAAGCGCGGCCAGATCTGCCTTCGCTTCTTGACCTTGGTCTTCCGGTCTTTTTCCTCGACGATCTGGGCGTAGTGCTCCACGATATTCGAAAGGCTTTCGGGAGCGAGTATCTCCTTCCAAAGGTAGTCGGTCTTGAGGCCGTAGGGATTGGGTGGATTCCCAGCTCCGTCGCGATAGCCTTTGTTGAAGGGCAGGAACCAGGAATCCCGGCCCTTGAGCTCGGTGCACATGTACACTTCCGAATCGTCCACCGCGAAGTGCACGGCGCAGCGGCCGAAGGCGAAGAGCTTCTCCGCAGGGAGCCTGTCCCGCTTGTACTGCTCGATCGCATCCGCCACGGTCTGCTTGGTCAGACTGTTCTTGAGCTCGAAGGTCGCGAGAGGCAAGCCGTTTATGAAGAGGCAGAGATCGAGGGCGCGCCGGGTCTCGTCCTTGCTGTAGGCGAGCTGCCGGCTTACCGAGAAACGATTCCGGGCGTAGAGCTCGATGGTCTTCGTATTGCCCTCAGTCGGGCGCTCGTAGTACAGCTCGAAATGAGAGCTTCCCCCCTCGCCGGCGAAGTCGAAACCCTTCCTTAAGACGTCGATGACCCCGCGCTTACCGATCTCCGAGGAAAGGCGCGCGAGGAACTTGTGCCTGCGGATATCGTCGGTCCCGGCGCCGCCGATATCCCCGAGCGTCTCGAGCTCCTCGGCTTGGGTAGCGCGGAGGAAGGCGAAGAGCTGGACCGTATCGATTGCGTAGCCGCGATCGTAGTCCTTGGGCGAGCCGGCATAGTAGCCCGCGCCGTAGGCCGAAGGGCGCTCCGCTGCGGCGCCGGGAACGAGAGACGAACCATCATCGCCGGTCATGTGCCTGAAAATGAGGGTTTCGAGCCCTTTCTCGCTCGTATCGGTCGGCATGGAGATGAGCTCCTATCAACTAAATTTTTAACCAAACACCCTTTTAGCATAAGCAAATAAATACTGCTAGGCTCGCCCGGGCGCCGCTGGAATCAACTACCCGTCAACGAAATCACGCCCAGTACGGAACATAGGCCCGAAGCTTGTCCGCGACATCGGGATTCACGAGCTTGATAGCTCCTGCCTCGAGCGCTTCTTTGATAATCCGAGAGGCCATCGCTTTATTCTCCGGCTCTATCCCGAAACGCTCACGGATCGACGTGTTGTTGAGCTGCTCGCGCAGGACGTACCGCAGGCAGGCGTGGAGATACACCGCCCTGATACGATCCGTCTTGTCCATACGATTCAAGGGACGGTGCGAAAACAGCGTGCTCCTAGTAGAGCCGGGCGGGGCTTCGAATAAGGGCGCCGGGAGCTGATAGAGCTCGATCTGGCCGATGACCTTGTCTATTCCGCTCCCCCGTTCCTCGCAGATCCGGAATCGCCGCATGAGAGACGCCAATCGCTCGTTGCGGGAACGAGGAGGCGTATCCACGAGGCGCATGATGTCCACGAGGGGCTCTCCGGGATTGGCTATCTCGATGCGGTCCTCGAAGATCTCGACCATGGGCCCGGCTCCGGTCACGAAGAGATCCTGGTGGATCAATGCGTTCGCCACGAGCTCTCGCACGGCGATCGGCGGGAACATCGGCACGGTCTTTCGCAGCGCTTGTCCGATAATCTCGTTACTCGGCAAGAGTCCATTTATATACTCGATAAGCCCGGCGAAACCGTTCGCGTAGCCTTTCCCGCCTTCCTGTTCCTTGAGCGTTTCCTCTCGGCCGCGGCCTTTATACTGGATAACCCTCATCGACTTACGCTGAAGGCGCCCGAATTCGGACAGACGCTTGGCGAAGAGGATCGCGCCAAGGTTCATGATATCGAAGAGCCCCGATTCGCCGCGCCGGATAAGCCTGTCCGACTCGAGGGACTCGAGGACGGCCTTGCGATCCGCTGGGAGGGGCAGCTCGAGGAGGTCGAAATACGCCGGATAATCCAGGAGCCGAGTAACCTCCTCCGCTCCAAGGCGCTCGGCCGCGACTCCATCCTCGAAGGGAGTTTGCTCGAAAATGCGCCAGAGCTCCCTCTCTTTCTCGGGGAAATCCTTGAGGTGCTTTTTATAGCTGCCAATGCGGATATACTCGACGCCGGAGAAGCGGACCGGGTGCTTGAAGGCCTTCTCGATCTCGAGAATCACAACCCTGCCCTCGGGCATAGCCGCCTCGAAAAAACGGAAACCTATCTTCGGAGTGAGCTGACGCAAAAGCCAGCTCTCGAGCTCCTCTCCTCCGCGTTTAGCCGATTTGGGATCGAAAGCAGTCCCGACTATCGCGTGGGTCGAGTCGTCGATGCCCCAGAGGAGATAAGCCGAGGCCTTGCCCGTGAGGGCGGCGGAGTTCGCGAGGGCGGAGATATACTCGCCCATCGCCTGGGGATCGTCGTTGCCGCGCTTGAACTCCACCCACTCGGTTTCCGTGGGCAGCTTGCAGAGCTCGCGCACAAGGCCCGCGAGGTAGTCCTGATCCGAGACGATCATCTAGGTTTCAGCCTCCTCGCCTTCTTCGGATTCTAGCTCCTCATCGCCGGCTAGGGTAGCCGCCGGAGTTTCGTCGATCTCCGGCAGCCCCTCCGCGGCCTTCCGCACATCGAGCTTCCCGGTCACCACGTCGGCGACGAGTCGAGTGCGGTATTCGCGGAGGAGGGAGATTTCGTTTTCAGCACGATTGATCCCTCGAGATAATGCTTGTGTTTTATCAGCGATACTAAACGTAATTTGTCTTTGCTCGTCCTCGGGTGGTAATAATGAACGAACTGAATAAAAATTTTGATTAGATAGATTCTGCAATCCAACAGTCATTCCATTTGATTTGCCAGCAAACAGCGTGCAATATGGAGAAGTATGATAAAGGTATTCGAAATATTGGGCATCAACACCTGGAGCAGGAGCATAAACACCATAATGGAAAGAAACGATACCTCTAAGTGATGAGGAGAAGAATACCCCTAAATGAGCTTTAAAACGATTTAAAACAAGATCCCCAGGGGTAACAATTTTCCAATTATCATGACAAGCTGCCTTTAGTGATCGTTCTTTCATCTCATATGTCTTTATTAATCCGTCTTTTTGCGAAAGCGATAACAATTCCAGGTCCTCATTAGTATTATATTTTCGGATTTTTTCACGAAAGACGAAGCATGAAAGCGGTGTTCGCCAATGCTCAGGGATAAAGCCTATTCCCGGCACTCCTGAATCCTTCATCTTCACCTTGGGGTCGAGTCCCTTGGTCACCGCATCTTGGATAATAGCCCGCTTCTCCTCCTCGAGGAGGGCGATTACCTTCTTCTTGGCCACGATGGCTGCGTCGATCTTCGCAGTGGCATGGGCGAGATACTTGGCGATGGCGGCTTGCTCGGAGGGCGGGGGGAGGAGAATACGCTGCGAACCAAATATATCATAACGAAAATCTGTTGAGCGTTCCCTGATACCTTTGGATAAAGCAACAATCCATTTTGATCTAGCCATTTCTCGTATTAGGTATGCATAATACGAGGCATTAATCCCTTCTTTTGGCTTGCATACGGAATACACAGGAGAACCCTTCCCATCGGAATCTGATACTCCTACCGCCCCAGCGAAGGCATCCATGGCATGGATTACCAGGTCACCTTTCCTGATTCCTTGATATCCAAATTCTCGAATGGCTTCTGTAAAACCCCGCAATCGTCGATTTTTGCGAAGCGTGACCTTCCCATCGCGAAAACATGTCACCACTTCATCATTATCACGAACCGGCCTATTCTGTTTGGAGAATAACCATTTGCCGCGTTCAGAACTCCAATGCTCCGGCACCTTCCCCAGCCAGGGCAAGCCGGAGTCGCGGTACTTGGGATAAGGCTTGAGCTCACTTCTCATACGAGCTTTCCCTTCAGGATCTCGTTAAGGAGCCCCTCGGATTCCTTCTGGGCCGCCGCGAGGTCGGCCCGGATCTCCTCGAGGCTCCGGAGCTTTTGGGGCTTGTAGAAGTGCCGGGTGAAGCTGATCTCGTAGCCTATCTTGGTCTTG
>Ga0268360_1001079_pt1 | contig 32692 bp, 33 predicted proteins | sample BioMet11_FD_192465 | JGI IMG/M metagenome (GOLD analysis project Ga0268360, IMG submission 192465) | Sewage microbial communities from Oakland, California, United States - Biofuel 11 (Illumina Assembly) | ecosystem: Engineered > Wastewater > Sewage > Unclassified | place: USA: California... | reverse complement strand
TCACCGGACCAGTTGTTCATATTATTGATGAAACTATTGGCGCGGCACGCAAAATTTGCCCTGAGGGAGCCTGGCTTACTGCAACTTTGGGAACCATGAAAACAGGTCTTTATCAAAAACACGCAGCAGCATGCGGATATAAATTCAATATTGCGGAATACCCTGTACAGGTTGATATTCACGATGTTACAGATATGGTAAAAGCAGGACGCGTACGTGAAGCCGGAGAAAAATTCAGGCCTATAGTTGAAGCATTGTGGGCAGAGAAAGATGTTCCCATTGTTGGGGCATGTACGGAAATTCCTATTGCCTACGCAGCAACCGGACTACCTGCGGAAAAATTTATTTCATGTTTGTCTGCTCTTGCAGACGGCTGTGTAAGAGAACTTTATCACAAATAATAAATTGCAGCTTTAACAGCAATACAACAAGCTGTCGGGAAAAAAAAGATTTTTATGAAGCACTTTAAATTAGCCTTACCCTGGCAAATACTCATAGGACTTGTACTTGGATGTCTGTTTGGATATTTTTTATACGGTTACGCACACTACATTCAGTGGGCCGGAGATATCTTTCTGCGCGCCCTTAAAATGATAATCATCCCAATGGTTTTCACATCTCTGGTTGTGGGAGTTGCAAGCATTCAATCTTCTGCAGACCTTGGGAGAATTGCAGGAAAAACTTTGCTGTACTATGTTTGTACTACGGTGATAGCCATTATAATAGGACTGTTGCTGGTTAATTTTTTCAGACCAGGAGTTGGGGCAAATCTTCAGCTCCCGACAGCAGATTTAAGCGGGGTTGGAAAACCCACGACTACTCTTTACGACCAAGTCATCCACATCATACCGGAGAATATTTTTGCTGACATTGCCGCCGGCAATTTGCTGCCTATTATTTTCTTTGCCATCATTTTTGGATTCTTTATCACGCGCTGCAATGACAAAACCCGCACTACGCTTGTAGACTTGTGCAATGCTGTAAATGATGTAATTATGAAGATTACGCTGTTTATAATCAAGCTTGCCCCCTACGGAGTTTTTGCAATTGTTTCTAATATGGTTGCCAAACAGGGAGGAGATTCCGGGAAGTTATTTGCCATGATAGGCAGCCTTGGATTCTACCTGATAATAGTATGGGCAGGCCTTCTGATTCAGTTCTTTGGAGTGTTGCCGGGAATGGTGTACGGAATTGGAAGAGAGAACCCTTGGAAACACATGAGCAAAATGTCAACCGCCATACTTACAGCATTTACAACTTGTTCATCAGGCGCGGCGCTCCCAATTTCTCTGAGAGATACACAAGAAAAATGCGGAGTTTCAAAGAAAATTGCAAGTTTTGTACTGCCGCTTGGGGCAACGGTTAACATGAACGGAACTGCTCTATATGAAGGGGTTACCGTATTATTTATTGCGCAGGTATATGGGGTTGATTTAAGCATAGCCCAGCAGATTATAATCATAGGAACAGTGCTGCTGTCCGCAATTGGCGCAGCCGGAATTCCTATGGCAGGATTTGTAATGCTCTCTATAGCTCTTAGCGTTGCTGGACTTCCGCTGGAAGCTATGGGACTTGTGCTGGCTATTGATCAGTTGTGCGATATGCCGCGCACCGCAGTTAACTCATTTGGAGATGCTTGCGGAGCCGTCATCATTGCCAAATCCGAGGGTGAAAAGCTCACTATTTCATAATAGCTCTACCAGGCTTTTCCCGCAAAGTGTCCCCAAGGCCGCGCTTCACATACATGTTTCCCCAAGGCTGCAGGCTTTCCGGGCACGTGTATACATGGTTGCAGGCTTCCTGCGCATGTGTACACATAGTTTCAGGCTTTCCGGGCAGGTGTACTCATAGGGGACTCTGTGTATCAGTACATTACGAAAGATCTCAATTTTAAATCAGCGATGTTTTGTAACTATCTGATTTTCAATATTACCCCAGACTATCCCAAATCAGACAGTTACGCTTGTACCCAAGGCCGCAGGCCCGCGACCGTAGGGAGCGTGCATCCTTCACCGCGGTAGCGGTGTAGACCACAAGGCATTACGCCGCTTTGTGGCGGAATGCTTCACAGTCCGCAATGCGGACTGTGCTGTCATGCAAAGTCTTGTTATGCTCTTGCTTGCGCCTACGGTTTTTTAACGGCTTATTGCCTAGGCTGCACTTGGTTGAAGAGGGAACTCAGATGCCATTGGTTTTGAGCATTTTTCAGCAGCAGAGCGGGGCATCTTCGGACAACCCTCTTCAACCTGCGTTCAGCGCGGCAATGGCACCTAAAACCTCATGGCTGCAGAGCAAGACATAACTTCAACTTTGCGATGCATTGAAGTAAAACTCATTGGAGTGCAGCACATTGAAGTGGGATAAACCACATACAAAAAAAGCCGCCCCGTGTTGAGGGGCGGCTCTTTTCAAAACAAAACAACTTATTAAACCTATGAAATTTTTGACGCCGGTCCTTACCTAAGGGACAAGCAAATTTCACCTGTATCTTTTGCAAAGCCTCTGCCAAAAAATGCTCCCCACTGCTTAAAAGCCACGTTTTGCCGCAAATTCATCACCAACGCCAAAATTTTATAGACAAAACTAATTGTACGCTTCCCAACATGGCTCATAGTTAACACGCACTGAGTTTTCACATAGTCTTTGTTTTTGTAACTTTGTGCCATTGCAGCAATGCTGTCACCGCAATTATAAAAAAGCAGAAATATGAAATATGATACTACAGGTTTAAGAAGACAAGAGAAGGCTATGCCGGAGGCAGATGCCAGAAAAATACTTACAGAGGGTGAATATGGCGTACTGTCTATGCGCGCGGAAGATACTGGCGCTTATGGTATTGGGATGAATTATGCGTGGGATGGAGAGGATAAAATTTATTTTCACGGTGCGCCCAAAGGACGCAAGTATGAATTGATGCGCGCATGCAACAAGGTATCTTTCACTGTAGTAGGCAAGACAGAGAGAGTGCAGAGAAGATTTACAATGGCATTTGATGATGTGATTGTAGAGGGAACTATTCAAATGGATTTACCTGAGGAAGAGGTGCATAAAGCACTTCGTCTGATACTGGAAAAATATTGTCCGGATGTCCTTCCTCAAAGTGTTCCTTATGAGCAAAAGATGGCGCCTCACACTTGCGTTTTCCGCATGGACATTTCAAAGGTTTGCGGCAAGAGGTCTATCTAAAGATATGTCCAAATTATACTGCGGCAAGAGGTCAATCTAGTGTTCTATATATCAAAACTTTAAGCCTTTTTGCAAATCACAATGGAGTGTTTGCCCGGCCCTATGCCGTCCACCTCTTTTTCAATTTGCAGTCCGGCACTTTCAATCAGACGAGTTAAATCTTCTGCATTGAACATTTTGCTGTTGCCGTTGGCAAGCGCTGTAAAATAGAGGCTAATCTGCGTCAGGCAGAATGCGGTTGTCTCAAACTGCTGCCTGTCCCAAATAGTTTCCATTATGAAAAGTCTTGTTTTCTTACCCATTGCAGCTGCTGCACGTTTAAGAATAGAAACCACCTGCGCCTCTGAAAAACAATCCAGGAATTGGCTCATCCATATAACATCATAGCCTGCAGGGAGTTTAAATGATTTGTCCAAAAGATTTCCGCCAAAGCCGTCAATTCTTTCCGCTCCTTTTTTGCCGCGAATATTTTTCTTCATCATCTCCAGCTGCTGCGGAAGGTCTACAACCGTCACATTCACAGTTGGATTCTTCTTCACGCACTGCAAGGCAAAAAGTCCCGTGTTGCCTCCAACATCCAAAAGTTTTTTAACTAAAGTCTTTTTGCCGCAGGCATTTGCGCTGCCGTCAAAAATTATATCCAGCGCCTCATCAAAAGAATTATCAGAATAATAATGATCAAAATCAAACCAGCTCTTTTGAACATCTGTCGGGAGCTTGGACAGTCCTTCATAAATTGTAGGCCAGCTTCCAAAATGCTTTAAACCAGCAGGTTTCCCCTCATCAAGTGCTTTCTCCAAATTAAACCATCCTTCATAATTCACGTCATGATTAAACGCAATGTCAATCTTGTTGCGCTCCTCATTCAGCAGAAACCAACCAATCTTAGAGAGGAAATATCTTGTATCTTCACGATAGACCGTACCGGTTGTTAGAGCGGACTCCATCAGCACCTTTGCAGCATATCTGCTGAAACCCGTCTTTGCGCATATCTCACTTAATGTAAGGCCTTTTGCAGAGTTACATGCACAGCTTTTAACAGAATTGCATACACTACCTTTTGCAGATTTTACAGCAGATTTTACAGCCGTACCGCTAGAAGCTCTTTCAAGCATGTCAAAGATGCCGCGCTTTAACATAATGTGTGCAACTTCAAAGGTAACAGGCCCATACGCAATTTCCGCCGCCTTGCGCTGCGCATCAATCGCTTTAATTTTAACATCGTGCCCGTATGATTTCTTAAGATTGTCTGAGATTTTCATAACAGGTACAAATTTATAAAAAATAAACACAGCGGAAATTTAAAAAAAAGCCAGCCTGGATTTTTTAAAACTAATTGATTTATAGCATTTTAATTAGGCAACTCTTTCATCTTTGCTGCAAAAGCGGGAGAGTCCTTGGAAATCAGATTCCACAATCCCATGTACCTCAAATAAAATTCAATACCTCCGTTAAAGTGGCCGGTAGAAGTTAGCTCAACATAATGGGCGGCAGGCCAATGAGTAATTGCAGAAGTTGCATTAACATATGGAACGTAATCATCTGTTTTTGTGTGATATATATAGAATGCGGACTTTGGCGCCGTACAGTTAATCAGGGAATTTTTCTTGAATGCCTGATACAGTTTTAAGCATTCTGTGTTGCCGTTGAACGTTGGATATGTAAAAGCATCTGCATTCAGAACTTTTGTAATATCCGTGCCCAGCAAAGAGTGCCACGCAGATAACTGCTTTGTAGAGAAGATATTAACAAGCCCTTCTGAAATCATCCGCTGAGTATAAATTTTAGAATCATCCAAAGTCAGCTGCTCCCCATAGCAAATTCCCCTGATTAAAAAAGGAATATACCCCATGTGAGCATACGCCGTACCCGCCTGCAACATAAAGTATTGCCAAGTTGCTTCCATATCATACACGCCGCCTCCGGCATGCACCGCCTTAATAAGCGACGTTTCTCCCCTGCTCTCCAGCTCAAGCAACGTTGCAATTGTAGAAGTGCCGCCCTGCGAATATCCAATCAATTGCAAATCAGTAGAATTCTCTTTTATCCCGACAGATTTTAAGTATTCCCTTGCAGCCTCAATCATGTCCGCGCAAACAATTCCTGTAGATTTAATATGCAAATAAGGATGCTGCAAATCTACAGTCTGGCTTGCCCCATATCCCAGATAATCAGCCATTACTACAACATGCCCCACAAGCACAGGAGCAAGTTCAAAAGGAAAATTTTGAGTAGACGGAGCATCATTGATATCTGTAGTCCCGTGCTGAATGCTCAACAAATGGTCATAATTTTTTGTTCCGGAAGCATACGCAATAACTCCAGAAGCGGTCACCTCCTTGCCATCCACACCCTTTGTCTTATAAGTAATTGCAGCAACATTCACATCACTCAAATAACCGGAAATCGTACTGGAAGATACGCCATAACTCTTAATATACGGCGCAATCATATCCGCAAGCTGCTGCTTTGTAATAGTGCGCTGAGCAGTAACTTGCTCAAAATATTCATTTGTAACAATTGCTGGATTTGTCCCACCTCCTTCATTGCTCTTGCTGCATGAAACAAATCCAATTGCAAGAACACAGAGCGTTAATAGCGCAAAATAAAAACCGTCAAAAAAACGATGCATCATACAGGCATTTTCTTTCTTAGTTCCATACAAAGACTTACAATATTGGAAAGAGAAGAGAGCCAGTAATAGTCTCTATTTGACCATTTTCTAGACTCTTTAACAATATCCACCCCCATGTATCCCCAAACACGGTCACTCGCCTGCAATGGAGTAACAATTATGGAGCGAATGTTTTGCGCCGCCAAAATATCATATTCCGTTTTTGCCTCAGGGGGAAGCTGCTCTATAGAATCTAAAATAATTGGCTCTCCCTTCAATATTTTTTTGCTCCACCAAGGATACACATCAACGGACCCATGTTGCAAATTTTGTCTCTCTTCACTAACACCTTCGGCTACAACCTCGTATGTGTTTGACTGATACTTGTCATTATCACTGAATTCAAAAATATAGCATCTGTCGCCCTTGTAAAAATCTAGTATAGTGTGCAATACCTTATTAACGCTCTTATCCAAGTTCTTCTCATAAATCAAACTGTGAAGAAAAGCCGAGATAAAAGAATTTTGCTTTAGCGTGCTCAGAACCTGCAAAGAATCAATGATACCTACCTTAGCATCAGGAGGATCCACCCTTTTGACAACAACCAGATAGTTGCTATCACTCTCCATCTTTGATATCATTTTATAGTTAAACCAAACCTCTCCCTCAGGAGTATCAATGGGATACGTTGTGTCATAGAATTTATCATACATTGTAAAATAGCGGGAAAAACCAACCTTCAAAACCTCCGCATAACTTCCCGGAATCATTGCAAAAAACTTATCAAAAGAGAGAATATTTGTCCCCTTAAGCCCAAGGACTTTGCACAGATAATCAGAGCATTCAAAACTTCTAGCTTTCCTATCAAGAATACACCACCCAACTTGAGTAATGTCCAAGATTTTCTTCAAAAAATCAACATCAACTTCCATGATTTAAAAATGTTCTCAAAGGTAAGATATTTTACCTTTATACACAATGCCAATACAGAACGTCCATGCCAAAATAACAGCACCTTAACACCCATCAAGCAGCACAGCACACAAATTCTTATCTTTGTAAAAATCACACACCATGCTAACAGACAAACCATACACCTGCAAAAATCTCTCCCCCTTCTACTTATACGGAATGAACGAGACCAAAAGATATGCAGTCAGCATAAAAAATCATGAAGAGATTGTAAACGCCCTAACGCAATTTTGCAAAGACAAAAAAATCAAAGGCGGACAAATCATTGGCATTGGAGCAGTTAAAAGCGCTACGCTCAGATTCTTCAACCCTTCTACAAAACAATACGTAGACAAAACTTTTGATGAGCAAATGGAGATAGCAAACCTCACCGGCAACATCTCCTTTATGAATGATGATGTCTATCTGCACCTTCACGCCACCTTTGGCCGTGAAGACTACACCGCCATTGCCGGACACCTGCTAAAAGCCACCCTCAACGGCGCCGGAGAATTCATTGTAACCAACTACTCCCTCACCCTCCCGCGCGTAAAAAATTCCAAAATAGGGCTGAATGTTTTTGATTTCTAGCAATCCGAACTATGCTTGCAACTTGCTGATTAACAAGATGCCCCTAAAAGTCTCTTCTGTATAATTGAGATTTTTAGGGGCAATCTGACTACCAACACTTTACAGGCATAGTTCGTTTTCTAAATTATTTATTCCAATCATGGAACTGCTGCTTCTCTTTTTCTTTCCTCTTAGCCAAATGCAGCAACAACAATCCAACACCAAGGAACACAAAAGTTCCTGTTAATGACTGGGTAAAGGCATATCCAGGAACCTCACCTTGCCCGGAAGCAATAAGTTCACAGATAAAAACGATAAACTCTAAGCAACCAACAACAATAGCAATATATCCACAAGTTTTCATATCAAAATAGATTTTAAATCAATTAAATAAATCAAAACAGATAACAAATAAAGCCGACAATAGCGAAATCTTTAACTACCATTGATTGATAATTACTTTTTTGCATCAATGTAATTAGCCTCATCCTTCTTTTTGGAACAAAGAATAATAATCAAGCCAATAACTGGGGTTAGAAACATACAGGCCACCAGACTCATGCCGTAGCCAATCTTTCTGTTCTTTCCAATTAGCGCAACCAGAGCGCAAATAATAAGTCCGAAAATAAGTTGTGCAATCCATTCTCCTGAATCCATAATTTAAATTTTTAAAAGTTAATATTTAGTTTTTCTTTAGCCATCTCCTTAAGTTCCAGCAACTTCTTATAATTATTCTTATTCTTTGTAATCTCCTGAAACAAATCATCAGCAATAGCAACCTTCTCAGCATCAGGAGAAAAGATATCAGGATGGCATCTCTTTTTTAGCACGTCATAAAGTGCCTGCGCCTTCTTAACATCAAATGCCGTTTTGATAGTTTGTCCAAAGTCCACATCTCCCTCTTTCATCACCTTATCTCTAATCATCTGTTTTTTAGAAGGTTTAGACTGTCGAGAGGAAAAAAGAATTATTATTATCATCACGATAGCTATGAATTCTGCTATCGCAATCCAGAACCATACATTTTTAAAAAGTATCTTAATCATTGTAAATAAGCGTTTTAATAGAATTTTAAGTCATCAGAAAAACAGAGCGCAATCTTCAGTTGCCCAGCAACATATATTCTTTCAGCTGCCACCTCAAACCATAATAGCCCTTATCCCCTTGGACCTCAAGTGTATCCCATCCCAGCACAACCAATCTTCTTACTAGCGTATCATCAGATAAAATTGTATCACCTATTGCTTGTATTTCACCTCTATCCAATTGCCGACCTGAAAAAGCCACAATCCTAAATCCGCTAAACAATTTAGAAAAATGGTGCTTGTATGATGGTTCTCCTTTGGATATTTTGGCTTTCAATAAAGTAGGAGAATCTCCGGTTATAAAAGAGAGCCTTGCGGCATCATTAAAACTACTTACCAGCTTTGCCCTTTCAGACCTGTCCTTAAACCAGCTGACAACATTATTCCATGTATTTGCAAACATTATTCAATAATAATTTTAGATTAACTCAAACGATTGCATAAAAGATTTAAACTTGCTTTCCAAATCCCGCTGAGTACCCACTTGCAAAAGATAACCTCGGCCGTTCTTATAAAAGAAAACGGCCATCGTTGGAAGTCCCATTTGGTCAAATGAATACAACAATGCCCTCTCTCCGCAAAAATTTGAATATTTATGTTCTATTCCGTTTTTAACAAGGTTAGAGGCATAATCATCAAGTGCTTCCTTATCACTATTCCTCTTCCCGGATTGGCTTAATCTGCTGTACTCACTATCATTATTCCAATCAGAAATATTAATATTATAAATACATATAGCATCCTGGTCATCTTTATCAGTTGCCCCCGAATATGCAAAAGCCATTGTGGTATTACCCTGCTGCCTTGCCATATCCAAGAAGTGCTGGTTGATTTCCAGTTCCGCAGGACAGGTAATGCTAAACCCCGCGTCCGGAAATGTTTGGTAACCGCTTGTAGTCACGACAGTTGTATCAACAGCTTCCGGCATCATCACCGCAGTTGAATCCGCACTTGCATCATTATTATAAGACTGCGCATTATTGCCGCATGAAATTACGACAGCGCAAATTGCTAAGATAGAACAGATTATCAGTTTTTTCATAGTATATCTTTGTAAAATTATATCACAAAAATACACTATGAATCACCCTGCTTCAGAGATTTGCAAGGCTTGCAAAACAATTACTGAGAAATACTTTTTTTGATAACATCTATGCTAAGAGCATAGTTTAAATTGGCTTTTGAAACATCATCAAATGTCCCAGATGTAATTCCGACAACCTCTCCATACTCATTAATTAATGCACCTCCGCTACTTCCATGGTCAATAGGCACATCAATTTGAATAATATTTCCTCTCCACTGAGAAATCTCACCAGAAGAAAAAGTATTGACTAGTCCTTTGGGGCTGCCAATTGCAAAAACCCTTTCACCCACCAACGGCCTTCTATCAGCGATTGGAATAAACTGATTATTAGTGATGTCAACTCTAAAAACTATAAAGTCATCTTTAGCACTATATGCAATTACCTCTGCTACTTTATAAACCTCATCACTATTGGCCAATTTTATCATTTCTACACCTTTCCGAGTTCCTTTAAAAACATGATAGTTACTAACAGCAAGCCCACTATCGTTAATAAAAAAACCAGAACCTTGGTATCCAGAATATTGATTTACTAATGTAACAATTGTGAAGACTGCATTATTATATTTAGAAAACACTTCAGAACCACTAAGCTTAATATTGTCATCATTCCTTGAAATTTGGATGTCATTAGAATGCGCTTTGTTTCTAGCTGGGATAGGTGAAGGGCTATTAAAATTTATATGTCCAGACTCATGGATACATGAGACTAAACTCAAATTGCCAAAAAGCAATAATAATAGACAAAATAAAAAAGCAATATTTTTATTTTGTATCTTCATCAGGAATTATATTCTTAGGCAATAAATATATTATAAACTGCTGGTCTGCAGCAAGATATTTAGCTCTATGTTCACTCGTTAAGCGTCCATCGCCACTACCGGCAATCTGAATTTCACAATTCCTACCAACAGAATTATCAATAAAATCTATGCCTTCTCCTTTCCAAAATTTTACTAAGGAGAGGGCTCTTTCATAACTCAGCTGATAATTATTAATATAATTATCCTTAGAAGCTTGCCCCTCAATGATAATTATATATCGATTCTGACTATTATTTTTTAAAAAGGAATTTATTACAAAACCAGCTTGTCTCAACTGTTTCCTTGTGAACTCGCCATTATAGTCTTTATTGTTGAGATTAAAAATATCAGAACTTCCCCTTGCAAATTGGCACTGTACATTTAGTTTATATTTTTTCCCGACAGAATCATAAATGAAAAAGGTTTTATCCAAACTTTTTGTGGATGCTTCAATCTGTTTTATTCTATCTAGTTTCTGCTGGGTAACACTGTTTCTTTTATTAAGTTTTCCTACGGTAAACACAAACAAGACAAGCATAACAAAAAAAAGACTGGTCATCAAGTCTGAGTAGCTGGTCCAAAAAAAAGATTCTTTATGAGATGACATATAATAAAATATTAGAAAACAAATAAACTGAACTTATCATTCACCCACACAAAGATTTGTAATAGGCAGAACAACGCTATAATAACAGAACTAACTAAAAATGTCATTTTTATCCATTTAGGTGAACCACCATAATTTGTGCTTGTATTGCCCGCTAAGGCAGGAGCATTTATTACACCAGCTCTAAGTGCCTTGGCCACTTGGTCTTCAATCAATTTAATGAGCCTATCAAAACCATCCTTGAAGCCGCTAGACATCTCATTAAAAGAATCATTCATTTTAGCAGACATTTTAGATAAATCTTCTATTTTTTCGCTCATAATAGGCATAGCCTTTATTTGTTCTGAAAAACTATTCTGCATATCATGCGTTGACTTTTGGAAAACTTGGATACTCTCTTCAACGCCTTTAGAATAATTACTCAATAGTCCATTGTTAATACTCTCAACAAAAGTCTTATTACTATCTAACATGGTTGTTAAAGATTTTTGCGTAACATCTATTTGCTTCTCTGTACTTGTATATAGTTCATTTAATGTCTTGTGCATTGAATCATCAACATCCGTAACTGATTTATTTAGCTGGCTAGACAAATTCTCTGACAAGGTTTCGCCTATCGTTGCGAGCTGCTCCGAACAAACTTTAATATCGCTCGTAAAATCTTTTACGGCATCAAGATCTTTATTAAAGGAGGCAAACTTGCTAATAAAGTCTTCAGACTGCTTTAAAACATCTACATTAAATGATGCTATTTTTTTCACATCTAAGTCTGCAATTGCCTCCATTTCTTTCTCCTGAAGTGTATAAGTCTCATTAATTTTATCCAAAGTTTCCCTGAGATTCTTAGTGTTATCAGCAAAATTGTTATTAAAATTATTAAGATTTGTAGCCAAATTCCCAAGCGCAGTTGCTGTATCAGTCGATAGGACTGGAAGTACTTCCGCCTGTATCCATGTCAAAAAAAAATTTTTACCGCTTTCCTCCTCTTCTTTACATTTTTTTATTTTTGTTGAAGAATAAGTGGTAAGAATTATGCCACACATACTCGCAATCATTGCCACCACTACGCCAGATAAAAGAGCTGTAATTCCGGCATTAAAACCTTGCTCAGCAATAGCTGCATCAGAAGAGTTGGACAACCCACCGGAAGCAATAAACGACCACAGACCAGTAATAATACCTATCATGGTCCCTATAAGGCCCATATACAAAGGAATGGGAGTTTGCGTATTAATCTCATCCTCAACAGAATCACAATTTCTATTTACAGTGTCCTTGATAAGCTGGAAGTCAATTACCGATGCCTTATTGCTGGAAAGATAAGAATTGATAGACGATAATATAGAAATAAACAAACGATTCCGATTGCCATCGTTATCTAATATTCCATTTACAAAACCGGTAGCCTCATCTTTCTTAACAGAGTATTTCCTAGAAGTGAATGCCGTCTTCAATTCATCTATTCTTTTGCTATTTGAAGAAAAACTTCTAACCTGAAGAATAATCAATCCAATGACCACCAGCGCAGCAATATAAGGAGCACCTGAAGAGTTAGTATTATTTGTAAGAGACACGCTACCAACCTGCAGTACTGACAGTACTATACAAAAAAGACTTTGAATGTATAACATAAAAAACAATTAATTTATAAATAAACAAATATTAATATCAAATTTACTCAAACGTGCCTTCAAGAGGCTTTGTAACCAACCAACTATCACCATCCCTTTTAATAATTCCCCTATTTTCCATATTAAATTTTTGTGCATTATTAAGAAAGCAATTTTTTGATTCATAAGAGATAACGTATTGATTACCATTACGCCACCTTATCCTATCTATTCCAGTAGTACCATTATCAATAAGTTCATAAGTTCCATGATCTCCGTTAATTTGGGCTTTGAAAATAGCCATCCCGTCACTGTCATCTTCATAGGCTTTCGTGAATTTATTCTCCGTATTAGTTTTAAAGAAAACTATAGAAGTTTTACAAGAGGTGGGCGGATTATAATGTTGCGAATAGGGAGATGCTTGGGTATCACGATTTTTGTCTGTACTCTGTTGTTTAGGTTCAGAATTCTCTATCTCTTTTTTCTTGAGTTGAGAATTTTCTCGCTTAAGTTGAGAATTTTCTAGCTTAAGTTGAGAATTTTCTAGCTCAAGTTGAGAATTTTCTAGCCCAAGTTTTTCAATTTTTGTTTTAGGATTATTATTACCTAATTGCACATCATCAACACTATCTGGATTATAAGAGGAGTCCTCTGTAGAGAAATCTTCCCTTATTTTTTCTAACCATGGTAACACATATTTAATCGCCCAAGGAATAACACGCCTATCCCATATTCTTATGAATATAATAATTAAACCTATTAAAAGTAAAACAGCCAGAACAACAGTTATAAAAGTAGACCAAAAGTCACTAAATTTCCAAATGTTATCAGAAAATTGTACAATCCAAGACTTATCATCTGGCACTACATGTTCCAAAAGGAATAAAAATTCTAACATAGTTGCACTTGTTACAAACAATTAACTTATTCATAAAGTTTATTAGATAGCCTATCCAAGATATCCTTAAGGGGATAAAAGAATAGAGTTTCTCTAATTAGATCACTCTTATCCATAGGCTCAAGTCTTTTTGTCATAGATGTCTTAATATCCTCGTCTGATATCTTCAAACATTCAGACTTTGAAATTGCCAATGATCTCTTGGACACACCTATTATGTTCTCTATGTCAAATTTTCCAAACACATCTGTGAAGAAAAAGTTAATAAACTTGTGTACAAATTTTACGGAATTATTGATATAATCATCACTAATTGAAGCATATGTAGCAGACTCATCCACAATAGTATCATCTAACGCCTTCAGAACTACAACTTTTGGATTATTATTATTCACAACAGCAGCATCAGTAATCAAACCTCCTTTGCAAGTCGCTTCCTTTGGCGTTTCATTATCAAAACCGAGAATATTGAAATCACCACCATTACCAACAACCAGTTTAAGTACTGCATTTGTGTAATTTTCCAAAACACCAACATCGCGGGTAATAAATTTCAAAACATTACTGCCGTAGCCACTAAATACAACATGTCTTGGCATGCCATAATTAGTAGCTTTGATAATTTTACCAATATGGTATAAAATCGCTGTATAGAATAGCAGAAAGACTATTTTAAAATTTTCATCTCGCAGTAGAATTGAACTAATATCAATATTATTTATTATTACCCCTGTTCCTTTCAATTGCTCTTCATCTTTAAGCGCAAAAAGCATTATTGCTAATTCAGCTGGTCCGTACTTCGTTTTTAGATTATCTAGCAACTTTGTCGACAAATCACTTTTTACCTTGCCAAGAGTAAGATTGGGTTTAATCTTTTTATCGTAACAGTAATCAATAATACCATTCTTACATGTCGGGACAACAATATCATTTGAAAAAAGGTCATTTGCCGCAAAACGAAAAGAAGTCACAAAACGAACTTGTCTATTATCAGAGAATGAAACGTCAGTCGTTCCACCGCCTATATCTATTGAAACCATCTTGTTAGCCGACGGGTAAGTTTTGAAGAAAAACTGAATTGGAGCTATTGATTCATTTAAAGATGTGGTAGTAGTTCCTACACCAAAATACTTCTTAAAGGATTCATCCCAAGCTAACCTGAATAAGTTCCTCCTCTTCGGTGCCATACTTACAGGATAAAACCAGGTTAGAGTTGTTTTACGCATATTGCCTTCGTTTAGAAGCACTTTGTTTCTTAACAAAAGCATAATGCAATTAATGTAAGACCTTATCTTGGTATCTGAATTATCATTCCCCCATTTAATATCGTTGTCATACTCGTTATAGGGCGCTGGCACTTTCTTGCCATATGCAAATGGTATGTTGGCCATTTCAAAGGGAACCGCCTCCATATTAGGTTTCAAATTGCGCGCATAAGACAAAACAGTCCTTGTTGGCAAATGATATTCACAATTCTTTCCTAGTCTATCTGGTATAAAGTCTGTTTCAACAAGATCGCGATAAGTATTTAGCTGATCATCATATTTGAACAAATGGCAAAGTTGACAATCAGTATCATAATCGAATGGATTGATTGCCCCCGTCGTACCTATCTTATATTCTATGTGTGTATTTGATGTTCCCAAATCAACAGAAAAATGGAAATCTTTATTTTGATTTTCATCTTTAAATTTTGGGATGACAATCGATTTTGCATTATTTTTATCTAATTCCAACGCAAAATAATTGAATGCTTTACCATCAATGCTATATGTCTCTATTTTTGAATTTAAGTTATAGGCACCATCAGTATCTCTGCACCTCTTCACCAAACCAGATAACTCTTCAGCGCCCTTATAAAATTTTAAATTACAACTAATCGGGCCTTTCGTTGGATAAATAGTCGAAACTCTATACATCGCATCAGACTCATCTTGGAATCTGATATTAGGCAGTAATAAGGCATCAAAATCAAACTTAACTATAGCCCCCTCATTCTTCTCAAAATTAACATTGGACTCATAATAAATCTTAGAATATTCAATATAATTAATCAAAGCATTACCTTTTATTGGAATTCTTAAAGTTATTCGCACACCTTTTACCAAGACTTCTATGTCCACCATATTTTGACCATTTGGAATTTTTCCCATAACTTCAGATGGAGAAAAATACCTAAAAATCAAAGGTTTAAGTGGAAGGAGGTACGATAGTCTGTTGTTTTGTAAATTATTACTGGCATTACCATCGAAAAATTTAGCATTATCGATTTCATGAGGCACCTCAATGATTGTATCTTCTAAAAAATCGCCTATTGTTAAGTAAGGATAACTGACACCATCATTTGGCAATTTTCTATTAACTAATGGTCTGATATCTTTTAGTGGAGCTTTGTTAGAAGTTCCCCATGCAGCAGTCACATATTTTAAGGATGAATAACGATTGCCAGATTCTATCGGCAAAACCAGGGGAGCATCTTTGTCACTAACATTCTCTGATTTAATCTCAAATTCACTTCCCTGGAAAAGATTAGTTTTTTTGAAGAGACTCTGTTTCAATACGCTAACAATATTTGATTGGTCGCCATTGCTAACGGTAATAAAGCCAAAATTATCACTAGAATAGGATGATATATTAACAAGTTGATTTTTCAAATTTATATCACTGATAGTACTCAGCGTCAAATCTAAATAATCGTTGAACTCAGGGAATTTAGTTGCAAAATCTTTGAAAGCATTCCTGAATTTAAATAGAGATAAAATATACGCAGAATCTCTCTTGTAGAGTGGACAAAATTGATTGTCCAGGGCCTTATCTTGTCCGAAATTGATAGTCTGAGATACATATTCAAAATCATTGGACGTGCCAAAGAATAAAGTGGCAGGAGAAGTTGCGCCAATAATATTTAAAGCATCAGGTCCTAGTTTATAATTTAGTAGGAAGAAATCATCGGAAGGATTAAAATTATACGTAGAAGCATCTGCCAGCATATATTTTTTTAATACATCCCCATACCCTCTGTGACCCTTATCGCCTGAATTTACCAGTTCCTCAATTTTAGTATTGGGATTCCAAGTGATAATATCAACCTGTTCAGAAAACCTATCGATATTAAAAAAAATCTCTCCTATATCCAAAGCATCAGAAACCATCTTATGAAAAATGGTATTGCCGTCAAGCCCCCCTCCATCATTTGATTTAGTCATTTTACAAACCTCACCAAAAGCAGTTTTGACCAATGCTATTTGCGCAAAAGGAGAAGGAATAGATGTTATTTGTTTTCTTGCAGTTGCGCCATTAGGATCAGTAATCTTTTCTCTATTTGAAGAGTCGTAAGGAAAATTCCCATTAGAATCCCAATCCGTATAAGTGTTGGAACCGCCTTTATACAACCTAAAAACTTTAGACATATTAATTAAAAATTAAATTTTTCTTGAACTAAACATTTTGTGGCTAAATAATACATTTCCACTAGTTTATCATTGCTTTTTGATGTTCTGTCACAATGCCTTTCCTCTCTATTTAACCTATCAAAAAACAGGTTATAACCTGATTTTGTACTAAACAATTTCTTAGAGTGAATCCCTTTTATAACATCAAATGGCTTCAATGATTTATCAAATTCACATAAATGCAGATGCCTTATGTTTCTATTCATTTCTCCCAGCCAACCCAAGAACTCATTGCAAAGAAATGATTCCAAATCTTTTACAAACGGAGAATTATAAAAATCCTTATAATTATCAATGCGTCGGTTTGCATTTAGAGTTCCAGACTTTATGAAACTTTTTTGATTTTTAAAACAATTTGAAAATAACACAAGTTGAATCATCGGCTTCAAAACATCTGATTGGAACGTGTCATAAAAATCATTAAAAGACACCTCCTCACTAACACTATCTTTTAATCCGAATTCAAAATTCTTAGTATCACCTATTTTGTGCTCTTTATTGGAAAAATCCACTATTGATGACGCTGACAATAATTCAATGAGATGTGCATCATTTTTCTGGTTTTCTCCCCCATCTACATTTTCATAGTTATTATAAATATCATCGGCAACAAAATACAGAGCCTCTATTTGACCGGCAATATTATCTTCATAGTAAGCCAAAGCGGACTTTGCTTTTGATATAAAAGTTGATGAATCTACCGCACTATCTACATTACTTTTAAGTGCAAAATATGGCAAAACAGTTACAGCTCCAATTTCAGATTGATTAATCAAGGCAAAGTTTTGTATTTTCTTATTTGTTCGTAGAGTTTTAAGTAACAGTGGAAAACCGCTAGCTCCTGTGCCGCCAAAGATTGAACTGATAATAAAAATTTTATCACCCTTTGAAAAACCGTTAGCAAATACCTCAAAATCTGGAGATTCAACTATTTGATTCAACACAACGCTACCAATATTTGGATTTCCCTTAAAACCTACATTCATATTAGAATCTAAATTTCCTCTAGAAAATAAAGCCTTAGTCATTGCCTGGTTCTCCCTATCCATTGAAGCAATGTTAATAAACTGACTAAAAAGCTTACTATTTGTATTTAAAAGGTTAAACCTATAACCGTCTAATACATCAGAAATTTTCTCTCTAAAAAATTTATTTCTATTAGAAGCTGAGAAACTAAGGTTTTCTCTTATTTTACAATATTTTCTTAGCGTATCTACTGTCCTTGTTAGGTCCGCATTGCCAAAATCCGGATCAATAATGATTGGCACAATGGTATCAATCCCCTTAGCGCTCATATCAACACCAGACGCTAACAACATTGTCAAGGAACGGAGAACTCTTGAACCCGTTCCACCTATTGCAAAAATATATAGTTTAGACATGTCTTAATAAGTTTTTAATATTCTGAATGGAGCGCTAGAACAGTTTCTGCTCCAGTATTTTATCATAAAAGAAATTACAATGAAGAAAAACATTGAAACAAAAAAATTGGCCCACCCAAAACTAATGTAGTCCGTAGGAGAAACTGCATACGAATATTGCCCTCCGGCAAGTTCATTTAATTCAGACATACAATTTTGGACATCTATATTCTGAGAGCCAATCCACTGCCATCCAACTATAAAATTAATAAAGGAATTAGCTGCCAAAAAGATGGACCACCACCACCATGTATTACATCTTGGATGGTTAATGACGTAATAAAACAATACTGCAACGCATATCGAAATAATCAGTGACAATAGACCAATTTTCCAATATAAATTAATCTGATTTGCAGGATGAGGGCCATACCAAAGGTATTGCGCCAAACCTTGTCCAAACATAGCCTCAAAGAGGTCATAGAGATCTCCAAAAAATTTTCCCATAATTATTTATTATTCAGAAATACTAAAATTCATAATTGCGTAATTATCATTGCTTTTATACGCATCAAAGACACCAGAGATTAAATAAAACAATCCATAGGTTTTCAGCTGATTATTTTTCTTCAAAATATCTCCAGGCTGAACTATGCTATCGCTGCTATAGTCACTTACCCAACTTGGCAAACTTTCCATAAAGTGTAACATCAGGACTTCAGATTTATTTGCAACTAAACCCTTATTGCCTGTAACAAGCAAAGAATGAGTGAATATAGATTTCTTACTGTCAATTTTTCTAACGGATATAGAACAATTTGAATTACTCTTTAAGGAAAACTTCATATTACATACATCCTCTGGGGAAAGAAGGGTACCTGATAAGTCAGCATAAACTAAAAATTTATAATTCGAATTGGGGTCTTGCCTTATAATGCTTACCCCACCACTCTGTACTCCAAAAGCATCAGTAACGGAAAATGTTGGCTCCACACACGGAGCAAAAGACACATAGTTATCTATACCATGTTTAATATCACTTACAGGGACTTTCCTATTCAAATACGCTAATGCATTTTGATTACCCATGACCCACATATAATACGGCCTACTACCATTAAAAAAGTCATGTAATTCTCCTTTATACCAATAACTGCCTTTATATTTGGATAATAATCTGATAATCTCTACGGAAAAATTTTTATACTTGTTACGATGTTTGATAAACGCATTTTTAATTTCGATTTCTCTATTACACAGATAATCTGAAGCATTACCATCAGGGACATCTAAAATACAATCAGAAATAAATACAGATATCGTGTTATCATCTGTACACCTTAATACACTCTCCAGCATTTCTCCCAAATCTGAATGTTTTCGCACACCTGACTTAAATGAAATAATGCTCGGATAATTTTGTATACTGCCTTTGTAATTAATGATATCTTGATTGATATAACTAAGTTCCGTTGTATCAACATATCCGTTTAAAGAACTTACATAATCAAAGATTGCATCCTTGAATTGAGAGCCCTCGCATAAGTAAGCATCCATGCTTCCTGAATTTTCAACAAAAACTTTTAATTTGTTTATGTGGACATCAGAATAAACCATATTATCAACCCCAGAAAAAGGTTTGCCACCGCTCACTTTAAAGTCATGTGAACAACTGCTTGAAATCAGTGCAACTACTACACCGAAAAACAACATTCTTAAATAATGCATAAATATCTTATTAGGCCTTAATTTTTAGCAAGGCAACAGATGCCCCGCTCCCGTTTTTCATATTCTCCTCAAATTTAATCTATTTTATTAAAATAGGAAACAATACTGCAAAGAATAATTTTCAAATAAACAACTAATAGTTACTCTCTTACTCTATATTCAATCAAATTAATCTCTTCTTAAAAAATGGTTTAATAGCATCGGTAAAAAAAGCAAAATCGCCACCAGCACATCTACAATATTCCACATCACACGCCCCAGAGGAATCTTAAATATTGGCTGAAACAATATGGCTATCGCGACATAAACAATACACCACTCCGTTTCCTTGGAGACATAAGATTTATACGCCATTATTGCAAAAGCAATGCTCACAACAAATCTCACCAATGTGTAATATCCGTAAGGCATGTTAAATAAGCATAGCAGCAACAATACAGCTAAAACTATTTTTATATATATGCGATTCATATCCCCTATCTCAACTGCCTCCTTAGCAGCTTAGCCTCCCTGGACGGCTTTGGCCTTTCTAGTGTCTCAAGATTGAAACACCAAGCCATCCATGCATCATGGAATGAAAACATCGGGTCCATAATTTGTTGAACCATTGAATCGTATGCCTTTGCTTCTCGCCACGGCAACTCTCTCATACTAAAGACACTCTTATGAAAAGCTATAATATTATTATTGCGATTTACTCTAATGGCCTTAAACTTAAAGCGCGTTTGCTTGGGATCATTTTCATTTGCATAAACAGCAAAAATGACCGGGCAAACTTTATAGTTGTAAAGAACAGCAAACAAACAATGATTTCTGTGATAAAAAGCAGAACGCATCAACAAGTATGAAGCGTATAATTCCTTATCTAGCACATGTTTCCCATGGAACTTCCTGCTGCCCGGCAACTCATAGGTAAAATCATCGGCCGCCATATTATCCACAAAAAAAGCTGGATCTTTGAACGTTATCGCATTACCCAAATTCTGAGCGGGAGCTTGCATCAAATCATCCTCTACAGAAACCCCGGGAGGTTCAATATAATCTACTATTTCTATATCCTTGTCAAAGCCAGGGATATTAGTGATGTTTTTCATAATTCACTCAAATTTAGTAAATAAATCGCCGGTATGTCCTAATAATTCACTATCGCTTTCCTGGAAACCATTATTTGTATCTCTGACAGAGTTATTACTTACTAGATAAAATAATAGTGAATTAATGATACATTTTATTCCTTTAAAGAGACAGGGTAACACGAAGTACAGACAATTAAACTCTCTAACATCTTTGTTTATTATTATAGCAACTCAAACGATTGCACAAAGGGCTCAAACTTATTCAGCAAATTGTGACGTGAACTCACCTGAAGTTGATATGCGTGACCGTTCTTATAAAAGAAAATTGCAACCATTGGAACACCATTCTGTTTAGTTGTATATTCAACAGCCCTTGCCCCGCAGAAAGTTGTGAAATCATGTGCAACACCACCTTTTGCAAGATCTTCAGCATAACCATCAAGGTCCTCCTTATCAAGCTGTTGCTGCTCCGCGGAACTAAGTGCCTTATATTCACTATCCTTTGTCCAGTCAGAAATACTAATTTGATATATGCAAGCTTTGGCAGCATCATCTTTATTGGTAGCACCAACATAAGAGAATGCCATAGTAACATCCCCCTTCTGCCAAGCCATCTCCAACAATTTTTTATTAACGCGCAACACCGCCGGACACTTAACCCTAAACCCAGCATCTTTAAATGTCTGATAACTTAATTTAGAATTATCAACTTTATCATCTTGCTGATTACCGGAATTATAATTACCGCAAGAAAATGCAACAGTGCAAATTGCTAAAATAGAATAAATTATCAGTTTTTTCATAGTATGTTTTCTGTTTCAGAAATTTGTGAAGCTTGCAAAAAGAGAATGAATTATTAATGTTTCAAAAAAATATTAATTAATCTGCCAGTCATGCCATTTGGCACCAGCCTCATAACACTAGTGGCTAAACAAACTCAATATTCTCTAGATCACAGCAATATCTAATAGGTTTAGATTTATTACCATTACTCCAAAAAATATTAGAATTATCAACCTTGTTAAAACAAAATTTTGCCAAAAAGTTTGCACTTCTCTCGTTGCCTTCATCAACGACTGCAAATATTTGTTTAACTCCGATATCAGTTTTTAAATATTGTAAAAGATTAGGCATTGCTGCACTCATTAAACCTCGTCCTTCAAGAGGTTTAAACACACAAAATGAAATCATCCAATCATGGCCCCCATGCAATTCTGAGAATGCTGGCGTATCAATTACAAAAAGACCAATAATCATAGAATTATATTTAAGTAGATAAGAAAAAGATAAACCGTATTCTGCCTTTAAACATCCATAGGATAAAAACTTCATCATACTCCCCCCGTTTAAATTAAATCCAGGTATGTATTTTAAAACTGATTCATCTTGCGTTATCATTTCCAAAACTTTAACATCATTATCATCTTGCAAAACGCTGTAATCTAGTGGGCAAAGAGATAACACCCCGGAAAATGTTATCGTCTTTAAATCTTGATAAGAAAAATATTTACCAGGGCATTTAATTTTCTCTATATTTATTTTATCCATAATATATGCTTAAAATTCCACGAAAATCGTAAATTCTTGCCAAAATAATCTCTAAGAGGACAAATAAAAAAACAGAATAAGCCAAGAATTTGAAATATCAATACTTTTGTTACTAGATTCAAACATTATAAATGTGTTACGAGATAATTATTTATGTTAAATTAAACACTAATCATTCAAATTAATATCAGGGATTTTGCAAAACTCCTTCACATTTTCAAAAACCAAAGATTCATTGGGATCTATGTAATCATCTGCCAAAATCATCCTCTTCATAAGTATAGCGAAGTCTTTTTTTTGATTATCATCCAGCTCTTTTATTATGCTTAGGCAAACCAAAGAATTATAATCCGCTATCTTGAAATGATCTTCAGGGCTTAACTTTAACTTGTTTTTTACTTTTTCGAAGTAGAATGTTTCTCTCGCATCTATTTTACCATCAGCATTCATAATTTCAAGCAGAACTTTTGCAATTGCCATTTTTTGATTATACGTGTATTCCATAAAAATTATTTATTAAATATTGAACCACTTTTCATATCATCAAGAAAACCACTGAACTTTTTAGATTGACTCTCTGTTGCTATTTTTAGATCATCAATACGCTTGCATACATCATTTAACTCAGAACTAGATAATACAGATTTTTCACCAAATTCATTAATGATTTTAGTGAAAAGTGTGATTTTATTTTGGTTATTATTCACCGCACGTTTGAAAGCAGAAATAACCTTATCCTTATCTACAGACAACTCTTCATTATTTACATTCTCACCTGAATCTTTGCCTTCAGAAATATTATTACCATCCTCAACGTCTTTTTTATTATTACCAACTTGAGATTTAATATCAGGACCACCTCCTTGCATATCAGATTTTGTGTCTATATTTGTTTCATCACCACCTTGCACATTAATATCGTTTTCAAGCGATGTGTCTTTTGTTAATTCACTTTTTCCAGTCAATGGGTCCTTGGGGTTATCACATTTAGATGCCATAAAATCTCCGTTTATCGTAGTAGTCGCCAAATTAACGTTTTTAAAAATACGCAGTTTCTTATGATAATACAGATCTGTAGAAAATTTTTTAAACCCAAAAAAACCGCCAATTAAAACTGATACATCATCAAAAATGTCTCCAAATTTTTTCTGCACTTCCATAATATTTTTCTCGATACTCTTGAAATCCTTGCCTTCATTAATTATGTTTCTCAAATACAAAAAAACTACCGGCAACATAACATGCCCAAATGTGTCATTTGCTTTTTCCAAATATTTATTAGATTCCTCAGATGATTCAACAGATTTTTGTATTTGATCTATCCATAAATTCCGAGAATATTTGCTAACGTTCTCCAGTACTATATAATAGGGACTTTTCTTAAAAACAGGATCCACATAGTCGCCAATTTTTTTAGCACAATAAAAAGTACAAATATCCGCCGCATCAAAAAAGTATCCTATTAAATCGTTGCTATAAGATTGAAAACGATCGTATGCAATTAGCATAGAAATTGGATCTCTCTGATCAATTGGAATATTAAAATACTTGGTACTATTTATCCGGAAATCAATTCCTCTGTGTAATTTTGATAATATGGATTTATCATAAATATCTTTATCAAGTCCGCAGATTTCGCGAAAAGCTGAAACTCCTTTTTCAATATTTATATTAAAAACTTCATCCGAATAACGCCTATAAGTGTCTGCAAAAGCCGGTTTATCAATTTTTAAATCAGGAAAATCATTTTCAAGTTCGCGCCTTGAATGATCGTCGAGAGGATAAATTTTCTCTATATCTTCCAACTTGACCTCATGTTTAGTTTCTCTGAGAGATTCTTCATAGTGGTATGTAACAAAAACATATTCCTCTGCGTACTCAAAATAATTAGTTGACAACAATAAACCATGGATATTTTCATTTATATTATCATTTGTAAAAGAAGTAAATTGATGATAATATATCTTAATCTCCCCAAAATTAAGCAACGAACTAAATTCCTCTTTTGTTAATAATGCAATAAATAAACTCATAATAAAATGTTTTAAAATGGCAAATTATTCCAATCACCTAGGTTACCTTCTTCATTACTATTATCGCTGATGTTAATTTTACTACACTTATCTGCGAAAGGTTGCACATAACTACTTACCCTAAAAGATGTATGAGTTATATAGAGATTTTTTTTACACCTCGACATGGCAACCATGAAAACTGTTTTTGACAAATAATCATTTGCAGATATGTACAAATCTTCGTTTGCAAACGGTATAAAAACATTATCAAAGTCCAGCCCCTTAGAAGAATGATAAGTCATGATGACAGCTTGCTCATCATCTTCCGCATTTGATAGTGACCCATATCCATTTCCCACATACATCAGTCTTACATTATTAAACTTTAAATGTATATTCAACATTTTATAATTTGGCTTACCATATGAATTCATCGATTCAGACCATTTTTGCTTACCCAAAGATTCTAATAGATGATTTACAAAATCAACTATTATATCATGACGTGGCAATAGAATTGCGCAAGTCTCTTTAACATTAAGTGCCTCTTCGATTTTAGAATATATAAAACCTACTTCCTTATTAACGCTCTCAGCCTTACACAATCTAATATTTACATCTGCTTTTGTAGCGTCGGTCTTTGACTGCCAAATATTTATCATTGGCAATAATTTCTGAATTGCAGAAATTATAGATTTAGACAATCTATGTATTATTGAAAGTTCGACTTTATTGGCTCCTAATAATATTCCTGGACCTTCGGCCGAAACAGTAGCCTCGCGAAATTTTGGATCTTTTTCGTATATGCACTGGTTGGAGTCACCAGCAGCTATAACAATCTTCCCCCTACTTCTTACTGCATTTATCATTGTTTCCGTAAAGTCTTGAATCTCATCACAAAAAATATAATCATACGAGTAATCCCCTTGGTAAAAATTATAATAAGTAATTACTGGTTGATGACCTATCCCAATTTCATTTAGTCCCGTTTTAAACAACTCAACCATGGCTTGAGTAAAAACCACAAATACTATACTTGCATTTGGGTTATCGTCTAAAATTTTTTTTGCATAATGCAACAGGAGTACAGACTTTCCACTACCTGGGAACCCTACCAACCAAGCATTTTTATTAATTGACTTGTAAGTAGAAAGGAATTGTCTTTGATCTGGATCTAATTGGTTGTACGGAACCATCCACGCTTTTAACATTTTAATAAATTTTTATCATTATCATTCTTAATAGTCAACAAATTACCTGCATTATAAAGCAAGTCGTTAATTCTCTGGGGTTGCAAATGCCTAATATATTCGCATAATTCATTATCACCGACATATTCTGCAGCAGCGGAGTACCAAGAATAATCGAATTCCCTCAATTTATTCTCACGTTCTTTCTTTTCCCACAGTTCCAATGCCTTTTTAATTTTCTCATTGCCTGAAACATCATTACCATGTTCCACTTCCCATCTGCCAAAATCAAACAAGTGAACAGGATCACTTGGATTAATTTCTAGAGATCTACTCATTAAATCTTTATATTCTTTAGGATCACTAGCTTTTATACTGTTCGCAAGATTAAAAAGAATAGTACTGTTATTTGGACTTTCTTTGAAGGCTTCTCTATAAAAATGGATTGCTTTTTCTTCCTTACCAGAATTTGAATAAGCTACACCGATTTTATTATAACTGACGGAATCAGGATAATAATTATTAATATCTTCAAACGTTTCAGCTTCATCTAAACTATCACCAGCATTATGGTATGCTTCTGCCAAAATCAACAGAGATGCTTTAGTAGGTTTCCCTCCATTATTGAATGCCTCCATGTTAACTCTTCTCTGTGCTGACATAACAGCCCTTTGATTGCTCGTTAACTCACCATTTAAAAAAGGATTAAGAGGTTGTACATCAATAGTCATTCCATTCACGACAGCGCTTGTATACAATAATTTGTCATAAGTAATCTTCACTTTAACGGTAACTTTTGTTCCCTTATCGAAGCCTCTCTGCTTATCTGCTGCCATAATTTTGAGATTAAATAACATTTTATCCCTATTGCCAACACAAATAGGCAGCTCAATGGACTTCTGAGCAGATTTGCTTGTAACCAAATCATCTATTATAACATCTCCACTCGGCACCTCACTGCCAGCAGGAATTAAAGTTCTATTCTCATTTCCTCTTGTTATAACAAAAATTTGTTCGCTAGTAATTGGTCTAACAATATTTTTCCCATAACAATTATAGAACAACGAGTGAATTGCAGCACCCTGAGATACATGAGATTGTAAATCCGGAGGCACTAAAATATGGGAGTCAGAAAAAAATTCTTTTAATGCAAATTGGACATAAGGGTTCTTGGAACTTCCGCCTATTAAAAGTACATAATCAATATCGTTCTTATTTAACTTTGCTTTAGATAGGGCAGACTTAATTGGTTCAAAAATGCTAACGTATTTATTTTCTCCATTATATGTTAATGGTAATTTTGCAGACTGCCACAGAAAAGTCTGCATAATTTTATTAAAATCTGAATACTTTAATGCTGGATTCCTCAATGTCATTTTTTTTATCCTTGAATCAACTTCTAAGGCAAAATTAAGCATAGCAGATTCACTGCAATTCGAAATTTCCGGAAGGACACCATCATTCATTTTTAACATTACATTAGAACAAATCTCTATTTTTAACAACTCTGCAGCCTTAAGTAAGTGACTTACTATCACGTTCCTCTCTCTTGAAATAAACTGATTATCACTAACATTATTTTGTTCCAGCAATTGAGGATAAAGGAAATGCATAGCTATGAATCTATCAATATCATCACCTCCACATTTCTCAAATTTTGATATTGCTATATTTTTAGAGTTAACACCATTATGATCACTACTTAGCTCCAATATTGATATATCGCACGTACCCGCGCCATAATCAAATACCAAAATCCTTGGGTACGAATTATCAGGTATTTTTATTTGTTCACCAGCTTTGTCACAAGAAAGGACATAACTTAAAAAAGCTGCATTTGGCTCATCTATTAAGGCTTGCTTATCCACACTAATCTTATTAAACTGGAGCGCTTCTACTAATTCCCCACGTTGATTGGCTTCAAAAGAGGCAGGAATACTTACAGCATACTCAATATTACATGGAAGCCCTTTCTCCTGTACATAATTTTCAATTTGTTTTTTTAAATAGCTGAAAAAAACTTTAGTAGCATCCTTTGCAGTTGTAATATATTTAAGTTCACTATTTGGATAACCTATGCCTAAATCCTCACCTAATTTCATCTTAAATGAATACCAAATATTCTTGCCTAGTCTATAAGTATACTTAAGTGAAGAGGCGCCTTCACCAACAAGAATATTTTTCTTATCCCAGGCTATAACTGTGGGAATTTTTTCTGATGACATTTCTGCCCCATCTGATAATTTTTGTCTTATCATTATAGGCTCACTTTTAAGCGATCCAGTTAGCATATCAAAATGAGCAATTGAAACCACCGTTGTAGATGTACCGAAATCTATACCGACATACGTTTTGTCGTTTGATTTTGCCAACGTAGAATTTGTTGATAAAATCGGGAGCATTGAATTAATAGTTAAATCTGATGGCATATTATCATATTTTTTTCGTACCTATTTATGAAAGAATCTGTGTGTTTGAACTCTATTGCCCACCGAAATTATGAGAAAGGGCTTACAGCAAATCATCCTCTTCCGAAACCCCGGGAGATTCAATATAATCTACTATTTCTATATCCTTGTCAGCTCCAGGGATATTAGTGATGTTTTTCATAATTCACTCAAATTTAGTAAAAAAATCATCGGTATGTCCTAACAATTCACTATCACTTTCCTGGAAACCATTATTTGTATCTCTGACAGACTTTGCACTTGGTTTCTCTTTAAAAACGCAAGCTCCGGCCAACCACTTATCTCTAGATTTATTCGTCGGCTCCATCAATTCTTGAATCATACTATTATAAACTTTCGCCTCACTCCATGGTAATTCTTTCATTTTTAAAATCCCATTAAAACAAGAATTCTCCATCCTGAACTTCAATTTCACAGCTTTGTAAATGAACTTTGTTCCTTTGTGGTCTTTCATTTTAGCATAAACCAAAAAATGTAATGGTACTACACTATAGTTGCAAAGCAAAAACAACATACAATGATACCTGTAATAATATGCAGAACGCATCAACATAAACTCTTTGTATAACTTTTTATCTAGCAAGTGCTTACCTCGGAATTTTCTATTGCCCGGTAACTCATAAGTAAAATCATCGGCAACATTTCCACTCAAAAAAAAATCAGGAAACATAAAATAAAGAGAAAATCTAAAATGGTCCGTTCGCACCATCAGTTCCTGCTCCGATGTCAAACAAAGATCATCACTACCATCTTCTTCCTGGCTATCATTCTCATTTTCAATATCATCTTTCCCATTTTCAATGTCATCATTTTTAAAATATGATTCTTCCCTAATGGTGAGTTTTTCTTTTCTATTTTTGTTATTCATAATCTCACAACATTAATCCCAAAGAACACCATTCTCACCAGCATAGTGATCTAAACCATTTCCATTGCCAGAATACTTTTCAACTTTATCTCCGTGGCATCTCGGACAAATGATTGTATCTTCATCCACCCTAAACGTACCACCGCATTCGCACTTCAAATTTGCATTTAGCTCATCATAGTAGCGTACCGTCTCTTTTCCACATTTATCACAGTATAGAAAGGCACAACTCATTCCTACACCTTTTCTTACAAATATTTCTCCGCAAGAAAGACATTTATAATAAATCCGCTGACCCATAATTAAATAATATTATAAGTTTAACTTATTGTAATTTAAATATTTACTCAAATTTGACATATTTCCTGTCCAGAATTATTTTTTTTGCCATTGCCCTGCCGCCCGTCACACAATAAAACTCAGCCAGCGGCTCAGGCACCTTTGCATAAAACGCCTCTCTAATCCTGGAACACTTCTCATTAATTGAATTCTTGGTAGGATTCACCAAATCATCCAAACTTCTGGAAATAATTATTGGATGCTCTCTATTGCTGATGCTTTTATATATTCCCGACAGTTCTTTTTTATATTTTGGCAAGTCCTTAAAAGCTATGCCTTTAGGATGCTTTAGGAAAAGAATATACACGGCCTTTGGCAATGGAGATAACTCAACTTCTACATTGTCATAACCGGGAAGGAAAATGCGAAAGTCTTTGGTTATAACTACGTTGCTGAATGTCAAATCCAAACGGCACAACTTTTCTATCTCATCTCCGCCAATTCCCAGCTCCTTAAGTTTACTGACCCTATCTTTTATCTCATCGGCAATCCTCTGTGCTTCAGCAGAAAGCGTGCTAATTTTTCTGCTGCATGCAGGTAAATTACTACTCATAGCTCTTGTCTAACAAATTGTTAAACAAAAGTATTAAGCAGACAAATTGAGATTAGATTTTTGCAAGCCTTGCAAAACTTGCGGGCTACACAGATTAAACAAGAGACTTATCTAAAGATTACAAGCTTCCTGTCAAGAGTAATTACCTTAGTTTCTCCACGTTTACCTGTAATAAAATAATTTCTAGCAATAGACTCACTAAGCCTATACATAAAAGCCTCTCTTATTCTCGAGCATTTTTCATTTAATGAATTAGAGCACGGATCTACAAGACTATCAATACTTTTTGAGATATCATCAAGATTCTCACGACCGCTGATAGACATGTAAATTTTTGTCAGTTCATCTCTATAATCAGATAAATTCTTGAACGCAATTCCTTCTGGATGCTTAAGAAAGAGAATGAAAAGAGCCTTTGGAAGAGGCGACATCGGAATTACGGCATTATTATAATCCGAAAGAATTATTCTGTAATTTCTAGTAACAACAAGCCTGCTAAGTTTATCAGGCGTATTAAGTAAACTTATTATAACGCCCTTCCCCACACCCATTTGCAGAAGTTTATCAATAGATTTTTTTAACTCATTTAAAAGAATTCTCTCTTTTTCTATATCAAAACTACCTCGGTCAACTATTTTCGGGCCAGAAAACTCATCTTTCTGCTTTTGTTCTTTTTCAAAGGCAAAGGTGGAAACCACTTCATTAGCAATAGCCTCAACAGAAGCTTCTTTTTGACGCTTTATTTCCTCCTTTATATTTTTTTCTTCTTCTCTTTCTTCGTCGGTTGGTATAGGACGAAATCGCACTACACCATCATATTTTTGAAGACCAGTTAGGTAGTAAACAATTTGCGAGTGCAAAGTAGCGCCGCCTTTTTTAACGGGTTTAAGCTCATAATATGAGAACCTGTAATAAGACCTGCCGTCAATTTCTTCTACACAATTATAATCTTCTCCATCGTCATCCAAAGCACATTTATAATGGATAAAAGATGGACGGATATTATCAGGGGTGCATTTGCAAGGACGCGGTAATTTTACTGCGTATAAATCTTGGTATGCATCTGTATATTGCACAATTCCGACATTGTGCAAATACTTCAATATAACATCATAGCTTAGTTTACCAATTTTCCTATTAATATCATATTCACTTATTTGTTCTCCATCATAAGTCAAATTTTTTGACAGATCTAGCGCAATGGCGGGAAGATAGCGGAACTTGAAACCTTTTTTTTCAAAGAGTTTTGACAGTTCTACAAAATTTTCTCTAATATATTTATTATGAGGCTCATCATATTCATTTTCTAGGTAAATAATTTCATCGGCAGCTGGTTCAAAAGGAATATCTGTACTTAAGAAAATCTCTCTATGAATAGTTTCCGGATATTCTTTTCTACAAGTTTTAACCTCTTGTTTTTCTTTCCATTCGGAAGTACCAGGGAAAGGTTTCAAATCATTTGGAATTTGATAAGTAAATTCATCATAAATCTTATCCGCTATATACGGAATAAAAAAAATTGAATAGGACAAATACAAAATGATAAAGACTCCAATTGCAGAAAGCACTTTCAATGTTACATTTATAATTCTTTCAGTGCGATTCCAAATCCGGTATTTGCTATTACACTTAAGAGGACCTTTAACTGGCTCTGTAAAAGCCTCATATAATACAGAATTTATATCACCAAAGTCATCGTCGCCAATCAAAATCGCCGTAGCAAATATTGCGTACACTATTAAAATTATCCACCACATAACTTATTCAAATTTTACAAGATTTCTATCTAGAGCTATGACCTTAGGCTCTCCGCGTTTGCCCGTCACAAAATATTTTGATGCAAGAGATTCATCAAACTTTGAGACAAAGGCTTCTCTGATTCTGGAACATTTTTCATTGATAGAATTCTTGGTTGGGTCCGTCATATCAGCAATGCTTTTTGCCATATCTCCAATGTCTTCCCTATTGCTGATAGTCAAATAGATACGCTCAAGCTCCTCTCTATATTGGGAAAGCTCCTTAAACCTTATTCCGTCGGGATGCTTAAGAAAAAGAATAAAGAGAGCCTTGGGCAGTGGTGATAGTTCTATCTCCATATTATTGTAGTCAGGCAAAAGGATTCTGTAATCCTTGGTAATCACCATACTGCTTAGTTTTTGGTCTGCATGAAAAAGCTCTCTGATTACCAACTGGCTCACGCCAAGCACTCTTAAACGGTTTATACGCTCTTGTATTTCTCTTGTAATTTTATCTGCCTCACCTCTGGAAAAACCGTAATCAGCGGTTTCATTCCTTGGCACATCGTGTTCTTCTTCACATGATGCAACAGCCTCTTCATAATACTGATAATCAATTCCACGAAAGTACGTATACAGGGCGTGAAACGAATTATTAAATTTGGTTTCCTTAAATTCATAATAAGAGAAAACATACTTATCATCCTCTTCACCAATATACTTGATTAAACCACATTTAATCTCAGGAGAGCCAGGCAGGAGGCAAGAAAGAATCTTATTATAAGTCAGTTTGCTTACATCTATTGGTCTGGCGTGACTACTCAAGTTTGGCAAATAATACCTGACAGCATCAAGAGCATTGAAGTGTTTATAAGTCTCAGGGAAAAAAGTTAAACGATAACTGGCCTTGTCCTCTTCACAATCACCTAAGTCCTGGAGCCAAAAAT
>Ga0268360_1001075_pt1 | contig 32826 bp, 31 predicted proteins | sample BioMet11_FD_192465 | JGI IMG/M metagenome (GOLD analysis project Ga0268360, IMG submission 192465) | Sewage microbial communities from Oakland, California, United States - Biofuel 11 (Illumina Assembly) | ecosystem: Engineered > Wastewater > Sewage > Unclassified | place: USA: California... | reverse complement strand
GAGGAAGTGGATCTCGACATCCACATGATGAAGCTGTCCTACATCGACGGCGACACCTACGTCTTCATGGACCAGACGAGCTTCGAGCAGTTCGAGCTCTCCAAGGAGGACCTCGGGGACAACGCCGGCTACATGAGCCCCGACGACGACTTCGAGCTCGAGATCACCTTCTACGAGGGCAAGCCCGTGGGCGTCACCCTCCCGATCAACGTTATGCGAACCATCACCTACTGCGAGCCCGGCGTCAAGGGCGACACCTCCGGCAAGACCTTCAAGCCCGCCACCCTGGACACCGGCATCGAGGTCAACGTCCCCCTCTTCTGCGACATCGGCACCAAGATCATGATCGACACCCGGGACGGCTCCTTCGCCGAGCGCGTCAAGTAAGGATACCGACGGCGCTCGAGGCCGGGCGCCCGAGAATAGGTCATCGAAGGGGGAGCCCCGTCGCGGCGAGCGGCGGGGCTTTCTCGTCTCCTCGGTCCCGGAGGGCCGGCCCCCGGCCCCGCGCCGCCGGAGCCCGCTGCTCCCCCTCGCTCCGCCCTCCTCGCCGGCGCGTTGCGCGATACCGATCGCGCCGGCTGCGGTGGGCTCCGCTACCCCCACTCCCAAGCCCATCGCCGAGCTGCAGCCGCGGCCGCGTCCCCCGAGCGGAGGCGGACGGCGAGGCGGCCGTGAGGTGGCCGTGAGGCGGCTGTGAGGCGGCCGTGCGGCGGCCGTGCGGCCGCGGCCCGGCTAGACGCGGAGACTCTCCCGCGGGATGCTGGTCGCCTACGGGAGGTACATGCATGAAGACTGCTCTGGTGACGGGAGCTTCCCGGGGCTTGGGCGCCCGCATCGCCCTGAGACTCGCCGACGACGGCTGGGCCGTCGCGGTCAACTACGCCCGCGACGCGGCCGGGGCGGGGGAGGTGGGCGCCGCGATCCGGGGGAAGGGCGGCCTCGCCTTCGAGAGCCGGTTCGACGTCACCGACGCCGGGGCAGTGGCCGCGGGGATCGCCGAGATCCGGGACCGCCTCGGCCCCGTCGACCTCCTGGTCAACAACGCGACCGGGCCCCAGCCCGAGAAGCCCATCATGGAGCTCTCCTGGCAGGACTACCTCGACCAGCTGGACTTCTTCGTGAAGGCGCCGCTCCTCCTGGTCCAGCGGCTCCTGCCGGACTGGCGCGAGCGGAGGAGCGGGCGGATCGTCAACGTGGGCTCTGAGGTGGTGGAGCTCGGGAACGCCAACTTCAGCAGCTACGTGGCGGCCAAGGGAGCCATGCTCGGCCTGACCCGCGCCTGGGCCACCGAGCTCGGGCCCGAGGGCATCACGGTCAACCTCGTCGCCCCCGGTTGGATCCCGGTGGAGAGGCACGCCGGCGCCGACGAGGCCAGCCTCGCCGGCTACCGGTCCGCAGTGCCCCTCGGCCGCCAGGGCGCGCCCGAGGACATAGCCGCCGCCGTGGCCTTCCTGGCGTCGAGGGGCGGCGACTTCATCACCGGGCAGAAGATCGCCGTGAACGGCGGCCGCACCTACCTGTAGCGCCCCGTCCGCGGGACAGGGGGCGCCGCATAGGCGCCCTCCCCGCGGACGCGCGCCGAGGCGCCCCGCCGCTCCGGCTCCTCAGCCCCCGGCCCCCTCGTACCGCGCGAGGCCCCGTTCCCAGGCGGCGCGCGCGAGTGCCGTGAAGGCCGCCGTGACCCCGAGGGCCGGCGCCCAGGAGGCCCAGAGCGGGCCTCCGCCCCCGCCGTCGCCGAAGAAGACCTCGGTGGGGAAGGCCGCTATGAGGCCGTAGGGCAGGATCACCCGGAACAGGAGCTTGAGCCAGCCTCGGTAGGCCGAGCCGGGCACCCGCATCGCGAATTCGACTAACGTGTTCTCCATGGCGCCGACGGCCTCGATCCGCCTGAAGCGGAAGGCCGGGACCCGGGCCAGGACCATGAGGTCGAAGACGAGGACGAGCATGAGGAGGAGGGCGGCGGCGTAGGCGAGGATCGATGCGATGCTCGGCCTCCACCCCATGGCCGCCGTCGAGACGACGACGAGGCAGAGGGCCGGGAGGGCGAGGAAGAGGGAGCCCGGGTTGAAGCGTTCGAAGGCCAGGTGGAGGAGGGGATCGAAGGGTTTCGTCAGGTAGAGGTCGAGGCGGCCCGTCTGGATCGCCTCGGGTATGCCGACGAGGCCGAAGAAGTACAGGCTCATCCACAGGCCGTCCACGAAGGTGAAGGTCCCCACGAAGAAGACGCAGCACCACTTGTCCCAGCCCCCGATGTCGTCCACGTTGAGGTAGATGACCCAGAAGACCGCCGCCTGGATGAAGAAGACCATGGTGTCGATGATGAAGCCGGCCCAGAAGGACCCGGCCTCCGAGGCCTGCCGGGCGAGGCGGGCCACCGCGAGGGCGGCTACGCTCCGGAGGTTTCGCAATACGGTATCGCGCATCGCGGCTATCACGATCCGGCCTCCTCGTAGCGGTCGGACAGGGCCGCGAAGGCCCGCCGCGCCGCGAGGTAGAGCCCCAGGTCCCACAGGGCCAGCCTGAGGAGGACGGCGGGCAGCTCGCCGAGGCCCGCCCCGCCCCGAGCGGGGCCGAGGATGAACTGGGCCGGCAGGGACGCTAGGGCCGGGAAGGGGGTGAGCTCCAGGGCGCGCCGGGCCCAGCCGGGAAGCAGGGCCAAGGGCAGGAGGGCCCCCGAGAGGAATTCCACGAGGCAGTTCTTCCCGATGTTGAAGGAGAAGACGTCCTGGAAGGCGAAGGCGAGGCACGCCGTCATGAAGTTGACCAGGGCGAGGGCCAGGAGGCCCAGGCTGGCCACCGCGGCGGCGGCGAGGATCCCCACTGGCTCAGGGGGGACGAGGAATCCCGCCAGGGCGCAGGAGCAGGCCGCCGCGGCGACGGCGGTGATGGCCGCCTGGAAGGCCGAGCGCCCGAAGCAGGAGGCGAGGAACCAGGCCAGGGGATCCACCGGCCGCGCGAGGTACTTGGCGAACTCTCCGGCCCGGATCTCCCGGGCGAAGGTATCCACCATGGAGGAGGAGCGGTCGATCTGAGCTACGAAGACCGCGACGAGGTAGTAGCTCGCCACCGCCGCGAGGCCCATGCCCCCGATCTCCCCGCGGCCCGCGAAGACGGCGCTCCAGAGCACGAGGGCCATGAGGATCCTTCCCGCAGACGCGCCTAATCCCAGCGCGAGCTCCGACCTCCAGGCGAGGGCGTCGGCGAGGGCGGCGCGCGCCACCGCCGCGTACTTGGCGGCAGCGCCGCCGAGTCTATCGAAGGCCCGGATCATAGCTTCCCCTCGTAGAGCTTCTCCACCGCCTCTGCGAGGGAGGCTTCCCGCGGGGCTTCCCCGAAGAGCTCCTCGGTGGGGCCGTCGAAGGCCTTGCGGCCCCCGAGGATCATGATGGAGCGCGGGCAGACCGAGCGGATGTCCTCCATGTAGTGGCTCGTGAGGAGGAGGGTCATCCCCCGCTCGCGGTTCTCCCGGACGAGGAACTCCCGTATGCGCCGCTGGGCCGGGGCGTCGAGGCCGATGGTCGGCTCGTCGAGGAAGACGAGCTCGGGCTCGTGGACCATCGCCGCGGCGAACTCCACGCGCATCCGCTCGCCCAGGGAGAGGGAGCGCACCGGCTGGTCCAGGAAGGCCCCGATCTCCAGGGAGGCGGCGAGGCGTTCCAGGGAGGCGCGGAACCGCGCCTCGGGGAGGCCGTAGATAGCCTTGGCCAGGAGGAGGGAGTCGCTCGCCGGGAGATCCCACCAGAGCTGGCTCCTCTGGCCCATCACGATGGCGATCCGGGACAGGAAAGCGGCCTCGCGCTCCCGGGGGGTGAATCCGAGGACCCGGAGGCTCCCGGAGCCTGGCCGCATGATCCCGGCCAGGAGCTTCACGAGGGTGGTCTTCCCGGCGCCGTTGGGGCCGATGATCCCGACCATCTCCCCCGGCCCGACCTCGAGGTCGAAGTCCGACAGGGCTTCTACGACGATCCTCTCTCTGCGGAAGAGGTTTCTGATGCTGCCGGAGAGGCCTTCGGCCCTCACGGTCTTGTGGTACCTGCGGCAGAGTCCGCGGGCGCGGACCGCTGGTTGTGATTCTTTTTCGGACATGATCGCGGCATTCCTTGCGCTCAAGATCGCCGCCCCTAGGGGGAGGCGGACGCCCTAGTAGAAGGGCGCGGGAGGCTGGAATGCGGCCTGGAGGTATCGCGGGCCTAGAGAAGGTCCGCGGCGCGAGTCCTCATGATTCCGGGCGCCGCCCGCCGAGGGGCCCGCCCGATGCGACTGTCGCGGGGGCCTCTAGGCCGCGCCGCGAGCAATATCCAATTTCACCACGCCCCTGTTATACTACGGCCGCGCTCCCGGCGTGAAGGGCCTCCGGGCCGATGCGCCGACGCGGGGACCGACGGAAGTCGGCAAATTTTGTCGGGATCTTCCCTCCCGGGGCGATTAATCTCCCTCGGGAATCGCGGCGGAAAGGATTGGGCCGATGGACTGGCAGGACAGGATGACCCGGGCGATCGACTACCTCGAGTCCCACCTCTACGAGGGAGCCGACTTCGAGGCCGCGGCCCGGGAGGCCAACTGCTCGGCCTTCCACTTCTACCGCATGTTCGAGATCGTGACCGGGATCGGCCCCGGGGAGTACCTGCGCAGGCGCAGGCTCTCGGAGGCGGCCATGCTCCTCTCGAGCGGCGGCTCGGAGAAGGTCATCGACCTGGCTATGCGCTTCGACTACGACTCGCCGGACGCCTTCAGCCGGGCGTTCCGCCGGGAGTTCGGCTGTCTGCCCACCGAGGCCCGCAGGGCCGGGGCTAGGCTGCACAGCTACCCGAGGCTCTCCTTCTCCGTCGTGCTCAAAGGAGACGTGGCTATGGAGTACAGGATCGAGAAGAGCCCCGCCACGAAGCTGGCGGGCATCAGCATCCGGGCGACCTCGAAGGACGGGAGCAACCTCGTCGACGTGCCGGCGTTCTGGGACGCGATAATGGGGGATGGGCGCTGGAGCTCCCTGTGCGCGGCGGCGGACTTCGGCCGCCTGGGGGTGTGCGGAGTCTGCCGGGACTTCGACATGGCGAGCGGGTCCTTCGTCTACAGCATCGCGGTGGACGCGCCGGCGGGGGCGGATCGCCTGCCCGCCGGGTGGGAGGCTTTCGAGGTCCCGGCCTCGACCTGGGGCAAGTTCACGAGCCGGGGCCCCCTCCGGCCCAACTTCCAGGACACCATCAAGCGCATCTTCGGGGAATGGCTCCCCGCCTCGGACTGGGAGCACGCGGGCTCGGCGGAGATCGAGTTCTACCCCGAGGCCGGCGGGCGCCCCGACTCGCCGGACTACTGGTGCGAGTACTGGATACCCCTCAAGAAGTGAGGGCTCCCAGCCGCCCCCGCCTGCCCCGCGCCGGCGGGGCTCAGCGCCGCGAAGGTCTGGAAGCTGTGGCGACCCGGAAATCCTCGGCGACCCTCAGGGGGTCCCCGAAGGACTGGAAGGTGTCGCCGGCGAGCTCCCGCCCGGGCTTGGGGCCGCCGCTCACCGTCGCGACGGCCATGCCGTTGTTGATCCTCTTCCCCGACTCATCGAAGGCGTCCCGGGGCCTCAGGAGATTCATCGCCTCGACGACGACTCCCCTGTAGACGCTCGAGTGGATGTAGTGGATGGTCCCGTCCTCGTCCACCCCGACGACGACTCCGGTGTGGGTGCGCAGGTCGTCGGTCCTGTCGCCGTTCCCGTTGGCGTCGTAGGTGTTGTCCCAGAAGACGATGTCGCCTACCCGCGGGTAGCGGTCGTAGTGGATCGCCCCGCGGTCCTTCAGGCTGAGGTAGAGGCGGTTGGACGCGTTGCCCGGATACTTGGCGAAGTCCCGCGCGAGGTCGACCCCGAGGCGATAGTAGATGGCGCACACCGTGCCGCTGCAGTCGAAGGTGAACTGCCTCCCGTTCACCGAGCCCCGCGCGCCGTACCGGGTCCCGAGGAGCTTCCTCGCCGAGCCGAGGACCGCCTGCTCCCGGTCCGAGGTCCCCGCCCTGGCGGCTTCCCAACCCCGGTAGGGGCACAGGTCTTCGCGCTTCGGCGTCGTCGTCGTGCAGGTCGAGAGGGCGAGGCATGAGATCGCGAAGGCCGCAAGCAGCGCGGAGCGGCGAAGCCGCCGGAACACTGCGCGTCCCCTGCCGATGTTTTTCACGCTTCTCTCCACAAAGTACGTTTTTCCCCGGGCGAGCCTGGATGAGAGTGTAGGTTTGCCTCGATTCTGAAAGAGGATACGTGAATCCGAGGAAAACCGCAATGCTTCCTCGGCTTGCCTTTATATATTGATAATCGTATATTACTTACATGTTGGTCAGGTGCTTCCGGTGAGCGTCGAGGTTGCGTCGGACGAGGAGCTCAAGGTCACCGAGGCGAGGCTCAGGATCCTCGACGCGGCGGAGAGTCTCTACGCGAAGAAGGGCTTCGACTCGGTCACCCTCAGGGAGATCGCCGAGCTCCTGGGCCTGAGCCACGCGGCCCTCTACTACCATTTCCCCGGGGGGAAGGAGGAGCTCTTCGCCGAGGTCATGGAGAGGAATCTCCGGCGCCACGGCGCGGGCCTGGCCTCGGCCATGGCCTCCGGGGACGGGGACCTCCGGGACCAGCTCAGGGGGGCGGCCGACTGGCTCATCTCCCAGCCGCCCATGGACATCATCCGCATGACCGAGACCGATCTCCCGGCCCTCGATCCGAAGGTCGCGCGGAAGCTCATGGGCCTCGTGTACGAGCTCGTGATCGGCCGGCTCCAGTCGGCGTTCGAGGCGGCTCGGGCGGCCGGCCGGGTGGGGGAGTGCAGCGCCGGCCTCCTCGCTGGGGGAATCTTCGGCCTCGTGGAGAACCTCTTCGCCGTGCCCGCCGCGGCGCTGAGCAGGGACCGGCGGGCCATGGCCTACGAGTTCATCGACGTCATCCTGGCGGGGATCGGCTATGCGGAACAGGGAGGCTAGGCCGTGTTGACCCTCAAGCTCGCCCTCCGGACTCTCGCGCGGCGCAAGGGGCGGATGGCCCTCATCGGCGCCCTCGTGGCCTTCGGCACCTTCCTCATCGTCTTCGGCACCATCTTCGCCTCTTCGGCGGGCGAAAGCTCCCGGGAGGCGATCATCGACAACCTCACCGGGGACTTCATCCTCTACTCCGACAGGTCCAAGGACCTGCCCTCGCCCTTCGCCTTCAACTCTCCCCTGCCGAGGATCCGCGACGCCGCCGCCGTGGAGGCCGCCCTCTCGGCGGCGCCCGAGGTCCGGGCCTGGGTCCCCTACGCCCAGAACTACGGCGTCCTCCAGGCCGAGCGAGACGGTCGGAAGGTCGACCTCCCCTTCATCTTCTACGCCGTGGACCCCGAGAAGTACCTCGAGGTCTTCGGTTCGGTGGACGCGAGGACCGGGGTCTTCTTCGGGCGGGGACCCGGCGCGCCGGGGGGCGGCGGAGGGGCGAGGGGCGTCGTGGTGTCGGCCTTCCAGAACGCCGCGTACGGGAAGAGCTACGGCGTCGAGCTCTCGCCCGGGGAGTCCGTGACCCTCCTCGGCATCACCGAGGGCGGGGTGAACGCCGTCCGCTCCCAGGTCGTCGGCCTCTTCGAGCCGTCCCGCTTCGCGAGCGTCTTCGACTACGTGAACTTCATGGACGACGAGACCTACTCGCGGCTCTACGACTACACTGGGGTGGCTTCCCTCCCCGAGCCCTTCGAGCGGGGCCTGGCCGCGGCCTCCGGCGGCGGGGAGGCGGCGATCTTCGGGCTGGCCGACGACCCGGCCGTCTCATCGCTGGACCTCGCCGGGCTGGAGAGCGAGACCCTGTCCGGGGCGACCATGATAGCCGTGCGCCTCGAGGACCACGCGGACGCGGACGCGGTCGCGGCCCGCCTCGCCGCCGCTCCCGGCCTGGGGGTCAAGGCGGCGCGCTGGGACGCGGCCTCGGGCTTCTACGCCCAGGTCGCCTCGGGCCTGCAGGCCTTCGTGTACCTCGCCACGGGCCTCGTCTTCCTGGTCGTCGTCCTCATCTTCATGAACGCCCTCATAATCAACGTCACCGAGCGCACCGCCGAGATCGGCACGATGCGCGCCATAGGCGGGGGAGTGCCTTTCATCCGGGGGCTCTTCCTCGCCGAGGCCCTGATCCTCAACCTGGCCTCCGCCCTGGCGGGGATGGCGGGTGCCGCGATCGCCCTCCTCGCCGCCCGCGGTGGCGGGGTGCGCCTCCCCGAGGTCGCGTCGCAGTTCCTGATAGGCGGCGGCCCCCTGCGCCTGCGGCCGAGCCTCGCGCCCTTCGCCCTGGGCCTGGCCGTAGTCGCCCTGGCCTCGGTCCTAGCGACTCTCTATCCGATCCGGGTCGCCACGTCGATCTCGCCCCTCGCGGCGATGAGCGAGAAGTGAGGGCGGGGTGCGCGGCTCCGTGGCCCTCGCCTTCAAGAACGTCTTCCGCAGCAGGCGGCGGAGTTTCACCCTCGGGGTCAACTACGCGATCGTGGCCTTCGTCCTCGTGGCGCTCGCGTCCTTCGCCCGGGGAGCCTCGAGCAACATCTCCTCGAGCCTCGCCCGCGCCGCGGCCGGGCACATCACCATCTCCGGCCAGTACGCCGTCGGCGGGAGGCTCTACGGCGGCGTGCTCAGGGCCCCCGAGGTCCAGGCCATTGCCGAGAGGACCTTGCCCGGGGCGATCGCCCTGCCCAGGTACCTGGTCCGATCGACGGTGTACCACGGGGGGCTCTCCAAGCGCCTCTCGTTCACCGGGATAGACGCGATGCGCGACACTGGTTTCCGTGACCAGATGCGCTTCTCCTCCGGATCCTGGGACTCCTGGGCCTCCGACCCGAACGGAGTCGCCTTGAGCTCGGACGTCGCCTCCTACTTCGGCATCGGGGAGGGCGAGGAGCTCGTCGTCTCCACCCGCACGCGCTTCGGCGCCTTCAACACCGGCATCCTCAAAGTCCGGGGAATCTACGATACGGACAACTACTTCATGCGGGGCCTCGTCCTCGTGGGCCTGCCCTTCCTCCGCTCCCTGGACCTCGCGGCGGACGACGCGGCCACGGCGGTCTACGTCTACCTGCCTTCGGCCTCGGGCCTCTCCGCCGCGCGCGCCGCCTTGTCCGGGGCCCTGGCCGCGGCGGGCTTCGAGGTGTCGCGCCCCAAGGACGACGCCGACGCAATCGCGGCGATATCCTCGGCCAGCGTGAGGTACGAGGCGGACAAGGAGAACCGCGACCGAGTGTCCCTCAAGCTCTCGACCCTGGACGAGGTCCTGGGCCTGGTCCGCAGCATCCTCGGGGCTGTGAGGGCCCTGGGCGCCCTGGTGGCCGCGGTCATGCTCGCCGTGATAGCCGCCTCCATATTCATAAACCTCAGGATCACCATCAACGAGAGGCTGCGGGAGATCGGCACGATGCGCGCCCTCGGGGCCGGGGTCGGGGACGTCGTGACCCTCTTCGTCCTCGAGGGCGCGATCCTGGCGGCGCTCTCCGCGGCGGCCGGGGCCGCCCTGGGGGCGGCCTCCTGCCTGGCCGTCCGCTACGCCGTGCGCCTGCCCCCGGGGGGAAACCTGGCGATCTTCCTCTCCTCGGGGCACCTGGCCCTCCAGCCGAGCCTCCTGGACATTGCCGCGGCGGTGGCGGCCATCGCCGGCTTCGCCGCGCTGTTCTCGTACTTCCCCGCCAGGCGGGGCGGACGGACGAAGCCCGCCGACGCCCTCGCCTCGACTTTCTAGGAAGGAGGTGCCCGAACTATGACCCGCCTTTCTCCGCCCCGCATCGCGTCCCTCGCCGCCCTAGCCTGCCTCTCCTCGGCCCTCGCGGCCCCTGCTGGGGCCGCCGGAGCGGCCGGCCAAACCGCGGTCGGCGACGCATCCGACCCGGCGGCCTCGGCCCTCGTGCGCGCCTTCGAGGCCAAGCTCAACCTCCAGGGCCTGGACGTCGCGAACACCTTCACCCTCGTGCAGAAGAAGGAGGGCGAGGCCGACCGGGTCATCCGCCTCCGGATATACCGCCGCGACGCATCGGACACCTTCGCCATGATCTTCGAGTACCCCGACAGCGAGAGGGGGAAGGGGTATTTCAGGAGCGGCGACGACCTCTACCTCTACCTCCCCTCCACCCGGGAGTTCGTCTATCGTAACCGCAAGGACGACGTGGCCGGCTCCGACGTGCGCACGGACCTGTTCGGCAAGTCGTCGATCCTGGAGCAGTATGTCGTCGCGTCCGCGGGGACCGCCAAGGTCGCCAGCTGGGACTGCGACGTCGTCTCCCTCGACGCGCGGAAGCTCGATGTCCCCTACCCGAGGCAGAGGCTCTACATCAGGAGGACCGACGGCCTGCCGGTGAAGGCCGAGAACTTGAGCGCCGCGGGGGTCCTCCTCCGCACTCTCTACTACGTGGACTACAGGGAGGTGGCCCCGGGCAAGTTCATCTTCTCCAAGCTCCTCGCCGTGGACGCCCTGGAGCGAGGCCAGAAGACCTATCTCACGAACGAGGGTATCTCGACGGCCAAGATAGCCGACTACGTCTTCTCCAAGGCTTTCTTGGAGGAGAGGTCGAGGTAGGCGGCCGTGGCGCTATTTCGCCCAACCTTTCGGGCCCTGGTCGCCGCCGCGGCCATAGCCGCCCTCGGAGGGCCCGCCGGCGCCCGCGCGGAGGGCGCGCCTGGGGCGACGCCTGGGGCGACGCCGGGCGCGGCTTCGTCCACCGCCCAGCCCCCTTCCCCCGGCGTTCCCGGCGGCGGGGCCGGGGGCGACGAAGACCCCTTCGCCCCCGGAGCCTTCGACGAGGCGGCGGGCCTCGCCCCGGGATCCGCGCCCAAGCCCAGGACCGAGTACCTCCTCGGTGGCTCGGCGCTGATTTCGGCCAACGCGTACGTCCCGGCGGCCATGGACGGCTACGCGGCCGCCTCGACGGCCAGCGGCAAGGTCTTCGGCAAGGTCGCCGCGCCGGACTACGGGTCCCTGTACATATCCTACGCGATCAGCCAGCCCTTCCTGTCCTCCCTGTCGGGCTCGGGCTCCCCCTACGCGGCCCCCGCCGCCGACCTCTCGGAGGCGACCTACTCGATGCCCGAGCTCTACTACTCCTTCGACGCAGGGAAAGCGGTGTTCGTCCGCCTGGGCAAGCAGCTCGTCGCCTGGGGACCGTCTCGGGTCTGGTCGCCGGTGGACTTCGTCAACTCGAGCCGGGCCGACTTCTTCGCCCCCCTGGACCTCCGGGAGGGGAAGAGCGGGCTCAAGGTCCTCCTCCCCTTCGGCGGGGCCGACGCCGTCCTCTTCGCCGACCTGTCGGCCGTCTCCTCAACCCGCGGGCCCCGGGACCTCTCCGAATCGGCGGCCCTCGACGGGCGCATCGACGCGCCCGTCGGGGGCTTCGAACTCGGCCTCGCCGGGCGGGCGGGCAGGGAGGTCCAGGGCGCGGGCGGCCTCGACTTCTCGGGGGACTTCCTGGGCAGCGCGGTCTACGGCGAGCTCGCCCTGGCCCCGGGATACGGGAGCTACGAAGCCCTGGCCCAGGCCTCCCTCGGCTTCTCCCGGGCCCTGGGCGACCTCCGGCGATGGATCCTGTCGGCCGAGGGCTTCTACAATTCCCGGGGCCGCGACCTGACCGACGACGTGGACGCCATGGCCTCCGCGCCCCTCTATTCCGGCGCATGGTACGCCTACGCGGCCGCTGAAGCTCGGGACCTAGTCCCGGGCAAGGCGGCCGCGACGGCGTCGGCCCTCGCCAACATCTCCGACGGCTCGTACATGGCCAAGCTCGCCTGGGACTTCGACCTGCCCGGCGCGCCTCCCTTCACCGCCTCGGTGGCCTACTACGGCGGAGGCGGGGCCAAGGAACTCACCTACTTCCCAGGCGACAAGTCCATCGCCCTGGGCCTGCAGACCAGGATCGACTTCTAGCCGGCCACCTAGGCCCGGAGGCCGCCTTCACTTGATCCCGATGAGGGCTATGCCCGCCAGGGCGAAGGCTATGCCCGCCATCCTCGCCGGAGAGATCCTCTGGCCCTGGAAGATCCGCGCGAGGATGACCGTGGGCGCCGGGTACAGGGACGTGATTATGGTCGCTATGATCAGGAGCCCGGACCGTGCGGCCAGGAGGAAGAGGACGTTGGCCAGCATGTCGGCAGCCCCCGCGAAGAGCGCCGTCGGGAGGCTCCGCCTGGCCACCGCGAAGGGGCTCGGCCCCAGGATGAGAATGGCGGCGACGATGACGAGGTTGACGACGCGGGCCGACAGCAGGGGCCATATCCCCGACCCGGGGGAGCTGCGGGAGATGAGGATGAAGAAGCAGCCGAACCCAATACCCGCGACCATCCCGTGGAGGAAGGAGGCCCGGAGCTCTTTGCGGTCCGTCGCCTCGCCCTTCTCGCAGGCGAGGAGGAGTATGGCCGGCAGGCAGAGGACCGCCCCGGCCAAGGCGGTCGCCGAGGGCTTCTCGCCGATGGCCGCTCCGAAGAGCATCGGGAGGACCGCGCCGCCCAGGGCCGAGAGGGGCGAGACGATGGCGGCCCGGTGCTTCGCGAGCCCCGCGTAGAGCGTCGCCACGCCCACGAAGCCCAGCGCGCCGGCGCCGCAGCCCCACGCGAGGTCCGCGGCGGTCGGGGCGCTCGGCCCCAGGAGGGACGCCCCTACCAGGGCGACGACCAGCCCCGAGGCCTGGGTCACCAGCATCACCGAGAACACGCGGTTGCGCCGCGTGGCGACGCCGCCGGCGAAGTCGGCCATCCCGTAGAGGAGGGCCGAGGCGAGGGAGAGGATGAAGGTCATCGGGGGAGATCCTCCAGCTCGCGGCGCATCTCGGCCTTGGGGTCGGCCTTTGTCGCGGGATCCCTGGCGATCGCCGCGACTTTCCGGACGAAGGCCGCGAGGTCCCCGCCGCACAGCTTGTCGCAGAAGTCGCCGTAGAGCGGGCTGTCGCCCCCGTAGAGCCTGTAGAGGTCTAGGTACGCGTTGTTTATCCGGCCCATGTCGAAGCCCCTGTATCCCTCGCCCCGGAAGAGCGATGCGCTCTCGGCCTTGTACTCCTCGGCCCGGCGGGCGATCACCTCGGCCTTCATGCGCCGTTTCGCCTCGTCGCTGGACCGGGAGGAGTAGACTTCCCCTAGCTCCCTGGCCGTCTCGGCGAGGAAGGCCGAGAAGGCCGCCTCGTCGCTTCGCCTCGCGAGCTCGGCTTCCACCTCGGGGGAGGCCGAGCCGTACTTCCCCTCGAGGTAGAGGAGGGAGCCCCTTCCGCCCACGAAGGTCGCCAGCTCCTCGTTGAACTGCGAAACCTCGGGCCCGCCCTTCAGGAAGATGGTGGCGTGGGTCATCTCGTGGATCACCAGGTCCGCCACGTCGCCCTCGCCGTAGGAGGCCATGAAGGAGAACAGGGGATCCGCTAGGAATCCGAGGGTCGAGAAGGCGTCCACGGGCCTCGCTATGGCGTCGTAGCCCCGCCCTTTGAGCCTCGCCTCCTCGGCCGCCGCGTCCTTCGCGTCGAAGTAGCCTCGGTAGGGCAGGGCGCCGACCACCGGGTAGGACCACAGGTAGCGGTCGAAGGAGAGCTCGGCGCAGCCCTGGACCACGGTGGCCAGGCGGTCGGAGTCGAGCCGCACGATGCTCCTGTAGTTCCTCGTGTCCTTGAGCCCGATCGTCGAGACCGCGAAGCTCCGGGCGGCCCGGGCCTCCTCGATCAGGCGCCGGGTCCCGGGATCGGTCGCGGGGTCGGCGAGGGCGCGGTCCAGGCTCACCGCCTTGGAGATGATGGAGAGGTAGCGGAGCCCCTCGGATCCGACGTAGCACGACGAGAGGAGGAGAGCTGACGCGAGGGCGGCGAGGGCGAGGCTATGCGGACGGCCCTTCGGCTTCGAGGGGGACATCCGACGATAGTAGTGGATTCGTGGGCTTTAGTGAACTGCGGCGGCGCCCGAGGGGGGCAGGGCCTTGACGCTGGCGCGCTCGACGAGCTCCCCCGACACCAGGAGCTTCACCGGGTGCTGGCGCTGGTCCGAGGTCATGCTGTCGTAGAGGGTCCTCACGGCCATGCGGCCTATCTCCACCTTGGACACCTCGATCGTGGTCAGGGGAGGATCCATCATCGCCGAGGCCGGGAGGTTGTCGAAGCCGACGACCGAGATGTCGTCGGGCACCCGGAGCCCCGCGTCCCTCAGGGCGCGGATGCAGCCGAAAGCCACGATGTCGTTCACGCAGAAGAGCGCGGTTGGAAGCTCGGCCCCCCTGGCGAGGATGGCCGACATATCCTTCGAGGCCCCCGCGAAGGTGGAGTCGACGTGGAAGACGAACTCGCTGCGGCGCGGTATGGAGAACCGCTGGAGGGCTTCCCCGAAAGCGGCGGTCCTCATGTGGAAATTCGGGGTGTTCACGTCGGAGGTGACCATCCCGATCTCCCGGTGCCCCCGGTCGACGAAGTGGGAGACCGCGATGAAGACCGACTCCTTGTTGTTCATGTCCACGAAGTTGAAGCCCTCGCCGTCGTCGTAGTTGTCGATGAACACGATCGGCGTCGGGACGTCCCTGAATGACCGTATCTCCTCGGGCATCATCTCGGTCGCGAGGATTATGGAGCCCGCGATGCCCGGCCCCTGGGCGGCCGACACGAGCGCTTCGAGGGGGCCGCCGTTGAAGGCCATTATCTCCAGGCTTATCTTGAGGTTGTGCGCTTCCAGCGAGAGCCCGTTGATGTAGTTCGAGATGAAGACCGCGTGATCGTCGTTCACGACGTGGCCGTGCCTGGCGACCTTGAGGAAGCGGATCGTCGTCCCCTTGACGTGGGCGAGGTTCCTCGAGCGCTCGAGGTCGTACTCCAGGGAGCGCGCGATCTCGAGTATGCGCGTCCTCGTCTCCGACCCCACGCCCGGCCTGTTGTTGAGCACGAGGGAGACGGTCGCCGAAGACACGCCCGCGACAGCCGCGATGTCCGCTATGCGCACGCTCATTCTATGATGCCCCCTGCCTTCGGCGAAAAGTCCGCAATGCGCGCTCCCCCAGCTAAGCTGATGCTGTAAGGATAAACCGCTACAGATGATGAGTCAACTTTAAAAAATTAGTAAAATTAAACACGCTTAAGTAGTTTTTGTTAGTCACAGTTTTTATAATCATATATTATATAAACAATTAACATATTACAATAACTAAAATATTTTAATTGACAAGCTCAATAATTGGGTGTTTCATCTACCATAATTAAGTTTCATTAAGGAGCTTGTATGTCGCGCATAACGAACAAATCGACGATCGATGAAGGGAAAATTGTCCTCGCTCGGTCGTGCATCGAGCACAGGGCGACCTGGATGGCCCTCACGTACGAAGAGATGGAGAAGCGCGGCCTGAACGCGGAGGAGATCACGCGCGCCGCGGTGCACCGCTGCGGCAACATGCACGGCCTGAACTTCAGGGCGCAGTGCAAGAATCCGAAGGATCTGCGCGACTTCAACACCGTGTTCCTGACCGAGGACGGGCGCAAGAACTTCGAGATGGACGTGGTCGGGGTCGACGCGGACAACATAAAGGTCGAGTTCCACTACTGCCCCCTCGTGAGCGCCTGGAAGAAGCTCGGCCTGAGCGACGAGCGCATCGCCCTGCTCTGCGACATCGCGATGGACGGCGACCGCGGGATCGCCGAGAGCATGGGGATCGTGCTGGACCTCACCGACACGATCGCGAAGGGCTGCAAGGTCTGCAAGCTCCATTTCCACAAGTGATATCGCGCCCGACCGTTCCGGGGCCGGAATCTCATTTTCGGAGGGATGACATGAGAGTCAGTAGAGTTGTCGGCATCGCCGCCCTGTGCGCGTTGGCGATGGTATCCGCGGGTCCCGTCTTCGCGGCGGGCTCCGGCAAGACCTATAAGATCGGCGTCCTCGCCCCCATCACCGGAGTGAACGCCGAGTACGGCAAGGGTTTCCAGATCGGCACGCAGATGGCCGTCGACGAGATCAACGCGAAGGGCGACATCCACATCGACCTCGTGGTCAAGGACTCCAAGGGCGACCCCAAGGAGAGCGCCGACCTCGCCAGGCAGTTCGGCGACGACAAGTCCATCGTCGCCATAATCGGCGACTTCACCTCGTCCTGCTGCATGGCGAACGCCCCCATCATCGACGACGCCGGCATCGTCCAGCTGTCGCCGACCGCGTCGAATCCGAGCTACGCCTCGATGAGCAAGTACGCCTTCTCCATCATGGGCCGCCAGGACGGCGAGGCGCCTTTCTTCTCCACCTTCCTCCTCAAGAAGTACGCGGGCGCCAAGAAGGTCGGCCTAATATGGGTCAACTCCGACTGGGGCAAGTCGGCCCACGACAACTTCGTCGCGCAGGCTTCCAAGGACGGCCTGAGCATCGTCTCCGACGTCAACTACGTGCCGACCGAGACCGACTTCAGCTCGGCCATCGCGAAGCTCCGCCGCGGCCGGCCAGACCACATCGTCATCATGGACCAGGGCGCCGTGCCCGCGATCATCAACCAGGTCGCCCAGGCCTCCTGGAAGAACGTCAAGATAACCACCCTCGGGCCCGGCACCTCCCCGCAGATCCTCTCGCTCTGCAAGCAGAACGCCGAGGGGCTCCTCCTCTCGACGCCCTTCTACATCGACAAGAGCGACACGAAGTCCAACGCCTGGGCCGACCAGTTCACCAAGATCGCCGGCTTCGCGCCCACCGTCCACCCCGCCTGCGCCTACGACTGCGTGTACCTCCTCGCCGCGGCCATCAAGAACTCCGGGGCCAACGTCACGCGCGACAGCATCCGCGACAACCTGCACTCCCTCAAGGGCTTCGTTGGCCTGACCGGGCCGATCCAGTTCAACCCCGACCACGGGGACATCTTTAGGAAGTACCTGGTCATCGCCGTGGAGAACGGACAGTTCGTGCGCAAGACTGACTACGATTACGCTAAATAGTCGCGGACCTCTCCCGCGGGACCCGGCGCGCGGTCCCGCGGGCGCCCCTTCGGGGGACGCCTCCGGGCGCCCCAGAGGGGGGCGCGGCGGGGGCCGAGGTGCCCTCGGCGACGCGACCAATGCGAAGCGAAGGCGGCAACCATGGATTACTACCTTTCACAGCTGATCAACGGCATCTGCCAAGGGTCGATATACGCGCTGATGGCCATCGGCTTCTCGGTGGTCTTCGGCGTCGTCGGACTCGTCACCTTTACTCACGGCGAAGTCATAATGATAGGCGCTTTCGCGGCCTTCTATGCCTTCCAGCTCGTCGGCAACAACCTCCTCATCGGGATAGTGGCGAGCTTCGCCGCCTCCGCCCTCATCGGGGTGTTCGTGTACAAGGTCTGCTACGAGCGCTTCCTCGACGCCCCCGAGTACATCTCGCTGATATGCACCATCGGCGTGAGCATGCTGCTCAAGAGCCTGGCGCAGATAGTGTTCGGGCCCAACAACAAGCCGATGCTCGACGTCGTGCCCAACCGGTTCTACGGCTGGGACACCGTCGGCCTCACCCTCATCCAGATCATAGTCATCGCGACCGTCGCGGTGCTCTCGATACTGCTCTACCTCTTCCTGAACCGAACGCGCTGGGGCATCATGCTGCGCGCGGTGAGCCAGGACCGCAAGGCGGCTGCCCTCGTCGGGATCGACGTCAAGCACACCATCCTCGCCGGGAACTGCATAGGCTGCGGCCTGGGCGGGGTAGCCGGCATGCTCCTCGCGATCTACTACCAGACCCTCGTCGCCACGATGGGCGGCGCCGCCGGCATGAAGGCCTTCGCCGCCGCGGTGCTCGGAGGGTTGAGCGACGTGCCCTGCGCCGCCTTCGGCGGGTTCTTCCTCGGCGTCATCGAGAACCTGGGCATCACCTTCACCTCCGCGAGCTTCCGGGACATCTTCGCCTTCGTCTTCCTCCTGATAGTGCTGCTCATAAAGCCCGAGGGCTTCGCGCATAAGAAAGGAGCCAGAGTATGACCGGTGCTTCCGAAGACTCCGGGAGGGCCCGGCTGTCGAAGCCGCTGAAGATCGCGCTCTGCGCCCTCGGGGCCGCGGTCCTGCTCGCCCTGCCGGCCATCTGCCCGCAGTCCTACACGATGGGCGTCATGTGCCGCATACTCATGTACGTCCTGCTCGCCGGGTCGCTCAACGTCATCAACGGATACTCGGGCCAGTTCAACATCGGGCACGCGGGCTTCTACTGCATAGGCGCCTACTGCGAGGCCATCCTGGCCACGCGGCTCGGGCTGTCCTTCTGGATCGCGCTGCCCCTCGCCGGCCTGGCCGCCATGATCGTCGGCTTCATCGTCGCCCTCCCGACCCTGCGCCTGCGGGGCACCTACCTCGCGATAGTGACCCTCGGCGCGTCGGAGATCATCAGGCTCGTGGCCCTCAACTGGGAGGGGCTGACCGGCGGGCCCGACGGGATCAAGGGCATCCCCGCCCCCATGCTGGGCGGCTTCAAGATCTCGAGGTCGGGGGACTACTACTACATATTCCTCGCGCTGGCCGCCCTCTTCTTCTTCGTGACCGCCAGGGTGATCGGCTCCCGTGTGGGCCGGGCTTGGCTCTCCATCCGCGAGGACGAGTCCGCGGCGAGGTCGCTCGGGGTCGAGACCTCGCGCTACAAGGCCGCGAATTTCATGTACGGCGCCTTCTGGGCCGGCATCGCGGGAGCCGCCTTCGCCCCGTACTTCAAGTACATCTCCTCGGACATGTTCAGCCTCGACGAGGGCTTCAACATCCTCAGCATGGTCATAATTGGCGGACAGGGGACCCTCGTGGGCCCCGTGGTCGGGGCGGTGATCGTCAACTTCCTGACGGAGGTCCTGAGGCCCGTGTCCCAGTATCGGTTGGTGGCCTACGCGATCCTCATCATCGTCATGATGTGGGTGAGGCCCCAGGGGCTCGTGGGCGCCTCCAACTCCATACTCGCGGAGCGCAAGCTGGGCCGGCGCAGGCGCGGCGCGGCCCGCGCCGCGGACCGCGAAGCCTCGTGCGGAGGTGCGAAATAATGGCAACTATGCTAGAGGCCCGCGGCATCAGCAAGTGCTTCGGGGGACTCAAGGCGGTCGACTCGGTCGACATGGGCATCGAGGATGGCTCGATCTTCGGCATAATCGGCCCCAACGGCGCCGGCAAGACGACGTTCTTCAACGTCTGCTCCGGGGTGTACAAGCCCACCTCCGGGAGCATCCTCTTCGCTGGCCGCGACATCACTGGGCTCCCGCCGGAGTCCATCGCGCGGCTGGGCATGGCGAGGACCTTCCAGAACATCAAGCTCTTCAAGTACATGACCGTCCTCGAGAACGTGAAGATCGGCTTCCACATAAGGACGAGCACCGGCGTCGCCTCCGCCATCCTGCACAGCCGTCGCTATCGGGAGGACGAGGACCTCGCAGCGGAGAAGGGGCTCGATATCCTGACCCAGGTCGGCCTCGCCGGCTACAAGGATACCCTCGCCTCGAACCTCCCCTACGGCCTGCAGCGCATGGTCGAGATAGCCCGCGCCCTCGCCCTGGACCCCAAGATCCTCCTCCTGGACGAGCCCGCCGCGGGCATGAACCCCAGCGAGACCCGGGACCTCTCGGCCTTCATCAAGAAGCTCAACGCGCGGGGGTACACCATCGCGGTCATCGAGCACGACATGAAGTTCGTCATGGGCACCTGCGACCGGATCCTCGTCCTCAACTTCGGCAAGAAGATCTGCGAGGGGAGCCCGGAGTTCGTGCGGAACGACGCGGAAGTCAACGAGGCCTATTTCGGCAAGGGCATGCGGGATGGGATCGCCGCCGGTGCCGGAGCCGCGGGGGGGGTGTGAAGTGCTGCTCGAGATCGAGGACCTTTCGGTCGATTACGGTTACGTCCACGCGCTCAACGATGTATCGATCCAGGTCGGCCAGGGCGAGATCATCACCCTCATAGGGGGCAACGGGGCGGGGAAGACGACCACCCTCATGGCGGTGTCCAACTTGGTCGGCAAGAGGTCGGGGCGCGTCAGGTTCAAGGGCGAGGACATCAGCTCGACCCCTTCGCACAAGATCGTGCGGATGGGCGTCTGCCACGTCCCGGAGGGGCGGCACATCTTCCCGGCCCTGACCGTCCAGGAGAACCTCGTCGCGGGCAGCGTGGGGAATCCCGCGCTCAAGGCCTCCGAGCTCGCGGGGCTCTACGAGGAGGTCTACTCGCTCTTCCCCCGCCTGAAGGAGCGCCGCAGCCAGATAGGCGGTTCGCTCTCCGGGGGCGAGCAGCAGATGCTCGCGATCGCCCGGGGGATAGTCATGAACCCCGAGCTCGTCATGCTCGACGAGCCATCCCTCGGGCTCGCGCCGATCGTCGTGGAGGAGATCTTCGAGCTCATCCTGGGCATCAAGCGCCGCGGCAAGACCATCCTGCTGATCGAGCAGAACGCGGCCATGGCCCTGCAGGTGGCCGACCGGGGCTACGTGCTCGCGAACGGCCGCATAACGGCGACGGGCAGCGGGAAGGAACTCTTGTCGAACCCCGAGGTCCGCAGCGCTTACCTGGGAGCTTGAAATCAGCTAGACTACAAGGGAGAGTCGAATATGAAGAAGATAATGAACTCGGCGGAGGGCTTCGTCGACGAAGTCATGGAGGGGATTGTCGCGGCGTACAGCGACCGGGTCGCCTTCCTCGGCGGAGATAGGCGGATACTCGTGCGCGCCAAGCCGGGGCGCCAGGGCAAGGTCGGCGTCGTGACCGGCGGAGGCTCGGGGCACCTCCCGACCTTCCTCGGCTACGTCGGCGAGGGCATGCTGGACGGCTGCGCCGTCGGCAACGTGTTCGCGAGCCCGAGCAGCCAGAAGATGGCTGCCATGATCAAGGCCTGCGACCGGGGCGCGGGGGTCCTCTGCCTCTACGGCAACTACGGCGGGGACAACCTCAACTTCGACATGGCCTGCGACGAGGCCGCGATGGACGACATCGCGACGGCGACCATCAGGGTGAGCGACGACGTGGCCTCGGCGCCCAAGTCCGAGGCGGAGAAGCGCCGGGGAGTCGCCGGCATGGTCTACGCCTTCAAGGTCGCGGGGGCCGCGGCCGAGCGGGGCGACAGCCTCGAGCGGGTGGTCGAGACGACGCGCCGGGCCCTCGCCAACGTCCGCACCATGGGCGTGGCGCTGAGCCCCTGCATCGTCCCCCAGGTGGGGAAGCCGACCTTCTCCATCGCCGAGGACAAGATCGAGATCGGGATGGGCATCCACGGCGAGCCGGGCATCGAGGAGCGGGGTATGATGGGCGCCGACGAGATCGCGGAGCTCTGCCTGCAGAAGATCCTCGGCGACATGCCGCTCTCCTCGGGGGACGAAGTTTCGGTGCTGGTGAACGGCCTGGGCGCGACGCCCCTCGAGGAGCTGCTCATCACCTACCGGGCGGTGCACCGGTCGCTGGCGGCGAAGGGCGTCGCGGTCTACATGCCGCACGTCGGCGAGTTCGCCACCTCCATGGAGATGGCGGGCCTCTCGATCACCCTCTTCAAGCTCGACGAGGAGCTGAAGGCGCTGCTCCGGGCGCCCGGCTCGACTCCCTTCTACACGAACGAGAACAAGTGATCGGGGAACGAGGCATGAAAACGCAGGAACTGAAGCCCGCCATGGACGCCGTGCGGGCCAAGATCGACGAGAACAAGGACTACCTCACGGAGCTCGACCAGCAGAGCGGCGACGGGGACCTGGGGGTCTCCATGTCCTCGGGCTTCGGGGCGGTCTGCGCCTTCCTCGCCGGGAGCTCCGAGACGGACCTGGGGCGGGCTTTCATGAAGTGCTCCGGGGCCTTCAACGAGGCGGCGCCCTCCACCCTGGGCACGATACTATCCGTGGGCCTCATGGGCATGGCCAAGGCGCTCAAGGGCAAGCCCGAGGCCAGCGAGGCCGAGATGGCCGCCGCCTTCTCCGCGGGCCTGGACCAGATAATGGAGCGGGCGAAGTCGAAGCCCGGCGACAAGACGATCCTGGATTCCCTCTGCCCCGCCGCCGCGGCATGGAAGGCCGCTTCCGGCGGCGGCCGCGGGGCGGCCCTGGCCGCGGCCGCCGAGGCCGCGCGCTCCGGCAGCGAGGCGACCCGCGGCATGAAGTCGGTCCACGGACGGGCCGCCTACTACGGAGAAAAGAGCGTGGGCCTCCTGGACGGGGGAGCCGTCGTCGGCCGCCTCGTCTTCGAGGGGCTGGATGCCTGGGCCTCGGGGCCGGGGCGGGAGGACTAGCATGCCGGAGAAAACTCTAGCCCCGGGCGGGGCGGACGGCGGCCGGATTCGGGAAGCCTACCTCAGGATACTGAAGGCAGAGCTCGTCCCGGCCATGGGCTGCACGGAACCCATAGCCGTCGCGCTGGCCGCCGCCAAGGCTCGCGAGACCCTCGGCAGCATGCCCGACCGCATCGAGGTAGTCTGCTCGGCCAACATCGTGAAGAACGTCAAGGGCGTCACCGTCCCGAACACCGGCGGGCTCAAGGGCATCGACGTCGCGGCTATCGCCGGGACCGTCGGGGGCGACGCGTCGCGGTCCCTCCAGGTGCTCGAGAGCGTCACCGAGGCGGACATCGAGAAGACGGTCCGCCTCAAGGCCTCGGACTTCTGCTCCACGAGGCTCGCGGAGGGCGTGGACGGCCTCTACGTGGTCGCCAGGGCCTACCGCGGGACCGACAGCGCCGAGGTCGTCCTCCGGGATACCCACGACGGCATAGCCCTCGTCAAGCGGAACGGCCAAACCATCTTCGACCGGGGCGGGGCGGCGGTCCCCGGGGCGTCGGGGGGCGGGGCGGCCAAGAAGCGGGAGGACTACGCCCTGCTCACGGTCCGCGATATCCTGGACTTCGCCCAGACGGTGCCCGTGCACGACGTGCGCCCCACGATCAAGGCGCAGATCGACATGAACACCGCCATCTCCGACGAGGGGCTCGCGCACCACTACGGGGCGGACGTGGGCAAGATCCTGGCGAAGAGCACCCACGCCGACCTGAGGGCCCGCTGCAAGGCTCGCGCGGCCGCGGGGTCAGATGCCCGGATGGGCGGCTGCGCTATGCCCGTGGTCATCAACTCGGGCTCGGGCAACCAGGGCATGGCGGTGTCCCTGCCCATAATCGAGTACGCCAGGAGCGAGGGCCTCGGCGAGGAGAAGCTCATCCGCGCCCTCGTGCTGGCGAACCTGACCGCGATCCACCAGAAGGAGTACATAGGCAAGCTCTCGGCCTACTGCGGGGCGGTCAGCGCGGCGGTGGGCGCCGGCGCGGGCATGGCCTACCTCAAGGGGGGCGGCTACGAGGAGATCTGCCGCACGATAACCAACACCATCGCCACTATCGGGGGGATGGTGTGCGACGGGGCAAAGGCCTCCTGCGCCGCCAAGATAGCCAGCGCCGTCGACGCCGCCTTCACGGGGATGGCCCTCGCGGACGAGAGCCGGGCGTTCGGCTCGGGGGAGGGCCTCGTGGGCGGCGACGTCGAGGAGACGATCAGGAACTTCGGGCTCGTGGGCGGCGAGGGCATGAAGGAGACGGACCTCGAGATCATCAAGCTGATGTTGGGCGAAGGGCCCCGCGGCTAGTCCTGGTCTCCGCCGCCGCAGGCCACCCACAGGGGTTCGGCGGCGGGGAAGGGCGCCTCGAGCTCGAGGCGCTCCCGGGTCCTCGGCTGCTCCAGGGCGACGCGCCGGGCGTGGAGCATGATGAGCCCCGAGGGGGCGCTGCGCTTCGCCCCGTACTTGAGGTCCCCGCGGATCGGGCAGCCGATGGCCGAGAGCTGGGCCCGGATCTGGTGGTGCCGGCCGGTGATGAGTTTTACTTCGAGGAAGAAGTAGCGCTCCGAGCGGCCCGCCAGGCGGTACTCGAGGATAGCCTGCTTGCCCGAGGCGGAGTCCGCGGGCAGGACGCGGACGAGGTTGCGCCGCTTGTCCCAGGCCAGGCGGTGCTCGAGCCGGCCCTGGGGCTTCTCGGGCTCCCGCTCGACGCAGGCCAGGTACTCCTTCTCCACCCGCTTGTCCCTGAAGGCCGCCTCCAGGGTGGAGAGGGCTATGTGGGTCTTGGCGAAGACTACCGCCCCGGAGGCCCGCCGGTCTATGCGGTGGGCAGCTTCCACCTGGGTAGCCGCCGAAGGGACCGCGCCTTCCCTGGACGCGAGCTCCTCCCGCAGGAGGTCCTGGAGGGAGGGATCGCCGCTCTTCTCGGGCTGGACCGGCAGGGGCGCGAGCTTGTTCGCGACGAGGATGTCTTCGTCCTCGTAGAGAATGGAATAGCTATCCAAGGGAGGCCTCCGAAGAGGCCACTGTAGCACGTTGGCAGGCACCCGGACTATCGCTTATAGTTGGGGCATGGGAATCTCGGCGGTGTCCTCCGTCGGAAAGGATTACCTCAGCCTCTTCCGCGCCTCCGACGGCCCCGCGGCCGGCCGGCGGACCGGGGACGCGTCGATGCTTTCCCGGGTTCAGGCGGTGCCGGCCCTCGCCGGTCGGGAGGACGCGGAGCCCGAGGCTATGGGCGAGATCGCCGCGGCCCAGGGGAAGGCGGGGCCCGGGGCGGTCGGCGCCGCCGCTCCCGGAGACCGGGGCCCGTCGCCGGGCAGGGATCCCGGCGATGCCCGGCTCGCCAGGGTGGACCCCCGGGGCCCCGAATCGATACTGAACCGAGAGGCCTCCGGGGCCGAGGAGCGCCTGGCCGAGAGGAGGTCCGCGGCGCGCGAGGCGGCGGCGGCTTCCGGCAAGGCGGCGGCCTCCAAATCGGTCGAGGAGAGGCGGTCCGCCGAGGCTTCGAGGAAGCGCGACGTCTCCTCGAGGATCGAGGACCTCATGGGCCAGAAGTCGGCCATCGAGCGCAAGCAGGCCGAGGAGAAGGGCCAGCGTTCGTCCGAAGTGGTCTCCCAGCTCGCCCAGCTCAAGACCCGGGATAGCGAGGTCCGGGCCCACGAGGCGGCCCACATCGCCTCCGGCGGCAGCTACATCACGGGCGGCGCCAGCTACACCTACCAGAAGGGGCCCGACGGGGCCCAGTACGCCGTGGGGGGCGAGGTGGGCATCGACGCGTCCCCTGCCCCCGGCAAGCCCGAGGATACCGTGCAGAAGATGCGGATAGTCCGGGCCGCGGCCCTCGCCCCCAGCGAGCCCTCCGGCGCCGACCTCGCGGTGGCCGCGGCGGCCGCCCAGACCGAGGCCTCCGCCCTCGCGGAGATAGCCCAGCGCAACGCCGAGGAGGCGGCCAAGAGCTACTCGGAGGAAGGCCGACGGAGCGCCGAGGCGAAGGACGGACAGGAGCCTCGCCCCTCCGGCCTCGATATGGTAGCATGAGCCCAGCGTCGTACTGATCGAGCCAATCGCGCTTCAGGAGGAGTCATGAGCATTCACATCGCCGCGGCCAAAGGCCAGATAGCCGACAAGATCCTTCTTCCGGGGGATCCCCTCAGGGCCAAATTTATAGCCGAGACCTTCCTCGACAAGCCCGAGCGGTTCAACGAGGTGCGCAACATGTTCGGCTACACCGGCGCCTACAAGGGCGAGCGAGTCTCGGTGATGGGCACCGGCATGGGGATGCCGAGCATCTCGATCTACGCCACCGAGCTCATACGGGATTACGGGGTCAAGCGCCTCGTCCGGGTCGGCACCTGCGGCGGCCTCGTGCCCGAGGTGAAGGTCCGGGACATGATCCTCGGCATCTCCGCCTCCACCGACTCGGCGGTGAACAAGGTCCGCTTCCAGGGCATGGACTACGCCCCCGCCCCGAGTTTCCGCCTCCTCGAGGCCGCCTACCGCGCCGCGCGGGAGAAGAAGATGCCCGTCCACGTCGGCAAGATAGTCTCCAGCGACTCCTTCTACACCGAGGACCCGGACCAGTGGAAGCTCTGGGCCCGCTTCGGGGTCATCGGCGTGGAGATGGAATCCGCCGAGCTCTACACCCTCGCGGCCAAGTATGGCGCCGAGGCCCTGGCGGTCCTCACCGTGTCGGATCACCTGGTCACCCACGAGGAGACCACCTCGGAGGAGCGGGAGAGGACTTTCCGCTCCATGATCGAGGTCGGCCTGGCCGCTGCCCTCTGCGAGTAGGGCGGGGCGGCCATGGGCGAGGCTAGGATCTTCGCGGGGAGCTCGGGCCGGGCCTTCGCCGGGCGCATGTGCGACTACCTCGGGATCAAGCTCAGGCCCACCGAGGCGATCCGCTTCTCCGAGGGCAACAGCTACGTGAAGATCGGCGAGCACGTGCGGGACGAGGAGGTCTACCTCGTGCAGCCGATCGGCGCCGCGGGAGGGGCCAACGACGACTTCGTCGAGCTCCTCTTCTGGATGGACGCCTTCAAGCGATCCGGGGCCAAGTACGTCACCGCCGTGGTGCCCTACTTCAGCTACGCCAAGGGCGACAAGAAGGACGAGCCCCGGGTCTCCATCCGCGCCAGGGTCGTGGCCGAGTCCATCGAGCTGGCCGGGGCCGACCGGATCATAGCCATGGACCTCCACGCGCCCCAGATCCAGGGCTTCTTCAAGAAACCTGTGGACCACCTCTACGCCATGCCGGTGCTCGCCCACTGCATCGAGTCCCTCGGGCTCCGGAGCCCGGTCATCGTGTCCCCCGACGCGGGCTTCGCCAAGAACGCGAGGAAGTACGCCACCCGCCTCGGCCTTCCCCTGGCCATCGCCGACAAAACTCGGAGGGGCAACGACGAGAAGGCCGAGATCCTGGACCTCATCGGGCCCGTCTCGGGCATGGACGCAGTGATCGTCGACGACTTCAGCATCTCGGGGAACACCCTCGTGGAGCTGTGCAGGCACCTCGAGGCGAGGGGGGCGAGGAAGGTCTACGCCTGCCTCTCCCACCTCCCCCTCACCGAGGAGGGGATCGAGAACCTCACGGCCAGCGACATAGAGCTCGTCATCTCCACCGACTCGGTGCCCTGCGGCCACCCCCTCGACCCGTCCCGGTTTAGGATCGTCTCGGTGGCGCCTCTCTTCGCCGAGGTCGTCAACCGCATGGAGAACCGGGTGGCCATAGGGGACCTCCTGGAGGAAGTCCCCGACGCCATGCTGGACAGCTGCCTGGCCTGCCTCTGAAGCTGGCCGTCCCGGGAGCCCGGGGGGAGGACTCCCCGCTAGGGCTTGGACCCGAGGACGTAGTAGTGCCAGGAGTCGTAGCGCCGGCCTTCGATGAACAGGTCCTGGCTGTGCCTGAGGCTCACGATGGAGAAGTCCCGGAATAGCTCCACGGCGCTCTCGTCGTCGGCGAAGAAGTGGGGCACCCCGTCCTCCGGGCCTTCCTCGACCTTCAGCACCGTGTTCTCGTCTATCCTCTCGAACCCCGCCTGGACCCAGCCCCAGGCCCGCTTCGAGCCCAGGGTGACGTAGAGCTCCCCGCCGGGCCTGAGGACCCGCCCCGCCTCGGCGATCGCCGCCCGCACCCCCGGGGTGTCGGTGTGGGTGATCACGTGGTAGGCGAGGAGGCAGTCGAAGGACGCGTCGGCGTAGGGGAGGGCGGACATGTCGCCGACCCGGGCTTCGACCTCGAGCCCCTCGGACGCGGCCCGGGCCACCGTCGACTCGACGGCGCGGGGCGATAGGTCGAAGGCCTTCACGGCGAAGCCCGAGCGGGCGAAGGCGAGGCTGTGGCGCCCGAGGCCGCAGCCCAGGTCGAGGAAGTCCCGGTACCCCGCGGCCTTCCACCTGTCCGCGAGGTAGTGGGACTCCTCGGAGGCCACGAGCCATCGCCCGTCTTCGGACTTATCCCAATCCCAGGCTCGGTGCGCAGTCACGGGAGATCCTCAGGCTACTTGTTGGAGCCGAGCTCCAGTATGAGCTCGACCTCGCCCCGGCTTATCTTGACGGCTCGGGCGATCTCGTCGACGTTCCAACCCTGGCGGGCCAGCTTGCGCACCGTGTCCTGGGCGCTCGAGGGTGGAGCGCCCCGGGAGCGCTTGCCCCCCTCCTCGTCCTTGAGGATGGAGGAGAGGAGTTTGAGCTGCTCTTCGGCCTTGCGGTCGATCTCCTCGAGGCGGGTCTCGGCCCTGGCGAGCCACTCCCGGGCCTTCTGCACATCGGCGATCCGCTTCTCGGCGTCGGAGACCACCGAGTCGAGCTCGGCGAGCTTGGCCACGGCCTCGCTCACCTTCTCCTTGTCCCTCGTCAGGTCCTCGACGCTCTGCTTGAGCTCGGTCACCCTCTCGGGGATCTTGCGCAGCTCGGCGCCGACGGCGGAGACGGTCTTCTCCACCGCCTGGACCGACTGGAAATTCCGGTCCACAGCCTCGGCGGTGGCGTCGAGGACCGCGGACTTCTTGTCGAGCCGCTCGTACTTGGCCTCGGCCTCCTTGGACAGCTCGAGGAGCTTGCGGATCGTGGCCTGGGCCTCGGTGAGGGCGTCGGCCTGGCCGGTGACCTCCTCGAGCCGCCGGTCCACGCTGTCCGAGACCGTAGCGAGCTTCGTGAAGTCCACCTCGAGGGCGTCTATGCGCTTCTTCTCGGCGAGGAACCGGGTGACCTTCTGGTTGACCTCGTCCTCGAGGCGCTTGACCTTGGCGAGCTGGCCCTCGATCTCGGCGATCTCGGCCCTCCGGCCCTCGAGGCGGGCCAGGTCGGCGTTCATGGCCTCGATGCCCGCGGCGAGGGTCTGCTTGAGCTCGTCGGTCCGCTCGAAGATCTTGGTCTGGGCCACGTAGGCCTTCTGCTCCTTGTCGATCTCCGCCACCGCCTGGGCGATCCTCTGGGCCTCGGACTCGACCTTGCCGAAGGCCTGGGCCCGCTGGGTCTCGATCTTGAGGGAGAGGTCCTGGACGGCGCCGGTGTACTCCCGGAGCTTGAGGTCGGCCTCGGCCTGGGCCTCCTTGCGCTTCTTGTCCATCTCCGAGGAGAGGGACTCGAAGCTCCGGGAGAATCCTTCGAGGGCCTGGGTTATCCTGGAGGAGAGGTCGGTGCGCAGCTCGGCGGTGCGGTCCGCGAGGCCCGCGAGCTCCCGGGTGATGCGGTCCCTCTCGGCCTGGGCGGAGGCCAGATAGGACCCGGCCTGGGCCTCGTAGTCGGCCTTGGCGCGGTCGACCAGGGCGGTCGTGGCCTTGGTGAAGCCCTCGAGCTGGGCGCGGGACCGGGCCTCGACCTCGGCGATCGCCTGGGCGAAGCGGCTCCCGAAGTCCTCGGCGGCCACCCCGACCTCCTCGCTCGTGCGGCGGACCTTCTCCTGGTCCTCGGCCACCGAGGCTCCGAGCCCGTCGATCTTGGCCCCGAGGTCCCGCTCGGCGGTCTTGAGCTTGGCCCCCGCCTCCATGGTGAACCGAGAGATCTCCCCCTCGACGTAGGCCTGGGCCGTGGCCCGGGCGTCCGCCGCGTCCTTGAGAACCGACTCCTTGAGGGCGGCGAGGGCCTCGGCGGCCATGCCGCTCTGGGCGGAGATGCCGTCCTGCACCGCCTGGGCCCGCTCCCGGAGCTTGTCCAGCTGCTCCATGACCCGGGTCTGGTTCTCGGCGATCCGGTTCCGGGTCTCCTCGGAGCTGGCCTTCTCCGCGGCCACGCGCTCGGCGGCGGCCGCCGCCGCGAGGTCGGAGAGGGTCTTGTCCATGTCGGCTTTCCACGCCTCGAGGCGCTGCTCGATGCTCTCGCCCCTGGCCTTGAGGTCGACGAAGAACTCGTCCTCGAAGACCTTGAGTTTGGCGGAGACGTTGTCGTAAGCCCGGGTCTTGAGGGCGTCCAGCTCCTCCTCGAGGGCCTTCATGCCGGCGCGCAGCTTGCCCGCCTCGGCGTTGAAGGCTTCCTCGAACTTCTTGCGCCGGTCGTCCTGGCCCCGGCCGAAGGCCTCGAAGTCGTTCTCCACCCGGCGCTCGGCCTGCTGCATCGAAGCCCTGAGGGCCTGGTCGAGGCCCCCCATCTCGGCGCCCGCCGCCTCGAGCTTCTCGAAGCGGCCCTCGATCTCCGAGGCGTACTCGTCGAGCCGCCGGTTGAACTCCTCGAAGGACTTGGTCTGGAGGGTCGAGCCGTCGGCGGCCAGCTTGGCCTCCATGGCTTCCCGGTCGCCCTTGATCTTGGCCAGGGCGGCCTCGCGCTCCGCCTGGGCCTTCTCGGCCAGCTCGGAGACGGACTTCTGGGTCATGGCCACGCTGGCCGCCGAGGCGGCCACCCGGGCCTCCGCGTCCTCGACGGCGGCGCGCAGGGAGGAGGAGAGCTCCTCGGCCTCGGCCTTCCACTCGGACTTGAAGGACTTCACGAGGCCCTGGGTCTCGGTGGCCTTCTCCTTGGCGAGGGCGCCGAGCTGGGAGAACTTCTCGTCGACGAGCTCCTTGAGCCTGGCGGCCTTGGCCTCGCTGGCTTCCCGGAGCTTGTCGAAGGCCACGTCCTCGAGCTTCTCGGCCTCGGACCGCGCGCGCTCCATGGCCCGGGCGAGCTCCTTGTCCACCGCGGTCTTCCCCGACTCGGCCCTGGCCGCCGCCTCCCGGGCTTCGGCCGCGGCCTTGTCGGCGATCGAGCCGAGCTCGACGATCCGGCCGTTCATCTCGGAGAGGACCTCGCCCTTGAACGAGTCGAGGGCCGCCGCCGAGTCCCTGGCGAAGCTCTCCTTGAGGGTGGGCAGTTCCCGCTGCACGAGCTGGAGGTCCTTCTGCGCGGCCTCGACCCGCTTGGCCACGGTGTCGATGAAGTCCGACTCCTCGTGGATCCGGACGAGGTTCTCGTCCACCCGGGCGGTCATGTCCTTGAGCCTGGCGAGGGCGGCGTCGTACTCGGCCAGGCGCTTCTCGATGCCGCCTATCGCCTCGGCCCGCTCGGAGAGGCCCTCCTGCACTGTCTGTATCCTGTCGAGGGCGACCTTGGCCGCCTTCTGCTGCACGTCCAGTTCGATGCCGAAGCGCTGGAGGTCCTCGGCCCTCTTCTCCACGTAGGCGGAAATCTCGTCGCGCTGGCGGTCGGCGAATTTCTTCACCTTCTCGAGCGAACGGTTGTCCCGGTCCATCCGGCGGTACACGATGAGTACGACTAGGACGACGCCTAGGGTGATGAGGTTCCCCGTCGTAAAGAGCATGCCGGGGAGTATAAACTATTTCAATATCGAGAGGAAGTGAGATATGGTCTAGGCATGCCGCTACCCAAGGCCCGACTTCCCATCGTCGCGATCCTCGCGCTCTACTTCCTCTCCGCGCCTCCCATCCCCATCCCCTGGGTCCCCGTCGCCGGCGGCTGCGGGCCCTCGTGCGCCCAAGCCCAGGACCAGCCCGCCAAAGGCCCCTCTGCCGCTATCCTCGCGCCGACAAAGCTGCGGCAGGGCGACCCCCTCCTCGCCTGGGTCGTCAGGCTCGATCCCCCCGGCTCGGCCGCCGCTCCGGCGAGGAGCGCCCCCAAAGCCAAGGAAGGGGCGCCGAAAGCTCCCTCGGGGTCCAGCCGGACGGCCATCTCCCCCAGGCCCGCGCCTCCGGTCGCCCGCCTCCTCGGCCCCGACGGCAAAGTAGTGTCCGAGGTCCGGTGCTTCGAGCTCCCCGAGTCCCTGGAGCGCGTCGCCGCCCAAGGTCCCTCCGTCCGGGTCTACGGCGCCTTGCTGCCCCTGGCCACCGATCTGCCCCCCGGCGGGTACTCCGTGGCTATAATTCCGGCCGAGCTCGCCCAAGAGTCCGCCGCGGCGGGAACGACCAGCCCCGCCGCCGCCCCGGGAACGGCTGTCGCCTCGGGAACGACTGCCGCCTCGGGAACGGCTGTCGCCTCGGGAACGGCTGTCGCCTCGGGAACGGCTGTCGCCTCGGGAACGGCTGTAGCCCCGGGAACGGCTGTCGCCCCGGGAACGGCTGTCGCCCCGGCGCCCGGGACCTCGGCCGTCTCCCCGGCCCCCACTGCAGCCGCCCCAGCGCCGCAGTCGCCACAGTCGCCGCCCCTCCTGGTGGCCGCCAGCTTCGTCGTCGATGCCCGGGACTTCTCCGTCGAGGAGATCAAGCTCGACGAGACCAACACCGACATCCAGTCCAAGCCCAACAAGCGCAAGACCAACGAGGCCGAGCGCCTCTACGCCCTCCTCGACAGGACCGACCCGGGGGCGACCTACGCCGTCGCCGGGCGTTTCCTCTTTCCCGTGGAGGGCGGCGCCCAGAGCGCGGGCTTCGGCGACCGCCGGCGCTACCTCCTCTCGAACGGCGGCTCCGACCAGAGCGAGCACGCCGGCATCGACTGGGCCGTCGTGAAAGGCACCGCGGTGCGCGCCTGCGCCCGGGGCAAGGTCGTCATGGTCGCCGACCGGGAAGCCACCGGGATCACCGTCGTCGTGGAGCACCTCCCGGGCTTGTACTCCCTGTACTTCCACCTCTCGTCGGCCAAGGTGAAGCGCGGCCAGTTCGTCGAAGCCGGCCAGACCCTCGCCCTCTCGGGCTCCACCGGGCTCTCCACCGGCCCCCACCTCCACTGGGAGATCCGGGCCATGGGCCGGGCCGTGGACCCCGATTACTGGCTCTCCGCGCCTCTACTTGACAAGGAAGCGATAAAAGCTACAATTGACGGCCTGATCGAAGGGAGGTGATTTTTATTAAGCAGATCATCGTGGACGAGAGCGAGCCCCTCGAGAAAGCCATCAAGCGCTTCAAGCGCATGGTGGAAAAAGAGGGCATCATCCGCGAGTGGAAGAAACGCGAGTTCTACGAGAAACCTTCCACGATCAAAAACCGCAAGCAGAAAGCCTTGGCGCGCAAGCTCCTCAAGAAGGCCCGGAAGCCCCGGGATTCCAAGGGCGGTTATTGATAAGCGACTGTGATAGCGCTTCGGTAAAGCAAGAGCGCTCGGCCTCAAGCCGGGCGTTTTCATTTTAAATCGCCCAAGGAGGAAAGAGGGGGGAGCCCCGCAGGTCTCCCCCCTTCGCTCCGCCCTCCTCGGCCCGAGGCCTCCGGTGGGCTTCGCTATCCCCCCTCCTAGGGGGCCTCGAGGCCCCCTAAGACCCCCGCCGCCCCGGGGGATGACTGGCGCCCCCGAAGCCT
>Ga0268360_1001065_pt1 | contig 33064 bp, 29 predicted proteins | sample BioMet11_FD_192465 | JGI IMG/M metagenome (GOLD analysis project Ga0268360, IMG submission 192465) | Sewage microbial communities from Oakland, California, United States - Biofuel 11 (Illumina Assembly) | ecosystem: Engineered > Wastewater > Sewage > Unclassified | place: USA: California... | reverse complement strand
GAGGGCTTCTTCACACCCAGATCCGCATCCCGGCAAAGCGTTCGCAAGGAGTAGATTAGCATATCCCATGATATATCTTCGGCATAACTGAAAGTAGACTGGTAGTTTTTCCACAATGCTTGCAGCTCCATACTTTGCTCCATTGAGGAAACGATTTTTTCTGCATTGTCAAGTACATCAAGGTGTCCGCGCTTCTTTGCAGTGGCGGTTAAAGCCTGCGCAAGAGAGGCAGTATTTATGCTGCTGCCGTATAGTTGACCAAGGATGTGAAGATCGTAGAAATCTCGCATTCGACTGTTGGTGGTTGCCCTTGCAAGGGCCGTTTCAATTTTCTCTGCCAGCACAGTTTCCAGATTGTATGCCCAAACCTCTATGGAACGGTCTTCGAACATAAGACGAAAGCTGTACCGTATTTCTCTTGGCGTAATGATGTCACCCGTGGAAAAATCAATTTTCAGCGGCGTTCTAACGCCATCAAAGAGAGTTTCCATGCTGACGCGAACACCGGGGTATTCCGCTTCATCCATGATGCCGGAAATATTCTTTATTTTGAATTCAACATTGTCCTCAATCGGGACGGCAATAATATCGGTAACGATCTGCCGGACTTCCTCCCGCCCAATCGTTTTCCCTCGAATCGTTGCGTCAATGTCCATTGTGGAACGGGCGTCCAACCCCACCATAGCAGCAACCAGCATGCCGCCCTTCAAGATGAAATGATCCTTATACTTAGACTTTGACACTCTCTCTAAGAAGCGCTCCATCATATAGTTTCGCAGAAGCACTTGCGCATCTGCCGCTTTTGCTCTTGAGAGATTCCGAATCAAATCCTTTAGCTGCCGTGAAGTCTTTATCATAAGAGCACCTCCAAGTACTGCCGCAAAATGCGCTCGACATGAAATAGCTTCGCGTATTCCATCAGTCGAAGCAAATCCTTATCCTGCCGACGGGCATATTGCTTTAACGCGCCTTGCAGGGTTTGGACTTCTATGCCGCTTCTGCTTCTGATAGTATCACAGATTGTACGCTCAACATCATACACGGGCACACGATGCCCAAATGGTGTTGTTCCGGTTTCAATACCGATCTCATACAATGCTTTTTTTACGGTATATACCTTTACTCCCTCCGCAGCTAAATGGGTCGGGTTATATCCAGTCTTGACGGTTACAGAATATCGCATCGGTTCGCGATCCGTCAGATCATGAAAAAACAATGCCGTATCATGGGAAAAGACAATTTGCGGGCACCGCAAACTAAGTAAGTACATTCTATCGGCCCATGCATCAGGAGCAAGGTAAACGCCGTGAGAAACGCGCTCATATTCTTTTGCAGCCACATATTTTGATAGTACGGATTTGGAAATACCTGCTTCCAATACAGCCGCCGTAGTCAAAACGCCGCCACTGGCTTCTGTCATCTGATCGAGCAGTTCAAACTGACTCATCCGTGTCATCTCCTTTCACGCTAATATTATAATCTATATTAGCGCAAAAGTAAACATCGTTTTTCATCAAACGCCAGTGAATTTTTTATTCGTCCGTGTCGCTGCCCTTATTCTTGTTCCTGCTCTTATGCACATTGTGCTGATTCTCGCAGCGGGGTGAACAGAAAATGGCATCCACCTGTCTGGATAGGGAGGCAGAACGCATCGACGGCAAACGTGGTCAACGCATTAGGATTCTTTGGAACTGCATCGGCGAATTTACACCGCCGGACAAGTGTAAAAAGGACGAAAAAACGGCATAGCCGGAATAAATCCAACTATGCCGAATTTTCAGGGATTAAGGAATCCCTAAGTTGCCACCACTTTCGGCGGGGCTGTCTTATTTTTGGATCTTCCGGCATCTCCGGCGGGACGGGGCCTGCCCGCGCGCCGCTTTCAGGCCGCAGCGCAGACGGCACGGTCGCCTGCCCGCGGAAAAACCCGCCGTCTGACGGGGCATCGCTCGTCTCCGGCGGTTCGCGGCCCAGTCAGCTCCGGCGCCCCTCCCCCGCCGCCACGGGAGAGATCAGCGCGGGCTGCGGCGAGAGGCAGAGCATGACGGCGGCGGTGAAGCGGCCCTCCTGACAGCGGGCGGTCAGCATTCCGTGATACGTCTCCGCGATGCGCTGCAGGATGCCCAGTCCCAGCCCGTGCTCCCGCAGGCCGGCGCCGCTTCGGCGCTCCCGTTCCGGCGCGGTCTTTGCCGCGGTGTTGACGCACTCGATGACCAGATACTCCTGCTTTCGGAAGGAGGTGACGGTGATCTCCGGCCGGGCCTGTCCGCTGGCGGCGCAGCCGTCGATGGCGTTGTCCAGCAGGTTGCCGAAGATGCTGCACAGGTGGACGCCGTCCACCGGCAGATCGGACGGCAGCTCCAGCTCCACATTGAGCCGGATGCCCTGCTGGCGGCAGAGCTCCGCCTTCCGGGTCAGCACGGCGTCCACGATGGGATTGGCGCAGTAGACGGTGCCAACGTGGTTTTTCAGCCCGTCGTGGAGATTGTCCAGCTGGCGGCGGGCCAGCTCGCTCTCTCCGCTCTCCAGCAGGGCGTAGACGGAGCGCAGCTGGTTGTTCAGATCGTGGCGGATCTGGTTGATGGTCAGGATGTCCTGCTCCATCTGCTGATAGTAGGAGAGCTGGTTTTTCAGCTCCCGCTCGGTGAGAGCCAGCTCCTCCCGCAGCGCCTCCTGCTGGCGCAGCTGGCCCGCCGCCCGGAAATAGGCCGCGTCCGCGGCGATGCAGACCGCCGCCACCAGCAGCAGCGTCCAGTGGTCCACCGCCTGCGCGGGGCTGTTCTGAATGGTCAGCAGCAACAGGTCCATGGTCAGCATCTGGCTCAGGGGCACCAGCAGGAACAGCGGGCTGACGCTGCGCAGCCGCCCCTTCTGGAACCAGCGGCTCAGGAACACGTAGGCCGCGGTGGTGTAAAGGCACAGGATCAGCAGTCCCAGCAGCTTGCTGGTCACCAGAAACGAGGGGTCGCTCCGCGCCAGCTCCGCCAGCGGCTGGCCGCTGCGCTCCACGGTGCCGCCCAGCATCAGGGTGGCGGTCAGCTCCGTAAAGAGGGTGGCGATCATGTACACCAGCGTACACAGCAGGGTGCGGGTGCGCCGCTCCAGGGAAAAGAGCAGCGGCACCAGCACGCAGCCGCAGATGTTCAGCAGGTCCGTCACCACGCCGCGGGGGAAGACGCTGGCGCACAGCAGACTCATGGCCACCGGAAACAGCGGATATACAGCGCAGAACAGCCACGGCCGGCGCAAAGGCACTGTCCGGCTGAGGGCGAACCCCACCACGGCCATCTGGAGATAATTGATGACTGTGCCGGCCAGTACCGTGTGCATCGTTCATCACCTTCGCAATTCATACTTTCCCCAAGGGAAACCTTCTCCCCTCAGAATACACATTTGTGCAGGGAAAGTAAAGCTGAAAAGTGCGGGCGCGGCGCTTGCACGGATGGGCCGGCACAGAAGCAGGCCTGCCTGCGTTGGCGAACACGGAAGCCGGGCCGGAACGCCGTCCGGCGGGCTGCCGCGGAGGATCATTTATTTTGCACGCGCCTTCAGCGCGGAGGCCAGCGCCGTCAGGTCCTGCCCCTTCAGGGCGGCCTCCAGCAGCTGGGGCAGCTTTTCCGGCGGACAGGCGAAGCACGGAATTCCCATAGCGGCGATCCGCTTGGCCGTCTCCGGGTCATAGCTGGCCTTTCCGCCGTCTGCGATGGCCAGCAGGGTCACCACAGTGACGCCGGACTCCTTCAGTTCTTCCATACGCCGCAGCAGTGCCGCCCGGTTGCCGCCCTCCATCAGGTCGGAGATCAGGAAAAACAAGGTTTTGGCCGGCTCCTCCACAAATTGTCGGCAGTAGGCCAGCGATTTGGCGATGTCGGTCCCGCCGCCCATCTGAAAGCCGAACAGCAGGTCCACGGGGTCCTCGCACAGCTCCGTGAGGTCCATAATCTCTGTGTCAAAGGCCACCACATGGGTCTTGACGGCGGGCATGGAGGCCAAAATGCAGGCCATCACAGAGGCGTACAGAATGGACTGCCCCATGGAGCCGCTTTGGTCGATGTCCAGAATAATCCTCCAGCGGTTGACCCGACTGGACCGGTCAAAGTACCAGATGCGTTCGGGGACAATGGTTCCCAGCTCCGGGCGGAAGTTTTTCAGATTTCTTCGGATGGTGCAGGGAAAGTCAATGGCGCTGGCGGCGGGCAGGGGCGAATGAGCCCGGCGGTTCAGGGCGGCGGAGACGGCCCGGCGCGTGTCGCTGTCCAGCAGGCGGCTGATTTCCTCCACGATTTTGCGGATGTAGCTTCTGGCGGCTTCCTTGGACTTCTTGGGGATCTGATCCTTCAGCATCAGCAGTGTGGACGCCATATTCAGGTTCGGTTCCAGTCCCTCCAGCAGCTCCGGCTCCAGCAGCAGCTGCCGGAGGCCCTTGCGCTCAATGGCGTCGTTCTGCACCACCGCCACGGTCTCGCTGTCGAACAGCGTTCTGAGGTTGCCCAGCCACTTGCTGATGAGCGGCGCAGAGGGGCCGTGTCCCGCGCCGCTGCCGAAGCTCTCGCCGGGACCGCCGTAGATGGCCGCCAGCGCCTGATCCATCAGGAACTCCTCCTCGGTCAGTGCGGAACAGCCCATCCCCTCCAGCCGGCTCTGGGATTCAGAGCCGAGGACGAGACGCCATCGTTTCATCTGCTCCGATTGGGGCATAGCCTTCCCCCCCCCTTTCAAATATCGTCAAAATCGAACTCCTTCAGCCCGTCCAGCACAGCCTGCTCATCCGGAGTGCTCTCCTGCATCAGCTGCTCCGCCGCCGGGGCGCCTGCGCCCCACAGTTCGCCCAGATTTTCAGCGATGTCGGACTTTTCGAACGGCGAGAAATCCGCGAAGGCCCGCCGGAGGGATACAAGCGCCCGCCGGAAAGCCGGTTCGTCCAGCTGGGAGAGGTATTCGTCCAGCTGCCGCCACAGAGAGAGCCGGGCGATGAGCGCGTAGCGGTTTTTCCCCGCCAGCCCCTCGAACCAGCCCGCTCCCAGATCGGCGGGAATGCCGGGAGAGAGCCTGCGGGACACCTCGCGGCTGAGGGTTTCCTCGTCCGCCTCCCCCCGCTCTAACAGCGTCGCCATGGCGAAGCCGGAGCAGCGGGTGTTGAGGTCGTCCCGATCGGAGATTCTGGTCAGCAGCGCCGTCCAGCTCTCGCCCGGCAAAAAGTCGTGGCACAGCTGCACGGCGTTGACGCGATCCATGGCCGCGGTGACGTCGGCCGCGGCCTGCGCGTCGCATACGCAGGCGCTTTCCAGCGAGAGACAGGCTCGGAGGTACAGCTGCTCCATCAGCGGAACCACCGGCGCGCAGTCGAAGCGGCGCAGATCGCCGTAGCGCACCGTCAGCGACAGTTGCTGCAGCGCCGAGGCCATCTCCGTCAGGGCCGCGGCGTCCGCGGCCAGTGCCTGCAGCGCCGACAGAGCGTGCTGCGCCGCCTCCGGGATGCCGCACAGAAAGGCGTCCTGAAAGATGGAGGCCGCCTCGGACAGGGAGGCGCTGCGCTCTGCCCGTTCCTTCAGAGCGAAGGCGGCGGCGCCTGCCAGTGTATCGCCCAAAAGCGAGCTTTCCGCCACCTCAATCTCGCATTCCGGCGTCCAGCAAAGGCTCCAGTATTCGCCCCAGCTGGCCTTCTCCTGCCGGGAGGCGACGGGCTGGGCGAAGCGAATGTGCAGAACCCGCAGGCGATGCAGGAAAAAGGAGCGGTGCAGATCCAGAAACGCCGCATCCTCCGACCGGACGGTGAGCTTTTCCCGCAGATCCAGCTCCAGCGGCTGGGACTGGGGGACGCGGTATTTTTCCAGCCGCAGACCCTTCAGCTGGCGGTAAAAGTCGTCCTGTACGCTGGTACGGCTGACGCCCTCCGGCAGAAAGCCGACCTTGGTGCCGATTTCCGTGTCCGCCGCCGCTATGGACAACTCGGAAAAGCGGCCGTGCCCCATGGTGGCCACGGCGGCGTCCCGCAGGTCCCGCAGGCAGGGAAAGCGACTGCCCCGCATGGCGCACAGCGTTTCGGAAAGGCGCACAGCCTCAATAACCTCCGCCGGGGAGAGGGGGTTGCCTGCCTTCCGCTGGGCGGCGGCCAGCTTTGTAAGATAGAGGTAGGCGGTCTGCGACAGGTCCCCGGCCCGCAGGGCGTCCCAGAGCAGTTCAAAATACGCCGGGGCGCGGTTCCCCGCGCCGTAGCCGGATCGGGTGGACAGGCGGTAATAGGAGTAGGGCATCAGCGTGGCGGCGCACTCCGCCAAGGGCAGGCGCTGCAGCTCCTCATCGGTCATGGGGCAGTTTTCCTCCAGACCCGCCACATGGAACGCGCCGCACACGCAGAAAATGCGTTCCGCCGGGATGCCGGAGTCCACCGCCTCCTGAATCGTGCGCTTCATGAACGCCTCCCGCACCAGCGTTTCCGCTGTACGGTACGGGCTGTCGGACGCGGAGGCCCGCAGCTCCCGCCCGAAGGCGGTGCAGGCGGCGCGGTAGCTCTCCGCATCGGCGAGCTGCTCGAAGCGGCGTTCCCAGAAGGAATCGTGATCCTCGCCGGTCAGTTCTTCCAGTTTTTGGTAGACGTTCTCCGTGGTGCGGCCGGGTTCGGCGGGAGGCTGCTCCGGCTCCGCCGGCTCTGCCATGGCCAGAAAGGCCCCGGAGGGCAGGTCCATGAACCGGCACGGGACGTTGTGGGCGAAGGCCCAGCGGATGGCCTGATACTCCGGGGAATAACAGGCGAAGGGGTAGAGAATGGTTCGCACGGGCGCCTCTTTGGTGTAAGCCAGCAGAGCGGCGGGCAGGACGGTCTGGGGATGGCAGAGCCACTGCATCTGATCGTTCAGGTCGCTGGGGCCCTCCACAAGAACCAGCTGAGGCTGTGCCTCATCCAGCGCCCGGCTCAGGTGAAACGCCGCTGCCGGGGAGAGATGGCGCACGCCGAACAGAACCGGCCCGGACATCACTCGTTCAGCTCCCGGCAGGCCTTGTACAGCCCAAGCCAGGAGCTGCCCCGTTTTTTCATCACGTTTTCCAGATATTCCTTCCACGCCGCCCGATCCTTTTCCTCGTCCTTGACGACTGCGCCCTGCAGCGCCGCGGCAAGGTCCCGGTCGGAGACGTCGCCGGTGCCGAAGCTGCCTGCCAGCGCCATAGAGCCCGCCAGCAGGGAGATGGCCTCGGCGGTGGACAGCACGCCGCTGGTGGATTTGAGCTTCTGCTTGCCGTCCAGCGTCTCGCCGCCCCGCAGCTCCCGGAAGATGGTGACAACCCGTTCCACAGCGCCGCTCTCCGGCTGCCGGGCGTTGAGATCCAGACCGGAGGACAGCTGCGCCACGCGGGTGCGGACAATGTTTATCTCGGTCTGCATATCCGCGGGAACCGGCAGCACCACGATATTGAACCGGCGCTTCAGCGCCGCCGACATTTCGTTGACGCCCTTGTCCCGCGTGTTGGCGGTGGCGATCACGGAAAAGCCTTTGGAGGCGGGAACCTCCAGCCCCAGCTCCGGGACGCTGAGCCGTTTTTCCGAGAGAATGGAGATCAGCGCGTCCTGCACCTCGCTGGCACAGCGAGAGATCTCCTCCACGCGGGCGATGGAGCCGGTCTCCATGGCCCGGTAGACGGGACTTTTCACCATGGCCTCCGGAGAGGGGCCCTTGGCGATCAGCATGGCGTAATTCCACGAGTAGCGGATCTGCTCCTCGGTGGTGCCGGCGGTGCCCTGCACCACCTTGGTGGAATCGCCGTTCACTGCCGCCGCCAGATGCTCGCTGAGCCACGACTTAGCGGTGCCCGGCTCGCCGATGAGCAAAAGCGCCCGGTCCGTGACCAGCGTGGCGATGGCGATCTCCACCAGCCGCCGGTTCCCCATATATTTCGGCGTGATCTCCACGCCCTTGACGCTGACGCCGCCCATGAGGTATGTCAGCACCGATCGGGGCGACATCCGCCAGCCCGTAGGAACGGACTCGCTTTCCGCCGCCATAAGCGCCTCCAGCTCGCGGGCATAGAGTTCCTCCGCCGGGAGACGCTGCACATTTCCGCTGCCCATTGTTTCTTCCTCCTTTTACAGCACGTCGGCGCCGGGGTCGGCGCGCAGCTGTGCGATCATTTGTTTTATGGCGTCCGCGGGCCACATTCCCCGGGCCCTGAGCTTTCCCGTGGTTACCATTCGGTTGAGCCCTTCCAATTCCTCCGCCCGCTCGGCATTGGAGACGGGCAGGGAGCGCAGCAGAGAAATTGCCGCATAATAGTTTACTATATTGGATTTTAGGGCGCATTTGGTGACATAGTTGCTCCAATCCTTCCACCCGCAGGCTCGGAGGGCCGCACCGTAGGCGGCGGCTTCGCCCGTCTGAACCGCCCGCTGATAGAAGAACGGTCCCAGAATCTGCCCGCAGGCCGGGTCTCCCGGACGAATCAATCCGGCCAGCAGCTCGTCGTGGCTGCGAAAGCCCGTACTGGGGCCGCAGGGAAGCTCCGAAGCAAACTGCGGCAGCGTCTCGCTGTCCCGCTCCACCTTTGGGTCGATCAGGAGCAGAAGCCAGCGGTCGTCCAGCCCCGGAATCCGCACCTCCCGCTGCCGGGAAACCGCTGCCCAGACCGGCTGAAACACGGTGCGGATCGCATAGGCTTCCTGCCTGCCGTCCCATCGCAAACAGGACAGAACCTGCCACAGCTGGAGGCGTTCGGCCCGCTGCGCCGGGGACTCCCGGCGGAACAGGCCCGCGCGAACCACCCGGAGGGAATAGTAGTCAAAGACGCGCTCCGGCGGCTCCGTCAGCAGGTCGGCCAAAAATGCTCCGCCAAGATACCGGCGGGGGCAAACCGTCCCCAGCTCACGGGCCAGCTCCAGCGCCGCAGGCGATGGAGAGAGCATCAGGCTCCGCAGGCAGCACGTTTCCAGCAGATCGGCGGCCGAGGGCCTGTCCTTCCCCTTTCCATCGGGGGCGGTCAGGGCGGAGAGGGCGGCATCGTCCGCTGCCGCCCTGCGCCAGAATGATGCCATGGCCGGTCCGCTCTTGCCGCCGACCGCGTCCGTCAGCGCGGAGAACTGAAGGTACTCCTCCTCGCTCAAGGCTGCGCCGCCGCAATGGCGGTCCAGGAACGCCGTCAGGGCGTCGGCCAGACACTCGGAGGCATGGGCGCCGTCGGCGCACGACAGCAGAGAGACGGAGGAGGGGGTTTGGCGCAGTTCCTCCTTCCAGAGACGACAGCTCTCCGCGTCCTCCATGGCGGACAGAGCGCGGAAGGCGGCGGCGCGGCTCTTGCCCCGTTCCGTCTGGGCCAGCGTTTGCAGCAGCGCGGCATTTTCCTGCGATGCGCCCAGCGCCAGAATGACGGCTTCCCGCACCTCCCGCCGGCTGTCCGGAAGAATGGCCGCAAACCACTCCTGCTGCCCGGCTGCGTCCAGCAGAGCTGCCAGCTGAACCCTCCGGGCCATGGGGCGGCCCCCGGCGGGGTCAAAATCCCGTTTCAGCAGCGGCAGCGCCGCGGTTCCCGCGCTCTCAAGAATGGTGAGGCACAGGTCGGAAATCTCGGAATAGCTGTCCCCCAGACCGGTGACGAGGGCGGGCAGCAGGCGAAAATCCTGAAAATACGCGGGGTGTGTTTCCCAGACGTCCCGCAGGGCGGCCAGCCGTCCGCTGCCGGAACCGGTCAGGGCGTCCTCCAGAGGGTGCAGCACGCTGTAAGGCAGCGGCTGATACGCGGGCGAGCCCCGGTCCGGCAGAGGTGTCAACGCCCCGCTCACCCCTGCGACTCCCTGCGTATAGACCACCGCGTCCACGAGGCTCAGCACATCCAAAAGCAGCGTGCCCCGGTTTTCGGGAGGGGCTGCCAGCAGCTGCCCCGCCTCTGCGGCGATCCGGGCAAAGACAGGGCTGGCTTGCGCCAGCGGCTCCAGCGCCTCAACGGAGCGCCGCAGGCGGAAATCCTCCCCCAGCAGGCGGGTTCCGGCGACGGCCGCGCGTTCCAGCTGGTCTCTCAGCTCATATAAAGCCTGTAAATCCATGGTTCGCCCCCCTCAGTACGCCAGCCGGAGAACGGCCTCCGGGGTTACCAGACTGTACGGCTGCATACAAATGCGCCGGTCCGCCTCGTCGTAGAACAAAATCCCGAACAATGCGCTGTTTTCAGGGATTGGCCGGGCGAGAAGCAGTTCGGCGGCGGCCAGCGTGCCGTGGTCTGGCCCGTCCTCCGGGCGATCCCGCAGAATGACGCGGTCTCCGGCGGGGTCCTCCATCACCGGGAAGCCCTCCGCCATGCCGACTCTGCCGCAGGGCACCAGCACTGCGGAAAATTTAGGAAGCAAGGGGCTTTTGATCTGGTTCTTTACCTCTTTGATCGCCGCCGCCAGCGATGGCTGGGCCAGTTTCGGAAGGGATGCGGCCTCCTGCGGGGTCAGTTCCCGTGCCGAGGCGGCGTCCCAGCGGATGCGGCGGTTCCCCTCGCCGGGGTAGAAATACAGAGTGGGGATCTCCAGCAGCTGAAAGCAGCTGTCCTCCGCCCGCACGTATTTCAGCGCCTTGACGGGCCGGTAGTTCAGGCTCCGGCCGATGCGGCCTGTGTCCAGATCCAGCCAGTAGCCCCGGTCGATGTACTCCCGCCGGGCGGGATCGTAAAAGACGTCGAAGGACAGCTGCACCAGCCGGGCGCCGGCACGGCAGGAGCCGATGGCCGCCAGCTCCTCCAGCCGCCAGACGCCGCCCAGCGCCTCAAACAGCGCCGTGTCCTCGGCGGAGAATTGCTCCGCCTGCAGCTTTTCCTGCAAAAATGCCCGGGAACGCTTCAGTACGGCATGGAGAGAGAGCAGGACGCGCAGCGCCTCCCGGTACTTTTCCTCCGCGCCGGACGAGTCCTTCTGGATGGCCTGCACGGCCAGGGCAATGCGGGAAAACGCCAGCTGCGGCCCGGACAAATAGTAGCTGCCCAAATCCCTGGCCAGTTTTTCATAGCTCTGGGCGGAGCTTCCCGCCAGCGAGGCGATGCCGCCGCTCAGCAGCTCATCCGTCATGCGCTGGGTCATATCCAGACCCTCCAGCTGTTTTCTGATGCGTTTTTCCTGGGCCGCGGCGTTGGATTTGGGGGACTTTGCGGGCGGGGCCCCCTCCCCGGCGTGCGCCGCCTGCCGCGCCGCCAGCTTTTGCCGCTTCTGCGCCAGCTCCGGGGGAATTTCCGCAACGGCAAACTCCTTGCCGGAAATCATCTCAAACATCAGTCCCAGCGCGTGCTTGCACGGGAACTGGCGGCTGGGGCAGCTGCACCGGCATACCGGCGCCGCCGGGTCTGCGCAGTCCACAGACGTGCGATAGGGCGTCGCGCCGCTGCCGGCGCAATCGGCCCAGTAAAGGGTTCCGTCGGCGGTCCTGTGCAGGCAGGAGAACTTGCCTCCCGCAGACAGCCTGCGCCCGTTGGCGGTGGCGGCGGGATTCGGGGAAAGAAGCAAAACAGTTTGTTCCGTCAGTTCCATAGGACACCTTCTTTGTTTGATCCGTTAGAAAAATAGTAACACACATTTCCTGACAGGCCAAGGTATTATCAAATTTTCCGCGCCGGACCGTTTTTTTCGGCCCGGCGCGGAAAATGCCTCTGCGGTATGTTCAGCGAAGCAGTCGCTCGTCTTCGTATTCCTCAAAGACATACTGTCCGTCGGGGATGTGGTACTCCAGCGAGTAGTGGCCCTCCGCCCTGACCTGAACCCGTATGTCGCAGGGCTGGGTGGACTGAACCGCCACCTTTCCGCCGGAGACGCGGCCCCAGCTGCTTTTCACGGTGATCGTATGACATCCGGACGGGACATGGCAGGCCTGTATTCCAAGCCGGTAGGCGAACATATGCGCCGGCTCGCCGTCCACGGTGAGGATGTAGTTGTTGTCGGCCCAGTCGGTGTCTCCCGCGCGTTTCTTGAAAAGCAGCACCAGCGCCGCCCCCGGAAACGCGATGGCGTCTGCGCTGGCCCTTCTGGTTTTGACGATGTACAGAATAATAACCGCGATCAGGCCGGCGGTCAGCACCCCGAGGGTCGGGGCGTAGAGATACGCTGTGGTATTCATAGTTTGATCCCCCCCTGCTGGATGGAATGATGTCTGCCTCTGAAAAGCCGCACGGACGGCCCCGGCTGTGAAAGGGCGGGACGTATTCCCTCCGGAACCGCCCGTCCGCAAAAACGGAGGAACCGCTACGCTTGCGGCGGCCCCTTGGGCAGCTTCCGCGGGGAGCGCGCGTTTGCAGGCGTCCAGAGGGTTCCCGTGGTGACGTCGATCCATTTTGCCTGAAACCGCTCCGCCAGATACCGCAGCAATTCGGCGGGTTCCTGCGCTCCGTGCAGAAATACGGTGAAGAAGGAGACGGTTTCCTCGTTCCCCAACGCAAATTCAATGGCCCACTCCGGAGCCCGCACGACAATCCAGGACAAATCCCGATCATTTACGTCTGCGCCGGGAACCTTTGCCGCTAAAAAGTCCAAAAGGGCAAGGCGAATATCCGCCCGCTTCAGCGGAACGATGAGATCCTTTGCCATGTCGGTGATATCGTTGCAGGAACTCGCTGTTTTAACAAAAAACAGGTCTCGGCTCACTTGCATCCCAGCCCTCGTCAGATTTGGGCCCGCGGGACATTCGAGGGGGCCCTGTCCTCGTTCGGCTTACAGTGGCGGACGGCGGAACGGCCGCCGCATCGTCTGCTGCTCTCCCGGGCAGATGAAAGCGCGTTTGATTCGGTGCGCCCGGGTCGGTCACTTTTCGCAGTTCACATACTTCCACGTCAGACGTTTGGCCGCTTCAAAGTCGGCAGGTTCCAGAAAGACCTTCTCCGGGGACACCTTGCGGTCGAGGGCACCGCCCTTGCCGGGGTTGATCCACAGAGCCGCCTTGGCGGAGTCTCCCTCCTGCACCCGGAATTCCAGATAATCGTTCAGATACTTGCCCCGGAGAGTCTCGTAGGAGAGCGATCGGATCTCAGCGCCGTCCTTTTGCAGCACCAGCGCGCCGTCCGTAAACGTGAGAGCGTCGCAGACATCGCTGCCGTTTACGGAAAACGTTTTCGGCAGCTCAACGCCCTCAAATTCCCTGAAATAGATCATATAGACCCAGCAGTCGCCGCTGACCTTCAGGGACGGCTCATAATGCCGCCGAATCTTTTCTACCGTATATGTTTTTTCTCCGCCGTCCGCCGGATCGGTCAGTCTGACAGGCGTGCCGGGGCCGTACTGCGCTCTGATGAGCCGATCCTGTGCAGTCTCCCGTGTGCCGGAAAACAGAAAGCCCTCCTTTTCCGGCGTGCGGAGAATGGGCTGGGCCAGCACCTCGTCATAGTCCTGCGCCACATGATAGGCCGGCTGATCTCCCTTTTTCTTTTTGCCCGCGCTCACAACTCCGAAAATAATCAGACCCACCAGCAGCACAATCGCCGCGACGCAGACAATCACAAACGTATACATAAACAGTTCCTCCCCCGGTTGTTATTCGGACACGGCGCAGCCGCCAATGGAGCCGAGCGTGCTCAGAAAGCGCTGAATCGTTTCCTGCTGGTCCCCTCCAAAGCAGTCCTTGTCCTGATATTTAAAGGTTTTGCTTTCATTTCCCACAATGAACCTGATGCGCTTCCGGTCGGTATCGACCTCTGCGGACGTCACCGCTGAAAAGGGCACGTAGTCCGTTTCCCCGGCTGAATCGTCAGACGGCGGGCTGAATGCCGGCGCTTCGCTCTCATACCGGCTGATGGTCTGCGTCAGGGGATCGGACACGGCGGGAATGAGGAACATCCCCTCCTGATCGTAGGCGACCACCCACATATGCTGCGCATTGACGGCGTCCTCCAACAGATTGATGACGTTTTTCCCCACGCTTTGGGCCGAGGGGAGCTGAGCGGCAACAAAGCCCTGCATGGCGGACTGGGCGGTGTCGATGGAGGATGCTGCCCGCCTGCGGAGGGCGGTCATCCATCCCACGCCGAGAGCGATCAGAGCCGCCGGGATCAGCAACAGTTTGTAATTCATAAGTCTGTTCCTCCTGTTATTTCAGTGCGTATTTGGACCACGGGCTGTCCATATCGGTGAGCAGGCCGTTGGCGATGGACTCAAGACCCTGCAGCATGGGGCCGGGGCCGTTCCACATCCCGCGCCCCAGCAGATAGCCCTGCGCGACGCCCCGCCAGTCGGGATATGTGCTCCGGCACTGTTCGTAAGCGTCCTCAATGTACTGCCACGCAGTCTCCTGCGAGACATATCCCAGATCGAAGCAGCACCGCGCGACCAGTACCAGCCGCCCCATGTCCCACGCCACCGCAGAGACCTCCGGCAGCCCTTCCCTGCTGCCGAGAAACCCCTCCCGGATCATTTCCGGCAGGACCGCCCGGAGATTTTTGATGAAGTCGTAGGTCTCGCATCTCTCGTTTTCCTGCAGGAGAGAGATGTCGATTTTGGAGGCGCTGCCCGCCACAAAGTTCTTGATCGCGTTGAAGTAGACGTGATGTCCCCGGTCCCGCAGCCAGTCCAGCACGCTGACTGCGGTCTTTTCGTCCACAATATCGTAGTGCTCCGACAGGCTGCGGGCGAGATCGCGGCGCGGCTCCCCCGTCTCCAGACTGTCGCAGAAGCACATGACCTGCTCTGCGTTGATGGCGCCCACGTTCAGCGCCGCCAGCTGCTCTCCCGTCAAAGACGGCTTGGCAGGATTTTTTCGGTATTTGTCGCTGCTCAGCGCCCTGACGAGTTTCCTGATAAAGCCCATGGAAAAAGACCCCTTTGAATGATGAATGTGTGCGGCAGGCAAAGGAGAATCGCCCCCGGCGCCCGCGTCCGGCACGGTCAGTGACGGCGGCACGGAAGAAAATCGATTTTGTCCCGCAAACAGCCGCGAAACGGCACCGTCTACCTGCTGACTATACCTCAGACCAAAAAATACGGGGGCGTTCATGCCTGAAATAAAAAAATTTTGTTGTATAGGGTTATGGAGCGGGACGATCCTCCTTTATTCTCCGGCGTCGGCTTTGACAAGGCTGTAAAGCGTGACCGGCGACGAGACCGTCTGGGCGGAGAGCTTTTCCTGCCAGCTGCCGCTGTCGATCTGCTCCAGCAAGAAGCACAGCAGCGCTCCGGTCTCATAGGGCATCTTGTCGGCAAGAAACGAGGGATCCTTCAAGCCCTTTTGAACGACGGGGATCACATCGCTGAAGGAGACGTTCTTCACATTGTCAAAATACATCACGCCATAGTCGTAGCCCACGATCCGGGAGGCCTTGATGCACACGTACTGTGCCGTCCCCTCGACGGTCTCCATATCCAGCTCCTGCTTCAGATATTCCGGATTGGCGGCGATTCGCTGCTCCATAACGGCGGAATATTGCTTTGCGCAGGCAAGCAGCGTCTCTTTTGAAGGGGCCTCCTTTGCCAGCTCTGTCTGAATTTTAGCCAGCACATCGTACTCGTCTGCCATCAGGGACAGGTCCTCGTCCGACAGGTCGCCGGCGAACCGTCCTCCGCTCACCCAGTCTTTCTGCATAAAGTAGTGAAAGGCCTCGTGGGACAGGAAGGAGATGTAGTGCTCGGAGGAGTTGACGGGATCAAAGGACTTTTTCTGGGAGTACTTCGTGAAAAAGACCTCGTTCCCGTAAACGGTATAAACCTTCCCCGCCGTATTGAAATTGCCTGCGTCAAATTTCAGCTTCAGCAGCTGCGGATCGGTGCGGGACAGGCGGTATACCGTGATTCCCCAGCTCTCGGGAAGGGATAATTTCACCGCCAGCGGGCCCGTGGGCGCCTTTTGGGGGTTGATGAGGTAGCCGGGGCCCCAGAGTCCGTTGACCGCGGCAATTGGCCTGTCCTCCAGATCGTAACCCTTCCAGATTTCCGTCTTTCGATCGCTGGCGGAATACTCGTTCAGTTCGGACAGCATTTGCCTGTCCGTACTGTTCAGAGAGTGGAAATCCGTGCCGAGCCGGTTCAGTACGATGGGAAGCACCGCCAGCGCAAGGATCGCCGCCAGCAGGATCAGCAATACGAGCTTCTTTTTCTGCATTCGTTTTTTCTCCATAGATGATTCTCCTAATGGGCTGTATCTCCACTGAGGACAGCCAAAATTTTCCGGAACGGCTTCCGGCATTGAAAACGGGTTTTGGGTCTTTACGGGGAGACGGTGCGCCGCGGCCATTCCGGGCGTTCGCTCCCCGCGGCGCGTCCCGGAGCGTGGGCCGGGAGCCTCCCGACGCGTCACGCCCTCCTGCTCCGCACTCTATACAACAAAATCCCGGCGATTGGCGCATGAATCTCTCCCTGGGGCGGCGGTTTGCGGTATAGTTTGCAAAAAGGCAGCTATCCGGGAATAGGAGCATTTTATGTCATTTTCTCGCCACAAAAATTATCAACTCCTGCAGTTTTACAGAAGACTGCCGGCTGACGTACGAGGCCACTCGGTTCGGGTGTCCGTTTATATGCAGGTTCTGCTGCGGCAGCTGCTGCAGACTGCCCCGGAGCTCTGCCCGGATTTTTCCAGCTTCGGCGAGGATGCTTTGCTGGAGCTTGTCCGCGAGGGAGGCTTCTATCACGACATCGGGAAGATCATGGTTCCGCAGGAGATTTTGAAAAAGCACGGAAAACTGACGCCTGCAGAACGCGCGGAGATCAAAAAGCATCCGATCTATACGCAGACGCTGTTGGAACCTTTCCTGGATACGGCGCATCCGCAGGACCGTGCTTTTTTGAAAACGGTAATTGAAATCGGGAAGGCCCATCATGAGCGATGGGACGGCGCAGGATACCCGTACGGGCTGAAAGGCGCGGACATCCCATTCTACGCGCGTCTCTGCGCGGTGGCAGATGCCTACGACGCCATGCTCAGCCGCAGGGCCTATTCTCCCTCCTTCTCCGACACCCACGCGGTCCGGGAGATTGAAAGCTGCGCCGGTACGCAGTTTGATCCGGCCATTGTGGAGGTTTTCTCCGCCTGCCGGGGGAACCTGCAGAACATCAATGAGCGGCGCAATAACTCCAAGTAAAAGAACGGGTGAGGTCCTCTGCTTCCGCAGGCGGCGAAGCGGGGTCTGATAAATAAAAAAGGAGCAAATTGTATGAACAAGGAAAAACTGATTGCAGCCATTTCTGAAAAGGCCGGCATTTCAAAGACGGATGCCAAGATTGCCACGGAGGCGCTGCTCTCCACAATCACGGAAACGGTTCAAAGCCGTGAAAAGGTCGTGCTGATGGGATTTGGAACGTTTGAGGCCCGCGCCCACGCCGGGCGGATGGCCAAGAATCCGAGAACCGGCAAGCCGGTGAAGATTTCCGCCCGTACCGTTCCCTTCTTCCGCCCGGGAAAAGCCTTCGCGGAAGCGGTGAACGGGAAGAAGCTGAACTGACCGCTGCCGCAAAGGCAGCCGTTCTAAAGCAGAGCCTGCACGGAGGTGATGAATTGGACCTGTTCAGGATGCCGATTTCCATGGGTGAAAAGCGGATTTTCTTTATCCGCTGCAGTTTCTGCAGTCATTTGCAGCTGCCGGATGGGTACCACTGCGCCGATGGGCATGTCCCCTGTGATGAGTGTCCCCAATTCGATCAGGTGACAGATGTGGACGCCCGCGTCCGGAAAATCTTCTCGATGCTCCCGGACGGAGCGGGCAGGGATGCCGGATGAGCGGGCCTCTCCGCGTTCGCTTTGTGTTTTGATAAATTTAAGAGGACAGCAAGTATTCGATACGCCAATCGGATGCTTGCTGTTTCCTTTTGACCGCCCGCAACGGCCGCGGCGTTCAATCCCCGCACCTTCGGCGGCTGGGAGCACGGCGTTCCGCCTGTGCGGGGGCTTCTTTCACTCTTGCCCGGTCAGTCCTCCGATCCGGAGGAATCATCGGAAAGCGTCTCCGGCGGGAGCCAGGTTACGGGGATTCTGGACGGAGTGCCGGAGAGAGAGTCTCCGGTGGAATAATAGAAAAGCCGGCCCTGATCGCGGAGCTCGCAGAGGGCCAGAGCCGCCTCTGTAAAGGTTGTTCCCTTGTCCTGGGAGATGTTCAGGGCAAGACTGGCCAGCGACTGTGTAAAGTCATTCTTGATGGCGCAGGAAATTACGGCGAAGGTTGCGCCCTCGGCATCAAGGTCCCAGTACCCGATGTGCAGTTCCTCGGGGGGCCGGGAGCGCAGCAGTTTTTTCTTCGTTTTGGAACCGATATTGCCGTCGTATTTGAGGCAGTATGCTTCCGCGGCGTTCAGACTTTTGTCCACGCAGATTTTTTTGTTGGTGCTTTCATTGCTGTTTGATGCCAAGAAAGTCTCCTTTCTCCCGCTTTAAAGCGCGGTATCCGCAGCATTTTCTCCGCCGAAGGCGGCCGGCCTCAGCTCCCTCCCTGCACACGCACGCTGTCCGGCAGGACGCTTAAATTCGTGATGGGATTTCCCCCGCAGGAGAGCCGTTCCAAATGCGCGAGCTTTGTCAGCGGGCTCACGTCGGTGATGTAATTGTCGCTGATGTCCAGTTCCCGCAGATTCGGCATGGATGAGACAAAGGCGAGACTTTGCAGCTCATCACCCGCCAGAGAGAGCCGCTCCACCTGCGGGAACAGAGGAAGCAGCGTATCCGCCCATTTTCCGAGGGCCTGACCGGTATAGGGTTCGGAGGAATCCTTGCGGCGGACTGTGATTTGATCTAGGGAAAGCTCCTTTACCGCCGGATTCGTCTGCAGCCGGGAGAAGTCGATAAAGAGGCTGCTGCCGTCGTCCGAGCGGTCCAGCGCCAGCTTCGACACCTTCGGCAGCAGGAATAGCCGTGGGCCTCGCCGTTGACAAAGTTGCCCCACCGGCCGATGGCCTGCCCGATCAGCAGGCAGATGGCGCCCAGATCCAGCGCGGAGAGGACGTCGAGCTTGTGCACGCGGCAGAAAATCACCACGGTCAGCGCGCCGGCGATGACCGTGCCGTAGATGGCCATGCCGCCGCCCTTGAGGTTGAACATCTGCATGGGATTCTGGGAGTAGTAGTCCCACGTATAGACGATGTAGTAGACCCGCGCGCCCAGATAGCAGACGGGAATGGCGATGAGCAGGAACGTCCACACGGTGTTCCGGGAGACGCCGAACTGAGGGCTCCGGGCAAAGCCGTATATCGTGGCCGTCACCAGCCCCAGCGCGATGATGCAGCCGTAGACGGCGATGGGGATGCCGAAAAAGGTGAAGGGCAGCGTCTTGCTGAGGTGGATCACGACGTCGGACAGGTGCGGAAAAGAGATACTGGTCATGTCAGACCTCCCCGGTATTCCGGCTCTGATAGCGGCGCAGGATGCCGATGCCCAGCGGGTAGGGGCCCGCGTGGGTGCCGATGGTGGCGCCGATCTGGTAATTCGGCAGGTCCGGCAGGGCAAAGTGCTCCGCCAGCCGGATCATCGTCCTCTGCCGGAAGGTCTCGCCCTCCTCCGGGCTGTAGCCGTAGCCGGTGGCCACCTGATAGTGCTCCACGCCGTCCTCCAGCGCCAGCAGATACTGCTCCGCCAGCGCCATGACGCGGGCCTCCGCGGCCAGACGGGTGTGCTGGATCCCGGCGGGATAGATCTCCCCCTTTTTCAGGCAGACGACGGGCTTGATGTCGATGCGGTCGATGATCCGCCCGGCCAGCTTTCCGGCCCGGCCGCCCTTGATCAGATACGCCATGTTGCCGATGGTGAAGAACACGCGGCCGGAGGGCCGGAGCTTCTCCAGCTCCTCCGCGGCCTCCTCCAGACTCAGGCCGTCGTCCCGCATCCGGGCGGCCTCCTGTACGAACATCCCCTCCAGCCCGGAGGCGAACGTGCTGTCCAGCACGCAGATTTTCGCGTCGGGGAAGGCCTCCAGCGTCATGGAACGGGCGATCTGCGCCGCCTGAAAGGAGCCGCTGAACTTCGCCGTCATACAGACGCACAGCACCGGTCTTCCGACGGCGGCATAGGGCTCGAAGGCGTCCCGGTAATCTTGAATGGTGGGCATGGAGGTCTTTGGGAACTGATCCGGATAATCCACAAGCCGCTGGTAGAACTCCCGGACGGGGAGCTCCGTGGCCTCCTTCATGTAATGCTTGCCGTCAAAGCTGATGTAGTAGGGCACGATGACGATGTTCTGCCGCATCAGCAGCGAAAGTGAAAGGTCGCAGGAGCCGTCGCAAACGATTTGAAATGTTGATTGCTCCACTGTATTCAATCCCCCTGTTTCTGGGCGCCCTGTTTTCCCAGCGCGCCGGTTATGGTGTCCCGGACCTGTTCGAACAGGGCTTCGCACCCGGCCCGATCCAGTCCCGCCGTCTGCACCGGCGGATGGATGGTCACATGAATGGAGGCCGGGCGGGTATAGCCCTGGGCCTCGTAGACGTTGTAGGTGCCGTCGATGGAGACGGGCAGAATGGGGACGCCCAGCTCGGTGGCCAGACGAAAGCTGCCCTTCTTAAACGGCCCCGGCACGGGGCCTTTGCTCCGATGCCCCTCCGGGAACACCACCATGGAATAGCCCGCCTGAAGCAGACGCATCCCCTGATGCAGACTCTCGATGGACGCGCGGAGGTTGGCCTGATCCATCATGACGCAGCACTCCCACTTTTTCATCCAGTGTCCGTAAAAGGGCAGGGCGCCCATCCCCTTTTTCGCCACGAAGCTCAGGGGCAGGTCCCGGATGACGTGCAGCAGCACGGGGATGTCCGAATAGCCCTGATGGTCGGAGATGACGACCACAGGCCCCTGCCGGGGGATATTCTCCTGGCCGGAAACCGTGACGTCCATGTGAAAATGCCGCACGACGGCGTCGCCCCAGCCCGAGGTGGCCCGGCACAGGGCCGCGCTTTCGGCGGCGAAATCCCCCTCCGCTCTGGCCCGGCGGATGGCGGGCTTCTGTGCGATCATGTACCGGGCGGGCTCATACATCTTGAAGGGCACCGCGATGTTCCGCAGGATCTTCATGACTCCGCCTCCCCCTGCGAATCCGCCCCCTGATGGGACAGGCGGTAGAAATCCACCTTCCCCACCAGCGTCGTGGGCAGCTCGTCGGTGAAAAACAGGTCGCGGGGCTTGGCGTAGGCCGCCACCGCGTGGGATATATACGCGCTCAGGTCGCGGCGCACCTCGTCGGAGGGGGCCGTGCCCCGGATCAACTGGATATAGGCCTGCACCCGCTGGCCCCGATGCTCGTCCGGCACGCCCACCACGCAGCATCTGTCCACCAGCGGATGGGCCTCCAGCACCTGTTCCACCTGAGAGGGGTAGACGTTGTAGCCGTTGGTCACAATGATCCGCTTGATGCGCTGAATGAAGTAGAAATAGCCGTCACCGTCCATCCGGCCCAGATCGCCGGTGTGGAGCCAGACGCGGCCGTCGCTGTGGCGGCGCAGGGCGTCGGCGGTCTCCTGGGGCTGATCCACGTAGCCCAGCATGACGCTGGGGCCGGAGATGCAGATTTCCCCCTCCCGGCCCACGGGGACCTCCTCCGCGGTGCCGGGCTTCACGATTTTGAAATAGACGTCCGGATAGGGCACGCCGATGCTGCCCTCGCGGTATTGATCCTCCGGCGTCAGGCAGTTGGCGGAGACGCTCTCGGTGAGGCCGTAGCCCTCCCGCACATGAACCGGAGAGCCGTGGGCGTCCAGAAATTCGTTGACCCGCCGGTGCTGATCCGGCGTCATGGCGTCGCCGCCGGAAAAAACGCCCTTCAGAAAGGACAGGTCCAGCCCTCTGGCGGAGGGCTCGCGGATCATGGCGTCGAACAGAGCCGGGACGCCGGCGATGTAGTTTGGCTTGTCCCAGCGGAGATTCTGAATGTAGGATTTGGGCGTGAACCGGGGGATCAGGATGGAGGCGCCCCCGTTGCCCAGCGCCGTATGGACGCCGACGCCCAGCCCAAAGCCGTGAAACATGGGCATAATGGCCAGCATGGTGCTGCCCTGCTCGGTGATGGCGTTGCCCGCCTCCACGGTCTGCAGGGCCATGGCGTTGAGATTCAGATTGGACAGCAGGGCGCCCTTGGGCGTTCCCGTGGAGCCGCCGGTGAAAATGACCACCGCCGGATCGTCGGCCCCGCCGCCGTCGGGGGGCAGCTCCGGCACGCGGGCCGCGCCGGCCATGAAGTCCGGCCAGTCCAGCACGGGGATGCGGCGCTGCGCCTGCACGGCCTTCCGCTCCCGCAGCAGGCGGTACGCGGCGCGCTTGACGCCCCGCAGCTCCGTGCTGACGTGTACGCAGATGATTCGCAGCGGCGCGCCGTCGGCGGTGACCCCCGCGAACTTGTCCAGAAACAGGTCCAGCACGATGGCCGTCCGGCAGCGGACGATATTGGCGCTGCGCTGGATGTCCCCGGCCGTGGCCAGGGGATGGAGCATGGCCGCCACCGCGCCGATGCGGTTGAGTGCGTAGAAGCAGTGGACGGTCTGAGGCAGGTTGGGCAGGCAGATCAGCACCCGCTCTCCGGGCCGGACGCCCGCAGCCAGCAGGGCCCTGGCCGTCAGCAGGATACGGCGGTCCAGCTCGTCGTAGTTGACGCGGCCGCCCATGAAAAAGGTCGCCGGATACCTGGGGTAGGCCTCCGCGATCTTATGGACCATCCCGTACATACTGCCGGTGTCGTAAGTCAGATGGTGCGGCACGCTGCCGTAGTTTTTCAGCCAGAGGGCCTCGCAGTCCTCACTCATACACATCGCCCCGCAGTCAGTTTTTTGCCATTGCCCGAATAATCAGCTGGGTCAGTCCGAACAGAAGCGGCTGATGGGCCAGATAGATCACCAGAGCATGGCGGCCCACCCACGCCAGCAGGGGAAACCGGAAGGTGTAGAAGCCGTTGGGGAAACGGCCCTCCACCAGCCTGGGCCCCAGCCACGTCCCAAGCAGGAACACGAACATCCATGGGAACAGGGGATAATAGTCCGACCAGTAAAAGCTTCGACTGATGAGGCCCAGGGGAAAGAGCCACTCCACATCGACGTAGCGCATATAAAAGACCTTCCACGTGACGAAGATCATCAGTGCATAGAAAAACGGCGTCAGCCAGTACGGAATCCTGTCCAGCCACTTGTGCGCCGCCGCAAAGAACAGCATACAGCAGGCCATCAGGTGCAGGATGCCGAAGGCGATCAGCGTCCGGTAGCCCCAGAAGGCGTCCATACAGTATGTGACCAGCGTAATCGATTCCGCAGCCGCCAGCGTCAGCAGGCCGCGCTTGAAATTGCTGTGGGACAGACGGCAGGAGAGGCCCGACAGCATGAGAAAGATGCTCAGGAAGATGAGGTGCAGCACGTCGAACACGGGGTTGGAAAACAGCGCCGGAGGCGCCCCCGCGAACTCCACCAGATCGAAGAAAAAGTGGTCGCCCACCATCAGGCAGACGGACAGGCCGCGGATGGAGTCGATGCTCTGCAGCCGCTGGCCCTTTGCCCGGAGCTTTGCCAGGATCTGTGCGTTTTTTTTGTACTGCGCGTTTTGCTTGTCCATGCCGTTTTCTCCTCCACAGCCGCGATACCTGTTCGGCCGACACCAAGGAGCCGAAAACGGGCGTGACCCCGGTTCTTTCCCGCGGCTGCCCCTGTTCCGGCAGCCGGTTTCCCTCAGCGGAAACAATGATTTTTTTATAACATTGTTTCACGGTGGTGGGCACACATATGTTGTGAAACGGGAAAATAAAGGCGCGAATAATGCCGGTCTGCGTTTTTTGTTCCCGCGGAAATGAAAATCGGAGCAAAACGCCGCTGAATCGGCGCCAATGAACGACCCCCCTTTCGGCGAATTTTCCCTTTTTCTGTTTCCTCCCGGCGGACGGAGCGGACGGGAGCAACAGAGAGGGGCTGCCGGAACGGGCTGTGAACCGTTGGGCTTTCTGCGCCCCGGCCGCCTGCGGCCGGTGATCTCCCTCGCGCGGAGCCGCCGGCCTCTCCCCCGCTCCCGGCCGCATGAGAACGTTATGGCTATGGCGCATCTTTGCCTGACCGCGTAGGCGCGGCCCTTTGCCCGGTTGTATGAGAACGTTATGCTGCCGTTTTCACCTGACCGCGCGGGCACGCCACACCGTGCCCAACCGCATGAGAACGTTACGCCGCCGCCATCTGATTGCGCGGTCACTCCCCTTCCCCGGCCGCAAAAAAAGCGCCCCGTCTGCGTTTGTGCAGACGGGGACGCTGTCGGGCTCGGCGTTTTCATGGAACCGCAGGGCTTGCGCCCCGGGACGGACTCCCCCGCGGCGCCGTGTTCCGCTCCGGGGAAGGCGTTTCGCCGCCCTTCCCTACTGCTCCTCGAAGCAGGAGAAGGCCGGGTAGTAGCGGTACGGGATGGGCTGGGGGATGGCGGCGGAGCGGTTTTTCAGGATTTTCAGCTCCAGCTCCCGGGGGTTCTTCCGCTTCTCCTCGTCGATGTTGAAGGAGCGGCTCCCCGCCCCCCGGGCCTGCAGGCCCATCAGCACGTCGGCGGAGTAGTCGATGCCGCCGGACTCCTTGAAGGCGGACATGGAGACCTCCAGATTGTAGTTCTCCCGGTTGAAGGAGGAGATGGCCAGAATCGTCAGCTCGTGGGCGCGGGACAGCTTTTTCAGCGAGCAGACGATGCGGTCCAGGTTCTGCTTGTCGGTGAAGTGGACGTCCACCGGGGCGATGATCTGCAGATAGTCGATGAGCACTACCGGGGTGACGCCGGTCTGGGCGATGTGGCGGGCGATCTCCCGCTCGATGGCGTCCAGCCCCGTCTCGTGATCCCCCTCCCGGAACCAGAGGTGGCCGCCGTACCCGCCGTACCGGGCGGTGGCGGCGCTGAGATGGGCGTGCTCGGCGGCGGTATAGCGGAAGTACCGCTTTCCGTCCAGCACGCCGCGGACGGTTTTGGCCAGCTGCCGGCCCATGCTTGTGTCGGCCTGAAAGGTCTCCCGGGAGATGGAGCGGGCCATCAGCTCAAAGGCCGTCATCTCCAGGGAAAAGATCAGCACGTCCCTCCCCTGCCGGGCCAGCTGGTCGGCGATCTGCATACAGAACGCCGTCTTGCCCAGGGAGGACACGGCCCCCAGCACATACAGACCGTCGTACAGACCGCCGTCCAGCGCGTCGTCCAGCTGGGGAAAGCCGGTCTGCAGCGCCGGCCGGGCCGCCTGCGCCTCGATGTACCGGGCGAAGGCCCCCAGCTGCCCCGCCGCCGAGGACTCCGCGTAGGGCGGCGGCATGTGGGCGAGACCCGCGGCCTCCTGCGCCGCAAGGTATTCGGCGGTTTCTGCCCGGTCGGCGCAGAGGGCCTCGTTGAGATCCTTCCCCTCCGGCGCCGGGGCGCAGCGGTACAGCCACGGAAACTCGTTCAGCAGGGCCAGCGCCCACTCCTCCCCCGCCCGGTCGCTGTCGGGGATCAGGAACACCGGCGCGGGGCCGGGCAGCGTCCGCAGGATGGCAGCCACCTTCTCCCGGTTGCCGGAGCCGTTCATGGCGCAGGCCCGGTGGCCCAGCTCCTCGGCGGACAGGGCGTCGAACACCCCCTCCACCAGAAAGACGGGGACGCTGCCCCCCAGCAGCTCCGACTGGAACAGCGGCGAGGCCGTCCCCTTTTCGTTGAGATAGCGCTTCTCCTCCGTGGCCCGGCGTACCACATGGCCTCCGTCGCAGGGCAGCACCACGCAGCGGCGCTCCGGATCGTAGCCCAGCGAAAACCGGGCGGCGGTGGCCTCCGAGATGCTCCGGCGGGCGAAGTAATCGGTTTCGCCCCGGCGGGCCGCGCAGTCCGTCACATAGGTGGAGGGCTCCCCTCCCCTGTCGGAAACGGGTTTCGGCTCTTTGGCGCTTGGGGCGGCGGCTCCGGAACCGGCAGAGTGCTTTGGTACGTGCTTCCCGGCATCCCCGTGTCCGTACAGCGCGGAGGCCTTTTCCAGCGCCTCTCTGGGCGAGGACAGACCGTAGTCCAGCGCCAGCAGGTCGAACAGATCGTAGTCCGCCCCGCAGGCAAAGCAATGCACCTTGTTCCGGCGGGGATCGTAGCCCATGGAGGGGTTGCGGTCCGGGTGCTCCGGGTTCAGGCAGCGAAAGCGCCGGGCGGTGTTGATGCCCCTGGCGCGGAGGTAATCCAGCAGGTAGGGCCGCAGCGAATCAAAGGTATCCTCCATTCGGACAGCTCCTTTCCTTTTCTTATCGTAAAGTATAGCACACGCACCCCGGCGGATCAGAAATGCCGAGGTGCGTAGTATATCTTAATATATCTATAAGGGGAAATCCGGGGAAAAAGCGTTTTCTTTTTTTCCTTGGGTTTCCCCTGAAAAATGAGGAAAATTGTCGGAAAATTCCCTGTATAAAGTTTGGAAAAAGGGGAAAACTCTCCCTGTTCCCCCGGGGCCCTTCGCACGAAGCCGGCACGGACGAACACGAAACCGCGTCGGATTTGCACGATTTTCCCTGCGGCGCTGCACGAAACCGGGTCGGACTCGGACATCGGACGGCGGACAAATCGGCGCTGCCGCCGGGGTATCTTTCCACATTTTACAGGAAACTTGGATTTGGACGTTGAAAACTCTGAAATCCTGGCGTGTTTTTGCCTTTTTCCGGCACCGGAGGGGAAAGAAACCGGGAAAACCGTCCTCAGGAGCGGCGGCCGGCGGGAAGGAAACCGCAGAAAGGCGACATCAAATCGTGCAGCGGCTCAGGCGGGATCGGCGGGCTTTTTCCGGGGCGCGCGCTTCTTTTTGCTCTCCAGCTGCTTGGCGGCCTTGGTTTTCTCCAGCTTGGCGATGTAGTCGGACATGGAGTGATCCACCTGAATGTCCATCTGCCCGGCCAGAAAGGTGTTGATGTTGTCGTAGTCGAAGGACATTCTGAAGGAGCCGGCGGACTGGTCCTCGATCTCCTCCACGGCCTTGTTGAAGGGCTTCATGATGGCCTCGTCGTAGTTGCGGTTCTTGACCTCCGCCTTGGTGGGCAGGCCGATGTAGCTGACGATGTCCTCGATGCTGACGCGGAAGCCGCCGTCGGCGGCCCGGGGGTCCTTGCGGGCGCGGTAAAAGAGGTAGAAGGCCATGCGGTAGGCGTTTTCGCTGAGATGGCCCATCCAGTCGGGGATCAGCTGGTAATACTGGGTCAGGAAGTGGCGCACGTTCTCGGCGAAGGTGATGCGCACCTCGCCGGTGTACTTTTTGATCTCGGCCTCGGTGGCCAGATGGGTGGTGTAGAAGGATTCGAAGTATTTCTTGTAGGATTCGGCGGTGATTTTCACGCCGGTGATGCTCTGCACGTCGTTTTTCAGCTGGCGGTAGGCGGCGTCCCGGGACTTGAGGCCGGCCCAGTCCATGTACTCGGTGATGTTGAAGGCGGCGGTGTTGTTCCGCCAGTTCTGGACGTTGCCCTTCACCAGCGAGTACACCAGCAGGCGGTGGGCGGTCCAGCTGAGCTTTTTGGTGTATTCCTGCACGGCCTCGAAGATCAGGGTCATCTCGTAGTCCTTGTTGCGGTAGCGGATGTTCTGGGTGCCGTAGGCGTCGGGCTGGTCGTAGGTGACGGTGATGCCGTTGGAGGCGGGGTGGAACTCCCGGCCCCGCTTCATGTTGGCCCAGACGCCGCAGATGAAGTAGGTGGCGGGGCTGTTGCCCAGAATGTCGTACTCGGTCATGTGGGCGGTGAGGGTGGATTCGAACAGGTGCATCAGGGTGGCGGCGAAGGAGCGGGTGTCCGCGGCGTTTGCGGCGGCCAGCGCGGCCACGGCCTCCGGCGAGGACAGGTCGTGGGAGGCGGCGAACACGTCCATCAGCGGATAGACGGCCTGAAAATCGTATTTGTCCAGCTGGCGGCGGAAGACCTCCTGATCGCCGGCGGCCATGGGCTGCAGCGTTCGGTAGGTGGAGAGCATCTGCTGAAACTGGTCGGTTTCCAGAAAGCGCTGGGGGCAGTCCCGCAGATCGTCCAGCGATTCGGGCGCAAAGGGTTGAGACAAGTGGATCCCCTCCTTCCTGCTCCGGGGGAGCAGCGGTTCATTCGTCTGACAGTATACCACACACGCCCCTTTGTGTGCAAGGAAAAGACGCGTCTCCGGGCGCGGGCGGGCCGCGTACGCGTATTCAGACGGCGGGCCTGCAACCTCCCGTATACTGAATCGCTTTTTTTGGTTGACCTTTGACGGAACGAAATGCCGCAGGCCGTAGGGTGCGCCGCGCAAAGCCTTACAGGCGAACAGTTTCAGCGTCCGCGCTGCTGCCATCCCAGTGATGCCGCGGCCTTGCGGGGCGGGGCGAACGGTGCAGACGAACGAAGCAGGCGTGAACCGCGTTACTTGTCGTTGTGGGTTACCTCTCTCAGGCGGACGGTGTAAGCGTTGGCCGAGTTATGTATTGTCCCGTTGATGCCGTTCAGGCGGACAGCACAGGCATGGACTGCCTGTAACCTCCCGCACTCTGAACCACTCTTTCGATTCGCCTCTGACGGAGCAAAAGCCGCAGGCCGTGCGGCAGGCGGAGCAAAGCCCTACAGGTAAACAGTTTCAGCGTCCGTGCTGCTGCCATCCCAGTGATGCCGTGATCTCGCGGGGCGGGTCAGCCCATCAGAAGAACAGCACAAGTATGTGCCGTTCTTCTGATGCCGTTTAGGCGGCCTGCTCAAGCATGGGCCGCCCGAAACCGCCCGCACACAGAGCCGTTTTGGGTTCACTTCTGACGGAACGAAATGCCGCAGGCCGTATGATACGCGGAGCAAAGCCCTACAGGTGAAACAGCGCAGGCATGGACTGCCTGCAACCTTCCGCACTCTGAACCACTCTTTCGATTCGCCTCTGACGGAACGAAATGCCGCAGGCCGTGCGGCAGGCGGAGCAAAGCCCTACAGGTAAACAGTTTCAGCGTCCGTGCTGCTGCCATCCCAGTGATGCCGTGATCTCGCGGGGCGGGTCAGCCCATCAGGCGGCCTGCGCAGTATTGGCCGGCCTGCGGATTGAGCCGCGTCACGCGGAAAAACAGCTCCGGCACAATGTATTTTCCGCGCGCCATTTTGCCTTTTCCCACGGTCTTTCAGGTGGGAGGCCGCTGCGGATCGGCGTCGCCGATACAGCCGGAAACCGTTGCGCAGAGAGGATAAATGCCTATGGGAAACCGCACAGTCCGCCGAAGTGAAACACGGGAAGACCGCGGGCGGGAACAGAAATTTTCCCGGAGAGGCCGCGCCCGTATTGTTCGAAAAACTCATGTGAGGCCCGGCTGCCTGCGGTTTCGCTTCAGGTGCGGCATTTTCGCTGCACCGCGGCCATTCGGGCGGGACGCCGATATATTATGGCCGTCCGGCGGCTGCCATCCGTTCGCGGCGCAAACCGGATGCGGAAACGAGCCGGAAGAACTGCAGATCGGCCGTCTCTCGGGCCGGAGTTCCCCGTGAAAGCGGTCAGGAAGAGCGCCGCGGACGGCGCAAACCCTCCCACTGGGGCCGCGGGAGAACCGCCGCCACATTTCGCCGGAGACAGCGCGGCAAACGCGCAAATTCCGGGGAACCGCTCTTTTGCCTCGCGTTGGCAGCTGCTTCGTAGGAGGCTTTTGCGGCTCCGTCCTGCGCGGCAGCGCGGTGTCGCCGTTCAACGGCGGTACTGATCCGCGCTGAAAACTCACGTGAGACCTGTCCAGGAGCATCCGTTTAGCGTTGTCCGTTTCCTTGCCTGGTGCGGTGTGGACAGACGCAAAAAAAGTGGTAAAAAATTGCGGGAAATCCATATGGAACAGGTTTAAATCATTGCGGTACAATAGATACAGGCATTGCCACAAGTTCCTGATTTTTCATCTGTATACGCCGTACATCGATGCCGCTGCGACCAAAAGGTTCGCTTTGCGTTTCCACTGATGCCGCGCGCTGGACAACTGCGTCGCTATGGTCATGTGGTACACTTTGCATTATTACCGATGAAGCCGCCGGACACCGGCACCGCTGCGACTAAAGGGTTCGCTTTGCGTTTCCAGTGATGCCGCGCGCTGGATTACTGCGCCGCTGCGGCCAAGTGGCTCGCTCGCATTTTCACCGGTGCCGATCAGCAAAACGCTCGCGCCTCGCCGTTCGCAACCGGTACTTTTACGCCGCCTCGGCTGTCAGCCTGTCTGTGAATGTAGCGGCTGATCGTGCGTCACCGCGGTACGGTATGGCAGCCGATCGGAACCCCGCGGATTCATGGTTCCGGCGAAAAACTTTATGGCTCTCCGGTGCCGACAAGGTTTGGTCAGTTAACAGAAATCCCATAATCTACCAGATTCCCACTAAAAATTATTTGCGCTTGTCCGATCAATCTCATTGCAGCGCAACGGATTTAGAGAATACTTGTCCGAGTTTTCGCCGCATTCCCCATAGATGTCAAAAAAATGTACGAGAGAATGATTTCCATACATACCCAGTTCTCCGGACTGACCGGAACGGTTCCTCAAACGACCAAAAACCGGCTCCATCGTACCGTGCAGGCGTATGGATGAGCTGCCGCGGTCTGGAATGGAGCTCGGCTGATCGCTTCTGCGGCTTACGGGTAGTGCCCTTCTCTGTCCGAAGATTTGGCGGCGTCGCCGCGATTTTTCAGGCAGAAACGCGGGTGTAAGAACCAGCGGCAAAAAACTCACGTGAGACTTGTCCGTGCGCGCTGTCAACTGGGGAAAATCCGCCGGCCAGACCCAACGGACAAACAGCATATCCCTGAAATTCCTATAACCCTTGCGCCGCAAGGTTTCCAATGGAGTTTGTCTGAGGCGCGTCTCCTGCAAGCGCGGACCCGGCGTTGGTTAAGGCCGCCATATCTTTCCGTGTGATTCGCAAAAACTCACGTGAGACTTGTCCGTGCGCCGTCTGGAATGGGTTCACGGGCCGTCAGTTGTGCTCGCCGCGGATGATTTTGCGCACCTGCCGCTCACTGAGCCGAAACTGCGACGCCAGCGCGCGGTAATTGCCGCCGCTGAACCGGGCTCGCAGTTCCCGGTTGCGGGCGCTGCGCTCCAGTGATTCCAGCTTTGGAATGTAAAAATTTTGTCCGCCGCACAGCTGTGTCAGCCTTACAAAAGCCTTAATGCCCAGCACGGCGGCGATGGAGCGGTATTCCTCCGGGATGTCGTCCCTGCGCAGGGCGGGTGCGCTGCTGGTTTGAGAAGCTGCTTTCATGAATTGTCCTCGCTTTCATTTTGATTGAATTTTTAGCCTCACGTGAGACTTGTCCAGACAGATGGATTTGGACAAAAGCGGCATGGATTCTCCCAAAAATCAATTTTGTCCAGTGTCCAAGAAATTTTTTGAATGATTTTTTGCCCAAAAATACAGAAAATGCCAAACGAACGCGGCCGAACGGGTGTTGGAACCGTGTTTTCTCGGTGGAACAGACAAAATGTCCGATGACCGGGCAGCAAAAATCTGTTTATTTTCGTCGCCGGGGGAAAGTTCGGCGATGCGAATACGTGTCTGCCAGGTTGGCTTCGGGCGCGCGCTGCCGTCTGAGGTGCAATCGACGGTTCGCCGGCTGCGGCCGCAGACGGGATACCGCGTTAGCGACCACTCCGATAGTCGGGGCGGACAGAGAATTGGAGCGGTGACAGCCGCGGCAAACTGCGGCATTCGTCTTCCGGGATCGCCCGTTTCGGTTCCAAAGCGGCAAGGCCGAGCGCCCTGCCTGTGGTCACATCGCCGGACGAAGCAGGACGGAAACAGACTATGGCGTCCGCTACGGGAGGACAGTCCTGCGGCGCGTCCTACAGACGGATTACGCGGAATACATTCCCCAATAGAGGACGCCATACAGCAAAAGGTGTACGTTTTCGTACACCTTTTTGAAGAAAAGTTGAGAGGCGCGGAAACAGAGGTTCGCCGGCGGCACGGCTGCTTCTCAAAAAATTGCCCGCGCAGTGGCTCTGTTTTGCCTGCAATTATGAAAAAAGCAAAACAGATTGTATTAGATTGCAAAATAAATACAATTTGGAATAGGACAGCGGAAGATTTGTCCGTGCTGAACCCGCCATAAGGACTGCCGAGCGATCTCAGCTGTGACGGAAACAGCAGCTTTGCACATAGCCTTTTTCAGTCGGAGCGGTTCTGGGCGTTCAGAGTGAAATGGCCCGAGCGCGGTCACCGGCACGGCGTTCGGCGCAGCATCCAACAAGTTTGTCCGCAACACAAGGACAATTTCTCGCAGACAGGCAGCGGTTCTCCAACCGAAAAAGTTTCTTTTGAGGCCTCTTAGGCCCCGGCGTGTTCTCCAACAGATGAAGCGTTTTTCAGCGTCCGGCGACCCTCCGGTGTCCGGCGTACCCTCCAGCACTCGGCATATTTTGCGGCACTCGTTGTATTCTTAGGCATCTGACACACCCTGCGAAACCCGACGTATTCTCGGGAACCCGGCGCATTCTTCGGCGTCCGGTATATTCTGCGGCAGCCGGCGCATTTTCCGGCACCCGGTCTGCCTTTTAACGTGCAGCGCCGGACAGGTCTCACGTGAGACCTGTCCAAGCCTCAGCCGGTGGAATGGGAAGCGGCGCGCGTCGCATGACGCGTCGCCTCCGCGATCCGCAGGCGCGTTTTGCAAATTGAGAGGGAAGGTTGCCTTCTCGGACGCTTCCGCGGCTCGAAACCGCGCTGGTGAATCGGCTGCACTGCCAGTTGATCCGTCGCGTCTGCCGGGACATTCTGCCTGCGGCGGCCGTATGGGAGTGGCTTGAGCCATGAAGCAGCCGAACTCCGGAGCAGACAGGCGCGAAGGTTCGGACGGCTCCGCGCGCCGAACGAAGCTAAAACCCCGGAAAATACGAGATTTCCGGGGTTCCCGCCCACAGAAGTCCCAGTATCCCACGCTTGGCCGGGGGTTTGTCTGCCGGTCACACGGCGCCCTGATGCGGGTTTGGTCGGAGCAAATTGCGGCGGCCGCTCGGCCCGGTAAAGAGGTCACAGGAAATGAGTTCCGGCGGCCCGGCGCCAGTTATGCGCTGACGAAACCGCCATTCCGCGGGGCGGCATACATATATAATATGTATACACGCCCTGCCGGAGATGACGGGACGTATTCTCCACGCTGCCGAAGATTCCGTGCTACCCAGAAGGACGTGCTGCCCAGAAGGACGTGCTGCCCAGAAGGACGTGCTGCCCAGAAGGACGTGCTGCCCAGAAGGACGTGCTGCCCAGAAGGACGTG
>Ga0268360_1001062_pt1 | contig 33113 bp, 23 predicted proteins | sample BioMet11_FD_192465 | JGI IMG/M metagenome (GOLD analysis project Ga0268360, IMG submission 192465) | Sewage microbial communities from Oakland, California, United States - Biofuel 11 (Illumina Assembly) | ecosystem: Engineered > Wastewater > Sewage > Unclassified | place: USA: California... | reverse complement strand
CATGAAATACCCGCAGTCCTATCAAGAGCGGAACAAAGCTGAGGCGACCATCGTCTTTATCGACATCGTAGCTTTTTCCGCCACCTCGGAGAAATTGCGCGACAGCGTTCAGGAGCTTTCGTCCCATCTCGAGCGGACCATGGATACTATCGTAGAGAAGTTAGTCGCGCACGACCTCATCATCGACAAGTTCATCGGCGATGCGGTGATGGCTTTCCGCGGCGGTCCCCTCGTAGATGGCGACGCGGGGGATCACGCGAGGCGGGTCGTGGCGGGGGCGCTCGAAGCCGCGGAAGCATTGAAAAAAATCGACGACCCGTACTTCTCCCGCGTGAAGGTAGGCGGAGCGTCGGGCGAATGCCTGATAGGGGCTTTCGGCACGAGCAAGCGCCTCTCCTACACCGTCCTCGGCGATCCGGTCAACCTAGCATCCCGACTTGAGCCCGCGAGCGCCCAATGCGGTGTTCAGGCATTGTTCTGCGACCGCACCCACTCGCTCTGCGGCGAAATTCCCGGCATCAGGTGGAGGCGATGGGGGACCGTACGGGTGAAAGGGAAGAAGGATCCGCAGACGGTGTGGGAAGCTCTCCTCGAGGCGCGCGATGGGGAAATGGACTTTATCCCCCGCTACGAAAAGGCGAGGAGCCTATTCGAGCAGGCTGACCCCCGCCGAGCCCGCCCGCTCTTCGTGGAAACGGACAAGCTCAGGGAGGGAGGCGATCCGCCCAGCAGGCTTCACATCGAATGGTGCGACAACCTCGAAAAGGAGGGATCGGCCCTGACCGACGCGGCGCTGTTCGTGAGCAAGTAGCTGGACTCCCCGGAATTCCCAGGGCGGCTCAAGGCCGATCACCGACTCTCCGGGATCGACCGGCCCGCATCGCCCCTGGCTCTTCGCCGTCGGAAATACGTACACCTCATCAGAATACCTCGGACAGGCGAGAGGCCGTCGGCTCGAATCGGGTGAGACCATTGTGGATGGCGGTCGATCCACTAGAATTAGCTGTGGCCGTCGATTCACCTCGATGCGGGGCGCTTTCCAGGTCCGCGCCGGCCTCGAACGTTCCGGAAGCCTTGGGGGATGATCCGCGATGGGGATTGAAAAGAAACGGATCCTGCTCGTCGAGGACGAAGCGATCATCGCGATGCAGGAGAAGCTTCAGCTGGAGAAACTGGGATATTCGGTCGACCACGCGCCGAGCGGCGAGGCCGCCGTCGCGATGGCGACGGATGAGGGCCGCGGGTTCGACGCCGTCCTCATGGACATCGACCTCGGCGGAGGCATGGACGGCACGCAGGCGGCCGAGGCCATGCTGAAGACCGGCGACATCCCGATCGTCTTCCTCTCGTCCCACGCCGAGCCTGGGATCGTCGCGAAGACCGAGAGAATCACCTCCTACGGCTACGTGGTCAAGAACTCCGGGATCGTCATCCTCGACGCCTCGATCAAGATGGCGCTGAGACTGTTCGACGAAAAGGTGGAGCGCGCGCAAGCGGAGCACCAGGTGCTCAGGATCAAGAGCTTGTACGCGACCCTCAGCCGGATCAACAAGGTCATCGTCCGCATCGGCGCCTTGGAAGAGCTCGCGGCGGAGGTCAGCCGAGTCGCGGTCCAGCTCGGCCTTTTCAAGTTCGCCTGGGTCGGCCGATACGACGGAAAAACGGCCGCGGTCAGCCCGCTCGGCTACGCGGGGGAACCGGAGTCGATAGTCCGCGGCGTCAGGCACGGATCCGACGAGGCCGCGGGGCGCCCCTGCCTCTGCGGCCAGGCGATCGCGCGCGGCGGCCCCAACGTGGTCAACGACCTCGCCGCCGATGCGGAGTGCCTCGGCCGGATGTCGGAGATAATGGAGGCGGGCATAGAGGCCGCGGCCGTGTTCCCTATTCTAGCCCGCGGCGAGGTCTGGGGCGTCTTCGGCGTCTATGCCGACGAAGCGGGGATCTTCCAGGAGGAGGAGATAGCCCTGCTCGGAGAGGCCGCGATGGACCTAGGCTACGCCGTCGAGAACATCGAGAACGAGGCGCGGCGCCGCCAGGCGGAGAAGTTCCAGCACCTCTCGACCGAGGTGCTTGGCGTCCTGAACGAGCCTCTGTCGCTGCACGAATCGAGCCGGGCTATCCTGAAGCTCATCAGGGAGGCGACGGGGCTGGACGCCGTCGGTATCCGCTTGAAGGACAACGACGATTTCCCCTATTTCAGCGAGGAGGGCTTCGAGGAAGAGTTCCTTCTCGCCGAGAATTCCCTGATCCACCGCGGCGACGGCGGCCTAGTCTGCAGGGACGAGGACGGACGGATATGCCTCGAATGCTCCTGCGGGCTGGTGTTGAGCGAGAAGTGCGGACAGCCGAGCGACAACGTCACCCCGGCGGGCAGCCTGTGGACCAACGACTCGCTCGCGACCCTCGAGGCCCTGCGCCGCGGCGACCCGCGCCTGGAGCCCCGGGACCGCTGTTCCCACGACGGGTTCCTCTCGGTGGCGCTGATCCCCATCCGCGCCGACGGGCGGATCGTCGGGCTGCTCCACCTCAACGATCGCCGGAGGGACCGTTTCAGCCCGGAGGCCATCCGCTTCTTCGAGGGCCTGACCGCGTCCTTCGGCATCACCGTCGAGCGCAAGCGTTCTGAGGAGAGGCTTCGGGAGAGCGAAGCCCGCTACCGGCTGATCGCCGACAACACAGCCGACGTGATCTGGGTGCTGAACCCCGCCACCGGGACCTTCACCTACGTCAGCCCCTCGGTGGAAAGGCTGCGGGGATACACCCCCGAGGAGGTCATGGCGCTGCCGGCGAGCTGCGCCCTCACGCCGGATTCGGCAGAGCTCGTGGCCCGGAAGATAGCCGCCACTCTGCCGGCCTTCCTCGAGCGGGGGCGCGGCACCGCGTCGTCCATCGACGAAGTGGACCAGCCGCGCAAGGACGGCTCAGTAGTGCGGACCGAGGTGACGACCAATTACCTGCTCAACGAGGCAGGCGAGGTCGAGATCGTGGGGGTCACGCGGGACATCACCGGGCGGAAGCGCATGGAAGCCCAGCTCCGTCGGAGCGAAGAGCGGTTCCGCCTCGCCCTCGCCCACGCCCCCGTGAGCGTGGCCATACAGGACCTCGATCTCCGGTTCACCTGGGCGTACAACCAGCGCACTCGCCGGGCGGAGGAGATCGTCGGCGCGACCGATCGCGACCTCTTCCCGCAGGACGCCGACAGGCTGATCGCCCTGAAGCGCCGCGCCCTCGAGACGGGCCAATGCACGAACGAGCGGCTGTGGATCACCAGCAACGGCAGGAGGCTCTATCTCGATATCTACGTAGAGCCGCTGAGGGACGAGGGGGGGGAGGTCGAGGGGCTGGGCATAGCGACCGTGGACCTCACGGATATCAAGCGCGCCGAGGACCGGCTGCAAGCCAGCGAAGCCAGGTTCCGGGCAGTCTTCGACAACGCCCCCGTCGGGATCTCAATCCTCGATTCGGATCTCCGGAGCCTCGAGTCCAACGGGATGCTCGAAGTCATCACCCGCGCCGGCAGGGGAAACCCGGCGGCCGGCCCATCCCAGGGCCGCAGGTACATCCGAGAAGACGGGACGGAAATCCCGCCGGGCGAGCGGGCCGGGAGCCGCGCCATCGCCGAGGGCGCGGCCGTGCGCGGCCTCGTCGGCGGCATCGTCATGGAGGACGGCGAGGTCGTCTGGACGCAAGTCAGCGCCGCGCCCCTGGGCCAGCCCGAGACCGGAGTGGTCGTCATCACCGAGGATATCACCGAGCGGAAGCGCGCGGAGGAGGAGGACCGTCGGCAGCTCCTCGAGAAGGAAATCCTGCTCAAGGAAGTGCACCACCGCCTGAAGAACAATATCGCCTCGATCGAAGGGCTCCTCAACATCCAGGCCCAGTCCTCCGGGGACGAGGAAGTCAAATCAGCCTTGCACGAGTCCATCTCCCGCGTCCAGAGCATCCGCATACTCTACGAGAAGCTGCTGCCGAGCGACGATTATCAGGTCGTAGCGACCGCGGCTTACATCGAGAGCCTCATCGCCTCGATCGTCGCCCTGTTCCCCGCTCGCCAGAGCGTGGCCATGGAGTTGAATGTCGCGGATTTCCCCCTGAAGTCGAAGGCGATGATGAGCGTCGGCATCATAATCAACGAGCTCATCACGAATATCTTCAAGCACGCATTCGAGGGCCGGGAGGGAGGCCGCGTCCGCTTGGACTTCACCAGGGCGGATGGCCTGGTACGGCTCGCCATCAGGGACGACGGCATCGGCGCGATGGAGGGACTCGACTCGGCCAAATCCGTCGGCTTCGGCCTCACGATCGTCAAGATGCTGGTGCAGCAACTCGACGGCTCATTCTCCATGAGGAACGACGGCGGCACCGAGAGCATCCTAGAATTCAGGGCATAGCGCGGGGAGGCTCCGGGGCCTCCACGGAGTCCTCGTGCCCGGGGGGAGATCGCGACATCGGAACCCTGGAGGAGCGCTGCCTCCGGCCCGCCGCTGGCGGAACAGCGCCCCGCGCCGCTCCTGGCGACGAGGAAACGGGCAAGATAAAAAACATTTATCTCGCGCCCCCGTCGTAACGGGGGGAGGAGGACTTCCTTCTATATGCGGAGTCCGGCGAGGGAATGAGGTATCCTCCTCGGTCGTCCCTAGGTTCAAACGCTGGGCTCCATTTTATTGACCTCTATCCGCTGGGGCCGCGCGGCCCGTTTACATGGCGCCGAAGCCATTTCCTGGCGCATATGCCGCGCATCGCGGATGAATTCCGCGCCGGCTACGCGCTCCGCGAAGGAGAAGCGGGGCCTCATCGCGCAAGAGGCGCATCGACCATAAGGGGGGCACCGACTATTGCTTCAATCCCACCGCGGCACTAAAATACTTCGTCGATGAGCGTGAATCGCGTTTGAGGAGTGTACCGATGGCCGATGCGACCCTTGCCGGGCCGGCGAAGAAGCCCGCGATCGAGAAGCAGAGCAAAAAAAAATCCGCTCGAAGGAACCCCGGGGCAAAGAGAGTCGCGGCCGAGGGGCCCGCCTCCAAGGCGGCGAAAAAGCGAAGGGGAAAAGCTCCCGCTGCGCCCCCTCGAGGGCCCGAGGTCCCCGCTCGGAGAGTAGCCGCCAAGGTCAACCGCGAGGTGCGCGGGTCTCGCGCGATAAAGGTCGCGGGATTCGAGGAGGTCCTCAAGAAGAAGGCCGAGCTCGCCGCGGTGACATCGGTGGCGAAGAGGCGGCTCAAAGAGGAGTATGCGGAGGCGATGGCCCTGGCCGACGCGATCGAGGCCAAGTACAAGGACCTATTCGGCGAGCCTCTCGCGGCCAAGGGGAGGAGAGTATCCGCCAAGGCTCGGAAGACAGGCGAGGGCGCCCCGATCACCGAAGCCGAGGTCGAGAGCTTCATCGAGCAGAAAGAGCGGGGGATCCCCGTCGCGGCGATCAAGGTCGGCCGGCGCGGGGCAAAGGTCGTCGAGCGGATCGCCGAGGCGTACGACGATGCGGGGGCCAAGAGCTCTTCCGAGATCTTGGCCTCGCTGAAGTGATGGGAGAGACAGGCCGTGAAAGCCCTTCGGAAAACGTTGAGCGCGGCGCTGGTAATTTTCGGAATAGCCCTGGGGCTCGACGGCCTCGAGGTGCTCCCCCTGTTCGCCTCCGGGCATCGCCGCTGGCTCGTCCTCGGCGGATTATTCGTCGTCTGCGGCATCGTCGGATTGCTGCTTTCCTCGAGGGATAAATCTAAAGCTTGATTCCATCGGCTCAATAGCCCTGTCGCGCGATCGGGCTTCTCCATCCTCGCCGCGACGGATATGGCGAGCGCCACGATGGGGGAGGTCTCGGAGTGGAACTAGACGAGGAAGTGGTCGATCTCCTGACTTCGAGCCGCGTCGATTACGTGGGCTTCGCCGATCTCAGGCGGTATCAAGGCGAGCTCGTGAAAGCCGGCGGCCCCATCGTCGCGGGGTACCCTACTGGCGTGAGCATCGGGATCTCGCTGCCCGACTCCATCGTCGATCACCTGCCCGAGCGGGACGACGTCAACGTCTCTTGCCTGTACAGCCGCCACGCCTACGAAATCGTCAACGACCGCCTGAATATCGCGTCTTCGTGCCTCTCCTCCACGCTGAACGATAGAGGGTATCGGACCTTGCCGCTGCCGGCAGCCGACCATACCGTAGAGGGCGAAGCCACGGTCTCCCACAAGATGATCGCCCACATCGCCGGGTTAGGCTGGATCGGGAAAAGCTGCCTGCTGGTGACGCCCGACCGCGGCCCCAGGGTGCGATTCGCATCGGTGCTCACCGAAGCCCCCCTCGAGTCCGTGGACAACCCGATCGAACAGCGCTGCGGCGGCTGCACCCAGTGTGCGGACATCTGCCCGACAGGCGCGATCAAGGGGAGGAACTACATCCTAGGCGAAGCCAGGGACGCGAGGCTGGACTTCGATAGATGCCGCGACTACTTCGGGGCGATGTCGGGAGATCGGCCCTACCCCGTGTGCGGGATGTGCTTGTACGCCTGCCCGTACGGCAAGCCCAAGGAGGCGAAGCGGCCCGGCGACCGAGGCAGCCCGCGAGGAGATGCCCGGCCGCGGGCCTAGTCGTCCCGGCTGGCCGCCCGCGGAGGGGCCTCGGTCGAGGCCTCGCCTTCCATCCGCTTCAGCGAGCGCATCTCGCGAGCGAGCAGGATCGCCGTCAGCGAGAACGCCAGGAGGTCGGCGCAGGGCTGCGCGTTCCACACTCCGTCGAGCCCCCAGAAGAGCGGCAGCACGACGATCATGGGGATGAGGAAGAGGAATTGCCTCGACAGGCCGAGGATCACGGACTTCGTCGGCTTGCCTGCAGCCTGGAAGAAGCCCGACCCGAGGACCTGGAGGCCCATGAGCGGGAGGAGGATGAAATAGTGCCGGATGGCGTAGACCCCGACTTCCTGCACCCTGGGGTCCGAGCCAGCGAATAGAGACACGAAGGCGCCGGGGAAGAGCTGGACGGCCACGAAGCAGATGGTCGCGAAGAGGGTGGCCGCGGCGATAGCCGCCGTCTCGACCCTGCGGACCCGGCCGTAGAGCCTCGCGCCGATGTTGTACCCCACGATCGGCTGCATGCCGCCATTCGCGCCGAGGAGCGTGAGGAACACGAGGTTCGAAATCGCGAAGACGATGCCCATGGCGGTCACCGCGACGTCCCCGCCATAGCGGACGAGCTGATTGTTCATGATGCCGTTCGTCACCGAGGAGGCCAGGTCGGACAGGGCAGGCGACGAGCCGAGGGCCAGGATCTGCAATATGATCACCCGCTCCGGGAGGAAGTTCGCCAGCTTCAGCTTGAGGAGGCTCCGGCCCGAAAGATAGTAGGCGAGGACCCAGGCCGATCCGACGGCCTGCGACGTCACGTTGGCCAGGGCCGATCCGGCCACGCCGAGCTTCAGCACGAAGATGAAGAATGGGCAGAGGAACATATTCAGGAAGGGACCTATGAGCTGCGTGACCATCGCGGTCTTCGGGTTGCCCTCGCTGCGGATGAAATTGTTGAGGCCCATGCTGATGGTCCCCAAGGGCGTGCCCAGGAGCACCACGAGGGTGAAGGAGTGCGCGTAGGGCAGCACTTCATCGGAGGCGCCGAAGATCCTCAGCATGGGATCCAGGAAGACGATGCCCAGGATAGCCATGCCGAGGGAGATGGTCATGTTGAGCGCGAAGCCGTTGCCGAGCACCTTCTCCGCCTTGGCCTTATCACCCTCGCCGAGGCTGATCGAGATCAAGGCAGCCGCGCCGACGCCCACTAGGACCGCCGCGGCTATTTGGATCAGCTGGAAGCCGAAGGCGACGGTGACCCCCGCGAGGGCGAGGGTCCCTACCCCGCGGCCGATGAATATCCGATCGACTATGTTGTAGAGGGCGCTCACGACCATACCTATGATCGAGGGGAGCGCGAAGCGCACGAGCAACGGGCCGATCGGCCCCTCCCCGAGCGCACGAGTGTTGTCCATATGCGAAACTCCTACAGCTTCTCGAGTATCGACGCTGCCGACGCCAGGCTCCGAGCGAGATCGCCGCGATCCTCGTCGGAGAGCGGCGCTATCCGCTCGGCCAAGAGATGGTTGAATTCCCGGACTATCGCGTCGGCCGCCTTTCGGCCACGAGCGGTCAGGGCGATCCGCATCTTCCTCCGATCCTCGGGGTCGGCGGAACGCTGCGCGAGGCCGCGCGACTCTAGCCCGTCGAGGATCGCGGTCAGGTTGGCTGTGGTCATGCCCATGCATTCGCCGAGCTCGGTGGCGGTAGCTCCTGTCCTCGCGCGCAGCAGCATGAGCGCGCGGACTCGGCTCTTGGTGAGGGAGCCCGCGGCCTCGTGCGAAGACGGAGTGAGCGACATCAGCTTGTCGTTGAACTGCGGCATGAAATCTACGAGCGCGGCGGCCACGGCATCGGTCGAGTGACCCGGAATGGCTTCCATCATTTAGTAAATATGTTAATAATCAAATATTTTACTTTGGTCAAGGAGAGAGGCAAATAACATATTGTTAAGGCAAATAACATACCGTTAGGCTGCCTGGGGAAACTCGTCTTCGAGGCGCCTCCCGAGCCGCCCCCGGCCTCCGGAGAGATCCTCGCGGCGGCGCGTTTCGCCGGGATCACCTGCGCGGATACCCGCGTGCTCCGCGGCGCAGGAGGGTCCGGACCTCCGCCCGCGCCCCCCGCTTCCCTCGCTACGCCATTCTGGGTTGCCCGCCTCGGCCAGAAGGCCCCCTCTCCGCGCGGCCTTTGGGCACCCCGACCCGGGATTTTTAGGATAAACCTTCCGCGATTTTCGGATAGACAGGGGCCGGTGAGGATTTATCATCTGTGAATCATAAGTCGCTTTGGAGGAATCGCGATGAAACGAATGAGTCTGCCGACGGCGCTCCTCGCCGCGGGCGCCTTCGCGTGCTGCGCCGTCGGGGCCGCGTACGCCCAGAGCTCCGACAAGGAACTCACGGTCTATACACCTGATTCCGAGCAGCTCGTGAACACGGTCATCCCCAACTTCGAGCGCGAGACCGGCATCAAGGTGAACGTCATCACCGCCGGCACCGGCGAGCTCGAGAAGAGGGTCACGTCCGAGAAGGACAACCCCCTCGGCGACGTCTTCTGGGGCGCCGACCCGACGATGCTCGCCCCCCTCAAGGACCTCTTCCAGCCTTACGTGTCCCCCGAGGACAAGAGCATGGAGAGCGTCCACAGGAACACGTCGGGCTACTTCTCCCCGGTGCTCGCCGACGGCACGGTGATCCTCGTGAACACCGACATCATCGGCGACATCAAGGTCGAGGGCTTCGCCGATCTCCTCAACCCCAAGCTCAAGGGCAAGATCGCCTTCTGCGATCCCACGAACTCCAGTTCGGCCTTCCAGCAGCTGATCAACATGCTCTACGACATGGGCAAGAACCACGACCCCAACTCCGACGAGGGCTGGGCGTACGTGGACAAGTTCCTCAAGAACCTCGACGGAAAGGTCGCGAGCGGCTCCGGCGTCGTGCACAAGAGCGTGGCCGACGGCGAGTACCCCGTCGGGCTCTCCTGGGAGGACCCCTGCGTCACCTACGTCAAGAACGGGGCCCACGTGAAGGTGGTCTACCCCAAGGAGGGCGCGATCTTCACCGAGCAGAGCGTGCAGATCATCAAGGGCTGCAAGCACCTGGCCAACGCCAAGAAGTTCGTGGACTACCTCCTCTCGGCGAAGAACCAGGACGTCCTCGGCACCCAGCTCACCAACCGCCCGCTCAGGCAGAACGTCAAGCTAGCCCCCTACATGACCCCCTTCTCGAAGATGAACATCATGAAGGCCTTCAACCCCAAGTGGGTCGGCGACAACAAGACCGCCATCATCGCCAAGTTCCGCGACCGCCTCGCGAACAGCATGAACTGACGATCGCGCCGCGCGTCCGGGCCTCCTCGGCGCCCCGGGCCAATCGGGGCGAGGAGGCCTTTGCGCGCAGAGCCATCCGACGGTATCCCCGCGCCAGGAGCTACGATGAGCGTTTCCATAAAGATCGACGATGTCGTCAAGCGCTACGGCGCCAACACGGTCATAAAGGGCCTCTCCCTCGAGATACGCCCCGGGGAGTTCTTCACCCTCCTCGGCCCCTCGGGGTGCGGCAAGACCACCTTGCTCCGGATGATAATAGGCTTCAACTCCGTCGAGGGGGGGACGATCGCGATAGGCGACCGCGTGGTCAACGACATCCCGCCGAGCAAGCGGAACATCGGCATGGTCTTCCAGAACTACGCGATATTCCCCCACATGACCGTGGCCAAGAACGTCGCCTTCGGCCTCAAGACCCGCAGGATGGCGAGGGGAAATATCGCGGATGAGGTGGGGAAGATTCTGAGGACGGTCAGGATCGGCGACCTCGCCCAGCGCATGCCGACCACCCTGTCGGGGGGGCAGCAGCAGCGGGTGGCCCTCGCCAGGGCTATAGTGATCAAGCCCGAGGTCCTCCTGATGGACGAGCCCCTCTCCAACCTGGACGCCAAGCTCCGGGTGGAGATGCGCGACGCCATCAAAGGGATCCAGAAGGACATAGGCATCACGACGGTCTACGTCACCCACGACCAGGAGGAGGCCCTCGCGGTCTCGGACCGGATCGCGGTCATGAACGGCGGAGTGATCCAGCAGATCGGCGCCCCCGCCGAGATATACAGGCGGCCCGCCAACGTATTCGTCGCCACCTTCATCGGGTTCTCCAACATCTTCGAGGCCGAGATGTCGGCCGCCGGGCCCGACGGCTCGCGGTCCATAGCCTTCGAGGGCGGCTACAGCGTGAGGGTCGGGAACATAGCGCCGGAGTCCGGAGCCCGCCGCGTGAAGGTGTCCGTCCGGCCCGAGGAGTTCGAGGTCCTCTCCTCGGGAGAAGGCATCGGGGCGAAGGTCGAGAGCCGGGTCTTCCTCGGTCTGAGCACCCACTACTTCGTGAGGACCTCCGGTGGTCGGCGCGTCGAGGCGGTGCTCTACTCCGACGACGAGCGCAGCTTCAAGGACGGATCAGATGTCGTCCTCGCCGTGCGCCCCGAGAGGATTAACGTCTTCGGCTTCGAGAGCGAGAGGTCGCTCACCGCGGAGGCTGGGCGATGAGGGCCGGGAGGTACCGCGGGTCCTCGCCGGTCTGGGCGACGATCACCGTGGCCATCATGGCCTTCTTCGTGGTCTTCCTCCTCTTCCCCATGGCCCTCGTCCTGTACAAGAGCTTCGTCGGGGCCGACGGCAGCTCCCTCTCACTGGGGCACTTCGCCAAGTTCTTCCACCAGAAGTACTACTGGATCACCCTGGTGAACAGCTTCAGGGTGATAGTCTGCGCGACCCTCTGCTCGGTGGCCCTGGGCATCCCGATAGCCTACTTCATGCGGACCGCGAAGATCGCGGGCAAGGGGCTCCTGGAGATCCTGATCATCGTCTCGTTCATATCTCCGCCCTTCATCGGCGCCTACGCGTGGATCCAGCTATTGGGGCGCCAGGGGGCTATCACCAAGGTCATCGACGCGGTCTTCGGGGTCCGCTACAACGGGATCTACGGGTTCGCGGGGATCGTGCTGGCCTTCACCCTACAGTCCTTCCCCCTCATCTACATCTACGTCTCCGGCGCCCTCAAGAACATGGACAGCTCCCTAGTCGAGGCGGCCGAGAGCCTCGGCTGCACGGGGTTCCGCCGGGCGGCAACGATAGTCACTCCCCTCGTCATGCCCTCCATCCTCGCGAGCTCCCTCCTGGTATTCATGAGGGACTTCGCGGATTTCGGCACGCCCATGCTGATCGGCGAGGGCTACAAGACCATGCCCGTCCTCATCTACAACGAGTTCATGAGCGAGCTGGGCGCGGACGACGGGTTCGCCGCGGCCCTCAGCGTCATCGCCATAGTCATCACGACCCTAGTGTTCATCGTCCAGAAGCGGATCGCCTCAATGAACGCCTTCTCCATGTCCGCCCTGAGGCCGATCGTGGCGAAACGCGTGGGAGGGCTCAAGGGTTCCCTGGTCCACGCATTCGTCTACGCCGTGGTCCTCCTCGCCATCACGCCCCAGGCGGTGGTGATCTACACCTCCTTCCTCAAGAGCAACGGGGGGCAGGTCTTCGTGCCGGGGTTCTCCCTCCAGAGCTACGCTTCGGTCTTCTCGGGAGCCAACGGCTCGGCGGTGTGGAACACCTACCGCTTCGGCCTCGAGGCCATAGCGATCATCCTGGTCGTGGGCGTCCTCGTCTCCTACCTCACCGTCCGCAAGCGGAGCCTCCTAACCGACGTCCTGGACACCATCACCATATTCCCGTACATCATCCCCGGATCGGTGCTCGGGATATGCTTCCTCTTCGCCTTCAGCCGGCAGCCCCTCATCCTGAACGGCACGGCGATCATCCTGGTCCTCTCCTTCGCCATGCGCAGGATGCCCTACACGATACGCTCCAGCACCGCGGTCCTATCGCAGATAAGCCCGAGCGTCGAGGAAGCCGCCGTGAGCCTCGGAGCCTCGGAGATGGGCTCCTTCCTCGAGGTGACCCTCCCCATGATGGCGCCCGGCGTCCTGGCCGGGGCGATCATGAGCTGGATAACGGCCATCAGCGAGCTGAGCTCCTCGATAATACTCTACGGAAACAACACCCAGACCCTGACGATCGCGGTCTACACGGCGGTCGTCAGGGGCAACTACGGGAACGCGGCGGCCTTCTCCACGCTGCTCACGGCCACCTCCATCATCTCCCTCCTCCTCCTCTTCAAGCTGACGGGCAGGAGGGAAGTGAGCGTGTGAGGAGGGCGGAGCCCCGGGGCGGGGCATCCGCTCCGGGGCTCGCCGGGGTCGGGGCGGTGGCCGCCCGCCCTCACTCGAAGTCCCGGGAGCCGAGGAACTCGTGGGGAGAGCAGCCGAGGGTCTTCTTGAATACCTGGGCGAAGTACTTGTAGTCGCTGAAGCCGACGGCCTCGGCTATCTCGTAGACCCGCAGCTCGCCCCGCCTCAGGAGCTCGATGGACCGCAGGAGGCGGCGGCGGTTTAGTTGGGCGGTGAACGTGCCGCCGGTCTCCCGCTTGAAGAGCTCGCCGAGGTAGGAGCAGCTCACCCCGATCTCCCGGCACGCGTCCTCGAGGCCTATCTTCTCGGGGTAGTGGGCCTCGATGTAGTCGAGGGCCGCCCGCACGTTCCTGTTCCGCGCCCTGGGCGGACCCCCGGCGAAGAGCCCGGGGACGAGGCCGTCGGCGCCGCTGCGGCTGTACCACTGCAGGCCGCGGCTCTCCTCGATCTTCGACGCCATCTTCCGGATGGTCGCGCTGAAGGCGTCCATGTCGATCGGCTTGAGCAGGTAGTCCGAGACTCCCAGCGAGATGGCCTGCCTGGCGTACTGGAACTCGTCGTAGCCCGAGACGATGAGGGCCTCGTAGCGGTACTCCTCCTTGCTCCTCCGCAGCATCTCGATGCCGTCGACGACCGGCATCTTGACGTCGGTCACCACGATGTCGGGGCGCAGTCGAGCGATCATGCCGAGCCCCTCCTCTCCGTCGGCGGCTTCGCCGGCCACGCCGCAGCCGAGCTCGGCCCAGTCGACCATGTGGACGAGGCCCTTGCGCGGGATGTCCTCGTCCTCCACCACGAGCACCCTAAGCATCGCCGCCTCGCGGGATCAGGGGCATGCGGAGGACGACCTTCGTGCCGCCCTCCTGCTGGCTCGCGATGGACAGGCCGTAGGGCTCGCCGTAGAGGAGCCGGAGGAGCCTGTGGGCGTTGTAGAGGCCGACCCGATCGGGCACCGCCCCTTCGTCGGAGAGGGACGCGTGGATAGCCCCCAGGTCCTCCGCCCCGATCCCCTTCCCGTCGTCCTCCACCTCGATGGCGAGGGCGCCGCGGTCTTCCCGGGCCGCGACCCGGACCTCGAGGCGCTTCCGGTCCCGGGCCCCGTGGGAGATGCTGTTCTCGACCACCGGCTGGATGAGGAATTTGGGGACCTCGCATCCCATGAGGCTGGGGGGGATATCGAAGGAGTAGCCCAGGCGCCTCCCGTAGCGCGCCTTCTGGAGCTTGAGGTAGTCCTCGACGTAGGCTACGTCGGTCTCCAGGGCCACGGTCTGGGAGCTGCCGCTGTTTATGCTGTAGCGCATGAGGCTAGCCAGGGTGACCACCATCCCCGCCGCCTTCGGAGGATCGCTCAGGATCTCGTACTTTATAGTCTCCATGACGTTGAACACGAAGTGCGGATTGAACTGGCCCTCGAGGTGCTTGACCTCGACCATGCGCTTGCGCTCCGCGAGCTCGCGGTTCCGCTGGGCGGAGAGCTCGAGCTGCCCCAGCATGGCGTTGAAGGCGTCGTAGAGGGTCTGGAACTCCTCGAAGGTCTCGGCCTCGATCCGGTAGCCGGTGTTGCCCTTGCCGCACTCCGACACGGCGTTGAGCAGCTCGTCTATGAACCTGGCGTTGTTGGCCGACACCTTGTTCGCGAGGGCGAGGACGAGGAAGATCAAGAGGACGCTCACCGAGAGGGAGAAGAGGATCGCGTACAGGGACACCTGGCGTTGGACGGAAAAGGAGCTGAGGGTCAGGACGTTTATGCCGCTGCCCGGCAGGGACCTCGAGACGCCGAAGTAGGGCCTCCCGTCCACGGACGTCATCCGGCCGCGCCAGGCGAGCCGGCACTTGCCCATGCGGTCCAGGATAGCGGGGCTCGTCGAGTAGATGACGTTGTCGAAGCTGTCGGTGACCGCGATGATGTCGGCGTCGCCCCGGCGGAGCGCCCCGCCCAGGCTGGCTTCCTTCCAGTCGAGGCAGAGGAAGCCCGCCGCCCCGCCGCCACCGACGACCCGCTCGACGAAAGCGAAGGCGGTGCCCTGCCCCCCTTCCAGATCGACGCCGCTCGTCCCTCGGTAGGCCCCGCGGGCCGATTCCCTGGCGAGGGAAAGGCACTCCCTGATCCTGGGAGAGCTCCCGTAGGGGCCCTGGTTGGGGTAGTAGAGGCTCGTGGCGACGATCCTCCCCCCCGAGTCGAAGAGGGTGAAGACCGGCTTGATAGTCCTGAGCGAACAGTACCTGTAGAGGAGGCCGTAGAAATCCGCCGGGCCGCCCGGCCCCTTGGGACCGAGGGCGGCCCGGGTCTCCGGGGCCGCCGCGAGGGACTCGATGGCCTCTTCATAAGCCCGAAATTCCCTCGCGATCAGCGCGCCCACCGATTCGTTGCAGAGCCGGTTGTCCTGCATAGCCGTGTAGAAGAGGTTGAGGACGAGGAAGGCGCCGAAGAGGACGAAGGCTACGCCGACGACGCTGAAGGCGTACTTTATATACGTCGACTTCAGGTAGTCGCTGTACTTGCCCCTGGGCGCCATGCCCCTCATTCTGCACGCTTTCCTCGGGGGAGGGCAAGGGCGCCCTTGCCAAGGGCCTCCCAAAGGGATTAATTGAAGGGGCGGGAGGATCCCATGATCGAGAAGGAACTACTGACCGGCCTCGCCAACAACAAGCGCATCCTGCGACAGCTCGTGTCGGTCGCCGGCGACGGAGCGATGCGCAGGAGGATCAAGGACTATTGGACCATCTACGAGCACCTGGACCATCTCGTAGTCGCCCAGAGGATGCTCCTGGGGAGGATCAGGCAGTTCCTCGAAGAGGAGCGGCCGGTCATGAGGCCGTACGTCCCCGAGGCTCACCCCGAGGTCGAGGGCGAGGACAAGAGCGCCGACGAGCTAGTCGACGAATTCGAGGCGCTCCGGGACGAGGAGATACGCCTCATCGAGGGAGCGGGGGGCGAGGTCTGGGCGAAAGAGGCAGAGCATCCGGAATACCGGAAGTACGGCTTCGAGATACTGGTCCGCCACATACTCCTCCACGACGGCTTCCACATGTGGAGGATGGAGGAGCTGTGGATCGAGAGGGAGGAGCTGATCAAGGAGCTGAACTGAGGGCGGCCGCGGGGCTCAGAGATCGGAGTCGACCACCACTCGGTAGCCGGCCCGCCCCGAGCCCTTGACCTCGTACATGGCGGCGTCGGCCTTCTTGAGGAGGTCCGAGGAGTCGCCGGCGCAATCGGGATCGTGCACGACTATCCCGACGCTGATGGAGACGCGGAGCGACCCGCCGCCCACCGTCACGGGGCTGGCCACCGACGCGATGATCTTCTCCGCCACGGCGGCCGCGTCCCGCGGCTGCGCGATCTCCGGCAGGAGGACGATGAACTCGTCTCCTCCGTGGCGCGACACCGTGTCGTCGTCCCGGACGCTGGCCTTGAGCCTCTGGGCCACCGCCTTGAGGAGCTCGTCCCCCGCGTCGTGGCCCAGGGAATCGTTGACCTCCTTGAAGTGGTCGAGGTCGACGAACATGACGGCCAGGTACTTGCGGCTCCTCGCCGACCGAGCGAGGGCCCGATCCAAGCGGTCTATCAGCATCCTCCTGTTGGGGAGCCCGGTCAGGGAATCGAAGAAGGCCATGCGCCAGATCTTCTCCTCCAGCAGCTTCCTCTCGGTCACGTCGATGGCGATCCCGCCGATCATGGGCGCCCGGTCCCCCCGGGGGATCCTGAACCTGTGGGACTGGAAGTGCCGGACCTCGCCGTCGACGGTCTTAAATTCTCCCTCGGCCACGACCTCCCCGGCCCGCGCGGTCCGCGCATCCTCTTCGACGACGCGCTCTGCGAAGCTCCCGGGAAGGAGGTCCCGGGCGGTCTTCCCCAGGCAGTCCTCGAAGCCCAGGACCTCCCGGACGTAGCGGTTCGAGTAGGCCACCGAGCCGTCGGTCTCCAAGATGAAGGCGGCCGCCGGCAAGGTGTCCATGAAGAGGTGGAAGCGCTCCCGGCTCTCCTCGAGGTCGCGCTCCATCTTGGCGCGCTCCGCTTCGTCGGCCAGCTCGGTCAGGGCGTAGCTGATGTCGGCGCACAGGCGCTCGAGGAGGCTCACCGTGTCGTCGTCGAAGGCCCCGACCTCGCCCTTGTAGACCGTGAACACCGCGAGGGGACGGCCCCTCTCGGTGATGGGGAGGGAAGCCGACGAGCGGAAGCCGCGCCGGCTGGCCGCCTCGCGCCAGGGCTCGTCCTCGGGCTCCCCGAGGAAGTCGTTGTAGACGACGGTCCGGCCCTCCCGGTAGGCGGTGCCCGCGGGCCCGCGGCCCTCGGGGACGTCGTACCGCGCCGAGACCAGCACCTCGTCGAGATAATCGACGCCCTCGCCGTACCGGGCCGCGGGCTCGAGCCGCCGCCCCGGGTCCTTGGGCGCGCCGATCCAGGCCATCTTGATCCCTCCGAACTCGACGGCGATCCGGCAGACGCCGTCGAACAAGGCGCCTGTGTCCTGGGTGCGCGACAAGAGCCGGTTGGCCTCCACCATCGCTCCGTACAAGGCCTGGAGGCGCACGAGCCTCTCCTCGACGGCCTTGATCTCGGTGATATCGACGATGACGCCGTTCCACAGGCTGGAACCGTCGGGCAGGAGCTCGGGCTCCGCGATGGCCTTGGCCCTGACCCACTTCACTCCGGCGCCCCGCGGCCGGATCCTGAAATCGCAGGACCAGGGGGAATTATCCCGGGCGGACTTCTCGATGGAGTCCAGGAGGCGTCGCCGGTCCTCCCCCACGGCGCAGGCGTCCATCAGCCCGGCGTCGGCGTAGACCTCCTCGGGCGAATAGCCGAAGAGGGTCCGTATCCCATCGCTCAGGAAGAAAAAGCGCCTGGCACCGTCTCGGTCGACATTGAATTGGTACACGACTCCCGGGATGGCCCCGAGGAGCTTCTTCAGATCGCGGCGACTCATACTTTGATTCCCCGTCGCTTCGCCCGGGACGAAGCCTCGTCGAGTATTCTGTAATATCCCGGATTTGTAAAAAAACAGAGCGGCGAGCCCTTTCGAGAGGGGCCCGCAGGTTCATTTTTTCCACGACAAAGATACTAAATTCGGCGCGATAATGGCGGAGGAAGCCTCGCTCCCGAGGGAGGCCTCTCGGGGCGGGGAAGCCCGGCCGCGGGGGGCCCGGGCGATTTACAAAACCGGGACAGCGCAATACTCTCGGGGCGTCGGCATTACACAATCATTTATAAGGAGATCCTATGGTGTTCGATGGCGCCTCGTACGAGACTATACGCAACGAGGAGGAGGTCGAAGCCTTCCTAGAGAAGTACGGGAGCTTCGACGATGCTTGCGTGACGGAGTGCGTGATCAAGACTGGGTTCTCTATCGACGAGATGGGGAAGAGCCGGATACCGATCACCAATTCGTCGATAGTGTCGCTCACAGTCAAGAGACGGGGCGACGAGTATCGGTCCATCGAATTCATCTTCAAGAAGGTCAAGAGGATGCTCTTCGTGCCTCTGTCGGAGAACCAGGGGATGGGCCAATGCCTGGGCGCCAGGCTCTTCTTCAAGGACGGGTCCGCGTACTTCGTGGAGAGCGACGACTGGGACGAGGCTAACCCGGAGAGGATGAGCTTCATCCAGGCCAAGGAGCTCTATTGGCGCCCCCTGGGCGAGGCCTCGCTGCAGAAGGTGTCCTAGATCGGGGCGCGCCGCCGTTTTCCTTGCCAACGGGCCCGCTATCCATTATCCCTATAGGATACCGAGACTGAGGATATCGAGCAGCTTCCCCGAAGCCACCCAGCGCGCCGAGGCCGCTGAAACGCGGTCCGGTCGGGGACGCGGTGAAAAAAAGTCTGGACCAGAGAGACCTGTTCGCGGTATTCGAGGGGAGTTCCAACCCCGTCTGTATCGTCCGCCCGGTCAGGCGTAGGGGGCGGATCGTCGACCTTCGGCTCCTCGCGTACAACCCGGCCTTCGCCCGGGTCACGAAGGTCAAAGGCCGGGGCCGAGGGGAGGAAGCCTTCATCTCGGAGGCGTCCGCCGAGGATTTCAACGCGATAGTGCAGCTCTCAGCCGAAGCCCTCGAGGCGCACAGGCCCAAAGCGATGAAGCTCTACCTGGCCTCCTGCTCCAGGTGGTTCCGCTGCACCTTCGCCCCCTCCGACTCCGGCAACATCGTGGTGGTCCTCACCCGGGAGGTGACCGACGCAGCCGCGCGCAAGACGCAGCGGCCGGCCTCGATATTCGGCACCTTCTTCGAGTCCGGGGGAGCCAAGATGATCCTCCGGCGGTCCGACGGGAGGATACTGGAGTGCAACCGCGCGGCGGCGGACTTCTACGGGCGCAGCCGGCGGGAGCTGAAGGCGCTCAGCATCTTGGACCTCGACATAAGCCCCCCCCAGGTCATTAGGCGCACGATGGACTCGATCGACGCCCGCGGCCTCCTCATATTCCGCACCTGCCACAGGGCGGCGAAAGGCGAGGAGAAGGACGTGGAGGTCCACTCCTACCTCGGCGAGTTCGCGGGGGAGACCGTCCACTTCTCGGTGGTGCTGGATCGTTCCGAGTCCGCTTGCCGGCCTATCCCGGACCTGGACCCGGCCCCCCTGGACCGAAACCGGCCCGTGGAGGAGCGGCACTTCGACCCCTTCGTCGAGCGCTACGAGCGCGACCTGCCCTTCGTGAAGGAGCTCGTCCGCCAGGTAGTCCCCTACGGCCGCATGATCCTGTACCGCAGGGGAGATCACTTCCTCGAGTACGGCGACATCAGCCCCAACGTGGGCCTCGTCCTCGGAGGACTCTTCCGGCAGTACACCATATCCCCCGACGGCGCCGACTGCACCCTGAAGCTCCTGCGGGCCGGGGATATCCTCTACGTCGTTCCGCCCCGGTCGGGGAAAAGCTCCTCGCCCCGCCTCGCCCTCGAGGCCATGGGCGAGTGCCGGGTCTTCGTGGTGGGGAGCCGCTATTTCGGCCCCCTGATCGACCGCGACGTGCGCTGGTCGAAGCTTTTTTACCTCGCCGCCCTGGAAGCCGTCGCTGCCCACACCGAGCGGGAGTACTCCCTCATCAGCGAGGATGCGACGGCGCGTTTCCTACGCTTCGTCGAGGTGGAGAAGGACGCCATCCCCCTCCTGCGCAGCTACCACGTCGCCTCCTACCTCGGGATCACCTCCGAGACCCTGAGCCGGATCAGGAGGGCCCGGAGGAGCTAGCTCCCCCACTGTCCGGGCAGCCCCGGCCAAGGATTGACATTTGTCAATGACAGGCGCCGCGCCACGGGATAGCTTTATCGCGCAAGGAATAATCGCGGAGGACTATCCATGGGTTTACAGGAAGACGGGCGCCCGAAGCGACTGCTCCTAGTCGAGGACGAGGCGCTCATAGCCATGGCGGAGAGCCACACGTTGAGGAATGCAGGCTACGAGGTCGAGGTGGCGCCCTCGGGGGAGTCGGCCATCGGCTCGGTGGGGAGAGGGCCCCTCCCAGACTTGATCCTCATGGACATAGACCTGGGCTGCGGCATGGACGGCACCGAGGCCGCCTCCCTTATCCTCGCGGAGCACAGGCTGCCGATCGTCTTCCTCACTTCCCAGTCCTCCGCCGGAATGGTGCGCCGGGTGCGCGGCATAACGAGGTACGGCTACGTCCTCAAGAACTCCGGGGCCTTCGTGCTCCTCTCGTCGATCGAGATGGCCTTCGAGCTCTTCGCCAAGGAGCAAGCCCTCGAGGAGAGGAACGTGCTGCTCCAGCGGGCGGAGGAGGTGGCCGACATCGGCTACTGGTACCTCCTGCCGAACTCGAGGGAAATCCGCTTCTCCCCCGGCGCCCAGGCCATCCTAGGCTTCGACGAGGACACCTGCAGCTTCGAGAGGATGAAGGACCACGTCGTAGATGAGGCCTCGGCGGCTTGGGAAGAGGCTTTCCTGGCCCTCGTAGACCGAGGCGAGCCCTACGATCTCACCTTCAGGGTCCGGAGGGCGGACACCGGCGAGGCGACGCCCATGAAGTTCTCGGGGCGGATATGCGGCGGCATGGCGGTCGGCGTGATACAGGACGTGGGAAAAATCGAGGACCTCCTCGGCGCCCTCCGGAGGTCCGAGGAGCGGCAGGCCGTCACGCTCCGCTCCATCGGCGACGGGGTCATAGCGACGGACACCGGGGGCCGGGTAGTCGAGCTCAACCGCATGGCCGAGGAGCTCACCGGCTGGGCCAGCGCGGAGGCCGCGGGGCGCCCTGTCGGCGAGGTGTTCCCCATAGTGAACGCCCTGACTCGAAAGACCGTGGAGAACCCCATACAGAAGGTCCTCGGGACCGGCTACGTCGTGGGGCTGGCCAACCACACGGTGCTCATAGCCAGGGACGGCACCGAGCGCCACATAGCGGACAGCGCGGCCCCGATACGGGACGACGGGGGGAACATGCTCGGCGTGGTGCTGGTGTTCCGGGACGTCACCAGGGATTACCTGGCGCAGGAGCAGCTGCGCCGCGACGCCATCCTCTTCAAGACCCTCTTCACCGATTCCCAAGCGCCCATGCTGCTCATCGACCCGGAGGACGGGACGATCCACGACGCCAACCGCGCCTCCGAGCTCTTCTACGGCTGGAAGGCCGAGGAGATGCGGCGGATGAACATATCGCAGATCAACACGATGAGCACCGAGGCGGTGTCGGCGGAGATGCGGAAGGCCAGGGCCGAGGACAAGACGGAATTCCGCTTCGTGCACCGCCTCGCGGACGGCCGAGAGCGCCAAGTCTACGTGGTCAGCGGCCCCGTGCGCGTCGACGGTAGGACCTTCCTCTTCTCGATCATCCGAGACGCGAGCGAAATCTACAGCATGGAGGAGGAGATGCGAGCCCTCCTGGCGAGGTCGGATGTCGTGCTGAGCGACGCCCGGCACCGCATAAAGAACAACGTGCAGATGCTCGCCAGCCTGGTCAGCCTCCAGATGGACGGCGAGGGGCAGAAGGCCGGAGCCCTGGCGGAGCTGCAGAACCGCGTCTCGGGGATGGCCCTGGCCTACGAGCAGCTCTACCTGGACGACGGCCAGGAGGCCATAAAGTCGAAGGAGTACCTCTCCTCGCTCCTGCGGTCCATGGAGGTCGGCTATTTCCCCCGGGGGGTGAAACTCCGCAACGAAGTGGAGGACATGGTCCTCCCGGCGAAGTTCGCCGTCTCCCTAGGCCTCATCGTCGGGGAGCTGGTGATGAACGCGTGCAAGTACGCCTTCCCCGGGGGAAGGACCGGCGAGATCGGCGTGTCCTTGTCGCGGGTCCCGGGCGCCGGGCTCGAGCTCCGGGTGAGGGACGACGGCATCGGCGTGGCCTTCGCCCACGACGGCGCCTCCGGCGAGACGAGGAAGGGCAACGGGATCGGCATAGCGACGAGCCTCGCGTCGCAGGAGCGGGGGACCCTACGCTTCGAGGCGGCCGGGAGAGGCACCTCGGTCCTCTGCAGCTTCCCGGCCGGGGGCGGGACCGTCGGGGCGCCCCCGCGGCAGGGGTCGGCCGACAGATGAGCGCTGGGGAAAGGAGCGAGCCCGCGGGCTGGCTCCCCTACGCCGAGGTCCTGGACCTCGTGCCCGGCCTCACCATGATATTCGACCGGGAGCGCAGACTCGTCTTCGGGAACTCCGCGGTCCTGGATTCCCTCGGCCTCTCCTTGCCCGCCGCGATCGGGATGCTCCCGGGGGAGGTGCTGGGCTGCGCCCACGCGTCGGGAGACGGCGATGGGTGCGGCGACACCCAGTACTGCCCGCTCTGCGGCCTGGCCGAGGCGTTGTCCGAGGCCTCGCGGTCAGGCGAGAGGTGCGTCCGGGAGTGCAGCCTGCTCAGGGGCCCCGGAGCCGCCGATGGGGCAGTCGACTTGCGGGTGGTCGCGACGCCGGTCCTCGACCACGGGCAAGCCCTGACTATGCTGAGCGTCGAGGACGCGGGGGACGGCAAGCGGCGGGAGGCCCTCGAGCGGATATTCTTCCACGACATCATGAACAGCATCGTCTCCATGCAGTCCCTCGCCGAGCTCATCCGGATCGACATCGGAGACGCATCGGCGGTCGGGGAGTACGCCGAGCGCATGGTCGTCGCCTCGAAGAACCTGATCGAGGAAGTGCGGCAGCAGAAGGATCTCCTCGCCATGGAGCGGGGGGAGCTCGCGCCCGAGTACTCCACCTTCGACGCGATGAGCGCCATCGAGGGGACGGTGTGGCTCCTCGAGCGTTCCCTGGACGCCCGGGGCATGGTCGAAATCAGCCCCGCCGGGGCGGCGATGCCGATTCGCTCGGACAAGGCCCTCTTCGGGCGCATCGTCAGGAACGCGGTCAAGAACGCCATCGAGGCCTCGGGGAAGGGAGAGCGGGTATCGATCGAGGCGGCGCTCGCCGGCGGGAGGCTGAGGGTCGTCGTGCGGAATCCCGCGTACATGCCCCGGGAGACCCAGCTCCGGGTGTTCCACCGCTCCTACTCCACGAAGGGCCGAGGGCGCGGGCTGGGGACCTACAGCATGCAGCTCATCGCGAGGGCCTACCTGAAAGGCGAGGTATCGTTCAGCTCCGACGCGGAGGCGGGGACCGCCTTCGTCGTCGACCTACCCGCCGAGGCCGCGGAATAGCACTCCATGCCCGAGCATGGAGCTCCCGGAGGGTGCGCGGGATGGGCGCGGGGGGACTTGCGACGCGGGGGCATCCTCCCGGGCATAGTCGAAGCGGTGGTCGGCTACGGCCGGGGCGGAGGCCGGGAAGTCTTGGCCCTCGAGGAGCTCTTCTTCCTCATGGAGCTCGCCAGGCTCGGGAAGGCTTCCGCGGGGGAGTTGGCAGCCCTCGTGGGACTGAAGGCCTCCGAGGCGTCTCGCGAAGCCGGGCGCCTCGCGGCCCGGGGCTTGGTGGCCGAGGGCCGCGCAACGGAATCCCGCCGGGAGACGGTCTTCGCGCTCACAGAGCCGGGATGGCGGCTCCTGGACAGCGAGTCGTCCCGCCTCGAGGGACTCCTGGCCCCGGTCCGCGAGGGGAGATGCTGCGCCTCCCACGCATCCCCCTACCCCTGCGACGAGGCCCTGGAATCGCCCTCCCCCGTCTGCGTCGTCGCCCTGGAGCGGGGCCCAGACGGCGGGCCGCTCGACCTCCTCTTCGTGGGCTGCAGCGCCGCCTTCGCCAAGATGTTCCACCGAGTCGGCATGATGCGCGAGGCCGAACGCCTGTCCCTGTACGCCCACGGCAGCTTCCCCGCGATGCTCGAGGCCTGCGCGAAGGCCGTCTCCACGGGGGAGAGCGGGACCGTGCGGATCTTCAGCGAATCCCAGCTGCGGCCGATCGCCTTCGAGCTGACGCCCCTGGGCGGGGACCGGCTCCAGGCGAGAGTCGTCGCGGAGGAGAGACCCGCCTCGGGCGTCGGGCCCCTGGGCAAGTACGCGATGCGGTACAAGGTCTTCTTCGACAGCGGGCCGATAAAGCTGATAGTCGAGCCGGCCACCGCCCGCATCCTGGAGGCCAACGCGACCGCCCAACGCTTCTACGGCATGAGCCGAGCGAAGCTCCTCGCCTCGACCCTGTACGACCTGAGCGTCGGCCCCGCGAGGAGGGTGAGGGACGCGATAGCCCGCGTGGAGGCCTCGGGGAGCGAGATATTCCACACCAAGCACCGCGGGGCCGACGGCGCCCCCCGCTGCCTCGAGGTGCACTCCTCGAAGAATCGCTGGGGCGAAATGCCCGTGCATTTCGACACCATCTTCGAGTGCTCGGGCCGAGGCGCCTCGGAGGCCGCCGGCCGCGCGAGGGACATGGCCCCGCCGCCCGCGGGCGACAGGGCTATGGACTTCTCTCCTTTCCTCCGTCGCTACGGCGGCGAGATCCCGAGGATCGGGGGGATGCTGGAGAGCCTCTCGACCTACGGCAGGCCGATGGCGTACCGCTGCGGCGAGCACTTCCTGGAGTTCGGCGGGATCAGGCCGAGCCTCGGGTTCATCCTGGAGGGGATGTTCAGGCAGTACGCGATAACCGAGGACGGACGAGACTGCACCGTCGCCTTGCTGCGCCCAGGCCAGGTCATCAACCTCTCGGCGCTCCTCGCGGCCGGGGGCGAGGAGATTTACGCCTTCGAGTCCCGCGGGGCGAGCCTGGTCTTCGTCGTCGACCTGAACTACCTCCGCCCCCTCGTGAACTGCGACCCCCAGTGGTACAAGCTCCTGTACCACATCCAGGGGGAGGACCTCGCGGCCATGCGGAGGCGCGAGCTCTCCCTCCTCTCCGACGACGCCACGGCGCGGTTCCGCCGCTTCCTGAGGGACGACCCCGACGCGGCGTCCGAGCTCCTCGGCTACCAGATAGCCTCCTACCTGGGGATCTCGTCCGAGACGCTCAGCCGGATCCGGAGGAAGCTCCGAACCCGCGCCGAGCGGCGGCAGCCCAGGAATTAGGTGAGGAATCGGCGAGTCCTTGCCTTTTGTCAATGACGGCCGCCAGGCCGGGCGCTAGTGTCCTTCGTCGGAGGGATATGATGCGCATTCGCATTGGGACGCGGCTCATGCTCAGCGGGGCGACGATAGTCGCCCTCTCCTTCGCTATCGTGGGGATAGTCGTATCGACGGTGGCGACCGAGGGGATACGGAGCATCGTGGGGGACCAGCTCGTGATAATCACCAGGAGCATGGCGGATTACACCGACTCGACCATGCTGAGCAACCTCCGCCTCGCGGAGGCCCTGGCCGCCTCCGACGAGTTCGCCGCCGGGGTGGCGACCGCCAAGGGCGGCGGCCCGGGCCGTGGCGCGGCCGCCCTCTCCGCGAAGCTGGCCTCCCTCGCGAAGGCCGAACTCTTCTCCGGCCTCTACGACGGCATCATGGCGGTCGACGCGGGGGGCCGGGTGGTGGCCGCGTCCTCGAAGGACTACCTCGGCCTCGACATCGGCGACCGGTCCTACTTAAAGACCGCCATGGGCGGAAAGGCGAACATCAGCGACGTGGTCCAGAACAAGGTGACCGGCGCGCCCACCGTGGCCTTCTGCGCCCCGGTGCCGGGCGCGGGGGGCCAGCCCGCCGGGAGCTGCGTAATATTCATGCGGACCTCGGCGATAACCGACGAGATGGCGAAGTTCTCCCTCGGGAAGACGGGCTACTTCGGCGTCCTCGACCGAGACGGCCTCTTCGTCCTCCACCCCAGCAAGGACGTCGCCCTGAAGATGAACGTGAAGGACCTCCCCGGGCTCGAGGCCTTCGCCCGGCGGGCCCTGGCCCGGGAGACCGGCCTCCAAGGCTACAAGTACAAGGGCGAGGGCAAGTACTCGGCCTTCGCCCCGGTCCCGAGCACTGGCTGGGTAGTCTCCCCGACGATGCCGGAGGCCGAGATATTCTCCACCGCGACCTCGATCCAGCGGGCCATACTGAGCGTGGCCGCGGCGGCCCTAGCCTTGGCCATCGCCCTCCTCTTCGCCCTCTCCCGCTCGATCAGCCGCCCCCTGGTGGCGAGCGTGAACTACGCGGAGACCCTCGCGCGGGGCGACCTCTCGATCCCCGTGCGCGACCAGTTCCTCGCCAGGGGCGACGAGATAGGCGATCTCGCCCGGGCCTTCAGGGACATGGTGGACAGCCTCTCGCGGGTGGTGGGCGGCGTGCAGTCCGCGGCCGCCCAGGTATCCCAGGGCAGCGAGGAGATAAGCACCACGGCCCAGCAGATGAGCCAGGGGGCCACGGAGCAGGCGGCCAGCGCCGAGGAGGTCTCCTACTCGGTGGAGGAGATGTCCTCGACCATAATCCAGAACGCCGACAACGCCCGCGCGACCGAAGGGATCGCCAGCAAGGCGGCGGCCGACGCCGAGGCGGGGAGCAAGGCCGTGGACGAGTCGGTGGCTGCCATGGCCCAGATAGCCGAGAAGATCTCCATAATCGAGGAGATCGCCAGGCAGACGAACCTCCTCGCGCTGAACGCGGCCATCGAGGCGGCCCGCGCCGGGGAATCCGGCAAGGGCTTCGCCGTGGTGGCCGAGGAGGTGCGCAAGCTCGCCGAGCGCTCCCAGAAGGCTTCGGCGGAGATAACCAGCCTCTCCCAGGACACCGTCGCGCGCTCCCAGCGGGCTCGGGACATCATCGACTCGATCGTGCCGGGGATACGCAAGACCGCCGAGCTGGTCCAGGAGATCGCCGCGGCCTCCGGCGAGCAGAGCGCGGGGGCCGAGCAGATAGGCAAGGCGATGGCCCAGCTGGACTCGGTCATACAGCAGAACGCGTCGGGGAGCGAGGAGATGGCGGCGATGGCCGAGGAGCTGTCGAGCCAGTCCCAGCAGCTGGCCGCGGCGGTCGACTACTTCAAGCTGCCGGGGAAGGCCGAGGGCTTGGCTCGCCACTCCCCCTCCGGCGCCGCGGCGAGCCCGGCCCAGATCGCGCCCGACGCGGGGATGTAGGGCCGGACCGCCCCGCCGGTTGTCGACCTCGCCTCCGGGCGAGGTTGACAACCGGCGGCCGACGACTTACCATCGTGGCTCGGCGATGGAGTTCGCCTGGCTATCTCGTCCGCCTCTTCGCCCTCCCCCATGAGATAGGTCGAACCGCCCTCGTGGCTGATGACTCCTACCGACTTCCTCTAGTTGGGAGAATAGGTCTTGGCAGTCGAACATCCCCCTACGCGTCGCGCCGATTCCCGGAGAGGCCCTCGGCCTCGGTTCGACCACCCCGCCGTCCCCCACACAGATGTGATCACCGAGCTGCGTCTCGCGGCGAAAGGAGTAATGTAGATGACGTATTCCGCAGAAGTAGAGCACATGTGCCCTCTCGCTCAGGGCGCGTACCACGCGAACTCGCCGATCCCCGAGGAGGGCAAGTGGGTCCACGCTAAGGAGATCAAGGACATATCCGGCCTCTCCCACGGCGTGGGCTGGTGCGCCCCCCAGCAGGGGGCCTGCAAGCTCACCCTCAACATCAAGGACGGAGTCATCCAGGAAGCCCTGGTCGAGACCATCGGCTGCTCGGGCATGACCCACTCGGCGGCCATGGCCGCCGAGGTCCTCACCGGCAAGACCATCCTCGAGGCCCTGAACACCGACCTCGTGTGCGACGCCATAAACACGGCCATGCGGGAGCTCTTCCTCCAGATCGTCTACGGCCGCTCCCAGACCGCCTTCTCCGAGGGCGGCCTGCCCATCGGGGCCGGCCTCGAGGACCTGGGCAAGGGACTCCGGAGCCAGGTGGGCACGATGTACGCCACCAAGGCGAAGGGCACGCGCTACCTCGAGATGACCGAGGGCTACGTGACCCGCCTCGCCCTCGACGGCGACGGCCAGATCATCGGCTACGAGTTCGTCAACCTCGGCAAGATGATGACCGCGATCAAGAAGGGCGAAGCCGCCGACGCGGCGCTCAAGGCGGCGACCGGCAGCTACGGCCGCTTCTCCGACGGGGTCAAGTTCGTCGACCCCAGGAAAGAGTGAGGGAGGGACAGGCGATGGCCAAGTTTGAAGGATACGAGCGGAGGATCGCCAAGATCGAGGCGGCCCTCAAGGCTTCGCACATCGCGTCCCTCGAGGACGCCGCGGATATCTGCGCCAAGAAGGGCCTCGACGTGCCGGCTATCGTGCGGGGCGTGCAGCCCATCTGCTTCGACAACGCCTGCTGGGCCTACACGGTGGGCGCCGCCATGGCGATCAAGAAGGGCGAGACCAGCGCCGTCGCGGTGGCCAAGACCCTCGGCGAGGGCCTCCAGGCCTTCTGCGTCCCGGGCTCCGTCGCCGACGAGCGCAAGGTGGGCCTCGGCCACGGGAACCTCGCCGCCATGCTCCTCTCCGACGAGACCAAGTGCTTCTGCTTCCTCGCGGGCCACGAGTCCTTCGCGGCCGCCGAGGGCGCCATCGGCATCGCGAGGAGCGCCAACCGGGCCCGGAAGGCCCCCCTCCGGGTCATCCTCGACGGCCTCGGGAAGGACCCCGCCCTCATCATCGCGCGGATCAACGGCTTCACCTACGTGGACACCGCTTTCGACTACGCGACGAGCGAGCTCAAGATCGTGAAGGAAGTCCCCTTCTCCAAGGGCGAGCGGGCGGCGATCCGCTGCTACGGCGTGGACGACGTGCGGGAGGGCGTGGCGGTCATGGAGCACGAGGGGGTCGACGTGTCGATCACCGGCAACTCCACCAACGCCAACCGCTTCCAGCACCCGGTGGCCGGCACCTACAAGAAGGCCTGCGTGGACGCGGGGAAGAAGTACTTCTCCGTGGCCTCCGGCGGCGGCACCGGCCGCACCCTCCACCCGGACAACATGGCCGCCGGCCCCGCCTCCTACGGCATGACCGACACCATGGGGCGGATGCACTCCGACGCCCAGTTCGCCGGCTCCTCCTCGGTCCCGGCCCACGTGGAGATGATGGGGCTCATCGGCATGGGGAACAACCCGATGGTCGGCGCCTCGGTGGCGGTGGCCGTCGCGGTGAGCGAGGCCCTCAAGAAGTAGAGGTCTCGCCCAGGCGCGCCTAGGCCCTCGCCAGAGCGCGCCTAGGCGGGGCTCGGCACCTCACAGCCAGAGCCGCCGGATCGCCCCGAGGGGATGGTCCGGCGGCCTTCTTTCGCCCGGCGTCGAACGCCGAGGGACACCCCAACGACGGCGGCGCGGGGTCGCCCTACAGCCCCAGGAGGGTCCGGTCCGAGAGCTCCCGGCCCGAGCGGGAGCCGAACATATCCGCGAGGCCCCGGGGGGTCATCGCCTCCCGCTCGGCACCGCTTATGTCCAGGACCAGGCGCCCCGAGTCCATCATGATCGTCCGGTTCCCGAATTCCAGGGCCATGTGCATGTCGTGGGTGATCATGAGGGCGGTGAGGCCGCTCTCCGCGACGATCCTCCTCGTGATGCCCAGGACCTTGGCCGAGGTGGCGGGGTCCAGGGCGGCGGTGTGCTCGTCCAGGAGGAGGAGCTTGGGCCTCGCGATGGTGGCCATGAGGAGGGAGGCGGCCTGCCGTTGGCCGCCGGAGAGGAGGCCCATCTTGGTCTTCATCCGGTCCTCGAGGCCGAGGTCGAGGCCGGCGAGGAGCTCCCGGAAGTAGGCCGAGTCCCGCCGGTTCACCGCGAAGAAGGACTTGGAGGCGTGGCGCGTGTAGGCCATGGCGAGGTTCTCCTCGATGGTCATGTTGGGCGCCGTGCCCCGGAGGGGGTTCTGGTAGAGGCAGCCGATGCTGACCGCCCGCCGGTACTCCTTGAGGTAGGTGATGTCCTCGCCGTCCAGGAGGATCCGCCCTCGGTCCGGGAGGAAGTTGCCGAGGATGGCGTGGAAGAGGGTCGACTTGCCCGCCCCGTTGGAGCCGAGGATAGTGATGAAGTCGCCCTTCCGGGCCTCGAGGGAGAAGCCGTCCAGCGCGAGCCTCTCGTTGGGGGTGCCCGCCTCGAATCGCTTGGTCAGGCGGCTGACGACCAGCTGGGCGCTCATCGGTCCCCCTCCCCCGCCCCGGCGCGCCGGCGCCTCCAGGCCAGGGATTTCTCCTTGGCCAGGGGGAGGGCCAGGGCGGCGGTGACGATCAGCGCGGAGAGGAGTTTGACCGTGTAGCTCGGCATGTCGATCTGGTAGGCCGCCTGGAGGATGATCCGGTAGATCTCCGATCCGACGACGGCGGAGACGAGGCCCGAGGTGACTCCCCGCCTGCCGAAGAGGGCCTGGCCGATGATCACCGAGGCGAGGCCCACCACCAGCATGCCCGAGCCGTTGCCCAGGTCGGCGTAGCGCTGCAGCTGGCAGAGCATGGCCCCGGAGAGGGCCACGAGGGCGTTGGCCAGCATGATCCCGACGGTTCTGGTGAAGTCAGCGTTTATCGACGAAGAGCGGACCATCTCCTCGTTGTCCCCGGTGGCCCGGATGGCGATCCCCGTCCGGGTCTTGAAGAAGACCGCCAGGGCCGCCGAGCAGACGACGACGATCAGGGCGGAGAGCAAGAGGGAGGAGAGGTCGCCGTTGTCCGAGGCGGAGAACATCTTGTAGATCGTCCTGCTCGCCTCGGGGACCTGGGCTCCGGCCGCGTTGGTGACCATGCGCTGGAGATAGAGGTTCGACTGGCCCCCGAGGACCACGTAGTTGACGGTGTAGAGTCCCGTCATGGTGAGGATCCCCGATAGGATCGGATTGATGCGCAGCTTGGTCTGGAGGAACCCGGTGACCAGCCCCGCCAGGGCGCCCGCCAGGGCGCCGGCGAGGATGGCGAGGATCGGGTGCCCAGCCACCGCCACCACGGCGCAGACCGTCATGCCGAAGACGAAACTCCCGTCGATGGTCAGGTCCGGCGTGTTGAGTATGCGGAAGGCGATGAAGACTCCCGCGGCCATGGGCGCGTACACCGTGCCCTGGCCGAGGGCGGACACCAGCATGTCGAGGTAGGGCATAGGGCGGGTCTACTTGCCGAAGTGGTTTGTGCCGTCCCTCTCGACCAGCACCTTGTAGCTCTTGAGTATCCCGGGTCCGGGCGCAAGCTTGAGCTTGTCCGCGGCCTGGAGGTTGACCAGCTTGGCGTAGTCCGAGAGGGTCTCGTAAGGGAGGGACGCCGGCGCGGCGCCGCCCGCCACCTTGACGACCAGGGCGGCCACCTGCTTCCCGAGCTGGACGTAGTCCACGCCTATGGTCGCGAGGCCGCCGTCGGCCACCATGGAATCGGCGCCGCAGTAGATCGGGACTCCCTTCGCGTAGGCCGCGTCGGTGTAGGCGGGCATGGCCGAGGCGATGGTGTTGTCGTTCCCGGTGTAGAGGGCGTCCACCCCTTTGGACAGGAGGTTGCTCACCGCCGCCTGGAGGTCCGTCGCCGAGGCGATGGAGGCCTCGGCGTAGGCTATGCCGCTCTTGTCGCAGTAGGCCTTGGCAGCCTTGATGGTCGAGACCGAGTTGGTCTCGCTGGAGGTGTACAGGAACCCGAGCTTCCTGTACTTGGGCTGGAAGTCCGACACGAGCTGCACGATCTTGGCCGAGGGAATGCTGTTGGACACTCCGGTGATGTTCTTGCTGTCCTCCCCCGTGAGGCCCGCAGCCACGGGGTCCGAGACCGCGGCGAAGACGATCGGAGTCCTGGTGCCGCCGAAGACCGCCTTGGCGCTCTGGGCGGCGGGGGTGGCGATGGGCACCACTATGTCTACGCCCTTGTTCTTGGCGTTCTGGAAGATGGTGGCCAGGGACGAGGTGTCGCCGTGGGCATCCTGGGTCGCGATCTCGAAGGGGCGCCCCGAGGCCTTGAGTTCGGCGACGACGGTGTCCCGGATCTGGTTCAGGGACTTGTGGCTCATGGGCTGCACGATGACGACCCTGACCGCGGCCGGGGCGGCGGCTCCCGAGAGCGCGACGAGGCCGGCGAGGGCCAAGGGAAGGACGATCTTGAGCTTGTTCATTCGCTACTCCTATGTTTCCCCGTCTCCGAGGCCTTGGTCTACTTCGAATCCCCCGGGGCCAGCTCCCGGGCCTTGCCGATGTGCTGGCGGATGATGGCGCACGAGGCGTCCAGCCGGGAGAGCTCCCCCTCCTCGAGCTCGAGCTCGACGACCCTCTCGATCCCGCCCCGGCCCACGAGGCAGGGGACGCCGCAGTGGACGCCGCGCTGGCCGTACTCCCCCTCCAGAGAGGCTGAGAGGGGGAGGACACGCTTCTCGTCCCGGAGGATGGTCCCGCAGAGGGCGGACAGGGCCTGGCCGATGCCGAACTCCGTGGAGAGCTTCCAGTTGATGATGTCCATGCCGGTCGAGTGGGTGCGCTCCAAGATCTCGGCGCGATCGAGGCCCGGGAAGGCCGAGATGGGTGAGCCGCCGATCCGGACCTGGGAGAAGGGCACTACCGATGAGTCGCCGTGCTCACCCATGGCCACCGCCGAGATATCGAGCCGGCTGCGGCCAGTGCGCTCCGAGAGGATGCGGAGGAGCCTGGCGGTGTCCAGGAGGGTCCCGGTGCCGAAGGCCCGGGAGCGGGGAAGACCAAGCCCCTTTCGGACGTAGTCGGCCACTATGTCCGCGGGGTTTGTGATGGTGACGACGATGCCCCCGAGGTTCAGGGGCCGGAGGTCCACGAGGAGGTCCCGAAGCATCCGGACCGAGCTTCCGAGGAGGTCCAGCCGAGTCTGCCCGGGGAGCCGCGGCTCGCCGATGGCCACGACCACGATGTCGGCGTCGGAGCAGTCCTGGTACGTCCCAGCCCTGACCGAGGCCGCCTTGGCCGGGAAGGAGAGGGCGTCGGCCACGTCCATGGCCTGGGCTTGAGCTTTCCGCTCGTCCTTGTCGATCAGCACCACCTGTCCGCAGACTTCGCCCCAAGCTAAGGCCATGGCGCAGTGAGAACCCACGTGGCCGGCTCCGACGATGGCTATTTTCCCGAAGTTGCTCATCCTCTCCTTCTCATGAAAACCGATCCGCCCCGGATCTCGA
>Ga0268360_1001050_pt1 | contig 33313 bp, 26 predicted proteins | sample BioMet11_FD_192465 | JGI IMG/M metagenome (GOLD analysis project Ga0268360, IMG submission 192465) | Sewage microbial communities from Oakland, California, United States - Biofuel 11 (Illumina Assembly) | ecosystem: Engineered > Wastewater > Sewage > Unclassified | place: USA: California... | reverse complement strand
AACTTTACCGGTCTGCCTTTACCCTTTGATTTCTTTTCTTCCCGGATATCAATCCAGTTATTTTCGCGGAGATACCGCATTGCAACACTGACTTCAGGTTGTCTCAAGCCTGATACCATTTCAATGCTCTGAGACGAGATCTCTCTTCCTTTTGCAAGGCATGCAAGTGTTAGAGCGATTGGCCTGCTAACGTTAATTCTTCTAAATAGTTCTATCATTTCATGTTCGTTTGGTCCCATAGCTACTGGGATCTCTTCTTTTGTGTCCGAAATATCCATAACTGGACCACTTTCATCTACCATTTAATCACCCAAAGAACCATTATATAGTTGATTAATATAAATATTTACTTATGTATCTCATTTTAATATGCGCCACTAACTAAGAATTCTTCAAGTGCTTTTACTGTTCACTTATTCAAAATATGCCCAGATAATACTTTTTTCCCTTTTCGGCGCGGTTATAAACTCTTCTCTTCGTATTCTTTGACTTTAAAATCTTGTGACAGCTCCCGGCAATGAATTGACGGGAATCTACGGGATTTCAACCGATGCCATACTGCCCCAGGGCAATTGTTATTCCGGTTCTCGCCATCAACGTTCAAACTTTTACCTACAGAATTACTCTGTAGAACCTTATAGTTTAAGTCCAGTAGCAAAGTTAAACGGCTCTTGTAGCATTTCCAGCTTCCAAGACAAAACTTGACAATATATATAAACTTAATAATATCAATATATTATTTGAGTTGAAAACGTGATGCTGAGGAAGATTACGCATTCATCCCACTTTTGAAAACGCAGGGATTCTGCTTCGATGTTCTAAAAACTTGGCTCTTCGCTGTATAATATGGGTAAATTATTATATTAAAGATATAATATAAATAAGTATTATACTAGTTAGTATAAATAACTGCAGGAGTTTGATATCCCATTTGCGAAAAAACATATGAAATACCTTTGAATGTCAAAGACCCTTGGCAAATAACCAATACTGAATTTGATTTGAACTTGAAATGTAGTACCAACTTTAAAATAGTGATATGTTTTGTAGGCTTTAATCATATCGATTTTAAAAATTAAAAATTACTAAAAGTCATGTAAAATCGTTATTATTGAGACCATTTTTAGGTGTAATTAACAGTTGTACTATCTGTAGATATCGTTTTTACTCTATCTTTGAAATGTGAGTATAATGATAGTTTTAATTGGAGGAGTTTTGGATTTGAGAAAAAATGTAAAATTCTGCATGAACCTCACATTTCGACCCCTCTCAAAAGACACAACTTAATTCTTTTTATTCACGCAGTTTATTACTAATTTTACCCTTGATTCTATATAAATAGTTTAACTCTCCCCATGTGCCTATATAGACACCTAAATTTTCATTTGTTTTTATAAATTTAAACTTGATTTTTTTGAACGTTGTGGGATTCGAGCCAAAATCATTGATTTTGTTGAGCACATGCCCACATATGATTCAAGAAGTTTTTCAATTATTGCAAAAAACACCTTATTTTTGAAAGAGATGGCGGAATGTGAGATTTAATGTAAAAACATCAAAATATAAGAGGACATCTTCCTGATAGAAAGCTTGAGAGATAACTATACAAATCTTCCCAACCTATTTTTTTCGATGCAGCGTATCGTTCTCCATGTAGACATGGACTATTTTTTTGCAGCCATTGAAGAGCGGGAAAAACCTGACCTTCAGGGAAAAGCCATCGTAGTCTGCATGCTTTCCGGAAGAGGTGAGCTAAGTGGAGCTGTAAGTACCTGTAATTATACTGCACGAGAGTCAGGGATCAGGGCAGGAATGCCCTGTTCGAAGGCAAAAAAACTGAACCCTGAAGCTGTGTTCCTGCCTGCCCGAAAGGATTTTTATACTTCAATCTCGGATCGGGTTATGGAAATTCTCAGGAGTTATGCGGATGTCAGGGAGACAGGGGAAGCGTTTGAACAGATAAGCATAGACGAAGCCTTCCTGGAAATTACCGAAAAAACAGGTGGAGATTTTAACCTTGCCTTTGAGATTGGAACCCAGATTAAGAATGAAGTAAAAGATAAAGAGAAACTGACCTGTTCGGTTGGGGTAGGCCCTAATAAACTTATTGCCAAGATGTCATCCTCTGTCCAGAAACCAGATGGAATTACTGTTATAAGTCCGGATAAACTCGAAAACTTTCTCTGGCCTCTCAAGGTGTCCAAACTCTGGGGGATAGGAAATGTAACCGCAGGAAAGTTACAGGAAATGGGCATAGTCACAATAAAAGATCTTGCTGAACACGATGTTATTGACCTTATTTCAACTTTCGGGAAAACACGGGGGATCTGGCTTAAACAGGCTGCGTCAGGCATCGATGATTCTCCCCTGAAAGAAAGGGACGGCTCCGAGCAGATAGGGAGGATTGCAACCCTGCCTGAAGATACTCTCGACGTTGATCTTATCTCTCAGCTACTTGACAGACTGGCAGGGGATGTAATTTCAAAACTCGATTCAAGGGAGCTTTCCTTCAGGACTGTAACGATTACGGTCATAAATTCAAAGTTCAGGATGTACACTAAAAGCCGTACACTAAACCACCCGGCCTATTCAAAGGAAACTCTTCTCGAAGTGACTCACGAAATCCTTAATGAGTTCCTTTCGGAAAGCCGGACTGAGTTCAGGCGTGTAGGTGTCAGGGTAGGAGAACTTCAAAAAAGGATGGGACAGAAAAGCCTTTTTGATTATTAGTTTCACCCTTTTTGAGATTATCAAATTTGATTTGTTGAGTATCAAATTTGATTTGTTGAATATCAAATTTGATTTGTTGAGTATTGAGTTTGCCTTTTTGAAGTTTTACATTTCCCTCTATCTGAATTCTCACTTTTTCTTTTTGCAAAGTACTCCGTTTTAATTCGTGTAAATGTAAGAGTTTATGAAAGAGTTCAAATAAATTTAACAAGCGGGCAGACTTCAATACATGCTCCGCAGTGAATGCAGTTTTCTTTAATCCTTACTTTCTTTTCTTTCATTTCAATCGCATTATGCTCACAGTGGCCCACGCAAACTCCGCACCCCTGGCAGAGCAAAGCCCTTCTTACCGAGAGCTCAACACTTCTCATAAGCTTTTTTAGCTCTTTTTCGTCCTCACTTCTCCCATTAACATTCCCTGAGGCAAAAACCTGTGCCCTGGATTCTTTGAAAACGACGGACGCGGCTCCTTCTATGAAAGAAGCCTTTCCGATGGGTGAAAGCATCCCGCTTTCTTTAAGGGTTTCTATGTCAATTGCCTGCCCAAAGCTTCCGTCCGCAGATATTCCTCCTGCTTTGCAGGGCCTGTACCCTGTTGCTACTTCAAAATGAAGTTCTGTTGGGGCTTCCTGGGATGGGAGAAGAGAAATTCCTTTTTTCTCAGCAAGTTTCTGGAGAACACGAGGATACCGCTTATAGCGCCATAAACCGTACTTTACCCACTCAGGAGAAAGCCCCATTTTCTCGGCATAGGCAAGGAGATAGAAGTTCAGCTTTTTTGCAAGTTCGGGATGGCTTTCCTCAAGCTGGAAGAAATCTGCAAGAGAGGAAGACGGGCAGAGCCAGCACCCCATCCTGTCATATCCTTTTTCATAAGCCGGATTATAAGGAGCTTTTGTCCTGAAAAGGTAAAGCCAGACATGAAGAGCTGTCCATTCCTGTATAGGGGATGCTCCTACCTGGTTTCCCACCCAGGGATTTTTCCAGACTTTCTTGCTGATAGAACGGGCATGGGATTCATACTGGCGCTGTCCTATGAAACTAAGGCATCCTCCTTCGTAGTTCTCATCAATTAACCTGGTGATCGGCCCGAGTTTGCAGATCTTGCAGCACCAGCGTGTATCCATGGTAGGAGGGCCAAAAACACTTATTGAGTTCCAGAAAGCGTCTCCTGCACTTGAGCTCCTTAGTTTTTTCCCGTAGTGCTCTACAACCTGCTTGACGTTTTCAACGGTTTCCGGAAACTCAAGCCCGGTATCTGCAAACATAATCTCGTAATCGTCAAGACTTTCACTAACTAGCTGGAGCACAGCAAGGCTATCCTTTCCCCCAGAATAGGATACGCTTACTTTCATGTCCATGCTTCCTACGACATTTTTTATGAAAGCATGGGACCTTTCTATCATGCCGTCCAGAATTTTTTCGTTGGCTTTTACGGCATCCTCCCAGGTCTGCCCTCCAAAATATTCTTTTTGAGGCTCTGGGTTTCCACTCCAGCGAGGTTTTACTGCATGCCCGTGGTTTTCTTCACACATTTCCTTTCCTGTCATTCGGGCCCGCCCACAGCAGATTACTTCTCCTGCAGGGTTCAGTACAACTACCTCGTCTTCTTTTTGGATTTCAGGATCGGCATCAAGAACCCCGGGCGCCAGGACACTTGCTCCCTTTTCCAGGATAAAAGGTTCAACTGCCTGATCGATAACAACCCATTTTTTCAGGGCTTTTCTATCCCCGCCCTGGAAAAGCCTTCTTGCCCCTTCGAGCCTGGGAAGCAGGACCCATTCACAGTTCTCAATTTCAAATCTGAGAGACGCAAGCACTTCCCCGTCAACTATAATCTCATCCATACGGTCTTCATACGGAGCTTTATTTAGGACTACAAGGTGTCCTTCAGGTATAAGGGGCGCATTGAACTGTTTTTCCGAAACCGAGTTTATGCGTTTTATATCATAATCAAAAGCAGGGCGGATATCCCCTGGAGGGGTTACCTCAACCTTTTTTGTACTTTTACCGCATCCGCACTTTTTTCCTAGCACAGGCACATTACAGGCCTCACACCAGTGCAGAAGCATTTTTCCAAGATATGCTGGTCTGGACATGTCATGCAGATTGAGAGAGGTTCACCTTTAAAAGGCTTTGGCTCAAGCTTTTTAAAAAAAAGCTTGACCAAAAATTCATTTAAAAAGTCCTGGATTTTTGTAAGCTCTTTAGAAAAAAGCTTGAGCAAAAATTCATTTAAAAAGTGTTGTATTTTCGTAAGTTCTTTAAAAAAGTGTAATCAAAAAGTTATTTAAAAAGTCTTGTATTTTCTTAAGCTCTTTAAAAAAAGTTTAATCAAAATTATGTATTGGAACGTACTGTTTTTTCAAATGCTCTAATCTTTAAACAGGGCTCAATAATCCAATGATTATGACACATTCTCGCATAATACATTGGCAAGTTCTTCCAATGAGATAATACTTTTAACATTTTTACTTATTAATATTTTGTTATTTCTATTAATCCATATGCCTTTCATTCCAATTTTTTCACATGGTATTATATCCGTTTCGATAGTGTCTCCAACATAAAAGCATTTTTCTGGTTCTTCACCATTTCTTTTACATGCAATTTCAAATATTTCCGTATGGGGTTTTGAAACATTAAATTCTCCTGCTACTACGATATCAACAAAGTAATGAGAAATTTTCATTTTATCTAGCTTTAGTTTTTGTTGCCCTGGATCGCCATTACTGATGATACCCATTTTTAGCTTTGAAAGTTTTTTCAAGCATGGTATTACATCACTAAAAGGTTTCCAACTTAATTCATAATTGCGTAAATAGTAATCAAATACTTCAAGTGCTTCTTCACTTGACAGGTTGATATTTCGTTTTAAATAAAGTTCTTTAATTCGCTCTATTCGCTGCTCTTCAAAAGAGCATTTTTTGGCTAAATATTTTTCAAAGTGTTTATCTGATAGTTTACACCAAATAGAATAAAATTCATCAAAACTCATATCAAAAAAATTTTTGTGGTTCTGATAAAATAATTTGACCCCCGTAAATTCTGCACTTTTATGATCCAACAGAGTGCCATCTATATCAAAGAAAACCATCATGCTTTTTCCTCAAACTCAATAATATGATAGTACGAAAATTTAGCAGGAATATCTTTGTATCAGTGTATCAGTAATACAATAGGAAAGATCTGTTTTTTTCAAGTCATAACTTCTGTTTAATAATTAGTTAAAATTTCCTGATAATTAGTCATTTGTCGTCGGTCAAGGAATACCTGAAATATATCTATTTTGTACCCGAAGCCTGCTTTAAGTTTTGAACTATTTACATGAAATTGATTCTCTGTTCCAGCCTACAATAAAAGTAAATATTTAGCAACTATTAAGGAAATGGAAGCAGTTTCTCTTGATTTCTCAATTAACCGAAAACACATGTATGGGACTCTTTTAGCAATAACGTCTTGACAAAATCTGTCTGAATGTTTCAGTTTAGTGTCTAGATTCTCTGAATTCGATATCCGGATAATCCGGAATATGCAAATTGGGTTTTTTACTAAGAAGAAAATGAGTTTCTGTATTTCCAATTTTTTCAAAACCAAGTTTGTTGTAAAAATTTTGAGCTATAGAATTAACTTTTAACACTCTTAGATTTATTTCTGTTTTTGCCTTTTGAGCATCGGCAATAATATCTGAAATAATTAAAGTTCCTATTCCTTTATTCTGATATTCAGGCAATATTTGTATTTCATCAATAACAATGGATTTTTCACTTCGACTGAAAGCAACAATACCAACATTTTTCTCATTTACAACAATAATCTGGAATTCTATAGTTTGGAAATACCTGCTGAAAAATTCTCTTTGAAAATCTTCGTTCCAATTGCCCCATGTTTTTATTACATAATTTTCTGTGTTAGCCTTATTCAAGTTATAAATGAAATTATAGTCCTCTTGTGTTGCTATCTTTAAAATATATATTTACTAACCCTTCCAATAAAATTTATTGATAATATCAAGCAATTGTTTCAGTCCATTATATCAGGAAAAGTGTTAATTTTGGTTCTTTTTCATTACAAAATAATCTTACTTGATAATATACTCTTCCACATCAACTTATATTTCCCATCTTATAACTAAACGCATAAGTTATGCTTCTTTGAATATATTGATGTGGCCGGTCTGCTGTGTGAGTATGTAAACGCAAGCAAAGCCATGTTTTAGACTTGATGAAAACATCAATCAGGTATTAGTGGACGACCATAATATTAGACTGCTAATAATATTAGACTGCTATTAATTAGACTGGTTTCAGAATCGGCTCATGATATAGATATATACAAACGCAGAAATAATGGATATTGGAATGGATATTGGGGGAATATCATGGTAGTCATAAAAAAAATTAATTCAGCCGGATTCGGGAAAATTCTTACAATCTTTTATGGAACAATGGGTTTAGTTTTTGGGTTTTTTACAACAATCGCTGCTTTAATGGGAATTTCCATGACAAAAAAATTCGGGATTTTTTCCTTGATTTTCGGGAAATGGGCTGTACTCAGTCTCCCTATATTTTATGGAGTATCTGGATACTTCATAGGGCGTATTGCAGCTAGTTTATATAATACTATAGTGGGCTCTAAAAAAGGGTTCAAGGTGGAGGTTTTGCGTTAAAAATTGGTATTCATAGAGGCAAATATCAAAAAATTATTAATAAGTATTGTTTGTATAATTTTATTTTTCCTCTTTTTCCCAAGCATTTTTTGTCTTCAATGCAAGTTCAGTCCAATAAGTAACGACATTAAACCCCATTTTGGCACTTACCTCTTACCGAACTTCCATCCTCCAAAAAGGCAGGCCAAGCCACCCAATAATCCGAAACCTGGAGTAGAGTTATTTTTGCTCAATTCATTTCCACTTGAGCTACTACCATTACCAGACTCAGAATTATTGTTCTTTGAATTATTGAGTTCAACAGCTTTTTTTTCTTCAAATGATAGGTAAGCTTCTTCGGCTTCTGTATCTTCACGTGAATTGGAAGCTACTCTTGTGCTTTGACCAGTAATATTAGAATCTATAAAAGGCCCAATAGCAACTCCAGCAGGATAGTTTATAGTATATTTCCCTGAATTCACAGTCGCTGTAACTTTGTTTGTATCTGTATCAATTACGGAGACATTGTCGCTTTCGGCGTTTGTCACATATACCTTTTTTCCGTTTGGCGTGACTGCAATTCCCATAGGCTGTTTTCCTACAGGCACGGTGGCTATAACAGTGTTTGTTGCTGTATCAATTACGGATACGTTGTTGCTCTGCCAATTTGCCACGTATACCTTTGTTCCGTCCTGTGTGACTGCAATATCACCTGGGCCGTCTTCTACAGGCACTGTGGCTGTAACGGTGTTTGTTTCTGTATTGATTACGGATACGTCGTTGCTACCTGTATTGGTTACATACACCTTATTTCCATCAGGACTGAATGCAATATCAGAAGGATGGTCTCCTACAGGCACCGTGACTGTAATTTTGTTTGTGTCCGGATCGATTACAGAAGTAGTGTTGTTGCGGCTGTTCATAGCATAGATTTTTTTTCCATCTGGAGCGATTGCAACATTAACAGTACTTATTCCGAGATTAATCATGGCCGTTACGCTATTCGTTGCCGTGTCAATTACTGAGATATTGTTGCTGTCATTATCCGCCGCACTGTAGCGATTTGTCACATAAACCCTTGTTCCTGCAGGGTTGACTGCAACTCCCCAGGGATAACTTCCCCCTGTATTCACTGTGGCACTAACCATATTTGTGGCTGTGTCAATTACTGAGACGGTGGGGTCAAATCCGGTTGCTACGTATACCTTTGTTCCTGCAGGGTTGACTGAAACACCTGCCGGCCAGCCGCCCACAGGCACCACGGCTGTAACATTGTCAGTTGCTGTGTCAATTACAAAGACAGTTCCAGTGTCGACCCCCAAACTCGTAACATATGCAAATGGAGCTGCACCTGCTACGCTCACCAATATTGAAATCGTAAGTACCGTTATTCCAAAAGCTCTTAGGAAAGTATCTTTTCTGCGTGCTTTATTAGACATTACCACAGATGAGGGTGGAACCGGAAAAGTAGCAATCGACGTTGTTGATATAATTTTACCTTTCATATTTTATCCTCAAAAGCTGTTTGTCTTTCGTCATAGCGCTGTTTAGCGATGTTACAAAAAATTTGGAGATTTCAATAAATATATATAAAATAGTGAGAATTTTGATAAACCTCACTTTTTGGCTGGCTATAGATAGCTATATACAAAGTGTACATATGCAACCGTTGAAACCAGGAGTACATCCAACTCTTTAAAGGATTTTAACGTATATAGATGCGTTTTCTTTCTGTACCGTTTCCGATCTTTTCAATCTTTGGTGTACCACGTGACCCAACAGGCAATGGATCATTAATATACATATAATAATACCCATTCTGAATCAGGTATCCCTGGCAAACCCGATAATGATTTGAAGTCATACTGAAAAAAGGTCTTCTTTTGTTAATCTCTGTAACAGCGCCAGAACTAGTACAACTACTAGTTAAAGTTCCTTTTTTTCCCCATTTAATATTAGCCCATTCTATAATTTCAGAAGGATTGAGCCCAGCCGGATCATCGTTAGAATCGAAGAAATGGTTATAGATTGATGTTTGTTTAGGAGTTGGTCTTCCATAGTATAAAGAAATCATTTGAATAGATGCTTCACCACAATAAATATCGCATTCTTGTCCACGACAAAGAACACCAAGTTTTATACTTGTTGAAGTCGTGGTTGCTGCATCGGCACTGAGTTTCTTCATATTTTCTTCAGTGACTGCCGCATTAATATTAACTCCCTTATTAGCTGCTGCTTGTTCTATAGATTTTGTGAGTTGATCACTTTCCTGCCACTCTTTTAAATTTTCTTCAACTCCATTCTCCAATTTCATTTCATACATTGACCAAACCCCAGGCTCGGTTTCAGTTACAGGTTTATCTTCTACCTTTTCAAGAGTATATGCATCTACAAATATCCGATGTTCAAATCCAGTGGTCTTGTCTTTTACAACGGTCATCGCCCCTATACTCGGATAGTTGTATACAACCAAACTGGTTGATTTGATTTCTCCAGTTGGATAATTTTTCTTGGCGATATCTTTTGACTTTTTTATAGCTTCAGCCGTTTTATAGGGTTCAGGATCAAATGCAATGTCATTGAATGAATTTCCTAGCTTTTTATTGGCATAAATATCAATTGTACCTATCAATTTTTTTTCTTTATAGACTGAAAATTGATAAAATAATTTCTGACCATTTATGTCATAAAGCTCAATTGGTTTGGGATCAATAGATGCCCCTGTCCAATCTTCAAAGTTTGGTGCTTTGGCTGCTATAAAACTTATCATATTCGCATTAGCATGCTTAAAGGCGTCTTCAGCGGTTACAGAGTAATTATCCTCATTCTGTGCACTTACGGCTGGTATCAATGTGATACCAACCAGCAATATTACTAAAATTAGCGCTACTATTCCAAATTGTTTCTTAATCATTCATTTAACTCCTGGTTACTTTTTCCTAGGAAGCAGAATCAGGCAAACTTGATATATACGCAAAGCTAACATGACCATTGCCTCTTAGGACATGTTTTATGGAGTCAGGGTTATCTGGGAAGTACTTTAGAACTCTATAAAATTCTCTTTATTATTCCTTTATATATTTTAGGATCAAGTTATCAAACAATCTGATACGGTGTAATATTTAGGATTATTTTTTTCAGAATTAGTACTTAATAGGTCGAATTATTTGATGATTGGGCTAAAAAATTTATATACTTATACTGAACCCAAGCGCAGTTTTAAATTTAAAAAGTGAGAAATGGTGTTTTTAAGAAAAGTATGAACTGTCCTGGCATATTCAAAAAAATCATCACAACTAATTATAGGACAGCATGTTTCGTATTTCATCTCTTTATAGTCCCTTTGAGGACCACTTTCTATTACCCTGGTAGTTTACTTTATTCTGACTTTTGCATTTCTTGTTTTTTCATTGTGTTGTAATCTTTTCCTATATTTTTTAGTGTGTTGTAATCTTTTTCCATCATTTTCATTGTGCTATAATCTTTTTCATTGTGACATACTCTTTTTCATTTTGTTGTGATTTTATTCCATATTTTTTATTTTGTTGTAATCTTTTTCCATCCACTTTTAATTCAGAAAAATTTTGACATAAGGGAAGACTCTGAAATGCAGTGTTCTGAGAAACTGCATTCCTTACAGAATTTCTCTTCCTTTCTCTCAGGCATAATTCCGGCTTTAATTTTTTCCACTTCCCGGCAGATTTTAAGAACTTCCCGCCTATCCGTGCTTCGAACAGCCACCCTTCGGAGAAGGCCGAAACTTACATATTCCACAAAGGCAAAGGGAACCTCTTTTCCATTTTCGGCTTCAAGAAGCAGGACAAAAGCTGCGGCATGTATCCGATCAGAAGCCCATACTCCCTGTTGAGGGCAGCTTCCTGGCTTTAAGATTGACGGAACCTGCACACCTTCAAAGCAAACGAGTTTTGATGGAATACCTTTAAGGTTAAGTCTTTCTGAGGACAGAAATGGCTCGGTTTTAACAGGCGTAAGTGCCGCAAGCATAGGCTCTTTCCCAAATTCTTCAAGTGCTGCCCGCAGGTTGGCTGCAATTTCGGGAAGTTTAGCTCTTGCCCGCGCTTCTCCCTCCTCAAAAATCTCTTTTGTAACACCTGCGAGTTCTCGCGGAAACAGGAATGGAAGATCTGTACATACCTTTGCCAGAGAAAGTTCAAGCTCCTCATAAAGGTTATCGGCGTTTAACGAACACTCTTTCACAATTTCGGGATAATTTAGGGAGAGTTCTTTCAGGATTATTCTCTCGAGCCTGGAGGCAGTAACTTCCGAAAACAATTCAAAGCCTCGATTGACAAAGTATACCCTCCTCGGGCAGTTGATATATAGAAGAAGGTCTGAGACGTTTATCTCCTGATTGGACGAATCGACTGGCATCATATACTAATTCGTTCACAAACATTATAAATTTTTTTAAGAACGCGTGCCGCACATTGATTTAGAAGTTCTGCGACAATTGCCGAATTCATATTCGTTAGATATATAAGGTAATGTTTCCTCTTAGAGTACGTAAGTCATGACATCCAATGAATCCTCAGAAAATCTGCGCAACCGTCTGGCGGAAAAAATGGCTGGAGATATCACTCTTTCGGAAAAACCGGGAGAGTCACTCAAAAAATGGAGATCAAATTTTGAGATATCCCAGACCGACATTGCAAGTTATCTTAAGGTTTCCCCCTCCGTTATCAGTGATTATGAAAGTGGTAGACGAAAGTCTCCAGGAACACTAATTGTAAAAAAAATTGTTGAGTGCCTCCTTGAAATTGACATGGACAGGGGTAGCAAAAAAATTCACGCTTACGAGTCAATACTTAATGCCGAAAGCGGTACGAAATCCATTTACTCAACATATGAGTATACGATCCCGATACAGCTTGCTAAACTGGTCAACCTTATTGAAGGAGATATTATCTACAAAGGAGTTGAAAGGCCTCTTTACGGTTTCTCTGTCATTGACAGCCAGAGAGCAATCCTGGAACTTTCTTCCCATGAGTTTCAGAAGCTCTATGGCTGGAGTACAGACAGGGCCATGATCTTTACGAAGGTCAGCACCGGAAAATCTCCAATGGTAGCCATCCGAGTTACCAACCTTAAGCCCGGTGCCGTGGTACTTCACGGCCTTCGAAAAGAAGAGGTCGAACCTGTTGTAATCAAAATGGCAGAAGTCGACCGCATCCCCCTGGTCGCAACTACGATGGATCTTGACCAGATTGTCCAGTTACTGAGAAAATACAGTCAATACTATGCCAGGGAATAAACCCTGAATTCTGATGCCCTGAAACACTCAAAAACAGGTGGAAATAATGACTATTGGAATCGTATCTTACGGTGCTTATGTTCCCCGATACCGTATCAAAGTAGAAGAAATCGCCCGGGTATGGGGTGATAATGCAGATGCTCTTAAAAGTGGCCTTATGGTATATGAAAAATCCGTGCCTGATATCGATGAAGACGCAGCAACTATAGCTGTGGAAGCGGCAAGATACGCGATGGCAAGAAGCGGGGTTGATCCAGAGAGGATTGGGGCGGTATATACGGGCTCGGAGAGTCATCCCTATGCTGTAAAGCCAACAAGCACAATTGTCGCCCAGGCTATAGGAGCAACCCCAAATATGACTGCAGCAGACTTCGAGTTTGCATGTAAAGCAGGGACAGCCGCAGTTCAGGCCTGTATGGGACTGGTAAGTTCAGGAATGATCGACCTGGGAATGGCTATAGGAGCCGATGTTTCTCAGGGTGCTCCTGGTGATGCTCTTGAGTATACTGCGGCTGCAGGAGGAGTTGCCTGCCTCATTGGAAGAAAAGAATCAGAGATTGCCGCAATCATTGAAGACACTTATTCCTTTACAACTGACACCCCTGACTTCTGGAGAAGAGAAGGGATGCCCTACCCTGAGCACGGAGGCCGTTTTACAGGAGAGCCAGGCTACTTTAAGCATGTGACTAACGGCGCAAAAGGTCTTCTGGAAAAACTCGGGACAAAGCCTACAGATTATGATTATGCGGTTTTCCACCAGCCAAATGGAAAATTCCCTACCAAAGCTGCAAAAACCCTGGGTTTCACCAGGGACCAGATTGCTCCAGGGCTTGTAGTTCCAAAAATTGGGAACACGTATTCAGGTTCCTGTCTTATGGGAATTGCTGCGACTCTTGATCAGGCAAAACCAGGGGACAGAATTTTTGCGACTGCCTTTGGGTCAGGTGCAGGGTCTGATGCTTTTAGTATAACGGTTACAGACAGGATTGAGGAAATCCGAAACAAGGCTCCGATGGTTTCCGAACTGATTAAAAATCCTATATATATTGACTATGCAAGATACGCCAAACATAAGGGTAAAATCCGCCGGTCATGAAAACGGAGTGAAGAATATGAGAGACGTAGCAATTATCGGAGTAAAGAATACCAAGTTTGGAGAACTCTGGGGAAAGTCCCTTAGAGATATAGTGGTAGAAGCCGGGGCCGGAGCACTCGCAGATGCAGGCGTTGGCGGAAAAGAAATCAACGCTCTCTACGTAGGAAACATGAGCGGAGGGCGATTTATTGATCAGGAACATATAGGTGCTCTTATAGCGGACTATTCGGGACTTTCCAAAAACCTGCATGTCCCGGCTACGCGAGTTGAAGCTGCCTGTGCATCAGGCGGGCTTGCCCTGCGGCAGGCCATCATGGCTGTAGCTTCCGGTTATAATGATATTGTGATTGCAGCAGGAGCCGAAAAAATGACTGATGTGGGGTCTGAGGAAGCATCTTCAGCTCTTGCAGCAGCGGCTGATCGGGAGTGGGAAGGGATGGCAGGAGCAACTTTTCCCGGGATCTATGCAATGATTGCAAGATTGCATATGCACAGGTATGGGACTACCAGCGAACAGCTTGCCGAGGTTGCCGTAAAGAATCATAAAAACGGCTCTTTAAATCCCATTGCTCAGTATAAAAACAAAATCACTGTGGACGACGTGTTGAAATCTATAATGGTAGCCGATCCTTTGCATATTTTTGACTGTTCCCCAATAACGGACGGCGCTTCAGCTCTTGTGCTTGCCCCAGCGGATATTGCGCACAAGTACACGGATACTCCTATTTATATCAAGGCAACCGCTCAGGCAAGTGATACAATTGCGCTTCACGACCGGCGGGATATAACAACCCTCGACGCAACCGTGGTGGCTGCAAAGCGGGCCTATTCCATGGCAAAACTGAGGCCTGAAGACATCGACCTTGTAGAAGTGCATGACTGCTTCACCATTGCTGAGATTTGCGCAATTGAAGACCTGGGGTTTGTGGAAAAAGGAAAAGGCGGAATTGCCACAGCAAACGGGGAAACTGCAATAGGAGGCAGGATTCCTGTCAATACGTCCGGTGGTCTCAAAGCCTGCGGGCATCCTGTGGGGGCAACCGGCATAAAGCAGGCTGTAGAAATCGTAACCCAGCTGCGCGGAGAAGCAGGCAAGCGTCAGGTCGAAGGCGCAGAGTATGGCATGACCCATAACGTAGGAGGGTCAGGAGCAACAGCTGTAGTACATATTTTCTCGAGGGAGAGGTGAGATCCGATGTCTTCCGTTCCAAGATTCTGGAGAAGTCTCGGCAGCAGGTATAACCTTGAAGGTACCCGCTGTAAAGAATGTGGGGAACATTTCTATCCCCCGCGTAATTTTTGCGTAAACTGCAGGCGTGTAGGCCATATTGAGCCTTACAGGTTCAAAGGCACTGGCGAAATAATATCATATACTGTAATCCATACAGCTGCAGAAGGTTTTGAAGACCAGGCTCCTTATACCCTTGCGATAATTCAGCTTGATGAAGGCCCCCGCCTGACCTCGCAGGTAATTGGCGATCCTGAAAAAATTCACATTGGAATGAGGGTAAGATCCGTATTCCGCAAGCTTGGAGAGGACGGTGAAGGTGGCATGATCTACTACGGCACCAAGTTCGTCCCCGAAGATGCATGAAAGATCCGGATTTTCCGGATTCCATTTTTTAACATTTATTTCCGGATTCCATTTTTAGCTTTTGTTTCCTGATTCTATTTTTAGCGTTTATGTTGAAAAACGTAAGCACTATATTTTCTCATCTCATATTTACTTCTGCAGGGCGATTTGATGAGGATAAAGATTGCGATGGCATTGATGTCTGTTGTCTTTATGTTTGTAGTTGGAATTCTATCCAATGGATTTTACTTGCTGCCTGGTACCGATGAAGATGTCCTTTTAGAATTAATGAGCACTATCTCTCTTTTTGGTTCTGTACTTTTCTTGTTAGAAGCAAGAAAAGTACTACCCAGATGGCATATGGCAGTCCCGTTTTGTGTTTCACTGTTTTTACTGGTTATCGTAAGTTTTTGGAAAGTTAGTGGTACAGAATTTCTTAGTGACTACAGATACCTCGTAACACCCCTCGTAATAACACTTCTGGCGTTACTGTCCCCATTCTCATTACTGGTCTTCTTATCTTTGCATAGACATCCATACTCGATGAAAGCATATCTTGCAGTTTCATCCATAGCAAGTCTTATTTCTATATTTTCTCTTTTCTATGCAGTATGGGAACTTTCATCAAGGCATTCACACGAGGCGTCTTTTAGTGATGGTCTCATAGCAATTTATTTACTTTATTGGTTAATTGTGATGCCGATTACAGGATTGAGTTTTTTGCATCGTGCAATAAAGTAAAGGAATACAAGGGTTATGCCAAGTCGATCGGGATGGACAATTTCATGAGTTCTATTCTTCCGTGCTTTCAGTGGTTTTCAAAAAATTCATTTTGGACATACTTTGGAATCGACGCACTAGACTTGATAGAACCGCCTCAAACAAATACTATATATCGTTTTAGTGCAAGTGTTTTAGCCAGCAAATATTTACCAATTTTAACCGGATTTAACTGGAGATTCCTGAAAACTATGATTGAAATCGAGGTCAAGGTCAGAGCAGACCATTCAAAAGTTCGCTCCATCCTTAAGAACATAGGAGCAACAAAAATTGGGATTGAAAACCAGTCTGACGTTTATTTTGCAGCTCCTCACAGGGATTTTGCAAAAACCGATGAGGCACTAAGGATTCGTTCCCTGGATGGTCAGGCTGTGCTGACCTACAAAGGCCCCAAACTCGATGGCATTTCCAAAACCCGAGAAGAATTCGAAACTCCTGTAGACGAAGCCACCACAACACAAATACTGCATGCCCTTGGCTTCTCGGAAGCCGGAGTCGTCCGAAAAAAAAGGGAAGTTTTCAGCGCAGGAGAAATTACTGTCTGCCTCGATGCCGTCGAAGGGCTCGGGGAATTTCTTGAAGTCGAAATTGTGGCTGAAAGCGAAAAAGAACTCGAAACTTCAAGGGCAAAATTATTTGAATTGCTTAAACAGTTTGGCGCAGGGGAAAAGGATTCTATTCGGACTTCTTATCTTGAGATGGTACTGGAGAAAAATAATGGTTAATACATCTGGTAGATGTATGTACCAATCTTTCAGAGTTTTTCATACTACTCTTTTTACAGGTCGTTTCTTGTAAAAGAGTTAATCTTAAGCTGAAGAAATTGATATAACGCTTGATATTATAATATTATCTTAATTTGGAAACCCCGGAAATATAGCCGGATAAAAATTTCAGGTGGGCATGGAGGCATGAAGGATATAGAAGATTTAATACAGAAAGCTGTGGAACTGCAAAGTAACGGACTTGTAACCGGTCAGATCGCCGAGGAACTCAATGTTTCAAGGGAAACTGTTACCTGGCTTTTAACCCGTTCAAAAAAAGAGGAAATAACTCCCGCTCCAAAAGATATTTCTGTAGACTGGAACAGTATCGGGAAAAGTGCTAAACGTCTTCATAACATCTCGCTTGCACTCTGCGACATTGTGCTTGAGACCCTGGAAAAAATAAATGCTGAAGTAGATGTAGTTGTCGGCGTTGCAGCCAATGGTATTCCTCTGGCAAGCATGATGGCATATGAACTGGGTGCAGATTTGGCTATTTATCACCGCAAAGGGCAAGAGACCGTTAGCACAGGACACAAAGGGACCATAAGCAGGAATTTTGGATCAGTTGCCGGTAAAAACTGCGTTATCGTGGATGATGTTATTACCACCGGTTCAACCAGTATGGAAGTGATTGAGCAGCTCAGGGAAATGGATGCAAAACCAAAACTTGTAGTTGTACTGGTCGACAAAAAAGGTGTAGATACAATCTATAATGTCCCGATTAAGTCTCTTGTAAGAGTTGTACGTTTGGACTGAATTGGTAAAAACTCATACAAGCTAAATAAGAGCGTGTTTTAAAATTAAGTCAGTGATTTTGGGACACGCTCTTTTTATAAAGTTTGCACAAACTCGCCTTACGCTATTTTTATTGATTTCTTCTTATATATATGACTGCCCCCAACATTACTGCAATCACACTGACAGAGCTCATGAAAGGAGTAGTGTTTGATTTCTGAGTCTGATTGGAACTGTTTTCCTGCTCGACTGCTGTTCCCGTATTTTCTGTCATTCCGATATCATTTGTCTTATTTTCGGTTTGATTTTCTTCTTGCTCTACATATGCGGCATTTTCGATTTGTTTTATCTCATCTGTTTTGTTCTCGATTTGGTTTTCTTCCGGCCATTTTCCTTGAATTTTCAACTCCTCGATTACTATATCTCTGTCTGTAGCCGGATGTTTTCCCAAAAAACCGAGAGACATATAAAAAACTCCTTTATCGGGCCTTTGGTCCTTTAACATAAGGAGTACGGATTCGTTTTTAGTAAACTCTGCCTCGTCTTCAGTAGAGGCATTGGCCCCGATATTAGTCCTTACTATTATGGTCTTTGTTGGTAGAGGGTTATAGAGCCATTCTTTAACTGTAATTGTGTTATTCGTGTAATAGTCAGCTACATCAATCTGACTTACTGTGCCAATAACAATACGGTCAGAGTTGTTTATCTGGTACGGAATTTCGGAAGCTTCTGGAGTAAATAAGGCTGCTGCAAGGTTTGGAGCTAAAAGAAGCAGTATAAATGTAAAGAGTATCAGAAAAAAACTTAGGCGTTTCATCAAAATTCTCCTGCTTTTTATTTTCAGCCCATACAAAATAGCGAAGAACCATTGTTAGTTCTTCCTTTTTAAGTATACAATTGCACCAAGCATTACGGCAATCGCACTGACAGAGCTCATGAAAGGAGTAGTATTTGGTTTCTGGGTCTGATTGGAACTTTCTTCCTTCTCACCCGTAATTTCTGTAATTTCTGTATTCTCTGTCATTCCGATGTCATTTGTCTTATTTTCGGTTTGATTTTCCTTTTGGTTGCCTAATAATTCTTCATTTTCTATTTGTTTGATCTCACTGGTTTTGTTCTCAATTTGTTTTTCTTCTGTCCATTTACCCTGAGTTTTCAACTCTTCGATTACTGCATCTCTGTCTGAAACAGGACGTTTTCCTGCAATGCCGAAAAATACCTTGAAAAGCCGTTTGCCGAGATTTTCATCCTTTAACATCAGGAGCGCGGATTCATTCTTAGTAAACTCAACTTCATCTTCAACCCATAAGTTGGACCCCATCTTAGATTTCACTTTTATCGTCTTTAATGGTTGAGGATGATAGAGCCATTCTTTAACTGAAACGGTATAAATTGTGTAGGTGGGATATGTATCAATTTTGCTAACTGTGCCAATAACTATGCGGTCAGAGTTATTTACTTGGTACGGAATTTTGGTAACTTCTTCAGCAAGCATTGCTGTTGCTAAGCTTGGAGTCAGAAAAAGCAGCATAAGCGTAAGGGGTATCAGAAACAAATTTAAGCGTTTCATCAAAATCCTCCTGTTCTTTAGATTCAGCCTACGCAAAATAACAAGAAGCCATTGTTAGTTTTTCCTTTTGACGTATATGATTGCACCAAGCATTACTGCAAACACGCAGACAGGACTCATGAAAAGAATAGCGTTTGGTTTCTGGGTCTGATTGGAACTTTCTTCCTGCTCGCTGGGTGTTCCTGCGTCCTCTGCTTTTTTGGTATCATTTACGTTGTCAACATTTTGATCTTCCTGTTCATCCTCTGTTTTTGTATTTTCTACCGCTTCGGTTTCGCTTGCCTTATTTTCTGTTTTATTTTCCTCTTGCCATTTACCCTGAGCTTTCAACTCCTCGATTACTGCGTCCCTGTCTGAAACAGAATATTTTAGTCCCAAAGGTACTCTAAAAAGTAGTTCATCGAGATTTCCGTCATTTAACATCAAAAGGGCAGATTCATTCTGGGCAAACTCGACTTCATCTTCTACAGCTAGATTAGTCCCTATTTTACTTTGTATTTTTATGGTATCTGTGGGAATAGGATTATAGAGCCATTCTTTAACTTTAACGGTATAAATTGTGTAGCTGCTATATGTGTCAATCTTACTGACTGTACCAATAATTATTCGGTCAGAGTTGTTTACTTGATAAGGGATTTTTGCAGCTTCTGCATCAATCAATGCTACTGCGATATTTGGAACCAGAAGAAGCAGTATAAGCGTAAAAACCATAGGGAACAAATTTAGGTGTTTCATTAAAATTCTCCTGTTCTTCATTTCAATTTTCTAAAGAGTAGGTCATCGAAGTTTCGGGCTGGATTTTTCATGATTTATTGTAATAACTGTCTCTTTTCCAATTATTAAGGCAGATCCGTCTAACTCTCCTAAGAGTTAAAAATAAATAATGAAAGTAAGAGGATTTATTTAGCTAACTTGCTTTATATCTATTAAATTGGGCTAACTATATAAAAATGTTTTTCATATCGGTAAAAAAATTATAATTACATGTTACATGCTTGATGCCTGAGAAAAAAAGTAATGAATTATCCGCAACTCTTATGAAATTAAAAAAAGAGTAAAAAACAGAAAATAAGAGTAAAAAACAGAAAATAAGAGTAAAAAGCAGAAAATAAGAGTAAAAAGCAGAAAATAAGAGTAAAAAGCAGAAAATAAAAATGAAAACCCTATATCATAAAATAACAGGGTTGAATTCTACCTGCATATTGCTCTTTTCAAATAGTATTTTACCTTTTTTGCCTAACTCTACCTTTTCTGGGGTGCGCTGTCAGATAAACTGGTAGGCGTCCTCTAATATATAATTAGAAGACGGTTCTAAGCCAGTAAAAGTATTTTTGAATTCAAGAGGTCGTTTCAGCGTATCCTTGAACCCGGCTTTATCTCTTTGTCCGGCATCAGGGCTGCTACAATCTCTCCGCCATCGTCGGCTGCAAGCATCATACCGTTTGATTCGACTCCGCAGAGTTTGGCAGGTTTCAGGTTGGCGAGTACGATTACAGTTTTTCCTACAAGCTCTTCTGGAGCATAATAAGAAGCAAGTCCTGCAACAAGCTGCCTTGGCTTTTCTTCGCCAATGTCCACTTCAATCCTGATGAGCTTTTTTGATTTCTTTACAGGTTCAGCAAGCAAAACTTTTCCTACGCGGATATCGAGTTTTGCAAAGTCTTCGTACTCGATCGTGGGAAGTTTTTCTTTTTCCTCTGTCTCGGGTTTTGCAGTGTCAGCTTTCTCGGCTGTTTTTGCTTCTTCGGCAGTGCCCATCCCTTCGGATTTGGTGGGCTCTTTTCCATTGCCTTTTCCTGCGGTTTTCTTTGCATCTGCAGCTCTTACTCTCTGGTTTGCAATCTCTTCCATTTCCTCAATCCGGTCATCTTCAAGCTTTGTGAAAAGGATTTTGGGCTTTGCAAGTTTTGTGCCTGCTTTCAGAGGCACGAGAGCATCAGCATACAGTGCGGTGTGCAGGTCTCCTTCCTGCCCGAGTTCTTTCCAGGCGGTCTCCGTGCTTCCGGGGGTTACTGGCTCAAAAATAAGGCACAGAGCTTTTGCCAGGTGAAGGCAGTTGTAAAGCACCTGTCCACAGGCGACCTTATCCTGTTTTATCAGGCTCCAGGGCTCGTGGGACTGGAAGTAGGTATTTCCGAAAGACGCAAGGGACATTGCAGAATCAACGGCTTTTTTGAACTCATATTCGGCCATTGCGGCTTTTACTTCCTTCAGGGCCTTTTCTATCTCTTCCTTTACCTCAGACTCAAGCTCTCCTGCTGGAACTTCTCCATAGTTCTTAAAAGCAAATAGCATTGTCCTGTACAGGAAATTCCCGAGCACGGCAACAAGTTCGGCATTGATCTTTTCCTGAAGCACACTCCAGGAAAAGTTCAGCTCCTTTGTGTGTGAGGTATAGCTTGCCAGATAATATCTCAGCAGGTCAGGATGGAAACCGTGGTCAAGATAATCTTCTCCTACCCAGACCACATTACCCCGGCTCTTGGAAAACTTTTTATCTTCAATTTTGACCATGCCTGAAGCTACAACAGCTGTAGGGACCGAATAATCCGCGCCTTTAAGCATAGCCGGCCAGAAGATACAATGATGATAGGTAATGTCCCCTCCTATAAAATGGACAATTTCCCCGTCGTTTTTCCAGAATTTTTCCCAGGAATCCCCGGCTTTTGCAGCCCATTCCTCGGTAAAGGCGATATATCCTATAGGAGCATCTACCCAAACATAGACCACGAGGTCATCATGCCCGGGGAATGTTACTCCCCATTCCAGGTTCCTGGTTATGCACCAATCCGTAAGCCCCTGCTTTACCCAGCCAAGTGCATAATTTCTGGCATTGATGGTTCCGCCAAGGTCATTTGAGAGATAGTCCATGAGGTAATCGCTGAATTCGGAAAGCTTGAAAAAGAAGTGTTCCTGTTGCCTGTACTCGGCAGGCCCTCCGCAAATAGTGCAGACAGGGTTCAAAAGTTCTCCGGGCTCAAGGTGTTTTCCACATCCCTGATCACACTCGTCTCCTCTTGCAATTTCGCCGCAGTGAGGGCAGGAACCTTCTACATAGCGGTCAGGAAGAAAACGATTGCACTTCGGGCAATAGGCAATTTCGATGGTTTTCGGGTACACATAGCCTTTTTCAATCAGCTTGTTTACAATATCCAGGGTCCGGTTGTGATTTTCAGGATCGTCAGTAGTCCCAAAAGCATCAAAGTAAACTCCAAGCTGCTTGAAAGTCTCGTCAAAATGTTTGTGATATACTTTTACAAGTTCTTTGGGAGTAATCCCTAGTTCTTCGGCATTTACGACAATGGGGGTGCCGTGAGTATCCGAACCGCAGACAAAAGTAACGTCCCTCCCTTCTTTTCGCAGGGAACGGGCATAAATATCAGCGGGCACATAGGTCCGGAGATGCCCGATATGAGCCTTGCCATTAGCATAAGGCAGGCCACAGGTGACAAGTACGGGTTTACTGGATGATTCTGGCATTCTTATCTCCATATATTTTTTATGAATATATTCCTCTTCGACAATTGCAACTCTGAAATATATTTCGCTCACGCTTTTTGATCAAACTTTTTTGGAAAAAGTTTGTTGAAACTCTGAAATATATTTCGCTCACTCTTTTTGATCAAACTTTTTTGGAAAAAGTTTGTTGAAACTCTGAAATATATTTTGCTCACGCTTTTTGATCAAACTTTTTTGGAAAAGTTTGTTGAAACTCTGAAATTGTTTCGCTCACGCTTTTTGATCAAACTTTTTTGGAAAAAGTTTGTTGAAACTCTGAAATTGTTTCGCTCACGCTTTTTGATCAAACTTTTTTGGAAAAAGTTTGTTGAAACTCTGAAATTGTTTCGCTACTGTGTTTTACAAGGTAATCTATTTGAGGAATAGTTAATAATGATATATAAAGAAGGGTGGAATGTAGAGACAGATTAATAATAGCTCCGACAAATGAACTGCTGAGTAAATTATATTGTCTGCGAACTTTTGTAAGTTATCCATCTTGCACCGCCTGCTACAATAAATATTCTCTTGATTAACAATTCAAACAATGCTCAAGACCGCAAACTAAAGTGGTAAATCTAAAATATACTATCCGAGATATACGGTTCCATCATATATGAGCGATAAAAACATAAACCCTGGGGACACGAACTCAAAAGATCTGTCTGGAGACGACAACTTACAAAGCAGTCCTCACAATGGAAGAGATGACTCCGTCCCTGATAATGGAACATACGGTACGAGCAATAACTCCTTCGATAGCTCTGCCCCTTATGGTCCGGAAAAAATAGATGATCATGGGCCCCACGTTGAGATCTCTGAAAATAAAGAAATTAAAAACAAGAGTTTAAGCATGAATCCCAATCCGTATCCACAAAACAAAAAGCATAGATGGATGCCCTACCTGCTGGTCGTACTGGCTCTCATTACTATCATACTGGTGAGTCTTGCGGTGATCTCCTCCAATTTTGGTGTTGGTGGAAGCCTGGGAAGTTCTGAGAAGGTAGCTGTTATCTATGTCCAGGGCACTATATTTTCTGGAAACATTGCTGAAGGGCTTGGTTATGCTACTTCAGAAGAGATTGCAGGAGATATTCGCAGGGCTGCCGCAGATAGTGGAGTCAAGGCAATTGTGCTTAGAATTGACAGTCCTGGAGGATCTCCAGCAGCAGCCCAAGAAATTGTAGAAGAAATTAAGAAAGCCCAGGCAAAAGGAATTCCTGTTGTTGTATCCATGGGGGACCTTGCAGCCAGTGCTGCATATTATATCTCTGCGCCGACTGATTACATTATTGCAAACCCCTCTACGAATACCGGATCTATTGGAGTGATCTGGGTTTTCCAGAATAAGTCACTCTCTAATAAAGAAACAGGTGTAGATTACTACGTTGCAAAATCTGGAGAAATGAAAGATATGGGAAGTACCTGGAGAGGACTCACTGATCAGGAAAAAGAATATGCTGATTCTGTAGTTATGGATAGCTACGAAAATTTCGTAACTGAGGTTTCAGAAGGGCGCAACATGTCCAGAAGTGACGTAAAGGCTCTTGCTGATGGCCGCATATACACCGGAGCCAGGGCAAAGGAACTTGGGCTTGTGGATGGCTTCGGAAATATTTATGATGCAATTGACAAGGCTGCGGAACTTGGAGGAATTTCCGGGGAACCCAAAGTTGAATATATGAATAAAGCAAGTCTTTCAAGACTCCTTTTGGGTTCGGACTCCAAAGGATCTAATGAGACCGCCAAACAGTCTGTCAGTTACTTTGAAGAAAGTCCATATGGAAAAATTCTTGCCTGAAACCCTAACAGAAAGAGCATTTAATAAGTGATATAGTTAAGTGATATAGTTAAGTAATATAGTTTTAATTGGGAACAGTTAGGGTTTTCAGATTTTTCAATTTTATTTTTATCTTAATATTTCCCTGTTTTTCTCTTTTTTCGACTTTGCTGATTTTCATAACAGCTTTACACCCGAAAAATCACAAAATATATATTCTCTCACATGCAGGATATCTCGGGCTTAATATGCTGGATCTCAAACTTGTACGTAATAGTCCCGATATAGTTAGACACGCTCTCATTAATAGGAATATGAGCACCGAGCTTATAGATAACCTTCTTGAGTATGATGTAGCGTGGAGAAAATGTCTCGCCGAAGGTGATGAGCTAAAACATAAGCGCAATGTGGTCACCCGTGAGATAGCGAAGCTAAAGAAAGAAAATAAAGATACTTTATCCAAGATAGAGGAAATGCAAGGCATTAATAGCCGTATAAAAGAAATCGATGATACAATACGTGATTACAAGTTAAACATACATGAAATAATGCTTAGAATTCCCAATATCCCATCCTCGACAACTCCAGTAGGTAAGGACGAGAATGATAATCCAGTTGTAAGGGTTGTTGGCGAGCCAAGAGAGTTCACGTTCACTCCAAAACCCCATTGGGATATAGGAGAAGCACTGGACATACTTGACTTTGAGAAAGGGGCCAAGATCGCAGGCCAGGGTTTTACAGTCTATAAAGGTATGGGCGCAAAACTCGAAAGAGCTCTCATAAACTTTATGCTGGACGTACATGAAAGGCAGGGTTATCTTGAAGTTTTTCCACCAGTACTTATCAATGAAAAAGCCATGACTGGTACAGGGCAACTCCCAAAATTCAAAGATGACATGTACTTATGTACTGATGGTTACTATCTTGCACCTACCGCAGAAGTCCCTGTAACAAATCTCTTTATGGACGACTACATTGAAAACCTGCCGGTCTTCCTTACAGCGTATACTGCCTGTTTCAGGCGTGAGGCAGGAAAACATGGTCAGGACACCAGAGGCATCATCCGCCAACACCAGTTCAATAAGGTTGAACTTGTCAAGTTCGTAAAACCGGAAACCTCATATGAAGAACTGGAAAAGCTCACCAATGATGCGGAAGAAATCCTTAAACTTTTAAAACTGCCATATCGCGTTGTAAACCTGTGTACTGGAGACATCGGATTCTCAGCAGCGAAGACTTATGACCTTGAGGTGTGGGTACCCACACAGGAAAAATACAGAGAAATCTCTTCGTGCTCCAATTTCGAGAACTTCCAGGCAAGAAGGGCTAATATCCGCTTCAGAACTCCTGAAGGGCCGCAGTTTGTCCATACCCTTAACGGCTCAGGCCTTGCTGTAGGGAGGACAGTTGTTGCGATACTCGAGAACTACCAGCGTGAGGACGGAAGTGTGGAAATCCCTGAGGTTCTCAGGCCATACCTCGGCGGGGCAACAGAAATTAGAAACGAAGTCTAAACTTAAACTGAATAAGTATAGCTAGGCAGAAGTTCTGGGAATACCAAAATAGATTCCAAAACACCATCAACGCGGAGAAGCGTGGATGAAAGGATATCGTGGATGAAAGGATGTAAGGAGATAGATGTAACTGCCCAATGAGGTACAATGAAGTTTTGTTGCAACAATTACAGGCGTGACTATAGTTCTTCATTGTTTTTCTTGCTTATAGGGGCTCTTTCCTCCTTCAATTCCTTAAATATTTATTTTGATAGGTGAAAAACTGCGCAACTAGCTGTGTTTCTCTTTTTCTCAGACTTTTGCACCTTAATAGTCTTGCATATTCCCGGCTTTTTTCCTGCAGATTTTGTCCAGAAGCAGAATGTTATTAAGTATCAGAGATCCACTCCATCCGAGAGGGATTGCCCAGGCAGGGGTGCCTGTAGACTTATCCACCTGCTCCGGAAGAAGTCCTGTACTGGTTGCTCCGGCAAGAGACCATTTGAGGTATTCAATCCCTTCTTTGGTCAGCCTTTTTACTGTTTCTTCCGGCTTTTCTTCTTGTTCATAGAACTTCTCATGCGTGGAGGTAGAGTTTTCATTTTCATCGGAAAGTTCAAGGGCAAAGGTAAACATTGCTTCCGAAAGCCAGAGCGTAGTTACTACCCACGGGTTTCCGTTTATGTAACTGTCATTTTCATACCTCTTGATGCCGTAACCGAGATTTATGGGTACTGAGAGTTTTTTCTGGATGTTCTCTATCATGAACTGAATCATATCCTTTTCCAGAGGGTCTTTTGCAGAGAGCATTCCAAAAGGAACATAAGTGCCGAGAATACTTGCATCAATCGTTTTGTCCAGCTTCTCATTAATTACACCTTTTGCAAAGTAACCTTCCTGAAGCCAGAAACGGTCAATCGTAGCCCGTTTGACGAACTCCGCCCTCTTTTTCCAGCGCCTTGCCATGCCAGCTTCTCCATTTTCTTCAGCCAGGTGTGAAGCACCCATGAGTCCGGCATAAATTGAAGCGTTTGTATATGTAAAAATTCCGTAGTAAGTCTCCCAGAGATCCATACATCTCTCGTGAATTCCGGATTTGGTCCGCTTCATCAGATATTCGGCAGCCCTGAGCACCGAGACCCAGACCTCTTCTAGAAATTCAGCTTTCTTCAGGCCTTCAAGAATCCCGTAATAAACATCCATAGCATAGAGCGTAGACCCGGTTTCGTCAATCTGAGTTGAGTAGTCAAAATTACCCCAGGAGGGAGCTATATTTCCATTTAGCCAGTAGCGTTGAAACCAGGAACCATCAGGGAGTTGAGTCTGGATGCACCACTTGAAAAACATGTCACAGTAGTCTGGATAGCCTGAATGCTTTAATGCAAGCACGATTTCTGCAGCATCTCTATTCCAGCAGAACCCATATCCTCCACATTTCTCGAAGTTTGAGTCAAATTCCGGAGCAGCTACAAAAGACCCATATTCGCGGTCGTTAAGGAGGTAAAGCATTAGAAGAGCCCGGTTATAGGCATTGAACAGATCCTGACGAAGGTTGTCGTGTTCTTCAAGCCCCGGAATTTTGATCACCTGCTTTCTGGAAAGCCACATAACCCAGTGTTCCCGCGTCTTTTCAAAAATATATTCAAGAGGCATTTTTGAGAGCTCTTGCATTCTCTTATATAAGAGGCGTCGGGAAGAAGCAGCACCTATAAGGATTACAAACTCATTTGCTCCGTCAGCATCCAGTTCAAGATCCCAGCCAGCCGCGTTATTAATATTTCCTATGTCTTCTTTGTTCCCCTGGAGTTTTCCGTCTTCCATATCATATTTGGCATTCGTCCACCATATAGTATCCATTGCCTTTCCAATTTGCCACTCATTAAACTCTGGCTGAGAATAGATCCCTATATGATAGTTTTGCCAGTACTGTATAAGCAAATGAATATCGGTATCGCAAAACCCGGAGTTTTTCTTGGAGGTTTCACCTACGTTAAAATTCGAGTAATAAAAGAATTTTCCTGAAAGCTTTTTCTGGGACTGGACCTTGAACCTGCGGATAAGGACAGGCACGTCAGGGTGCACAAGGTCAAGAATGGAAATTCGGATTCCCGAATCATGATAAAGTTTTGTTGACACAATATTTGTGTCCTCGATATAGTTCTGGATGCCGTGCCATTCGTTATCATTAGTCCAGAGAAGCCTTTCTCCTGTATGAATACAGGCAACAGATTCCTCGACATGTTGAGCATGGTCTCGTCGGGGATAAAAAAAACCTATTATTTCCCCCTTTTTTCCCATTGTTACAAGCAGCTCGTCATTTCCAAGAATAACGTTGGGTTGCTTTATCACCGTGTCTCCCCTCTCAGTTGGTATTCCTGACTTGTACCGCCAGACGGTGCCGGCGAGATTATGTGTTCACAGACTTCTTTTCCTGTAGCTTTACAGCTTACCTCCCTCACACTTATGTTTTTCCCGAAATACTCGGTCAGGTAACCTGCAAAATAACCACTCATAAAGGCACAAACTGGCTGTTCCGACCCTCCGTAAACATCAGCTATAAACGAGTCTTTCACAACGATTTTTCCTTCATAAGTTTTGGGATCACATTCGATTTCCAGGATTCCCCAGCCCACGCCTTTAAAGAGTTCTGCAAGCACGCTTGCAAAATTACTGTCATTAAGGTCCAGAATACTCTTGAAATACTTTGCTGCGTGAGTCCCCCCCTTAAGTCCTGAAAGAGTGAGAAGGCCTTCTGCATGCGGCGCACTCTGGTTAAGAGTTTTAATGATATCAACAATGGTAAGTGCCCTTGCCATAACTCCCCTGACTCCTATAACATTTAGAGGGAAGTCCACGGAATAAACCATTCCGTATTCTGAAAGCCCATATTCGACCTCACTTACAACTTCAAGTTCCTTTATTTTTCGGGCGAAATCCTCCGGATCAACATCTTTGTTAAGCTCGGTAAATACTGAATATTCTCCGGTTTTCTGTGTAATATTATCCAGATGACCAAACATAATGAACGCATTCTCTTTTTCGAGAAAGTCAGTTATTAAAGATAGAGATCCCGGCTCTTTCGAGTAGATTATCTTAAACCATACAATCTGCGAGTTTTCATTGAAACCTGCAAACATGAATAAGTCTCTTACCATGTGACCTGACTCCCATAAGTTAGTATGTGTTCTTTAGTTAAGCTATTGTGCGAAGTTTTCTGAATACCTGTGCTTTGAAGTCCATAAGTACAGCCATGAAATTAACCGCTGCATCGAAAGGCGTGGAATGGACACTGAAGTATGAATGTACATCCCCATCTCCGAGCCATTTTGTACACATATAGTAATAATGGTCCGAAGTCAGCAGATGCTTCCATATACGCAGGATTTCAGGGTCCTCAGTCTTCCTCACAAAGGGTTCAAGCAGCTTTATTTCCTCAAAGCAGCGCCTTTGCATGTCGTTTCCAAGCCATGCGCTTGTATCACGTTCCATATCAGCCCAGGAAATTGTGGAAAAGTCCCCAACATCGATCTCGGCTACAGGGGAATATTTTTCGACAAGCTCAAGAGGGGTGCTGAAATCCAGGTGAGTCTTGAGCACTTCCCCGGGAAGTTCTTTCAGGAAGGAAAATATCCCGGTTTCTTCCCACTGATGCTCTCCGAAGGTCTCATAGTCCATAAAGATATTAACACAATCTTCATTATTCCCTGAAGCCCATGAGGCCCATTTCTCTGCAGTCAGGGGATACCCTTCCCACCACCTTGCAGAAAACCTGTATCCTATATCGTCACTCAACTTGTAATTTCTAAAGATAATAGGAAGCCCTGAACCTTTTGCCCTGTAAAGTACGTTGGGTGACCTTCCCTCAAGCATATGGTCCGCTCCTTCGGTAAGGATCGCCCTGTACCCAAGACCCGAAACAATCTTTGCTATAGTGTTATTGTAAAGCAGTTCGGTATTCCGGAATACCTTAGGTTTAACTCCCAGAAGGTCAAACATAAGTTCTCTATGTTCTTTTATTTCCTCAATAAACTCGGTTTTGTCTTCAAAAAGACTTGAAAGAGAATGATAAAAGGTTTCGTCCAGAAATTCCATTGATCCGGTTTCCGCCATCTGCCGGAAGCCTTCGAGGGCGTCTTTTCCCCAGAGTTCACATTGTTCGAGCAGGGTCCCGGTAACCGAAAGAGAAAACCTGAATTCTCCTTTATGTTCGTCAAGAGCATCCAGGAGGAGTGTATTTGTAGGAATGTAACATTTCCGGGCTACTCTTTCAAAGATCTCCCTATTGCTTCTCTCGTCAAAATAACGGAAAAAACCTGATCGGTCATCAGGCCAGAACCTGCGCAGTCTGAAAGGCTGATGTACCTGGAAATACATGCAAACCGATGTCATGCTCCCTCCTCCAGCACAGCTCTCCTGAAATCGGACAGGATGGAAAAGTAATTGACAGCCCTTTCATATCCTTCCCTGATATTTCCAGAATTCATAGAAAAAAAGATTTCACTCTGCTGAAGGTAACCGAATATATGTTTAAGTTCTCGATAGTTCTTATTTTCTTTAAGCCCTGAGAGTTCCTCTTCAATTCTTACCAGTTCTCGCAGGTAAAGCTGCTGAGCATGGTTACCTAATGCGTTATTTATCCCATAACGGATTGTCTGTTCGGTTCCCAGGGTAGGAAGTTTTAAGGGTTCAAATCTACTGACAGCTTCAGAAGGTGTGAGCATGTCAATTCCCCTGGACTTTAGGGCCTCTGGAAACGTCCTGATAAAATCGTCTATCATGCTTTTGTTTCTGTAGTGAAAGCAGAGGCTTGTATAATTAAAATAAAGAGTCAGGATGTCACCTTCCATGCTGGCAATCCAGTCCGCAAACTTTTCCGGAATAAGAGGATAGCCTTGCCAGTTTTTTTCCGAAAAGCGCAGTTCAAGGTCTTCGCTCAGGTTTATGTGCCTCAACAAAGTCGGGAGATGGTTTTCAAATACATGTACAGGGTCATATCCATTCATGAGGTTCCTGGACCCCTCGGCAATAAGGCAGTTAAAACCCAGGTCAGTAAGAATCGTCCCTACTCTTTCGGTGTATAGGAGCTCTGTGTTTACGAAGGTTTTAGGGGTGATATCCAGTAATTCCCGGATCATTTCTCTATAAATGAGCACTTCTTCCTTAAACCAGGAAAGATCAGGATATAGCGAACTCAGAGAGTGATAACTACAGCTCCCTGTGAATTCCACGCTCTCATTTTCCCCAAATTCGCGGAATGATTCGAGAAGTTCGGGGTCCCATCGACACTGTCCAAGGAATGGTCCGGATAGATCAAAGGAATATTTTCCCCCTCTTTCTATGGACTCCATAATCAGATCATTAAGGCGTAAAAACTGTCGGCTTGTTTTTAAAAATTTTGAAAAAATACTATTCCGGTCAAAATACCGGTCCATTTCAGGCACCCCAAAAAATCCCTCTACAGGCCAGTACCACTTAGGACTGTAAGGCAGATGCACTCCCATACAGATGCATACAGCTTTCATAACACAGTAATCTAGTGCGGAAACCTACTAAAAACTATTGTTTTGGTTAACTCAAAACTATTTTTTATGCCAGATCTGACCTTGCAAGGAATCAGAAAATACTGATAATAACTCAAGGGTAAAAAGAACAACTTAGATTAAAAACAAATTAAAAGGTAAAATAGAATGGGATCCCATCTAAAGTTGAAGCAAAGAAAATCTCTTAGAAGCAAAGAAAATCTCATGCTTCCAAAAACAAGGCATGGACGAAAAAGCCATAGCCTTGTAAGTTATCACACTTGAGTGAAACTTATTTACGTGAAACTTATCCTACAATATTTCTCAGCCCTCTTGAGCGAAGCGAAAAGGGCACCGTCCTCCCGAGAAGGGACTCGGGTGACGACTCGGAAATTTTATCTCATCATAAACCTTGTCAAGCTGCCGTATGCATCGGAGATTTCTTTTAGGGATAGGGAAATCTCGAAGTCTTTTCCTTTAACCTCAAGGGAATTGCCTTCGACTTTGCCGATAATCATACGAGGCACATCTTTGAGGATTTCAAGTACAGCTTCGGGTTCACCTGTAGCAAGTAGAGCTCTTGCCGGGGCTTCTGAGAATAATAGTTCCTCAGCTTTTAATTCCGAAACTTCACTCAGGTCTACCTTTGCACCGGAATTCTTGCACATCCTCGCAAGTCCTGCTGCAATTCCTCCAAGGGAAAGGTCATGTGCCGAGCCGAGTTTTCCGCTTCTTGCCGCTTCGATTACTGCTTTTATAATCTCAGGAGCATTTTTCGGGACAGAAGGAACTTTTCCGGCATTCTGGGCCTCGAAACAGGCATAGTATTCGGAACCTCCCATATCTGCAGTTGTCTCCCCTACCAGGATGATGGTGTCTCCTGATTTTGCAAAGAAGCTTGAAGGGAGAAGAGTCTCAAGGTTGACTTTCCCTATAATTCCTATTGAAGGAGTTGGGAGAATTGCGGTCTTAAATTCATCACTTTCATTATACAGGGATACATTTCCTCCCACGACCGGGATTGAGAGTTCCCTTGCCCCATCTCCAAGTCCAAGTACGGAGTTTTTGAGTTGCCAGTAGATTTCCGGGCGATCCGGGTTCCCAAAGTTCAGGCAATTTACAATTGCAAGCCCTTCAGCCCCTTTTACTGCAAGGTTCATGGCGTTTTCAACTACTATATTCTTTCCTCCGTTATATGGGTCAAGAAGAGTAGCTCTTGGCTGGCAGCCGCAGGAAAGTACGAGTCCTTTTTCATCAGTTATCTTGAGCACGCCAGAGTCTTCTCCGGGTTTGACAACTGTTCTTAACTGGACTTCATGGTCGTACTGCCTGTAGATCCATTCTTTTGAGGCAATATTGTAGGAAGAGATAACTTTCAGGAAGGCTGCCTTAAGGTCTTCCGGAGTTTCGGGGGCTTTACTTTCTTCAACCTGAGGAATAGGGGCTACTGAAGATTTCTCGCAGGTCGGAGCTCCGCCTGTCAGGAAATCAATTGGAATATCTACAACGACTTCTCCTTTGAATTCAACCGTATAGTTTGGTTTCTCTGTTAAGTATCCTACTACGGCCCCATTAAGGTCGTACTTTGCTACCAGAGCAAGTACGGCATCAACGTCTTCAGGAGCTACTTCAAAGACCATGCGTTCCTGAGATTCTGCAAGCAGGATTTCATAAGCATTCATATTGGGTTCGCGCTGGGTCACGGCATCTGCAATAATGTAGGCTCCAAGTCCTCCCTTTGCAGCCAGTTCTGCGCTTGCTCCTCCAAGACCAGCAGCTCCCAGGTCTTTGCAGGATTTTATATAACCCTTCTCCATGGCTTCCAGCGTCATTTCAATTACGAGCTTTTCGG
>Ga0268360_1001041_pt1 | contig 33581 bp, 35 predicted proteins | sample BioMet11_FD_192465 | JGI IMG/M metagenome (GOLD analysis project Ga0268360, IMG submission 192465) | Sewage microbial communities from Oakland, California, United States - Biofuel 11 (Illumina Assembly) | ecosystem: Engineered > Wastewater > Sewage > Unclassified | place: USA: California... | reverse complement strand
CGTCGTGTACCCCGTCATCTCCCGGCGCTCCGGCGGGCTATCCCTGGGCATCGACCTCTTCCCCGACGCGAAGAGCTGCAACTTCGACTGCCCCTACTGCGAGGTCTTCCCGCTGTCGGCCTTCGGCTCGCCGCCGGCGCCATCCTTCTCCCCCGCGGAGCTCCGGGACGAGCTCTACGACTTCCTCGACTCCCGCTACGGGCGGGAGTGGGCCCCCGAGCCCATCCGCGACCTGTGCTTCTCCGGATCCGGGGAGCCCACGGCTTCTCCCTTCCTGGAGGAGGCCCTCGGCGTCTGCGCCGCGGCCAGGAGGGATCGGCCGAAGCTCCTGGGCTCGTCCTCCATCGTCGTCATCACGAACTCCACGGGCTTCCTCGAGATGCGGACCTCGGCGGTCCTCGAGGCCTACGCCCGGGGGGGGGGGCTCGTCGTCTGGGCCAAGCTCGACGGCGGGAACGAGGACATGTTCGGACTCATGTCGGGCTCGGAGGCGGGCCTAGAGCGGGTGGCCGAAGGCATCCTCGGCTTCTCCCGCCGGACGGGGATCGTGATCCAGACCATGCTCTGCGAAGTCGACGGCCGGAGCCCCTCCGATAGCGACGTGGGGGACTACCGCGACCTCCTCCGCCGTCTCGTGGACCGCGGGGCGAAGATCCGGGAAGTGCACCTCTACACCTTCGCCCGCCCGACTCCGGTCCACTCCTGCGCCCCCCTGGGCGACCGCCGGCTCCTGGACTGCGCCCGGGCCATCCGGGCGGGGACCGGGCTCAAGGTCCGGGTCTTCGGCCCCGCCGCCGAGCTCCCCTTCCCCGAGCCGCCCGCCCCGGAGCTCCCATGATTGACCTCCACAGCCATTCCACCGCCAGCGACGGCAGCTACTCTCCCTCCGACCTGCTGGCCCTCGCGGGGGAACGGGGCCTGAAGGCCCTGGCCCTGACGGACCACGACACGGTCTCCGGGCTCCCCGAGGCCGGGGCGGCGGCGGAGAGGGCGGGAGTCTCCCTCATCAAGGGCGTCGAGATCGAGATCGCCTTCGAGCCCGGGGAGTTCCACCTCCTCGGCCTCAGGCTCGAGGACCTGGGGGGCGAGCTCGCCGAGGTCCTGGCCGGCCTCGCGGCGGCCAGGGACGACCGCAACAGGCGCATCCTCGAGAAGATGAGCGATGCCGGATTCCCCGCCACCATGGAGGACCTGAAGGCCGTGGCCGGAGGCGGCACCGCCGGCCGGCCCCACATCGCGGCCCTCCTCGTGGAGCGCAAGGCCGTCCGCACCAAGCAGGAGGCCTTCGACAAGTACCTCGGCAAGGGCCGCCCCTTCTACTCGCCCAAGGAGTGCCTCGAGCTCGGCTACGCCATGCAGGTGGTAAAGGACGCTGGCGGCCTCCCGATCGTGGCGCATCCCATGTCCCTCTTCGTGTCCTGGGGTCGCCTGGGCAAGCTCATGGACGAGTGGAAGGACCTCGGGATCGTCGGGATCGAGGCCTACCACCCCACCGCCAAGCTCGGCCAGTGCCGGCGCCTCGAGACCATGGCCCGGGACCGGGGCTTTAAGATCACCGCGGGCTCGGACTTCCACGGGGCCATCAGGCCGGAGCGCAAGCTCGGCCGGACCGCCGGGAACTTGCCCATCGGCGACGAGTACCTCGCCGAGATCGGCCTCTAGCCCACGGCCGAGGCCGCGCGCTATCGCCGACCCCGCGGCGCCGCCCCGGCGGGCGCTTCAGCCCCCCCCGCTCGCCCCTCCGCCTCGTAGGGGCTCTCCTCCTCCCGAGGTGCGTCGCGGGCCTGCCGGGGCCGATCGTACGCATCCTTGAAGAAGTCGAGGGCGGTGAAGAATAGGACGAGGATGAGGGGGCCCAGGACGATGCCGTTGAACTTGAACACCGCGAGGCCGCCGAGGATGGAGAAGAAGATGAGGAGGGGATGTATCTTGAGCCGGTCGTGGAGGAGGAGGGGCCTCACGAAGTTGTCCACCGTCCAGACGAGAGTCGCCGCGAGGGCGAGGAAGAGGAGGGCGCCGGCGAGATCCCCCGACGCGTACATCGAGGCCGCGACGGGGAGGAGCACCAGGGACGTGCCCACCACCGGTATGAAGGAGGCGATGGCGGTCAGCGCCGCGATCACGAGGCCGCCCTTGACCGAGAACGCCAGGCACAGGATGAGCATGATGGTCGCCTGGAGCAGGGCGACGAGGAAGTAGCCGGAGATGAGCCTCCTGCCCATCTCCTTGAACTTCTTGAGGAACACCGAGGTGTAGCCCCTCTCGATCGGGATCGCGCCGATGAATGTCTCCGACAGGTGCTCGCCGTCCACGAGGAGGAAGTAGATGGTGAACACCATGAACACGAGGTCGATGAAGATGTTCAGGATGTCCTTGAGCAGCCGCCCCGAGAATCCCATGATCTCGTTCGCCCGGGACGCCAGGAGGTGGCGCAGCCCCATGGCCGGGTCGCCCATCTCGATGGAGCCTCCGCTCACCGCCGAGAGGAAGGACGCCACGGGCCCGTCGGGGCCGAGCCCCAGGCTCGACGGGTCCCGCTCGAGGGCGAGGATGGCGTCCCTGGCCATGGCGCTCAGCTGCTTCGCCATGGCTATGCCGAGGAAGGCCGCGGGGACGGCGATGAGGAGCACTCCGCCCAGGGCCATGGCGGCCGCTATCCCGTTGCGGAGGGGCCCGGCTCTCGCGGCGCCGTCCTTCCGGGTGGTCACCCTCTGGAATATCGGCGAGAGGAAAGCGTAGAACAGCGACGACCAGACGATGACCGTCAGGAAGGGATAGAAGAGCATCGCCACGAGGACGAAGAGCCCCAGGAAAACCCCGAGGAAGCCAAGGCGCTTTACGCTGTATCCCCTCACGGCCGCGTCCTCCCTGCGTCTCGAGGCTCTTCAGGCGCTTCGAGGTCGCCGCCCCCCTCGAGCTCGAAGAGTTCGAGGGCGCTGAAGAAGAGCATGAGGATGAGGGGGCCGATCACCACGCCGTTGAAGCCGAAGATCTTGAGGCCCCCCAGGATGGCGAGGAATATGAGGAGGGGATGGATCTTCAGCCGCTCGTGGAGGAGGACCGGCCTCAGGAAGTTGTCCAAGGTGCTGACGAGGACGGCGCAGAGGACGAGGTAGATCGCGGCCTTTGTCGGGTCTCCGCCGATGGCTATGCCGATCGAGACCGGGATCCAGACCAGGCCCGTGCCCACCATCGGTATGAAGGCCGCGGGGAGCGTGAGGGCGGCGAGGACCAAGGCCCCGTGGATCTTCATGGCGAGGCAGATGGCGAACATCGCCGTGGCCTGGAAGAGGGCGACGAGGAAGTAGCCGATGAGGAGCTGCTTGCCGGAGTCCCGGAGCTTCCGGAGGAAGACGAGGGTGTAGCTCCGCTCTATCGGGATGGCCGAGATGAAGGTCTCGGTGAGCCGGGCGCCGTCCATGAAGAAGAAGTAGAGGGTGAAGATCATGAAGGCCAGGCTGACCGCGAGGCCTGCGACGTTCTTGAGGAGGCTCCCCGATAGGCCGAGGAGCCTGCTCCGCTCCTGCACCACGATCCGCCTCGCCTCCTCCACCAGGTCGAAGCCCGAGAGGTCGACCTGTCCCCCGCTCATCCGGTAGAGCGCCCCGCCGATGGGGCTCGAGGGCGAGAGGTCCACCAGCTTGGCGCCGCCGTCCACCGCTTTCATGATCCCGCCGGCGAGATCCCCTATCTGCCTCAGCACCGCGGTCCCCACAAGGCCTAGCACCGCGGCGATGAGGGCCACGGCGACGAAGGAGAAGAGCCCAGCCACCCCGGCCCGCAGCCCGGCCCGGCGGTCCGCGGCGCCGAGGCGCCGGAGCGTCCGTTGGTAGGGCTTGCGGAGGATCACGTAGATGAGCCCCGACCAGAGCAAGACCGAGAGGAAGGGGTAGAAGAGTCTCGCGACGAGGATGAAGAGCCCCGCGAACAGTGCGAGGAAGCCCAGCTTCCTGACCTTTACGCCTTCCAATCGGTATTCCTCCCCTGGAGTCCTGTCTCGATTTTTTTCGAAGCCCTAACTTGTGCTATTTGTCCCGGCAGCCGGTGCAGCCGAGCACGTGGACGTGCCCGCGGCCCGGCCGCTCGAAGTACCGCGCCGTCACCCATCCCCGGGCGTCCAGGGCCTGGCCGCACACCGGGCAGATCCGCGGCACCGACGGCGTGGCGGGCCAGCAGTGGGGACATCCGTAGATGCGCATGATCCTGCCGGCCTCGCCGGGGTAGAGCTTGGAGGCGACCCGCTCCCCCCGGGAGAGGCTCGTGAAGCAGAGGGGACATACCCGGTGATCCGGCGCCCCAACCTTCTCACCTCCGGGGGCCGCCGCGACTCGGCCTAAGTCCTCGGACCTCCGCCCCTCGGCGATGCGGCCGAGGAGGAGGAAGAGGGCGGCGAGGAGCGCCCCCGCGAGGACTACGGCGATCACCAGATCCATGGCGGGCGAGTATAGCACGGATCGGGCTTGCATTAGCTAGTCACGCTGCCCCATACTCCCTGACATGGGCACTCTCTGCCTCGTGGCGACTCCCATCGGCAACCTAGGCGATATAACGCTGCGGGCTCTCGAGGTCCTCAAGTCCGCGGACGCCATAGCCTGCGAGGACACGAGGCACACTCTCAAACTACTCTCCCACTACGAGATACGCAAGCCGCTGGTCTCCTGCCACGCCAACGACGAGGAGCGGGGAGCCGCCAAGGTAGTCGCCCTCCTCGGCGAGGGCAAGACCGTAGCCTACTGCTCCGACGCGGGGACTCCCGGGCTCTCGGACCCCGGCGCCCTGCTGGCCCGCCGCGCCAGGGAAGCGGGCCACTCGGTCTCCCCGATCCCCGGCCCCTCGGCCTTCGCCTCCCTGGTCAGCGCCGCGGGGATAGGAGGCCGTTCCTTCCTCTTCGACGGGTTCCCTTCGCCCAAGGCCGGCAGGCGGCGCTCCAGGGTCGTCGAGCTCATGGGTCGAGAGGAATCCTTCATCCTCTATGAATCCCCCTACAGGATCGTCGCCCTCATGGAGGAGATCGCCGCCGCGGACCCCGGGCGTAAAATCTGCCTGGGCAGGGAGATGACCAAGATCCACGAGGAGTTCCTCTCCGGAACCGCCGCCGAGGTCCTCGAGGAGCTCAAGTCCAGGGCCGAGCAGCGCGGGGAATTCGCGGTGCTTGTCGCCGGACGTGAATTCGCGTAAACTATTTACGGGCGGGAGCCGATAATTGCCATGAAAGGCAGGGGAGAGCAGAGATGATCATAGACCGGCTTAACTCGATAGACCCCATCCGGGACCCCCAGAAGTCTTCCCTCGGCGGCAGGGCCGGGAAGGTCGCAGGGGGGGATTCCATCTCCATCTCCAACGACGCCGCCCAGAAGGCCGATCTCTACAAGGCCTTCGAGATCGCCAAGTCCGCCCCGGAGGTCAGGGCCGACCGGGTAGCCGAGCTCAAGGCGAAGATAAACGAGCCTTCCTATATCGACGACGCCGTGGTCTCCATGACCGCCGACAAGATCGTCGACCAGCTCCTAGGGAGCTGAAACCTCCTAAGGTGGGGAGGCGGGGCCGGCCCTTAGGTCGCCTTCAATCTGGTTATTCGAGGCGGGAGCGAGACTTCCGCCTTTTTATTTAGCCCGAGGACTCCCGCCGGGAGAGTCCCCTGGATTCCGCGCAAGGGAGGATCGAGCGTGCCTGATTTCAGCTTTTACGTGCGTCCTCGCGTATGGATCGGGCCCGACGCCCTCCTCCGCCTCCCCCTCCTCGCCGGGGAGCTCGCCGGCAGGGACAAGCCCCGCTGCATGCTCATCGCCGACCCCCTGCTCTACGAGTCGAAGGCCGTCGAGCGGGTGCGCTCCCTCGTCGAGGAGCGGGGCATCGAGGTCTTCGTCTTCGACGAGGTGGCCGAGCGCTCGACGAGCCGCGTGGCCGACGACGCCCTCCGCCTAGCCAGGGGCTCCCGGGCGCCTCTCGTCATCAGCCTGGGCGGCATCAAGACCCTCATGGTCGGCCGAGCCGCCGCCGCCCTCGCCCGGGGCGCCTCCGACCTGGATGCGGTCATCGACGGGGGCGACTCCGTCTGCGAGCGGGTGCCCCTGATCGAAGTCCCGACCTCCTTCCGGCATCCCTTCATGACCCAGGACTGCGTCATCCTCCCCGACGGCCGTGACCGGCGGGCGCGGCTCGTCCGGATCGCCGGCTCGGCCCCCTCGGCGGTCCTCGTCGACCCGAGCCTCTCGTCCTCCCTCTCCTCCAAGCTCGCCGCCTCCTGCGTCATCGACAGCATCCTCGCCACGGTGGAGGCCTACGTCTCCTCCAAGTCCTCCTTCCTCAGCGACCTCATCCTCGAGAAAGCCGCGACCTCCCTGGCGGCGGCGCTGAACGGCCTCATCGCCCGACCCGACGACCCCGCCGCCCGCGCCGAGGCCTGGCAGGGTTCCTTCCTCTCCGCCCTGGGCGTGGGGCTCTCGGCCCCCGGCCTCGGCACCGCCGTGGCCCTGGCCATCAACGCCAGGTATCCGGTGCCCAAGGCGGCCCTGGCCGCGATCCTCCTCCCGTACTCCATGGAGCTGGCGGCCAAGAGCCGCCTCGAGAAGGTGGCCGCCCTGGCGGCGCTCTTCGGGGAGGACGTCTCCGAGGCCAGCCCCCAGGACGCCGCCGCGAAGTCCGTCGAGTGGCTGCGCACCCGCCTCGGCCTGCTCAAGGTGCCCTCGCGGCTCAAGGACTTCGACCTGGCCATCGACAAGCTCGTGGAGGCCGCCCGGGACGCCCGGGAGCTGGACTTCATGAACTACCTCCCCCGGGCCGCGTCGGTGGACGACGTCTTCGACTTCGTGAAGACCGCCTTCTGATGTTCCCCTCCCGCGGGACTCTCCGGCCGGGAGTTCCCCGCCGGGGCCGACGATGATTCCCCTATCCAAGCTCGCAAAACTCGCCCCGCGCCACCGCATGCGCAAGGCCGCCCTCGTCCTCGAGGAGGTCGAGCGGCTCGCCCTGGCCGGGGAAGGCGGCGGGAATCGGCCGGACGAAGGGGAACTACGGCGCTGGGCCTCGGGTTTGGCAGGCTTGCTCTCCGAGGACGCGGCCACCCCCGAGCCGGTGAAGGCTGCCGCGGGGGCCTTGGACAAGGTCGCCGGATCCCCCGGGGAGGACCTCGGGGCCCCTGGCCCCTCCGGCTTGGTCAGGGCGGTGGATGCCCTCAGGCACGCTCTCCTGGGCGCCACCGGCCAGGCTCCCGCCGACTGGGACCTCATCGATCCTCGGACCGGCCGTCCAGACCGGGGGGCTAGGCGGGTCCTCCCCGGGGTCAAAGTCTACCTCGACGATCTCCGGTCTCCCTTCAACGTCGGCTCGATCTTCCGGACTTCCGACGCCTTCGGCGTGGAGGAACTCCTCCTCTCGCCGGCCTGCGCCGACCCTCTCCATCCCCGAGCCAGGCGCAGCGCCATGGGCGCCGTCGAGCTCCTGCCTTGGAGGCGGTCCCGCTTGGAGGAGCTGTCGGGGAGCGCACCGACCTTCGCCCTCGAACTGGGTGGCGACGATCTCGACGAATTTCCCTTCCCGCCCGCCGGAATCGTGGTTTTAGGGTCTGAGGAGCTCGGTATCTCCAGGGAGACTAGGGAATTATGCTCCTACGGCACAGTGAGTATCCCGATGGCCGGCGCCAAGGGCTCTCTGAACGTGGCCGTGGCCTTTGGCATCTTAATGTATGCCTGGACTAGAGTTATCAAAGGCTGACGACGGTATTCGGGCAGGTGAATCCCGTTTGCGTTTGACTATTGCCGGGGCCGGGGCTATAGTATTTTCCACTAACATAACCCCAATGGGAGGTCTTTCATGGCTAAGGTTGAACTCAAGAAGATCGGGAAGGTTTACGAAGGCAATGTCCGCGCGGTAGACGATGCTAACATCACGGTGAACGACAAGGAGTTCGTGATCTTCGTCGGGCCTTCGGGCTGCGGCAAGTCGACGATGCTCCGGATGGTCGCCGGCCTCGAGGACATCACCGAGGGCGAGCTCTTCATCGACGGCAAGCTCGTCAACGACGTTCCGCCCAAGGACCGCGACATCGCGATGGTGTTCCAGAACTACGCCCTGTACCCCCACATGACCGTGTACGACAACATGGCCTTCGGCCTCAAGATCCGCAAGCTCCCCAAGGACGAGATCGACAAGCGGGTCAAGGAAGCGGCGCGCTCCCTCGAGATCGAGAAGCTCCTGGATCGGCGGCCCAAGCAGCTTTCCGGCGGCCAGCGCCAGCGCGTGGCCATCGGCCGGGCTATCGTCCGCAACCCGAAGGTCTTCCTCTTCGACGAGCCCCTCTCCAACCTGGACGCCAAGCTCCGGGTGCAGATGCGCTCCGAGATCATCGAGCTCCACTACAAGCTCAACGCGACCATGATCTACGTCACCCACGACCAGGTCGAGGCCATGACCATGGCCGACAAGATCGTCGTCATGCGGGACGGCAAGATACAGCAGATCGGCTCGCCGCTCTACCTCTACAACCAGCCGATCAACAAGTTCGTCGCCGGCTTCCTGGGCACGCCCCCCATGAACTTCGTCAACGCCAAGGTCGTCGAGGAAGGCGGGAAGGTCTACGTGGACGAGGGCTCCTTCAAGCTCGCCGTCGACCCCTCCCACCAGCCCCTCCTCAAGGCCTACGCCGGCAAGGAGATCACCTTCGGTATCCGCCCCGAGGACCTCGAGGTCGCTTCGGCGTCGACCGCCGGCTCCACCCTCAAGGCCAAGATCACGGTCGTCGAGCCCCTGGGCGCCGACATCAACCTCTACGCCTCGACGGCGAAGAGCTCCATCACCGCCCGCATCCCGCCGCACCACTCCTTCAAGATGGGCGACGAGGTGACCCTGTCGCCGGTCATGCTCAAGGCTCGCTACTTCGACAAGGACACCGAGCTCTCCATCCTCCCAGTCAAGTGGGACGAGCAGGTCTGATGTGCGCCCCGGCCGGCGCCTCGCGGCGCCGGCGACGCCCGCGCTCGGCGTCGAGGGGCGCTTTCGAGGGGCCCGTCCTTGCGTCGGGCCCCTCGCTTTATTATAGTTGCTTACAATGTCAATAGAAATCGCGGATCGCGTCTCCTCGCTCGTCGCCTGCGTCGACCGGATAGAACGGGAGAGCGAGTCCGTCTACCTCGAGATGGGCGCCGTCTTCCCGCGGCTCTCCGCCGAGATGGAGCGGAGCGTCGATTCGGGCGAGCGCTCCCTCTCGGGCTTGGCCGCCGCCGCCGAGAAGGGCATCGGCTCGGGGGCCGAGGTCCGGGCCTTCGACCTCGGCGAGGCCCGGACCTTCTTCCGGACGCTCAGGGAGCGGGACGCGTCGCTCCTAACGAAGATCAACGAGGGCATCTCGCGGCTCGGCACCATGGACGAAGTGATCGCGCGGGTGCGGGCGGACTCCGAGGAGATGGAGATCATTTCGCTCAACGCGATGACCGTCGCCCTCAAGTCCGGCTCGGCCGGCAAGGCCTTCTCGGTGATCACCGACGAGCTCAAGAGGCTCTCGAGCCTCACCATCGTGCTCGCCGAGGGGGTCACCGCCAGCGGCCGCACCCTCCTCGATTCCTTCGGCAAATTCGGGGCGGCCCTCGCAGAGCTCAAGGAGTTCCAGCAGGGCTTCTTCGACGATATCGACTCCACGCTGGGCTCGGGCTACGAGGATCTGAGCCGCCAGTGCACGGAGGCCACGGCCTTCTTCTCGGCCCTCCTCGAGGAGGCGCGGGGCATGAGGGAGCCCGTGCGGGGCGTCATGAACGAGGTCCAGCTCCAGGACATCGTGCGCCAGTCCCTGCAGCACGTCGGCCTATCCCTCGAGGAGGCGCGGTCCTCGTCAGCCTCGGGCAGCGAGGCCGAGGAGCCCTTCGTCGCGGCGGTGGCCGAGCTCTCGGAGAACCTCATCGCCGACATCGTCGCCAAGCTCGAGGCTAGCGCCTCCTCCTTCGGGGCGAACATGGAGGCGGTGAGCCGCATCGTCGAGGGGGGAGAGGCCCGCCGCTCCGCCTTCCTCGCCGGGGGCGGCGGGGCGGCGGGGGAGGCCTTCGGGCGGCGCTGCGAGCGCTACCTGGAGCTCAAGCGCGCGGTGGTGGGCATGTCCTCGAGGCTCTCGGAGCAGGTCAAGGGCCTCGCCGGCAGCTTCAAGGGCCTGTCGACCCTCTTGGCGCGCTTCCAGAACATAGTCGTCGCGTCGCGCATCGAGGTCGCCAAGACCAAGGCCCTGGCGGGAGTCGCGACCACGGTGGGGGGGATGGTGGCCCTGACCTCGCGGATCGAGGCGGACTTGGGGGAGGCCATGGAGACTACCAAGGCCTTCTCGGCCTTGGCGAGCGGGGCGATTGCCGAGTACTCCCTGCGCAGCGAGGCCGAGGGCGAGACCCTCGCGTCCACCCTCGCGTCGGCCGACGACCGCATGGCCCGCCTGGCCGGCGCCAAAGCCGCGTTGCGCGACGCCATCGACGGCTTCTCGCTGTACACCGCGGACTTCCTCTCCCTCATCGGCCGGGCCAGGGAGGCCCTCGCCAAGCTCCGGTCCCTGACGGACAGCTTGAGGAGCGCCGGCGACAGCCTCCGGGAGCTCCGCTCCTCCATCCACGAGGCCCTGGGCCCCGACGTCCCGCCCCTCGAGTCCGACCGGATCCGACGCATGGTCGAGCGCTTCACCATCTTCACGCACAAGAAGGCGGCCGGCGACATAGCCCGCTTCTCGGTCGAGGAAGGCCGCGAGGCGGGAGAGGTCACCCTCTTCTAGGTGGCCGGCTGGCGACGAGAATGTACAGGCACAGCGTCTCCCAGTTCGAGCAAGAGCTCGTCACCATCCACCCGGGCGAGTACTACGCGACGGGGGACGACATCATAATATCCACGGTCCTCGGGTCCTGCATCGCGGTCGGCCTCTTCGACGAGGGGGCGAGGCTGGGAGGGCTCAACCACTTCATGCTGCCCGGCGACGCCTCTAGGGTCGACCTCGTGAGGAGCCCGAACGCGAAGTACGGGATGTACGCCATGGAGCTCCTCATAAACGACCTCATGAAGCTCGGGGCGAAGAAGGCGTCGCTCAAGGCGAAGGTCTTCGGCGGGGGGTCGGTCCTCAAGTTCTTCTCGGGGGCGGGGACGAAGATCCCGGCCGGGAACATCGATTTCGCGTTCGAGTACCTGCGCCGAGAGGGGATCCCCGTGGTCGCCTCGGACGTGGGCGGGACGGAGCCCCGCAAGATATTCCTCTACGCCAGGACCGGGAAAGTGCTGCTCAAGCGCATCTCCTCCGACGCCGCGGCGGACCTCGCCGAGCGGGAGGAGACGCGCTACTACGAATCCCTCGACCGGGAGAAGACCCGCGAGGGGGAGATCGTCCTCTTCGATCGGGGCGGCAAGCGGGGCTAGCGCCAGCGGCGCCGGCCGGAGCCGCTCCGGGCGCGGCCGGGCGGTCCGGACCGCGTCCGAAGCCCCTGGCCGATCAGGCCTCGGAGGACTTGGCGTCCTTCTTGGCCTTCTTCTCCGCCCGCTTCTCCTTGAGGGTCTTCTGAGGCTTCTTTTTCTCTTCGGTCTTCTGCTTATCCTGGTTCTTCACAGCGTACCTCCGGATCTACGGTTCCACCTATTGTATCCCCGCCGACGCTTTTTTCAAGCCGTCCCCGGGGCCGCGCTCCGGCGCGCCCCGGCGCAGCCCGCCCGGCCGCCTGTGCTCCGACGTTGGGCGGAACCGCGCCGCCTATATGCAGGCGCCCTTGTCGAGGTTCTGGAGCTCCACGCGGGCGTAGCGGTCGCCCTCGGGGAGGAGGACCCGGGAGTAGGGCGGCACCGAGACGGTGAGCCAGACATTGCCCCCGATCACCGACCCCTTGCCCACGACGGTGCTGCCGCCGAGGATGGTCGCGCCCGAGTAGATCGTCACTCCGTCCTCGATGGTCGGATGGCGCTTCCTGTCCCCCGCGCTCTTCTGCACCGAGAGGGCCCCCAGGGTCACCCCCTGGTAGAGCTTCACGTCGTCCCCGATTATCGCCGTCTCGCCCACGACCACCCCGGTCCCGTGGTCGATGAAGAAGCGCCTCCCGATGGTCGCCCCCGGATGGATGTCTATCCCCGTCTTGGAGTGGACGTGCTCGCTCATCATGCGGGGGAGGAGAGGGAGCCCGGCCTTCCAGAAGAACGAGGCTATGCGGTGCACCACCACCGCCTCGAGCCCGGGGTAGGCGAGGATGACCTCCTCCACGGTCTTGGCCGCCGGGTCTCCACGGAAGGCCGCGTCGACGTCCTCCATCACGACCTCGCGGATCCCCGGCAGAGAGGAGAAGAAGTCGTCGACGAGCTCCTTCGCCTCGATGTGGCAGGCCGCGGGGCACCCGTGGGAGCCAGAGGCGCGGTACTTGTACTCGAGCCCCCGCATCGTCTCCTTGACCAGGACCTTGGCCGCGCGGTGCGCGAGCTCCCCAGCGACGTACTGGATGTTCGTGTCGTCGATGTCCTCGTCCTCCCGGAAGCCCGGGAACACCAGGGTCACCACGTCGCGGAGGGCGCCGACCACGGCCTCCCTGCTCGGGAGATTCGGCCCATTCGAGTGGTTGACCCCCCCGACCTTCTCGTACGAATCGAGGAGGAGGCCTATGGCCCTCTCGATAGCGTCCATCGAAAAACCTCCTAGGCCGACGGCTCCGTCGGCTCGCCGCCAGCGACCTTCCCCATCGCGGCGAAGGCGCCTATCATGCATGCCGCCGCGAAGGCGAATACCCCGGGGTACCCGACCAGGTCGATTAGGGCCCCGGCGATCGGCGGCGCGACGATCGAGGCGCTCTCCTTGAACGTATAGTAGAGACCCGTCGCGGCCCCCATCGTCCCGAAGGACGCCATCTGCCAAAGCATGGGGAAGGAGTTCGTGATCACGACGATCCAGAAGACCCCGAAGACGAACATGAGGCCGAGGAACACGGCGAACCGCGTCCCCGCCCCGAGCCCCGCCGCCGCGGGGCTCGCGACGAAGCCGAGCGCGGCTAGGCCCAGCGCGACGGCGACGAGGGAGCCCCGGATGGCCCTGCGCCTGCCTATCCGGTGGGCGGCGTAGCCGGCCGGCACCGCGAAGGCGGCCTGGGCGATGCCCACGAGCCCCGCGGGCATCGCCGCGTCGCCCGAGCTCGCGCCGAGCTCCTCCACGCAGAACTTCCCCACGAAGGGAAGCACGCCCTGGTAGCCGAGGAACCAGAGGAACACGGCGACGAGGATCCGAAGGGCGCTCCCGTCCTGCCCCGCCGCGAGGCTCCGCATCGAGGACGCGAAGGGGGATCGCTCCTCGATAGAGCTCTCGGCCCCGCCGCGCTCCCGGACCGCGGCGAAGAGGAGCGCGGTGGCCACCAAGACGAGGAAACCCGCCGCGAGGAAGGGGAGGCGGCCCTTCGTCGGCCCGAGGATCGGCACGACGGCGTCCAAGTCCATGAGCCTGGCGAGAGCCAGGGTGGCGATTATGGCCCCCATGGCCCCCATGGCGTTGATCACGCCGTTGGCCTCGGATCGGTAGCTCCCGGGGATGCTGTCGGGCATCAGGGCCACCACCGGCCCGCGGGCAGCCTGCTTGAAGATGTTGAGGCCGAAGATGGCGAGGAAGAGGGCCGCCAGGGAGGCCTCCGCCGCGAAAGGCAGGGCGGAGAAGAAGAGGGCCGAAAGGGGGAGGGCGACGACGATGAAGGGCATCCTCCGGCCGATGGGGCTGCGGGTGCGGTCGGACCAGACCGAGACGATCGGTATGAGGAATATTGCCAGGACGTTGTCGAGGGTCATGACGAGGCCCACGAGGGCGTTGCTGTGCACGTACGCGCCGAGGAGGATCGGCACGTACGTGTCGTAGAGGACGTCCATGAGCCCCACGGTGAAGAATCCGAACCCGATGAGGACGCAGGGCCCCGCGTAGTCCCTGAAACCGCCGTCCTCCTCGCCTCTCGCGCCCAAACCGGTGCCCGGCCCCTAGAGGGCTATCCTGACGGCTCCCTTCGAGCGCAGGGCGGCCGGGATCACCGAGCCCGCGCCGAAGTATTTCTCCATGAGCCCGGCGTACTCGGACTTCCGGGCTACGGGGACGTAGGCTTGGATGGTGCCGGCGAAGCCGCCACCGTGGACCCGGCAGGCTCCGTCGGAGCCGAGGAGCGCCTCGGTGAGGGACAGGGCCACCGGCAGGCCCTGCTCCTTCTTGGCCCCCGAGGGGTATAGATTCTGGAGGAGCTCCCAGGACGACCGGCCCGATTCCCTGACTAGGCCCAGGTAGGCCGCCATGTCGTCGGACCGCAGGGCCGCGACCATGAGGCCGACCCGGACGTTCTCGGAGGCGAAGTGCATGGCCCGGAGGAATGCCCGGTCTCCGCAGGCGCGCCGGATCTCGGGGCCCCGGGAGACGATGAGGGCTGGGTCCAGCTCCCTCAGGTAGGAGGCGCCGAGGAGCTCGGCGGCGGCCTTCATCTCCGCCGGGACGGCGGCGTACTCCGGGGTGAGGTCGGCGTGGCTGCCTCCGGTGTTCACGATCACGAGGTCGTAGCCCTTCGCCCCGAAGTCGTAGGCGATGCCCTCCACGATGGGCGCCGAGGGATCGGCGAAATCGATGGCCACGACGCCTCCCACGGCGCTGGCGGTCTGGTCCATGAGGCCGCAGGGCTTGCCGAAGTACTCGTTCTCCGCGAACTGGCCTATCCTGGCGATCTCCACCGGGGACAGGTCGATCCCCGTCATGTCGGCCAGGATCGTGCCCACGAGGACCTCGAAGGCCGCGGAGCTCGAGAGCCCCGATCCGGGCAGGACCCGGGATGCAACCCGAGCCGTGAAGCCCCTCGCGGAGCGCTGGGCCGCAGCGGCCCGGTCGGAGATGCCTTTGGCCACGCCGCGGACCAAGGCGGCGGTGCTGCCCGCCTCCGCGGCCCGGGGCGCCAGGGCCGACAGCTCCACCCGGATGGCCTCGGGGTAGCCCTCGGAGACTATGCTGATGAGCCCGTCGTCGCGGGGGGCGGCGCAGGCCGCGGCGTCCAGCCCGACCGATGCGCAGAGGACTCGGCCGCGGTTGTGGTCGGTGTGGTTGCCCCCGAGCTCGGTCCTCCCGGGAGCCGAGTAGGCTCGCAGCTCCTCCGCCCGGAGCCCTTCGGCCTTCAGGTCATCCAGGACGGCTTCGGCCAGGCCCAGGTACCGCGATGCCTCCCGGCCGGCGTCGGCGCCGTAGACTGCCGCCAGTACCCCCGCGGCCTCTGCGCTCTCGAGCTTCCTCTCAAACTCGCGGATATCGGTCATCTGCTGGATCTCCTTCCGTCCCCAGCCCGCCTCTGAGCTACCGGCGGGAGAAGCGCTCTCGATTGTACCTGAAAGGGGCCGGCCGGGGAAGCTCGGAGCGGAGGCGGGGCCCGAATACTTCATTTGACAGCGGCGGCCGCTTGCTTTAGTCTGGAATCGGACTATGAATACTAAACGCAACGGGCAGGGCCCGCTCCTGGCGGCTGTGTTGTTGGGCGCCGCGGCGGTGGCCGCGGCCTTCTACTTCAAGCCCATGCCCGCCATGGAGGACAAGGCCCTCCTAGCCTCCGACTCGGCCGTCCGCGTCATCGCCGAAAAGTCGGGGATCTACTTCGAGCCTTCGACGTCGCCCAAGGCCACGGGCATCATCATATATTGCGGGGAGCGCGTGCCTCCCGAGGCTTACGCCTACCTCGCCCGCTCCTGCGCCCAGGCGGGCTATCCGGCGGTCCTGGCGGCTATGCCCCTCAACTTCGCCGGGCTGGCTCCGTCCAGGGCCCTGTCCGTCGCCTCCTATCCGGGGGTGGCGCGTTGGGTGATAGCCGGGCACTCCCAAGGCGGGCAGGCCGCGGCGGCCTTCGTGGCCTCGAACGCGGCGGCCACGAACCCCCTCACGATCGCGGGGCTCCTCCTCTACGCCGCGTACCCCGGGAAGGGCGTGGACCTCTCGACCAAGTCCCTCCAGGTCGTTACTGTAGGTGCGTCTCTCGATACCCTCGTGCCTCCCGCGGCTATCGCGGCAGCGAGGGAGCGTTTGCCGGCGGGGAGCCGCTACGCCGAGATAGCGGGCGGCAATCATGCGCAGTTCGGCGAGTACGGTCCCCAGGCCGGGGACGGACGCGCCGAAATTCCTGGGCCGATCCAGCGGAAAGTCGCGGTCGACGAGGCGATAGCCCTCCTCGACCGGCTCGAGGCGGGGGTCGGGAAGTAGGAGAGCCGATATGCTGCTCAAGAGTCTGGACGACATTCTCGTTGGAGCCGCTCCCGGCGTCGGCCGGCGATGGCTCGCCAAGATCCGCAAAGCCGCCAACTTGCCCTCCATCAACGCCATCGAGGACGGAGAGCTCCTCTCGATCCACGGGGAGATCGTCCGCAAGCTCGGGCGCTGGTTCGACAAGAGCGCGGACAAGAACGAGATTGGGGCCTTCTTCGTCATGGTCGGCAAGGAGTATTGCGCCATGTCGGTGCCCCTCTCGGAGCTCATGCTCGCGCTGAACCTGGACCGCAAGGCGGTCACCGAGCACCTCGTGGAGGGGGAGGAACTCGAGGGCGCCCACCGCATCTACGCCCTCATGGAGGTCCTGGACGAGGTGGGCGATTTCTTCTTCCTCGGCGCCTACTACCTCACGAAGGGCTACCTCGAGGACACCTTCATGAAACTGCGGGTCGAGCAGCGCCTGGACGACGAGACGCTCAACAAGTACCTGCCTGACGATTTTTACTTTAAAGGTTGATGAACGATTGGCCGGGTATATTGACCAACGTCGTGCGTAATGGATAGTTTAGTTCAGTTTTTATCGATAGGGGATGGTTTGGGATGGATAGGGTTCCGGCTCGCGGCCTCGTGATCGTCGCCGCGGCCCAGGTCGCGGTCGCGCTGGCCGCGCTCCTCTACTCCTCGCTGACGGCTGTGGCCGCGGCGGCTGCCGTCGGCGTGCTCGCCGTCGGGCGGTACCTCTCCCTATCCCTCTTCGCCCATACGATGGCCCCCGGCTCGGACGGCCGGCTGAGGCTTATAGCTACTTCCGCGTGGGCCCTCGGTTTTATCGCCCTCCTTGCGGCGGTCGCCGCGACGGCGGTACGCTTCCGGCCGGCTCTGCCCTGGGCCGTGGCCGCCGCCTTCTGCGGGCCGATCGCGATATCGATCCTGGCCCTGGGCGCCGGCGTGGGGGCTCTGGTCGGCGGTAGGCGTAGGGGTGAAGGGCGCGCGGTGGCCTTGAGGGGAGGCGAGCGTTGAGCGAAGTCGAGCATGCCATGTCGATCAGCGAGAAGATCGTCGAGGGGATGGGGATCAAGACCGTCTTCACGATCTCCGCCTTCGGCGTCAGCATTCCCATATCGGATACGGTCATAGCGACGTGGATCGTCATGGCGGTCATCATCCTCGCGGCCTTCCTCCTCACCCGGAGGATGCGCGAGATACCCAAGAAGCCACAGCTCTTGCTCGAGTCCTTCATCGGGTTCATGGACGACTTCGCCAAGGAAAAGATAGGCCACCACGGCCGGACCTTCCTGCCCTTCGTGGGGACCATCTTCATCTTCCTCATCGCGGCCAACCTAGCCCCCATGATCACCCCGGCGGGCACCGGCCTCTACGCCGGCGGCCTGGAGCCCCCCTTCGTCATCAAGCCCCTCACGCGGGACATAAACGTCACGGCCGCCTTCGCGGCCATCGTGATCGTCACGGTCTTCGTGTCGAGCATCGTGATCCGGGGCCCCGTCGGCTACGTCAAGAGCCTGGTCAAGCCCTCCCCCGTGATGCTGCCCTTCAACATCCTCGAGTACGCGATAAAGCCGCTGTCCCTGTGCCTGCGACTCTTCGGCAACATCCTGGGGGCGTACATCATCATGCTCCTCATCGAAGCGGTGGCGCCCGCCGTCTTCCCCCCGCTGGCGGGCCTCTATTTCGACCTCTTCGACGGCCTCATCCAGGCAGTCGTCTTCTCTTTCCTCTCGACGATCTATATCGCCGAGGCAGTTGAATAAGGAACCTAAAGGTTAGGAGGAATCATGGACGTTCAATCTGCTGCTATGATCGGGGCCAGCATCGCGGTGCTCACGGGCCTGGGAGCCGGCTTCGGGATCGGCCTCGCGACGGCGAAGACCTCCGAGGCTATCGCCCGGCAGCCCGAGGCCTCCGGTAAAATCACCGGCAGCTTCCTACTCGGCATCGCCCTCGCCGAGGCGACCGCCATCTACGGACTGGTCGTCGCGCTCCTCCTTATTTTCAGCAAGTAGGCAAGGGGCCTGTGAGGGCAGGGGAGTAAGGTCGTGCTCAACTTTACCGTCACGTTCTTCATTACGATCGTCAATTTCTTCGTCCTCTTCCTGGTGCTGAAGAAGCTCCTCTTCAAGCCCGTCACGAGCTTCATGGACGCCCGGGCGAAGAAGATCAAGGACTCGCTAGCCGAGGCCTCGATCTTGAGGAACGAGGCGGAGGAGAAGGCGGCCCGCTACGAGGCCCTCATCGCCGGCGCGGAGGCCGAGGCCGAGCGCTTGGTGAAGGAAGGCGAGGAGCGCGCCAAGGACGAGGCCAAGGCGCTCCTCGAAAAAGCCCAGGCCGACGCGGCCGAAGCCCGCAAGAGGGCCGAGGAAGCGGCGGCGCGGGAGAGCGAGAAGGTCCGCCAGGAGCTCGTCGGCGACATCGCCGCCTTCGCGACCGAGGTCGCCGGGAAGCTCGTGGGCCGCGCGGCCGAGGCGGAGGACGCCCGGGCCGCCGAGAAGCTCGTCCGCGAGCTGGAGGCCGCCCGTGCCCGATAGGCGCAGAGCCTGGGCCAGGGCGCTCTTCCTGGCCGCCCCGGACCGCGAGAGCCGTTCGGCCTTCGCCGACGCCCTCAACGTCCTGTCCGTGGCCATAGAGACGGACTCCCGGATGCGCGACGCCCTGTCCGATCCCGCCGGGGACCGCAAGGCCAAGGTCGCGCTTCTGACCGCGGCCCTCGGGACTCGGGCTGGCACTCCGGCGAAGAGCGACGCCGGCGCGGCGGTCTTCGAGCGTTTCTGCGCGCTCCTCGTCGAGAAGGGTCGCACCCCTCTCCTGTCGCAAATCGCCCGGTCCTACGGCGCCCTCCGGGACGCCGACGAGGGCATCGCGCGCCTCGATATAGAGGCGGCGCGCCAGATCGACCCCCCGACCCTCGAGCGGATCGGCCGAGGCTGGAGCGCCTATTCCGGGGCCAAGTCGACGCGGACTACCCTCCGCGTCAACTCGGCCCTCATCGCGGGCTACCGCCTCAGGGCGGGCTCGCTTCGCATCGATTACTCGGTCGCCGGCCGCCTCGAGCGGCTTCGGCGAGAGCTCTCGCGGCCCCTGGGCTCGGCGGTGAAAGTCGCCGGGACCGGAGGGTTGGTGCGAGGAGAAGGATGAAATATGCCGCTACGTCCCGATGAAGTAACCGGTATTCTCCGCGAGCGCCTCGGAGCGTTCGAGGATCGCCTCGACCGGGAGGAGGTGGGTACCGTCGTCCAGGCGGGCGACGGTATCGCCCGAGTGTACGGCCTCGACGCTTGCGCCTACGGCGAGCTCGTCGAGTTCGAGTCGGGGGGAGTGGGCATGGCCCTCAACCTCGACGAGGACGACGTCGGATGCGTCCTCTTCTCCGACCAGGACTCGGTGCGTGAAGGGGAGACCGTGAAGCGCACCGGCGAGGTGGTCGAAGTGCCTGTGGGACCCTCGATCCTCGGCCGCGTGGTCGATCCCCTCGGCCAGCCGATCGACGGGGCTGGCCCCATAGCCTCGGTCCGCAAGATGGCGATGGAGCGCCGGGCGCCCTCGGTCATCGACCGCAAGGGGGTCAGCGTCCCCCTCCAGACGGGGATCCTCGCCATCGACTCCATGGTCCCCATAGGCCGGGGCCAGCGCGAGCTCATCATCGGCGACCGCCAGACCGGCAAGACCGCCCTCGCCATCGACACCATCATCAATCAGCGCGGGCAGAACGTGGTATGCGTGTACGCCGCCATCGGCCAGAAGGCCTCCACGACCGCCCAGGTCGTCGAGACCCTGCGCCGCTACGGCGCCCTGGACTACACGATCGTCGTGGCGGCCACCGCCAAGACCTCCGCGGCCCTGCAGTACATCTGCCCCTACTCCGCCTGCGCCATCGCCGAGTTCTTCATGGAGGAGGGCAAGGACGTCCTCGTCGTGTACGACGACCTGTCCAAGCACGCGGTGGCGTACCGCGCCCTCTCCCTCCTGCTCCGCAGGCCGCCTGGGCGGGAAGCGTATCCCGGCGACGTCTTCTACCTGCACTCGCGGCTCCTCGAGCGCGCGGCGCGGATGTCCCCGGAGAAGGGCGGCGGCTCCATAACCGCCCTGCCCATAGTGGAGACCCAGGGCGGCGACATCTCCGCCTACATCCCGACCAACGTCATATCGATCACCGACGGGCAGATATTCCTCCTCTCCGAGCTGTTCTTCTCGGGACAGCGGCCGGCGATCGACGTGGGGCTCTCGGTCTCGCGCGTAGGCGGCTCGGCCCAGACCAAGGCGATCAAGAAGATCGCCGGGCGCCTCAGGCTGGACCTCGCCCAGTTCCGCGAGCTCGCGGTGTTCGCGCAGTTCGGCTCGGACCTCGACAAGGCCACCCAGGACCAGCTGGCCCACGGCAAGCGCCTCCTCGAGGTCATCAAGCAGCCCCAGTACGCGCCCATGGCCCTCGCGGACGAGATCGTGGCCCTCTTCGCCGCGGTCAACGGCTACTTCGCCGACGTGAAGGTCGAGGAGGTGCGCGAGGCCCAGGCGCAGGTCCTCAAGAACATGAAGTACAAGCACAAGGAGCTCATGGCCAAGCTGCAGGCCAAGGGCGAGCTCGACGCCGATTCCGAGGCCGAACTCCGCTCCGCCCTCGACGAGCTGCGCAGCCACAAGGCCGAGTAAGCCATGGAGACGATGCGCGACATCCGCAATCGGATGAAGTCGGTGCGCCAGACCCGGCAGGTCACGGGGGCGCTCAAGCTGATCTCAACCTCCAAGCTCCGCAAGGCGCGGAGGAGGCTGGAAGACACCATGCCCTACTTCGACGGCATAACCGACGCGATGCGCGACATCATTTGCCACTCGGAGGAGAACGGGCAGAAGTGGTTCGACAAGCGGGAGCGCAAGGCGAGCCGCAAGCTGGCCACCCTCGTGATCACCGCGGACATGGGGAAGGCGGGCGGCTACAACCACGCGGTGATCCGCTACGTGGAGGAGCACTGCCCCGAGGGGTCCTACCTCATGTTCGCCGGCAACGTGGGCAAGCGCTACTTCGTCGAGAAGAACTACGACGCCATCGAGGACTTCGCCGTCTCCACGAAGGAGCCTTCGGTCTACGAGGCCAAGGACATCGCCACCTTCGCGTCGAGCCAGTTCCTCGCCGGCAAGATCGACGAGTTCCGCATCATCTACACGAGGATGCGCTCAGTGGTGCTCCTCGAGCCCACGATGCAGGTTCTCCTCCCCCTGGACGCCTCGGCGCTGACCAAATCGGCCGGCCTAGTCAGGCCTTCGGAGGCGCCGGACGCCGAGCGGGACGGGGAGTCCGCCTACGTCTACCTGCCGAGCGAGGCGAAGCTCTTCGATTCCCTGGTGCCCCAGTACCTGAAGGGCGCGGCCTACGGCGCCCTCGTATCGGCCTTCGCGAGCGAGCAGGCGGCGCGCATGACGGCCATGGAAGCGGCTACCAAGAACGCCGACGAGATGCTCGGGCGGCTGTCCCTGCGCTACAACCGCGCGCGGCAGGCCTCGATCACGAGCGAGATCACCGAGATCGTGGCCGGAGCGGCCGCGCTAGAGGATTAAGGAAGGAAACTATGGGCGAAAGCGTTGGATCGGTCGTGCGCGTCGCGGGCCCCATCCTCGACCTTCGGTTCGAGGGCGTGAAGCTGCCCTCCATACTCGATGCCGTCGAGATCGAAAAGAAGGACGGCTCCAAGGTCCTGGCCGAGTGCGTGCTCCACATGGGCGACGGCATCGCCCGCTGCGTGGCCATGGAGGCCACCGAGGGCCTCTCCCGCGGCCTGGTCGCCGTGGGCACAGGCGGCCCGATTTCCGTGCCGGTGGGCAAGGAAGTCCTCGGCCACATGTTCGACCTAGCCGGCCGGACCATCGACGGCGGCCCCGCCGTCCAGGCGAAGAGATCGCCCATCCACCGAGAGGCCCCGGCCCTCGAGGACCAGAGCCCCAACGCCGAGATCCTCGAGACCGGCCTCAAGGTCATCGACCTGATAGCCCCCTACGCCAAGGGCGGCAAGATCGGACTCTTCGGCGGCGCCGGCGTCGGCAAGACGGTCCTCATCCAGGAGCTCATCAGCAACATCGCGACTGAGCACTCGGGCTACTCGGTGTTCACCGGGGTGGGCGAGCGGAGCCGCGAGGGCAACGACCTCTGGAAGGAGATGAACGAGTCCGGGGTCATCAAGAACACGGCCCTGGTCTTCGGCCAGATGAACGAGCCTCCCGGGGCCCGCATGCGCGTCGCCCTCTCGGGCCTCACCATGGCGGAGCACTTCCGCGACGAGCTGGGGCAGGACGTCCTCCTCTTCATAGACAACATATTCCGTTTCGTCCAGGCAGGAAGCGAAGTCTCCGCCCTCCTCGGGCGAATCCCGAGCGCGGTAGGCTACCAGCCCACCCTGGCCAACGAGATAGGCGCCCTCGAGGAGCGCATCACCTCCACGAAGAAGGGGTCCATCACCTCGGTCCAGGCCGTCTACGTCCCGGCCGACGACCTCACCGACCCGGCCCCCGCCACGACCTTCACCCACCTGGACGCCACGACGGTCCTTTCCCGGCGCATCGTCGAGAAGGGCATCTACCCCGCGGTCGATCCCCTCGCCTCGAGCTCCCGAATGCTCGATCCGCGGGTGGTCGGCGACGAGCACTACGCGGTGGCGACTAAGGTCCAGGAGATCCTGCAGCGCTATCAGGAGCTGCAGGACATCATCGCCATCCTCGGCATGGAGGAACTCGGCGAGGAAGACAAGCTCACGGTCTACCGCGCCCGCAAGATCGAGCGCTTCTTCTCCCAGCCCTTCCACGTCGCCGAGCAGTTCACCGGCCTTCCGGGGAAGTACATACCCCTCGCCGAGACCATCAAGGGTTTCAAGGAGATATGCGACGGGAAGTGCGACGACATGCCGGAGCAGGCTTTCTTCATGGTCGGCACCATCGAAGAGGCCCGCGAGAAGGCCAAGAATCTCTAAGGGAAGGGCCCATCGAGGTACGCGATGCCTGAGTTCAACTGCGAGATACTGACGCCCTACCGCCGCTTCTTCTGCGGGAAGGTGGAGTCCGCTACCTTCGTCACCTTCGACGGGCAGATCGAGATCCTGGCTGGCCACGAGGGCCTCGTGGCCCCGGTGCGCACGGGCCAGCTGCGGCTGGTCGTGGATGGCCAGGCGAAGCGGGCGGCGATCACCGAAGGCTTCGCCAAGGTGAGGTCGGGCAAGCTCGATATCTTCGTGGACGCCGCCGAGTGGCCCGAGGAGATAGACCGCGAGCGGGCAGAGCGCGCCTTGGGCCGCGCCACCAAGCGCCTGGGGACCGAGGTCGTGACCTGGAAGATCGACGACTCAAAGCGCGCCGCCGCCAGGGCCCACAACCGCCTCGCCGTGGCGGCCGGGGAAGTGTCCCCGCCGCCGCCGGAGCCCACGACCTGGGAATGAAGGGGTGATCCTATAGAAAGCCGCGGCCGCCCGGAGGGCGGCCGCTTTTTTTATGCCCATCCGTCCCTCGCTCGGCGCGGCCCGAGGATGCCCCGGGCCGCGCGAGACCGTCAGCGGTACACCTTCCTGAGCTCCTCGCCCATTATGCGCAGGCCCCGCTCGAAGAGCGCCTCGTCGCCCGCGTAGTTGAGCCTCAGGCACTCCCCCGAGTGCTTCCACTCGCCCTCGAGGCCGAAGAAGAAGCTCTCGCCGGGTAACACGATGACGTTGCGCGCCTTCAGCCGGAGGTAGAGCTCCCGCGCGGGGATGGGCAGCCCCTCGAGCCAGAGCCAGAGGAAGATGGCACCCTCGCTCTCGTGGACCCTCCAGGGGAGCCCTTCGAGCTCGTGAGCTATTATCGCCCTGGCCTTCTCCGACTTCGCCCGGTAGTAGGGGCCGACGACCTCCCTCGAGAGCCGCTCTAGCTCCCCCGAGCGGACGAGGGGCTCGGCCATGCCGGGGCCCATCGCCCCGGTGGCGAGGCTCGCGATGGCGTTGATCGCCCCGATGGCCCCGATGAGCTCCGGCCGGGCGACGATGATCCCGGTGCGCAGACTGGGCAGGCCGATCTTGGAGAGGCTCATGCAGAGCACTATGTCCTCGTTCCAGACGGGCAGGGCCTCCCGGAAGATGATGCCCGGGAAGGGGAGGCCGTAGGCGTTGTCCAGGATGAGAGGGATGCCGGCGTCGTGGGCGAGGCGGGAGAGCTCGAGGACTTCGCCGTCGGAGAGGACGTTGCCCGTGGGGTTGGTCGGCCTGGAGACGAGCATGGCGCCTATCGAGCCGTCGATCTTGATGGAGTCGAAGTCGACCCTGTACTTGAAGCCGTGGTCTCCCTCGAGGTCGATGGTGGGGCGACGCCCGGTGAAGCAGGCCGGGTCGATGCCCTGGTCCGCGTAGCCCACGTACTCGGGGACCACGGGGAGGAGGATCCGCTTCCTGGAGCCGTCGGCGAAGGCGCCCGAGAACATGTTGATGAGGTAGAAGGCGGCGATCTGGCTGCCGTTGACCACCGCGACGTTGTCCTCGCCGATGTCCCAGCCGCAGCTCTCGGCGAGGCACCCGGCTAGGGCCGCGCGGAAGCCCGAGGGACCGAGCTGGGAGTCGTAGGCCCCCGCGGCGCGGGGGAAGTCCGGGCCGCCGGCGATATCAGCCAACGCGGCGCGCCACGCCGCCTCGAGCTCGGGAATGACGGCGGGGTTGCCCCCGCCCAGCATGCTGAAGGGCGAGCCGGGGTCCGCCGGGGGCTCCGAGAGGTCAGTCATGAGGTCGGCGATGCCCGTCGGCCCGGCGAAGCGCTCGCCGAAGGAGGATAGTTGGAAGCACGACATGGTCGTTCACAATAGCGCCGAGGCCGGGTCGTGGGGAAGGGTCGCCCGGAGGGCCACGGACGGTCGCGGCCGCCCAGGGGACTCCCCCGGGCGGCCGCGCGCTGGGATTATATGGACTTTTTCTTATGGGCGCGGCCTTTTCAGGCCGTCATCTCCGAGATGTAGCCGGTGCGGAGGCAGGTGTCGAAGAGCTCGCGGGGGAGGAAATCCTCCTTCACGTCTTCCCAGTCCTCGTGACGGTGGACGATCCTGACGAAGAAACCGCCCTCGGTCTCGTCGATGAGTTCGAGGAGGGAAGGCTCCGGCCCCTCGGATTTGATGGTGAATTGCTTCATGCACTTCTCCTTCGATGAAATTATCGGAGGAGCGGGGAGGCCGCTTTACGACTATTGCCCGCCCCCCTTTCAAAGGGGGCGGGGGAACCTCAACCCTTCACCGCGCCCGCGGAGAGGCCCTTCACGAGGAAGCGTTGGGCCGCCGTGGCGAAGACCAGGGGCGGCAGCACAGACAGGAAGACCGCCGCCGAGATGTCGCCCCAGCGCACTCCGTAGCTCGTCACGAAGTTGGCGGCGCCGACGGTCACCGGCGTGGCCTTGCTGGAGGAGAGCACCATCGCGAAGAGGTAGTCCGACCAGGTGAAGAGGAAGGTCAGCACCCCGACGGCGGCGAGCCCCGGCCCCAGGAGGGGCAGCATGAAGCGCGTCACTATCGTGCCGACCGAGGCGCCGTCCACGGTGGCCGCCTCCTCGATCTCTACCGGGACCTCCCGGACGGCGTCGCAGAAGAGCAGCAGGGCCAGGGTGAAGTTGAGGAAGGTGTTGGAGAGGATGAGGGCTATCGGCTTGTCGATCATGTCGTAGGCCGTGAAGAGCTTGTAGAAGGGCACGATGAAGAATATGGCGGGGGTGATCCTGAGGCCGACCGCGAGCCTGGGCAGCCACGGGCCCCCGAAGCCGAGGCGCACGATCGCGTAGGCCGCGGGGAAGGCCACCAGGGTCACGAGCGCCACGGTGGAGAGGGAGATTATCACGCTGTTCCGGAAGAAGCTCGGGAAGTCGTAGCCCGCCGCCCCGAGGGCGTTCCGGAAGTGGGTGAAGCGGCTGTCGAACTCCCAGACGAAGGGGCCGGATAGGATGGCGTTGTCGGTGCGCAGCGAGGTGTAGATGGCGCCCAGGAGGGGCACGAGGAAGACGAGCGCGATGATCGAGGCGACCGCGGTCACCCATATACCGCCTGAGCGTTTCACGAGCGGCCTCCTTCCAAGTCGAACTGCCTGATTATCCAGGGCATCAGGGGCACCAGGATGAGCACGAGCGCCATGGCCGCAGCCGAGGCCAGGCCGAAGTCGCCGTAGATGAAAGCGGCCTTGTAGATGTAGATGCCCACCGTCTGGGTGCTCGTTCCCGGGCCTCCCCCCGTCATGATGTAGATGAGGTCGAAGGTCCGTAGGGAGTCGAGGAGCCTCAGGAGGAAGATGACGAAGATGGAGGAGCGGAGCATGGGGATCGTTATGCGGCGCAGGGTCTGGAGCCCCGAGGAACCGTCGATGGCCGCCGACTCGAAGACTTCCTTGGGGAGGGACTGGAGTACCGAGTAGCTCAGGAGGAAAGTGAAGGAGGTGTACTCCAGCACGTCCAGGACGACGAGGGTCGTGAAGATGCTCCTCTGCTCGAATATCGCTACGTGGAGGCCGATGGCCCTGAGGATCCCGGGCACGAGCCCGATGTTCTCGTTCAGGATGAGCCTGAACATGACCGCGAGGAGCGAGGGGGCTATCATGATCGGCACGAGCATCAGCGAGAAGAGGAGCTTCTTGCCTGGGAACTCCCGGTCGAAGAGGAGGGCCAGGGCGAAGCCCAGGAAGAGCTCGATCGTGGTCACCACGAGGGCGTAGGCCACCGTGAAGGCGAGGGATGTCCAGAACTTCGCCGTGCTCACCAGGGTCGCGAAGTTGTCGAAGCCGGCCGGCGTCACCGCCAGCTCGCTCAGCCGGTCCCTCGAGAAGGCCGTCCCTACGCCCAGCGCGAGGGGCCAGACCAGGAGGGCCGCGAGGAGCGCCAACATCGGAGCGGAGAGGAGCCACCGGGCGGCCCTGCGCTCCCTCGTCATCGTCATGCTCATTGTCTTTCCTATGGGAAGGCGGGGCTCCCGGCGGGCCCCTGGAGGCGCCCGGGGCGGGAACCCCGCCTAGCGTTGTGTGGCGGACTACTTCCGCAGCTCGGCGATGGCCGCGTCGGCGGCCACCGCGACTTCGGAGGAGGTCTTCTGGCCGGCCCAGACCGGACTCAGGACCTCGGCGAGGGATGCGTAGATGTCGAACTCCCTCGGGCCGGCGGACTCGGAGTAGCCGTACTTCCCGGCGTACTCGATTATATTCGCGAAGGACGCGTTGTTCGCGACCATGCCCTGCAGGATAGAGGGCATGGAGGGGACGCCGCCCGCGTCGGCGTAGGCCTTCATCGCGGGGGCAGTGGCGAGGTATGCCATCCACTTGGCCGCGGCCGCCTGCTTCTTGCTGTACTTGTTGATCCCGACCGCCAGGGCGTGGACGTGGGTCCTCGGGCCGACCCCGGGGGGAGTGGTGATCCCGACGACGCCCTTGGTGGCGCCGGTCGTGGCGAGCTCGGAGTAGGCGGCGTTCCACTGGATCGCCATCGCGGCGTTCCCCGCCTCGAGGGCGGAGTTGGTCTCGGCGTACTCCCACTGGGTCGATTCGGGGGAAGTCAAGCCTTTGGTGTAGATCGTGTAGTAGACGTCCATGGCGGCCCTGCCGCTGGGCGAGTCGAGGTTGGGCTTGCCGTTCTTGAGCCAGTTCCCGCCGAGGCCCCAGAGCACGTCGTTCCACACCATCGTGTTGTAGAGCAGGTTCTTGGCCGGCAGGGCGTAGCCGTACTTGGTCGGCGACTGGGGATTGTACTTCTGGGTGAAGAAGGCCGCCGTCGCGAGGGCGTCGTCCCAGGTCCAGGTGTCGGGGTTGGCGTTGGGCTTCAGGTCCTTGCCGAGGACGGTCTTCGCGATGGCGGAGTACTTCTCGGCGTTGGCCGCGAGGGTGCCGACGAGGTCCTTGCGGTAGTAGAGGAAGTGCAGGCTGGTGTCGAGGGGGAGCGCCAGCTGCTTGCCCCCCACGACGAGGGACTCGACCGAGGCCTTGAGGTAGAGGCTCTTGTCGACGCCCTTGAGCTCGGCGAGGTAGGGAGCGTGCTGGCCGACGAGGTAGGAGGCCGTGAAGTAGACGTCGTACTCCTTGGACTTCGCCTTCATGAGAGTGGCTTCCTTGGCGAAGGTGTTGTCCCGGCTCAAGAGCACCATCTTGACGTTGATCTTGTCGGAGACGCCCTGTCCGGCGTTGTAGGCGTCCACGACCTTCTGCATCGCGTCGCCCTCCGGCCCCGGCCACAAGACCATCGTGACCGTCGTCGCCTGGGCGGCTAGCAGCCCCCCGAGGCCCAGCATGGCCGCCGCGACCGCTCCGGTCACGGCCCGCTTGATCTTCATAGATCCTCCTATTGCCCAATATCGGGACCTCGGCGAGGCCCCGCGGGTTTCGATGATTAGTCCGCCGTCCTCTCGAGGGTGGAGCTGACCTGGTACAGCGCCCGGGGCACGTGGAAGCAGCCCTTCCACTTGCCGCCCTTGAGGGGGAGGAGCACCTCGCCCCTGCGGTTGAGGTAGCCGAACCACTCGCCGTACTCGGGGTCCCTGAAGTGGCTCCAGGCGTAGTCGTGGACCTTCTTGAACCAGGCCTCGCAGCGCGGATCGCGGGTCAGGCGATACGACTTCGCCAGGGCGACGAGGGACTCGACGTGGACCCACCACAGCTTCTGGTCCCACTCGAGCTGGGGCGTGGGGTGCCCGTGGAGGTCGCGGAAGTAGTAGATGCCGCCGAACTCCTCGTCCCAGCCGAACTCCAGGGTCCGGAACATGAGGTCGATGGCCTTCCGCACCATCGCTTTGTCCCCGAGCCGCTCGCCTATGTCCATGAGGAACCAGGTCGCCTCTATGGCGTGCCCCGGGTTGAGCTGCCTCCCCTCGAAGGAGTCGATGAACTCCCCCTGGGGCCCGACGTTCTCCCGGACGAGGCCCGTGTCCTTATCGACGAAGGTCACGAATATCTCGTCGGCCAAGGCGCGCGCCGTGGCGTCGATCTTGGACCCGCCGAGGATGTGCTCGAGCTCCAGGGAGAGGTTGCAGAGGATCATGGGCAGGGCGAAGCCGCGCATGGGGCGCGTGCCCGGGTAGGCCTTGCTCCAGACGCCCTTCGGGTCGTCCTTCCGCGCGAGGATGCCGTTGTAGGCTTCCACCGCCAGCTCCTCGTAGCCCTGCCCCTTGAGGTTCCGGGAGAGGACGCCGAAAGCCATGGAGGCGAAGCAATCCGCGAAGATGTTGTAGGGCTGGACCAGCGGGACGCCCTCCCGGGTCAAGGCGAAATAGTAGCGCCCCGCTGAATCCTTGCCGTAGCGGCGGAGGAACTCGGCCCCCTGCCTCGCCATCTCGAGCCACTCCGGCCGCTTCTCGACTTTGTCGTAGAGCATCGCGAAGCACCAGACTTCCCGGCCCTGGAGCCAGACATACTTATCCGTATCGTAGGCCTCGCCCTTCCGGTCGAGGGAGCACAGATACCCGCCGCACTGCTTATCTTGGGAATATTTGAGCCAGAAGGGAATCACGTTGTTTATGAGCTCGTTTTTATACTGCGCTGCGTACTCTTTCATAGAAGCAAACTCCCGAGGTATAACGTTATACTTCGGATGAGAATGCTAAGAGTCATTTATGCGTCCGTCAAGTAAAAATCGAGGGATTCCCCGGTGTTTCGATGCACTTAATGCACATATTTGTAGTTTTTGAACATTTCTGTAGGTACAAAAACGTTATACTTCTTCGATTGTTGTATTGTAATTTGTGTGAGATAGTGCATCCATGCGCCGCCAGGTGACCATTAAAGATATCGCCCAGAGAACCGGCCTCTCGAATCGGACAGTCTCGCTGTCCCTCAACGGACAAGGCAAAGTCGCCCAGGATACCCGGGATCATGTCCGGGAGGTCGCCCGGGAACTCGGCTACAGGCCCAACCTCCTCGCCAAGGGGCTCGTCGAGAACAAGACCTTCATGATCGGGGCGATCTTCCCCATCATCGGCATCAGCTTCGTCAACCGCATCATCGCTGGCATGGAGAGGGAGTGCATAAAGCGTGACTACGAGATCCTCCTCTGCAGCTCCTCGGCGCCCCGCATCTCCATGTTCCTTCCCGACCTCGAGTTCGAGCGGGGCTCCGTCCAGAGGATGCTCCGTCGCAGGGTGGACGGCATCATCTGCCTCCCGGATCCCCGGGCTTACTCGGTCTATTCCGAGGTGGTGGCCGAGGGCATCCCCCTCCTCCAAGTCCTGAGGCGCATCCCCGGGCTGGATACGCCCTACCTCATCGTGGACAACGAGCTGGGAGCTTTTGAGGCCACGCGGCACCTCATCGAGCTGGGCCACCGGTCCATCGGCTTCCTGAAGAGCGACGATCCTTCCTTCGAGGAGATCAACTCCCGCTACCAAGGTTATCTGCGGGCCATAATCAAGTACTCCCTCAGCCTGGACCTCGACCGCGTCACCGAGCCCTGCGACCTCGGCTTCGAGGGGGGCTACATCGCGGCCAAGGCCCTCCTCTCGCGGGCGGTCGAGCTCACGGCCATCGTCGCGCCGACGGACTACGCCGCCCTCGGCGCCATGCGCGCCTGTTCCGAGGCGGGCGTGCGCATCCCGGAGGATATCTCGGTGGTCGGCTACGACGACCTCGACATCGCGTGCTACCAGGTGGATAAGCCCCTCACCACGGTCAAGCAGCCCAAGGAGGACTTCGGCGCCGCGGCTTTCGACATGCTCTATTCCCTCATCCAGGCCGAACGAGTCGAGCCCCGGGTCCTGGCCCCCGAGCTCGTGGTCCGCGCGAGCTCCGCGCCCCCTTCGGGGGCCTAGCCCGGGGTCCTAGATCGTCCGGCAGCCCCGGGCTACCCGGCGCGCGAGCTCGACGTAGCGCTCGGCGTGGGCCTTCAGGCCTGCGACCTCTTCGTCGCTCAGGGCTCGCGCGACCTTGGCGGGGCTCCCGAGGATCATGGAGCGGGGAGGGAAGACCTTGTTCTGGGTGACCAGGGCGCCGGCGCCCACGATGCTGTCCTCGCCGATCGAGGCGCCGTCGAGGATCACGGCGCCCATGCCGACGAGGCAGCGATCGCCCACGGTGCAGGCGTGGACGATCGCCCCGTGGCCCACCGTCACGAAGTCCCCGAGGTAGCAGCCCCGCCCCTCGTCCACGTGGAGAACCGCGCCGTCCTGGACGTTGCTCCCGGTCCCCACGCGGATCTCGGCGACGTCGGCCCGCAGGACCGCGCCATACCAGACCGACGCGTCGACGCCGAGGGAGACCTGGCCGAGGACCTCGGCGCTCGGCGCGACGAAGGCCGCCTGGGCCGTTTCGGGTCTCAGGCCCTCGAAGCTATGGATCATCGATTGCTCCTTTTGCCTCAGTCTGCAGCTCTGTTCATTCTACGGCAAGGAATTATTACCTGGAATCCCTTCGAGTTATCTCTGGCTTTTGGGGCCGGTATATGGTAAACTAGTCGGCCGCCAGGCTGCGTTGATGAAGGCGGGAAGGGATCCATTATGAGCAGGGACGAAAACGCCTTCGAGCCCGGTTTTTATAAAGACTCTTTCGATCCTGGGCAGGCCGAGAGGCTTGTGCTCCGCTTTCCCGAAGGCGAACTCATCGTCCTCCCGGCCAACGACGGCAAGATAAGCCTTGAGCTGGAGCTGCGGGGCGACAAATCCCAGCTGCCGGGCTGGAAACCCTCCATCCGCCGCGGCGAGGGCATCCTCGTGGTGGCCGACGAGCCGGACGATAAAGTCGTGGCGACGGTCGTCCGCGTGAAGGTGCCCCCGGTTTTCCGGGACATCGAGGCCCACGCCGTCTCGGGCTCCATCGAGATCCGCGGGGTCCTCGTGGATCTTTTAGCCGACACCAAGAGCGGCGATATCCTCGTCTCCGGCGGCGCATCCGTGGAGGCCAATTCCGCCGAGGGCGGCGTGGAGATAGAGAACTCCCAGAAGGTGAGCGCCAAGCTCGTGTCGGGCCTCCTCCGCTGCCGGGAGATATCGGACACCATCATCGCCGAGACCCAGTCCGGCGATGTATCCGTCGAGGCCCCGGGGGGCAACGTCGTCATCCAGAGCAGCTCGGGGGACGTGTCCATCCTCAAGCCCGGAGGGAGACTCAGGGTCTCGAGCGGCTCGGGGGACGTGGAGCTCGAGGTTTCGGGCCACTTTGCGGGGGGGGAGATATCCACGGCCACCGGGGATGTGAGCCTCAGCCTGGGGGGCTCCGACCTGGAGCTCCGGGCCGAGACCCTCTCGGGCAAGCTCGACGGCACCGAGTCAGAACAGCCTTTCGCCACCGGCCCCCGGCGCTGCGCCCTCAAGGTCGGCGCCGGTGGACGCCGCCTCCACGTCCGGTCGGTCTCCGGGGACATCGAGATCGATAACTAGCCGGGCCCTCCGGGGCCTTCACTCGAAGAGTCCCTTCACTTCCTTGCGGTAGAGCTCGGCGATGGCGTACCGCTTGACTTCCTGCTTCGCCGAGAGCTCCCTGCCCACCTCGAAGGGCTTGGCCAGGAGCGCGAAGCGGAATATCCGCTCGAAGGTCTTGAAGCCGGTCCTCCCGCAGACGAGGTCCCCCACTTCGGAGTCGATGAGCTCCGCCACCTCGGGGGACTGGAGGAGCCCGTCGTAGTCCACTATGGGCACATTGTTCTCCTGCGCCCACGCGGTCACCGCGTCCTGGTCGGGCACGATCAGGGCCGCGAGGTAGCGCTGGTCCTGGCCGAGGACCACCGCCTGGCGTATGTACTCGCTCTCGGCGAGCTTCTGCTCGATGGGCGCCGGCTCGACGTTCTCGCCGCCCCTGAGCACTATGGTGTCCTTGGCCCTCCCGGTTATCCGGAGCTCCCCGTCCCGGGTCATCATGCCGATGTCCCCGGTGTCGAGCCAGCCGGACTCCGAGATCGCCTTGGCGGTGAGTTCGGGCTTCTTGTAGTAGCCCATCATCACCTGGGGCCCCCGCACCAGTACGAGCCCCTTCTCCCCGTGGGGGAGCCTCTCCCCGAGCTCGTCGACGATCTTGACCTCGGTGCCGGTCATAGCCGGGCCCACGGTCCCCATCACCGGCCGGTCCTGGTGCCGAACCCCGATGATCGGCGAAGCCTCGGTCAGGCCGTAGCCCTCGAGGACGAGGATGCCGATGGCGCTGAAGAACCTGTCGACCGAGGGGGGCAGGGCCCCTCCTCCCGAGATGCCGGCGATGAAGTGGCCCCCCAGCTTGCTCTTCACCGCGCGGAAGACTATGAGGCCGCCGGCGGCCCGGAAGGGCGCGATGAGGACGAGGGGAAGGAAGGACCAGAGGATCTCGAGGAGCCTCGAGCTTGGGGCGAATCGGGGCCTCCTCCCCAGGAGGTGGTCGCGGAAGAAGGCGTAGCTCTCCCCTATGGCGACGAAGAAGGCGAAGAGGCCCTTCTTGACCGGGTTCTGCTTCTTGAGGGTCCGGTATATCCCGTCCTGCACCGCCTC
>Ga0268360_1001039_pt1 | contig 33626 bp, 33 predicted proteins | sample BioMet11_FD_192465 | JGI IMG/M metagenome (GOLD analysis project Ga0268360, IMG submission 192465) | Sewage microbial communities from Oakland, California, United States - Biofuel 11 (Illumina Assembly) | ecosystem: Engineered > Wastewater > Sewage > Unclassified | place: USA: California... | reverse complement strand
GGGGATCAATCCTACAGTGGTCGATGTATGTTCGATCAAGCCGCTGGATGAAGCAGGCGTGCGGCAGGTCCTGATGGGGCATGAACGGATCATCACAGTGGAAGAACATAATGTGATCGGCGGTCTGAGAGATGCGATTGCCTCTGTGGCAGTGAAGTCAGTGCCATGTATGATTGAAAAGATCGGTCTGCAGGACAGATATGCCGAGAGCGGACCATTCCAGGATCTGTTGAAGAAATATGGTCTGACAGAGGAAGAAATTTATAAAGCAGCAAGATAATCGGGTAAAGAAAGGAATCAATCATGAGTGAATGGCTAGGTATTAATATTGGCGGTACAGAAGTAAAATATGCATTGATTTCGGATGAGTATCAACTGCTGCAGGAAGGTCACATTTTGACAGATTTTTCTGACGCAAATGATTTGGTTAATACGATAAGAGATTTGCAGGATACACAGTTTCCTCATATCAGCGGTATCGGAATTAGTGTGCCAGGAACGGTATTTCCAAATGATAATGATGGTACTGTATACGGCGGCGGTGCATTGCACTATTTAGATCATTTTGCGTTAGGCAGTGCAGTAGCAACTGCATGCAATATTCAAGTAAAAGTAACAAATGACGGCAAGAGCGGTGCTCTGGGAGAATATTCAAATGGCGCTTTGAAAGGGTCCCATATCGGTGTTGTTATGGTCCTTGGAACCGGTGTTGGCGGAGGCATTATCATTGACGGTCATATTCTTTATGGTGCTCATAGTTTTGGCGGTGAATTCAGTTTTATGACAAATCGTGACGATGCAGGCATGAAGGCATCAAATATGCTTGGTTTTACCGGTGGATGGAAGGGCCTTAAGAAAGAAATCCTAATAGAAACGCATCAGGAAGATGATGCGGCTATGAATGGAAAAACTCTATTCCAACAGATTGCATCAGGAAATCAAGAAGCAGTTCATGGGTTTGAAAAATACTGTTATCGGATTGCCACAAAAATTACCGATCTGCAGGCAGTATTAGACCCCGATATATTTGCTATTTCAGGTGGAATCAGCGAACAGAAAATTTTGACTGATGAAATCAATCATCAGATTGATAATGTATTGAGTGAACAATCTTTTCCACAATTTCCACATCCTCATGTTGTACAAGCAACAAACCGTAACCATGCCAATGTAATAGGTGCAGTATATGCACTGCGAAAGAAGCATGAATGAAATTCTAATGGCCAGGATTTTAATATCAACAATTGAAAATGTTTCTCATAAAAAACGCATCATATAATGTATGCCGTAAATGATATACATTTTGTTTTGAAACAATCGTTCCTATGTGTTGGTACAAAATTATTAGGCGGAATTATGATGAAAACGCCGACGACATGGCTCCATCATCCGACGAGGTGGTGCTCATTCGCCGGCGTTTTCACAATGGATATCGCTTATTTTTAACAGGTACATATTATCGAGCGCTTACGACAGATGCCGCGTATAATAAAATAGACGCCAGATTTGCAGAGTGTTGGTAAAACTGACAGTCTTTAATGACAAAAATGGCTTTTAATACTGATGCTTTGGTTTGAATACTTCCCGATATGGGAGATTCATGGGATGAGTCAATCCCATATTGATCAATTCATAGACACATTCAAGAGGATCTTTGTGACCGTTGTCAATGAATGCAAACAGATTTAGATAGTCCTGGAGATATGCCCGGTCGAACCCTGAATGTGAATCTAAGAATTTGTGAATGGAGTTGTGCACATCATTGATTGGTTGCAGTGGATCATCTTCATCGGGGAGCGCACGGATCTCCTGCGAATCATAAACTTCTTCAGATAACTTCAATTTCTTGACCAATATCTTATGGGAACGTTCCTTGTCGTGGATCAGATGCGAACCTGGTCCAATGTGTCTCCCCAGTGTGCTCCAGCAGCGTTCCTGTGACGGCTTGCCTATTCCATTTACTAAAGCACATGCATCTCCATGCACATCTACAGCCGTGAATATGCATTCAAGATTCTTGGAAAGACCTCGGTAGAATTTCCCGTCTGTTCTTGACTGTACATCTGGTCTGCGTTTCTTATAGAAAGTCTCGGCAATATATACGGTGCCGTTCAGGACAATATCATCTTGATAGTCATGCAATAGTTCGAAAATCTTGACCAGCCAATACCGCGATGTTGTGACACTGTTCTTATTTGTTTTTGAGGTGAGCGTTGCAAAGCCGTAGCCAAAGATGCTCAGGCAATATTCAATCCATTCTTCGATGGAGAGCTTATGATTGGCAAACATCGTTCCAGTCGTGATGACAAACGTCCTGTGGCAGTTATTACAGTAGTATCGGTTCAGCCACCACACACTGCCATAGTGAGTGAAATTTATCGAGCCGCATCTATGGCAGCAGGTCACAGGAATCCGATTAAGAAATTCTGCTTCATCCGTTTCTGAAAGTCTGACATGGCGCTGATCAAAGTGCTCATGATATTTCAATTTCAAATATTTCTGAAGAGGATCCAGTTCTGAATCCTTTAAAAGATCCCACGGCGTTTTTGACCGTGAGCTGGTTCTTATATCTGCGTTGTACAAGGTGGTAGTCCCTCTTGCCTTAGGCGGGCAACAGTAGAGAGGACTACCACATCGCAATACCACTGTTGTCCGCCTAAAGCATATTACTTTCGGCATTCATGCCAGTGATATTATAAATGAAATTCATGCCAGCGAGCTCAATTTTCCAACACTCTGCAAATCTGGCGTCAAAAGAAAAAAGAAAAAAGCCGTTTTTGCACAGAGGGGCTGCCAAAGGAAGGGGCCACCACCCATGAACAATTCATATAGCATTAAGTCCCGACGCAGAACGCCATGGGACCAGTCTTCATGTCGTACAGCAACACAGGAATTTATTCGAGCTGAGAATCTTGACCATTACAATCAAAAACATCGATCGCTCCGAGACACAAATGAAGCAGATCTTTTGAATTCGTTTGAGCTTACCTGTTGCCGGCTCTGCGGTTCGACCAATATCAAGAAAGATGGATTTGATAGAAATGGCGTTCGCGTTTATTACTGCAATGAGTGCAGGCACAAATTCAGTGTTACCACTGGGACAATATTTCAGGATCACAAGATTCCTGTTACAGAAAGGATTGAATATGAGCGCAATCTGTTTCAGCACGAAAGTCTTACTGCGGACTCATGGAACAATAAGAACTCCTTTACTACAGCACATATTGGTTCAAGAAGACTTGTCTGCTGCTCACTGATTATTCAGAAGATGTTGTTGCAGGCAATCATGTCTATGAAGACGAGACCTTCGTTACTGTCCGCAGAGAAGACCTTATATTGAAAGAGAATGGTCAAAAACTGCGTGGGCTTTCTCCAAATCAGATATGCGTTGCGTTTGCCACAGATGATGATGGACATGTATATGGGACAATCCTAGGAAGTGGAAAGCCCTCACAAAAGAAAATAAATGAAGGCTTTAGGAAACACATCAAGTATGGATCTGATTTCAGCCATGACAGCGATACCGCGCATGCCAGACTGATACGGGAACTTGGATTGATCAGCCATGCATACAATTCAAAAGCTTTGAAAAAATTGGACGACAAGGATAACCCTCTGAATCCAATCAACCAGGTCCATAATCGATTCCAGAAGCTGCTGAGAGCACATAGCGGGTTCATGCGTGAAGATTTAAATGATTACCTGAACCTATTTTTATTCATGGAAAATGGGCCAAAGGATAAACTCGAAAAAGTAGAAATATTACTGAACCTCACATTTCAGAAATGTGAAATTCTTAAATATCGCAAACTGTTTCCGCATGAATAAAGGGTTTTCAATTATTTAACAGCCCCTCTGTGCAAAAACAGCTTAAAAAGATATATCAATGATAAAGCTTAGAATCCTGTCAAACAGATGGAATATGCCTATGTTTTTAGTGTAGAAAAGAAAGCTGATTAATTAAATGGAATCCGGGTACTTTCATATTGAACGATTGGTTCAAGTTTTGAACGGAAATTTCATGATATTCAGATTATAATAAATATAGAAATTATATGCAGTTCTATGGCGGCTTTCAAAAACACTTAGATTGTCATGGGTTTTTGAAAAAAGGCTGTAATTATAATGTAAATATAAAAGGCTTGCCGTTGAATCACCCTCTAGCCGCAAAATAGTTGCTTAATCATTTTTACCTGTGATATCAAGAGAAAGTAAGAATCTATGAAACTTCGTATTAAGTGTCTAAGTGTATTGTCCATTTTCTTCATTTGCTTTTGCATTGTACTCTATGGATGCTCATCCAGTTTGAAGTATGATTCCTCTCTTGGGTATGACTTGACGAAGATCAGTGCAGATACCATTGAATTCAATATTTATCATTCAAATACTGCTAATCATAAATGGGAAAAGCTGACATCTTTTTCATATGATAATTCAAAAGTGAATTATATTGATGTGAAATTGGAAAGCTCTGAAAATCAAGTGAATGCAATCCTTGAAGAGAACAGCGTGACAAGGAGTACTCAGCAGGCAATCTACACTACAAAAGATCTTGATCAATACAAGTATGTTATTGAGGGATTTAAAGGAAAGTTACCTGGAAATTCCCAATTCAGCATCAAAAACAGCAAAGATGAACAGCCGTATCGTCTATATCCAATCAGCAATTCAGAAGGCATGGAAGTCTCGTCACAAACGATCAGCCTGGATGAGCCATATGATGATAAACTGTCAAATCTGGACAATATCTTGATTACAGTGATATTCAAATGAGCTGATCTAAGAAAACAGCTTGTCAAATCAGAATGAAAGCCATTCAAGCAGGAAGCAGAAATGCGCAGAGACCATATCAACGGGTCTTTATATCGTTAAAACACTCGTTGATGCCATGGATGGCAAGATTGCCTGGAAGAGTGTTCAGAATCAGGGAACGACGTTCACGGTGACAATGAAATATGATCTCTGTACACCGGAAGATCTGCAGCGGCAATGAATTTGTATACAAGCCTGTTGATATGCAGGAGCTGTACCGCAAGCTCTGCATGTATATTTCGCAGGAATAGAAGAAAACGGATAAGCTGAATCTTGGCTTATTTGTTTTTATATTCAGTGCATTGCTGCATGTTTCAGATATAATTGACATGGGAGATATATCATATGAATCCAAAAGAGATTATTTATGTTACTGGTCATATTCATCCGGATACAGACTCAGTTGCCTCTGCCATCGGCTATGCTTTTTTCAAACGGGCGCAGGGCATCAATGCCGTACCATGCCGGTTAGGCAAGATCAACAGTGAAACTGGATATCTTTTAAAGAGATTTCATTTTGAAGAACCGGTCTTATTGAAAGATGCACGGAAGACACTGGCAGAGATTGAACTGGATCCACCGGATGCGGTATCTGGAGAAACCACCATTTACGAGACCATTGAGAAGATGCAGGCAACCCACCGTCCGGCTTTCTGTGTCATTGATGATGCGGGCAATGTGCTGGGCATGGTCACAAAATCCAATCTCAGCACCATCGGGCTCGGTGATACCGCCAGCGGGATCGATCTTTTGAAAGAGACATCCATTGACCATATCGCGCGGACAATTGCCGGAACAATCGTCTACCGGGATGAACAGATGCATATCAACGGCAAGGTTTCCATCATTGCTTTGACTTCCTCCAAGCTGGACCATTATGAGATCAAGGACAGGATTGTCATTGTTGGTGATGACAGTCAGGCCCAGAAGGAACTGATCCAGAAAGGGGCAGGAATCTTGATTGCTGTATGGACCAAGGAGATCTCACCGGATGTAATTGACACGGCAAAACAGTATCACTGCCCAGTCATTATCTCCGGACATGGCTCAATGAATACATCACGCTATATCTATTTTGCACCGCCGGTCCGCCTGGTCATGACGAAGAAGCTGATCACGTTCCACAGCAGCGACCTGGCAGAAGATACCGCCAGAAGAATGATGGCCTCCAGATACCGTACCTATCCAGTCCTCGATATGAATGGAAGGCTGCAGGGATATGTGTCCCAGTACAGCATCATGAAAGCTTCTCAAAAGAAGATCATTCTTGTCGACCATAATGAATTCTCACAGTCTGTGCAGGCAGTGGAAAAAGCACAGCTGCTTGAAGTTGTCGACCATCACCGCATCTGTGACTTCAGTACAATTCAGCCAGTATCCTTCCGCAATGAGATTGTCGGTGCGACTGCGACCATTGTGGCAACAATGTTCCGTGAGAACCAGATACCAATGCCGTCAGAACTCGCTGCTTTATTATTAGGCGCGATTCTTTCGGACACACTTCTGTTCCAGTCACCGACTTGTACAGAGAAAGATATCAAAACTGCCAATATCCTGGCTGCCCTTGCAGGGCTGGATATTGATATATTCGGCAGGGAGATTGTGCAGGCACAGGCTGACAGCGGCAACAAGACATTGATTGAGCAGATCAATCAGGACATCAAGTCCTATGAGATACAATCCAGCAAAGTCATCATCTCACAGATCATGACACCTTCCTTAAAAGAGATCCAGGAGAAGGCAGATGAGATCCAGGATCAGATCAATGAGTATGCAGACAGGAAGGATATGAAAGTCCTGCTGGTCTGCTTCACCAGTCTGCCGGATAAAGGCTCTGTGCTGTTTGCGGCAGGAGAAAATGCTGGATGGATCGAAGAAGCCTTCCCAAGCCAGGGACAGCCGTATTCAGTTCATGAAGGACTGCTGTCACGAAAATCACAGATTGTGCCGAGGATCACCGAGATCATTCAGCAGTACGAATAAAAAATAAGGAGGACTTCATATGCCTCAGTTCGATTTCAGAAATTGGATCAAAGATCAGTCGGGAGAATATCAGCTGGATGCATCTGATCCAGATCACTTGAAACTTAATACAGAATACGCTGCAGCCGAGATCAATTTTTATGAACTGGAGAATGAACCGGAGATTGCAGAGTTCCGTATCTATAATCACAAAGATGATGAAGTAAAGTTCTTCCTGCATTTTCAGACAGATGAAGAAGCGCATGCTAAGAGCCTGTTTGCGGAAATGACGGAGGTTCTGGTGTCGTTGAAGGAACAGCAGAGCACGCAGATTCTGCTGTGCTGTTCAGCTGGTCTGACAACGTCTTTCTTTGCGGAAAAATTGAATGAGACCGCAAAGACAATGGACCTAGATTATGTTTTCAGTGCCAAGGATGTCAATTCTGTATATACTGAAGGTTTTCATTATGATGCTGTCCTGGTTGCACCACAGGTGGGCTTTCTTCTGAAACGAATCAGCAGTGTACTGCAGGATCAGCTGGTCATGCAGATACCAACGCAGATCTTTGGCTCTTACAATGCAGGCGCCTGTGTGGAGATGGTAAAGAACGCTTTGCAGGAACGTAAAAAATCTGTTGAAGAAAAAGCACTTGAACATATTTCACATGACATTAGCAATGATAAGACTTTGCTGATCATCGCCGTTATGCCGGATGTAAATGGCAGCTGGATCAGATATCGTCTGTATGATCATGGCAGAAACTGCCTGGATGAAGAGGTCATTAAGAAGACAATCACGCTCCATGACATCACAGATATCATTGATACAAGAAGATGCTCCTGCAACGGTAAAATGGATATTGATGCGATTGGTATTGCAATCCCAGGAATGATCATTCAGGGAAGGCTCGAGATCCTTGGCAGCATCAGACGTATGAGTGAACTTGATTTACAAAATGGTGAAGGTGACGGCTTTCATATCCTTGATTATTTCAAACAGAGATATAAAATACCGGTATTCATTAATAACAATGTAAATGCAGCCGCCATCGGCTATTATGGACAGCAGGATCACTATAAGAATATTATTTTCCATTCTCAACCAGTCGGATATAAATCCGGAGGACAGGGAATTGTCATTAACGGAAATTTAGTGGAAGGTGCCCATCAGAGTGCAGGTGAGCTCCGCTTCGTGATCAATCATCTTGAGGAAGTAAAGCAGATTGCAAATGTCGTGCGCACTCCGGATGAAATGGTCAAGATAGTGGCAGCAGGGATTGCGGTTGGATGTGTGAGCTGTGATCCGGAATTGGTCTGCGTCAGATCGTGCATGACACCTGATATGGATGAAATTCGAAATGAGCTGAAGAAATACATGCCTGAAAGTCATATGCCGGAACTGGTGCATATCACAAATATTGATGAATATGTATTGTTGGGAGAAATGATCCTGTCACTGCAGTCAATGGCAGGAAAGCACTGAATCTTCAATGAAGGCAGGTATATGAGCAGGCAGAATAGACTGAAAATATCTTTTGTGTTAAATATTCTGATTTTTATCTTAGAAGTCATCGGCGGATATCTGGCTTGGATCAGAAGCGGCTGGACATTCATCGAATTCTATACAGAGGACAGCAATACCATCGCAATGTTTGCCAGTCTTTTCCTGGCCGTCTATGAATACGGCATGATCAAGCATGGTACAGATACACTGCCGGGATGGCTCAAGGGGCTGAAATACTTTGCGGCTGTCAGTCTGATCTTGACGTTCTTAGTGGTCGTCTGTCTGCTGATTCCAATGCAGGGAGGCTTCAGCGCTGCTTCTTTTCTGCTGCTGGATGGATCAATGCTGTACCGGCATCTTCTGTGTCCGGCTCTGACTTTTATCTCCTTTCTGTGGTTCGACCCAATTGGCACTCTGACGAAAAAGGATGTTCTGCTGTCTATGCTTCCGACTCTGATCTATGCCTTGATTCTGATGGCATTGAATCTCATGCGGGTGGTTGAGGGACCGTATCCATTCCTGCGTGTCTATGAACAGCCGGTCTATATGAGCATCATCTGGGTGATTGTCATCCTAGGTTCCGCTTATGGGATTGCCTTCCTGCTCGCAAGTCTGTTAAATCGGCTTACAAATCGTTAAATTTGTTTATCTTAAGGTAGAAATATCTCTTTTCTTCATATTTATACTGTGATAATATAATCCCTGTTTGAGGGAGTAATTCCACAGTTTCTCTGTGCGGCATTTCGTCAAGACGGTGTTTACACCCGGAATGTCTGAATACAAGAATGAGACTCATACACACATATAGAATGCGTGCATGAGTTTTTTATGTGCACAGGGAGAAGAACATGGAAAAGGAATATATTCAGAATCCAGAAGAAGTGCTTAGGAATGTTGAAAGCAGTGCAGAAGGCCTCAGCACACATGAAGCAGAACTGAGAAGAGAAAAGATAGGACCGAATAAATTAAAGGAAGCACCAAAGATTTCGAACTTTCAGAGATTCCTGGAACAGCTGAAAGATCCAATGCTGATCATGCTGATGTGTGCAGCGGTCATTTCAGCTGTCACCAGTGCTATCAGCGGAGAATCAATGGCTGACGTTATCATTATTGCTGTGGTCGTACTGCTGAATGCCTGTCTTGGTGTTCTGCAGGAGTCAAAGGCGGAACAGGCAATTGAAGCACTGCAGACAATGACAGCCGCAACATGCAAGGTCTTAAGAGACGGCCGTCAGATTTCTATTCCAAGTGCTGAACTGGTGCCTGGTGATATTGTGATCCTGGAAGCAGGAGACGCGGTTCCTGCTGACGGCAGGCTGTTGGAAGCTGTCTCCTTGAAGATTGAAGAAGCAGCTCTGACGGGAGAATCCGTACCGGTCAATAAGATGATCGATGTTCTGAATTTAACGAGTCAGGAAAAAGAAATCCCGCTGGGTGACCGTACAAATATGTGCTACATGGGTTCTTCTGTCGTTTACGGAAGAGGTGTTGCCGTAATTACAGAGACCGGCATGAATACAGAGATGGGAAAAATTGCGGATGCCTTGAATCAGACGCAGGATGAGAGTACACCGCTGCAGATCAAGCTCAATGAACTTGGCAAGAAGCTGTCATGGCTTGTTATCTTTATCTGTATTTTCATCTTTGTTTTTGATCTGTTTATGGCTGGTGAGTTTACTTTGACTGGCATCTTGAATGTATTCATGATTGCTGTATCTCTGGCGGTTGCCGCAATTCCGGAAGGACTGGCAACGGTTGTAACTGTTGTTCTGTCTATCGGCGTAACAAAAATGTCTAAGGCAAATGCTGTAATCAGAAGACTGACAGCAGTTGAGACATTAGGATGTACACAGGTCATCTGCTCTGATAAAACAGGTACTTTAACACAGAACCGCATGACAGTTGTGGAAGATACGGGCAATACAAAGCAGCTGGCTGCTGCGATGGCTCTGTGTTCTGATGCCTATCTGGATGACAGCGGCAGCGCAGCTGGCGAACCAACTGAGGCTGCTTTAGTTGCTTATGCAAACAAAGAGGGCATGCCCAAGACAGAACTGAGTGTTCAAAATCCGCGGATTGGTGAAGCTCCATTTGATTCCATGCGCAAGATGATGTCAACAATCCATCAGACATCCAGCGGTATTGTTCAATATACAAAAGGCGCGCCAGACATCGTACTGTCATTATGTACATCCTATTTGGAAAACGGTGAAGTCAAGCCGATGACAGAAGAAAAGAAGAAAGAGATTCTGTTATCAAACAAAGCTATGGCCGACAAGGCACTGCGTGTTCTGTGCGCGGCTGAAAGAAGATACAAAGAAAAGCCGGCTGATACATCACCAAAGAACCTTGAGCATGATCTAACTTATATTGGTCTGACCGGCATGATCGATCCAATCCGTCCGGAAGTCAAAGTCGCCATTGAAGAGTGCAGAGGTGCCGGCATTACCCCAATCATGATCACCGGTGACCATAAAGATACTGCCGTTGCAATTGCAAAGGAATTAGGCATCCTGGATGATCCATCCCAGGCTGTCACAGGTGCTGATCTTGATAACTTGACGGAAGCAGAGCTGGACAAGGTCATTGACAAGTATCATGTCTATGCACGTGTACAGCCGGAACATAAAGTCCGGATTGTCAATGCATGGAAACGCAGAGGTGCGATTACAGCTATGACTGGTGACGGCGTCAATGATGCCCCATCCATCAAGGCTGCTGATATCGGTGTCGGCATGGGCATTACCGGCACAGACGTAACAAAGAATGTAGCGGACATGATCCTGGCAGATGACAACTTTGCAACTATCGTCAATGCAGTGGATGAAGGCAGAAGGATCTATGACAATATCCGCAAGGCGATTCAGTTCCTGCTTTCTTCAAACATGAGTGAAGTCATGGGCGTCTTCTTTTCAACCATCCTTGGCTTTACACTGCTGAAGCCAGTCCATCTGCTGTTCATCAACTTGATCACTGACTGTTTCCCAGCACTTGCTTTAGGCATGGAAAAGGGTGAAAAGGATATCATGCAAAGAGCACCGCGTGATGCCAAGGATTCCATTTTTGCCGGCGGCATGATCTGGGACATCTTGTATCAGGGTGTTTTAATTACAGTACTGACAATTGTTTCCTACATCGTTGGTCATTCGATGGAAATCGGACACTTCGAAATACCGCAGGGCATATCGCCGGACGGCATGACGATGGCTTTCTTGACAATGAATATGTGTGAGATCTTCCACAGTTTCAACATGAGATCAACACGCAAGTCCATCTTTACCCTGGATTCACAGAATAAAGTACTGTGGCTTGCCATGTTTGGATCTTTAGCATTAGTCACGATTGTCCTGGAAGTTCCTTTCATTGCCGATATGTTCGGCTTCACACCGGTCAGCTGGGCGGAATACTTTACTGCACTCGGCTTTGCCATCATTGTGATTCCGGTTGTTGAACTTGTTAAAGCAGTTCAGAGACAGTTCACAAAAGCTTAATATTGTAGCATTCACTCATTTCATCTTTCGTTTATAATAGAAGCCATGAGAATACTGGAATACAAAAATGCAGACCGCAGCGACATTGATGCCATCTATCAGATGGTGGAGATCCTTGTCAGAAAGTATGAGGATCCGACGGTGACAGATATCACCCATGCATTGAAGTGGTGCCGGACCAAAATTGAAGGGAACTATGAAGCATATACATGCATCTATGCAGACGGCGTCAAGGCAGGATACTATCATCTGACGGAACATCTGGACCTGCGGACAGAACTAGATGATCTTTTTGTCCTGCCGGCATTTCGGAAGCAGGGCATTGGTACGGAAGTGCTGACAAAGATCCTGAAGGAAACGGATGAACCAGTCTATCTCTATGTGTTTCAAGAGAATGTCGGTGCAGTATCTCTGTATACAAAACTTGGCTTCAATGTGACCAAGATTGTTTCCCCGACCAGAATGATTATGGAATATCGAAAATAGGAGTGAATATGAATCGGGAAATTTATGAAGCAGTTAATACTGCAAATGATGCACTGTATCATCTGCAGAAGGCTGATGAAATACTGAACAGTGCCCAGAACTGGGGCTTTGTGGATCTGCTTGGCGGAGGATTGGTCACAACGATGATCAAGCGCTCTAAAATGTCGGATGCGAAAATTCAAATTGAACAGGCAAAGAATGCCATCCGGCAGCTGAGCCGGTATCTGATCGATGTCCGCAGGATGCCTGCAGTTGAACTGCAGATGAATGATTTTCTTGGCTTTGCGGATTATTTCTTTGACGGCATTGTCGCTGACTGGTTCACCCAGTCAAGGATTGGTGATGCCCGTTCACAGGTCAAGGAAGCAATAATGGAAGTGCAGGGGATCCTGGATGGATTGGAGGAGAACAGATGATCGGTGTAATTGATGTTGGCGGCGGCTTAAGAGGTTCATATGGGGCAGGAGTCCTGGACTACTGCATGGACAATGATGTTGTGTTTGACTACGGCATCGGCGTTTCGGCCGGCAGTGCTAATATTTCTTCCTATCTAGCGCATCAGAGAGGAAGGAACTACACATTCTATACAGAATACATGTCCCGTCCGGAATACATGGGGTGGAAGTCAATATTGAAGACAAAGTCTTATGTCGGGCTGGAATATATCTATGGGGATCTGTCTGATTCCTGGGGAGAGTATCCGCTGGACTGGCAGGCGATTGTCAATAATCCTGCAAAGTTCAAGGTTGTAGCCACCAACGCATATACTGGACTGCCAGTCTACTTTGACAAGAGCGATATGCGCCAGGACGACTACGGTGCCATCAAGGCATCCTGCAATGTTCCCGTTGTGGACAGACCATATATGCTGAATGGCATTCCATATTATGACGGCGGCATCTCTGATCCAGTGCCTTTTGAAAAGGCATTTGCGGATGGATGTGATAAGCTGGTGATTATCCTGACCCGCCCGAAGGACTACCGCCGTATCTCCAAGAATGATGAAAAAGGTGCAAAACTGCTTTCTGTAATGTATCCTTCTGCCGGCCAGGATGTTATGAACAGAGGTGAAGTCTACAACCGTCAGGTTGACCAGACAGTGGAACTTGAAAAACAGGGAAAAGTGCTGATTGTTGCTCCGTCGGATATCGGACAGATGAAGACGCTGACAAAAGATGTCACAACGATCCGTGAACTCTATCTGAAAGGGTATCATGATGCTTCATCCATTCCTGCCTTTGTAAACGAATAAACAGTGAAAACAATCGATGTCATGCATTGATTGTTTTTTTTCATAGTAAAATGGAAATATGGAACGTTACTATACATTCAGTGAATACTGCCAGAAGACCTTCGGCAGAAAACTCTACCGGGCAGCTTTGGATGCCGGCATGACCTGTCCTAACCGGGATGGAAAATTAGGAAACAAAGGATGCATCTTCTGCGATGAAGGAGGTTCCGGAGATTTTGCGGTCTCCTATCATGGACAGAAGCTGAAAAAAGAAGACTTGATCTATAATCACCAGGACGGACAGAATGGTGACTACATTGCCTACTTTCAATCGTATACGAATACCTATGCACCAGTTGACCGGCTGAGAAAGCTGTTCGCTGCGGCATTGGAAGATGAACTCTTTGCCGGGATCTCAATCGCCACGCGCCCGGACTGCTTGGGGAAAGATGTTCTGGCACTGCTGACTGAACTGAAGAAAAGCTATCCGGAAAAATTCATCTGGTGCGAGCTTGGTCTGCAGACAATCCATGAAAAGACGGCCGTGTGGATCCGCAGAGGATATCCATTACCGGTATTTGATGAAGCAGTCAGGTCTCTGCACGCACTTGATATCCCGGTGATTGTGCACTGCATCCTGGGGCTGCCGCAGGAAGATGAACAGATGGTGTTCCAAACGATGGAACATTTAAATCAACTGAAGATTGAAGGCATAAAATTACAGTTGCTGCATTATCTCAGGGAAACTGACCTCGGTCGGACATATCAGGCAGATCCGGATGCGTATCATGTACTGAGCCTTGATGAATATGCACGCATGACTGCCCGCTGTCTGGGACATCTGGATCCTTCCATTGTGATCCATCGTCTGACCGGTGACGGCAATCAGGAGATCTTATTGGCTCCTTCATGGAGCACAGATAAAAAGAAAGTGCTGAACTTGATCCGGCACATTATGAAGGAAGAAAATATTGTGCAGGGAAGCCTGCGGGAGGAAATGAAAGATGAATCATGATGAGTATGCACTTCAGATCCGCAAGACATTTGGAGAAGGAGATGCAGTCAGAGATGCTGGCTTGAAGACACCAAAGGATGTTGTCAGGTTAGATGATATCTCTTATGGAAAAGCAGACGCAAAGTGGCAGAAGCTTGATGTCTACCGTCCAAAGAGGGCAAAGGACAAAATGCTGCCAGTCATTCTCAGCATCCATGGCGGCGGCTGGGTCTATGGTGACAAGGAAGTCTATCAGCACTACTGTATGTCATTGGCACAGCGTGGATTTGCAGTGGTGAATTTCTCATACCGCCTGGCACCGGAATATCAGTATCCGGCATCTTTTGAAGACACCAGTGCAGTCGCATCCTGGATCATCCGCAATGCAAAGAAATATGGCTTTGATACAAAGCATATCTTTGGCGTCGGCGACAGTGCAGGCGCACATATGCTTTCCTTGTTTGCAGCAGCGCTGACAAATGCAAAGTATGCAGCAGATTTTGTCCTGCCAAAGAATTTTGCCTTCCAGGCAATTGCATTGAACTGCGGTATCTATCAGATGGAAGCCGATACAATGGGCGAGATGAGCAGGGAGCTGATGAAGGTTCTGATGCCGAAGGGCGGAACCAAGAAGGAACTGAAGAATATCAGCAGCTGGCATTTCATCACACCGGAATTTCCACCTTGTTTTATCATGACATGTCCAGGTGACTTCCTGTTTGCCGGCCCGGATATTCTGATTCCTGAACTGAAGAAGAACGGTGTTCCGTTTGTATACCGTGTATATGGAAGTAAAAAGAATCCTTTATCCCATGTGTTCCACTGCAACATGCGCATGGCAGAAGGAACACTCTGCAATGATGAGGAATGTGCTTTCTTCAAAGAGTTCTGCTGAGGCCTGAGTATTCGGCCTTTTTCATTGATTGCAAATCAAGGAGGTAAAAATGGATCGAATGTTTTCAAATAGACAGCTGAGACGGCTGATTGGACCTCTGCTGGTCGAACAGCTTTTAGTCATGCTGGTAGGAATGATGGATACTGTCATGGTATCCAGTGCAGGAGAGGCAGCAGTCTCGGGTGTCAGCATTGTCAATGAAGTTAATTATCTGGTCATCACAGTGCTTTCTGCTTTGGCCGCCGGCGGTGCCGTTATTGTTTCCCAGTATCTAGGCAATAATGACAAGGTGAACAGCAACAAGTCTGCCTCACAGCTGATCATGATAGCATTCCTGATCAGCACTGCACTGATGGTCATCTGTCTGGTCTTCTGCAGGCAGATACTGATGCTGCTGTACGGCAGTGTTTCTTCGGATGTCATGGAAGCTGCCGTGACCTACTTCTGGATCACAACGCTGTCCTTCCCATTTCTCGGTTTATACAACTGCGGTTCAGCGATGTATCGTTCAATGAATGCGACTAAAGTGACTATGGTGGTATCCATCATCATGAATACGGTCAATATTATCGGCAACTACATCGGTGTTTATATCTTTCATATGGGTGCCGCCGGTGTTGCCTGGCCGACATTCCTTTCCCGTGTGATTGCTGCATTGATCCTGTGCACTCTGGCTTTTAATCAGGAAAATGCAGTATCCATTGAATGGAAGAACATCCTTGCCTGGAACAGCGACATTCTTAAGCGGATCCTCAAGATTGCTGTTCCAAATTCAATTGAGAATGGTCTGTTCCAATTCGGCAGAGTAGTTGTCACCATATTTATTGCAACTTATGGGACATCGCAGATTGCGGCGAATGGTGTTGCCAACAGCTTCTCTACGCTTGCAATCATTGCTTCCGCTGCCGTCCAGCTGGCAATTGTTACTGTTGTTGGGCAATGTGTTGGCGCAAATGACTATAAACAGGCACAATATTATATGAAGAAGATGATCAAGATTGCCTATATCAGCGGTCTGGTCAACTGTCTGCTTGTCTTGGCAGTCATGCCAATCGGCATGAAGATGTATACATTGACGCCGGAAACAGAAAAAATTGTTACCGAGATCATGTATTGGAACTGTCTCGCAACTGCACTTCTGCATCCGCTCTCCTTCGTGCTGCCGAATGGACTGCGCGCAGCTGGTGATGCTAAGTATACGATGATTGTCGGTGTTGTCTCGATGTTCGTGGTCAGAATTTCCATGGCATATCTGCTTGGCTCAGTTCTGCATCTGTTTGTCTTGGGTACTTACTTTGCCATGTTCCTGGACTGGTGTGCACGTATTGTATGCTTTACCCTGCGCTATCACAGCGGAAAGTGGATGAACTACAGAGCAATCTGATTGATACATAAAATACATGGCTCAACTGCAAAATAAGTATGATAAGAATCATGGATTCAATTGTAAAATATAGATAATCTTAGGAGGATGATCCAAATGCTTGATGAAAAATTTGTAAAGGAAATGCCAAAGCTTGGTTTCGGCTTAATGAGACTGCCAAGGACAGATGCTGAAAAAGACATTATTGATGTTGAACAGACAGCCGAGATGGCCAATCTGTTCTTAAACAGCGGCCTGAAGTACTTTGACAGTGCATATGTCTATAATGGATCAGAAATTGCTGCCCGGGAGGCAGTTGTAAAACGTCATCCAAGGGAATTGTTCTACATTACTTCCAAGCTGAATGTTAACGCGCAGGGAGTGCATGATGAAGCCAGTGCAAAGCATGAATTTGATGAATCCTTGGAAAGAGAAGGAGTTGACTATATTGACTTCTATCTGCTGCACGCTCTTGGCAAAGGCAACGTACAGAAATTTGATGACTGGCATTTATGGGACTATGTCAGGGAATTAAAGGAACAGGGAAAGATTAGACACTACGGTTTCTCTTTCCACGATACACCGGAATTCTTAGATGAGCTTCTGACAAAGCATCCGGATGTAGAGTTTGTTCAGCTGCAGATCAACTACGCTGACTGGAACAATCCATCTGTTCGATCCAGAGAATGCTATGAAGTCGCAAGAAAGCACGGCAAGCCGATCATTGTGATGGAACCAGTCAAGGGCGGTACTTTGGCAAATCCGCCAAAGCCTGTCGCTGATCTTCTGAAGAAAGAAGATCCAGACGCAAGCTGTGCCTCATGGGCTGTGCGCTTTGTCGCATCGCTGCCAGGCATCATGGTGGTTCTTTCTGGCATGTCCAATTTGGAACAGATGCAGGACAACACGTCCTTTATGGCAGACTTCAAGCCGCTGAATGCACATGAACAGGATGTTATCAGACAGGCACAGGATATTCTGGCGAATATCCATCAGATTCCTTGTACTGCATGTCATTACTGCACCGGCGGCTGCCCAATGAAGATCAAGATTCCAGATCTTTTCGCAGCAATGAATACTTATCTGATTTATGGAAACATGAAGAGTGCCAAGCAGCACTATGACTGGAATACAGCCGGCGAACACGGCAAGGCTTCGGCATGCATCCAATGTGGTCAGTGTGAGATGCAGTGCCCGCAGCATATTGAAATCAGACAGTGGCTTCAGGAAATTGCCAAGACATTAGAGTAACTGAAGTAAAGAATGGAGAGAACATGAGAGTACTTTATCTAGAATGCAGTATGGGTGCCAGCGGAGATATGCTGATGGGTGCTCTGAGTGAACTTGTTGATCAGAATATCTTCCTGCAGAAAATGAAAGATGCCGGCATCGAAGGCATCAGCATCACTTTGGCTCCTTCTATGAAATGCGGTATCATGGGAACACATGCTGCGGTGAAGGTCAATGGAGAAGAAGAACACAGCGAAGATATCCATCATGAAGAACATAAACATTTTCCTGTTTTTGATCATGACCATGATGATGAGCATCATGAACACCATCACCACCATGCATCCATGTCTGAGATAGAAAGTACGATCAATGCACTGCATGTTTCTGATTCGGTAAAAAAGAATGCGCTGGAAATCTATCATCTCCTAGCTGAAGCAGAAAGCCGCGCCCATCAGGTCCCTGTTTCTGAAATCCACTTCCATGAAGTAGGGATGAAGGATGCAGTTGCTGATATCGTCGGCTCATGCATCCTGATGGAAATGATCGGTGCGGATAAAGTATATGCCGGCAGGGTTGCTGTTGGCAGCGGCATGGTCAAGTGTGCACATGGCATTCTGCCTGTACCTGCACCAGCGACAGCATATCTGCTGCAGGACATTCCGACCAGTGCCGGCGTAGTGGAAGCTGAATTATGTACGCCGACAGGAGCTGCACTTTTGAAGCACTTTGTTGATTCCTTTGACGGTATGCCGGAGATGAGCAGTGAGAAGATTGGCTGCGGGACAGGCAGTAAAGACTTTCCTGCTGCAAATGTACTGCGTGCTTTTCTGGGAGAAGAAACAGATCATGGTGAAGTTGTTGAATTGACGTGCAATCTGGATGATCAGTCTCCGGAAGAGATTGGCCATGCTATGGAAGTTCTGTTTGCAGAAGGTGCACTGGATGTATATGCCGTAAATGCACTGATGAAAAAGAATCGTCCGGGCCTGCTGTTTACCTGCACCTGCCGAGATCAAGATAAGGACAGGATGCTTGCACTGATGTTTGAACATTTGACAACATTAGGCATACGTGAAAATAAATGCCGCCGGCATGCACTGACAAGACATATTGAGACTGTCTCAACAAGCATGGGTGATGTGCGCTTGAAGGTGTCATCAGGCTATGGCATTGAAAAAGAAAAAATAGAATATGATGATCTTGCTGCTATTGCAGATCAGAAAAAAATCAGTATAGCAGAAGTAAGAAGAAGGATTGAAAAAGAGAGAAAGAAATGAGAAACACAAGAAATATTGTCCTGTGCGGATTATTGATTGCAGTTGGGATTGTACTGCCGGCAGTGGTGAGGCTGATTCCCAACGGCGGCGTATTGTTTTCACCAATGCATATCCCGGCGCTCCTTGCCGGTCTGGTCTTAGGACCGGTGGAGGGATTGATTGTAGGCATTGCATGCCCGTTGCTGAACAACGTGATGTTCGGCATGCCTCAGGGAAGCACTTTGATCGGCATGTGTATAGAACTGCCGGTCTATGGCATTGCCAGCGGTATCTTCATGAAAGCTCTAAAGAATCAAAGGGACGGCATCCGCGTCTACGGTTCATTGGCTGCTTCGATGATCCTGGGTAGAATTGCCGGCGGCATCACACAGGCAGCTGTTTTAGGAACAGAAAAATACTCTCTGACAGTATGGGCATCTTCCTACTTTGTCGGTACGGCTCCTGCTATCTTGATTCATCTGATACTGATTCCATCAGTCTACTTTGCCCTGAAGAAGGCAAACTTCGTGAAAAATTGAAGAGAATGAACATTGAGCGCTCATCATAGCATAGATAAGCGCTTTCTTTTGATGTTTCTCGTGCATTCTGCTGTCACTTCTTTTTTGGTTTGCTATAATTAGAACGTAAGATGGTAAAACATCAAAGGAGATAATAGATATGGTAAATTTCCGTAAGGTAGCTGTAGTTGGCTGTGGTTTTGTCGGTTCGTCCAGTGCATTTGCATTGATGGAGAGCGGTCTTTTCTCAGAGATGGTCTTAATTGATGTTGTCAAAGAGAAGGCAGAAGGCGAAGCAATGGATATCAGCCATGGAACAGCACTCACTTCCCCAATGAATATTTATGCGGGCGATTATGCTGATGCAAGAGATGCTGCAATTATTGTTGTTACAGCAGGAGCTGCACAGAAGCCGGGCGAGACAAGACTCGATCTGATCAAGAAGAACATCGGTATCTTCTCAGGCATTATGCCGCAGATCAAGGAACAGAAATGCGAAGGCATCATGGTCGTTGTTGCAAACCCAGTTGATATTCTGACATACTATGCAATGAAAACTTCCGGCATGCCGGAAGGCAGAGTCTTCGGCTCCGGTACAGTATTGGATACAGCACGTCTGCGTTATCTGATTGGCAATAAGCTGGACGTTGACTCCAGATCAGTTCATGCATATGTCATTGGCGAACATGGTGATTCAGAATTGATTACATGGTCCAATGCTAATGTTTCTTCTGTACCTTTAGCTGATTTCTTTGCGTTAAGAGGTATGGGCAACCAGGACCTGGCAGAAGCTGAAAAAGAGATGGGGAACGATGTAAAGAACAGTGCCTATGAAATTATTCAGAAGAAAAAGGCAACTTACTATGGCATCGCGATGTCCGTCGTGAGAATCTGCCGTGCAATCATGAAGGACGAGAAGACTGTACTTCCTGTTTCCACAGATCCTAAGGGAGCGTATGGCATTACAGGATGTTCATTGAGCGTACCGGCAATTGTCGGCCGCAATGGTGTAGAAGGACTTGTTCCAGTAGATATCTCTGAAGAAGAAAGAATGGAACTGGCAAAATCTGCTGAAGTGCTGAAACAGAATATTGCTTCTGTTGGCGAGCATTTCGAATAAAAGTGCATATTGTCATTGATGGGATACAGGAATCAAAGTATCATAGGATGAAATAAATTTTGTATAAGGAGATACTCAATGACAGTAGCAGCGTTTTTCGATATTGACGGAACGATATACCGTGAAGGACTGATCACAGAAGTCTTTAAGAAGATGGTGACACACGAGATCATTGGGGCAGAACATTGGGATGATGATGTAAAGTATGCCTATACTGCCTGGGACAGAAGAGTCGGTGAATATGATGACTATCTGTCAAGAATGATCGAAATCTTTAAAAAGGCAACAGTTGGGATCTCTTCGGAACATATTGATTTCATTGCCAAGAAAGTCATTGAACAGAAAGGCGAGAGAGTCTATCAGTTCACTCGGCGTGAAATTGAAATGCATAAAGCAGCCGGACATAAGATCATTGCAATCTCCGGTTCTCCAGATGCCTTAGTCAAATATATGGCTGAGAAGTATCATTTTGATGACTGGAGAGGAACTATCTATCATACAGATGATAAAGGCATCTACACGGGTGAGATTACACCGATGTGGGACAGTGTCTCAAAGCAGAAGGCAATGCTGGAGCTCAGAGATAAATATAATCTGGATCTCAGTGAGTGCTACTCCTATGGAGATACAAATGGTGATCTGACCATGTTCAAGAATACCGGCCATCCTAATGCCATCAATCCGACCAGGGAGCTGCTGGACAACATCCAGAAAGATCCTGCATTGATGGAGCGGATCAGGGTCATCGTTGAGCGCAAGAATGTAATTTACAACATTGATATTCATCATTTGAATCTCTTATAAAAAACAGCTCTTCAAGGTGTCATACGACTTCCTGAAGAGCTGTTTATTTATTGGATTTCAATCTGTGTGCCGCCCTGAACTTGATACAGACGGTGCGAGATCGAAAGAACGGTACGGTTCTTGGAAGCTTGTGCTAAGGCCGTAAAGACAAGCTGCTCTGTATTAACATCCAGATTTGCAGTGATTTCATCCAGCAGCAGGAGCTTTGGATTGCATACAATGGCACGTGCAATAGACAGCAGCTGGAACTGGCCTCTGGAGAAGATCTCCGGCGTGCAGCGGGTATCCAGGGCATCTGGGAAAGAGGCAACCGTATCTTTCAGCTGCGCTGTTTCCAATGCCTTCCATACCATGTCATCTGTAATTGAAGGATTGTCCAGTGTGATCTGTTCACGGATGCTGCCGTGGATCATGCGGAAATCCTGTTCCACAGAACCATAGACTGTACGTTTTTGTGCCTCTGGGATATTCTGCGGTTCTTTGCCAAAGATATGGATCGTGCCTTGATCCGGCTGATATAGACCAAGGATCAGTTTGAATAAAGTTGATTTGCCGGCACCGGTACGTCCAGTTAAGGTGACCATCATGCCTTCCTTGATATGCAGGGAGTAATCATGGAAGATCTCACGTTCATTCTTGTTGTAACCGAAGGTGAGATGATCGATTGCGACAGCATCTTCACCTGTATTGTCAACAGATGGAACAGGTTCCATCTCCGTAAGATTCAGGAAGTCTTCTACGCGCTGAATACCTGCAGCAGCTGACTGAATATTCTGGATTTCCATGCCGATGCTCTCTAGTGGAGAGAAGACGGAGGAAATGTAGGAGATCAATGCAACAGCAGTACCGGCAGTCATGCCGAAGAATACTCTGACTTCACCGCTTCCGGCAGACAGGCACATCATTATGGCAACTGCACATGCACTGGTCGTTAGAATGATTGGCGAGTAAACAGCATCATAGAAATTGACGCGATTGACCGCTTTGAAGCTCTCATTGATTGTCTGATCATATTTCTTTTCCATCCATTTCTCTTTTTTGAAGATCCGGAGAGAAAGAAGATTATGAATTGTTTCTGGAATCAGCTGCGTGCTTCTTGCGACTGCATTGCGGTTGTCCATATTTGCGGCATACATCTTCTTCTGGATGACTCTTGTTACATAGTATAAGAACGGCAGGAGCACCAGGAGCAGTACAAATAAGCCTTTAGATTTGGTAAAGATGACGAACAGAATACTGATGACTGTGCACATATCAACAATCATGCTGACAATGCCTTCATCAAATAATGATTCGATGGTATCAATATCATTTGTGAATAAGGATACTGTCTGACCTGACTGTGTACTGACATAGTGCGAAGCCGGAAGAACATTCAGCTTGGCACTCATCTCACTGCGCAGGGCATGGGTGATTCTTTGACCGAAATCTGCAATCAGAGCATTCTTTCCTGCAACTGCAACACCTGCTAAGGCAAGGGAGCCGAAGTAGAGGAGGATGGTCTGCAGGGAGAATGTATGGTCGATTGTCAAGGCATCTATAAAGGATGCCAGGATCAGCGGCGGTACAACAGCTAATACAATGGCGGCTGCCATCAGGATGATCAGGCAGAAGCTGATCAAAAGATTCTGGCGCATGACATGGCCGAATGTTTTCAGAAGGGAGTGTTTCATTGCTTTGCTCCTTTCTGGACTTCATACAGCTGACGGTAGACATCAGAAGACTTCAGAAGCTCTTCATGTGTTGAAATATACGTTCTGTCATGGCCAAGCATGATGACCTGATCAAGTTCATTGAAGTGAGCTAATCGATGTGAGATCAGCAGGATGATGGAATCTTTATGCTTTGCCCTGAGATCATGAAGAATCTTTCCTTCTGTCTGCGGGTCAACGGCTGAGAATGGATCATCCAATAGAATGATTGGTGCCGGATGTGCTAACGCACGGGCCAAAGCGATTCTTTCCTGCTGTCCGCCGGACATTCTGACCCCATGGTCACCAATCACTGTATCCAGTCCCTGATCAAATTCTTTGATTTCTTCATCCAGACATACTTCCTTCAGAATTTCATCAAAGTCAATCTCATCACCAAGTGAGATATTCTCACCGATGGTGCTGGAGAACAGCTGCGGATCATGACCGAGATAGCTGACGGTCCGTTCTTTGTATTCTGCCAATGGTTTTCCATTCAATGTGATGGATCCCTGATATGGCAGGACATTCAGGAACAGTTTTCCCAGTGTTGTCTTGCCGCAGGCAACTTCACCAGTAATGCCGATGATGTCACCGGCTTTTGCCTTGAAGTTCAGATCACTGAATAAAGGTTCCTCTGTATAGCCGAAGGTCACATGTTCTACCGCCAGCGTATTGCCGGGAGCAACTGTGCAGCATGGAAATGGCGGAATGTCAGCGAGATGCGGCTTGATGCGCTTCCATGATACAGATGCCTTCTGGACGGAATTGAACAGCTTGGCAGCTGTTGATGATTTCTTGGCAAGCTTTGCAAAGCAGGCAAGGTATGTTGAGAAGGCGGCAATATTCCAGGACGCCCATCCCTGTCCAAGTACGTTTTTTGCACCGAAGTAAAAGATGAAGATGACGCTGATCAATGATATGATCTGATACAGCGGTTCCGCCGAGGCAATCAGGATATTGGCCTTTGCCTGTTTTCTTTCGTAGTCATGCAGGTAGGTCTCATAGATCTGATTCTGGTTGGACTCTTCTCCATACATCCGATAGGTCAGAGCATTGGAGACTCTGTCAAGAGAAGCTTCATTCAGGTTGGAACTGCTGATTCTGGCTGCCTGTGTGCTTTCGGTGACAACTGTTTTAAACTTCTGTGCACAGTAGTATGCGATTGGCGGGAAGAGCAGAACAATCAATGTCAGCCGCCAGTCATAGACCGCCAGCAGGACAACATAGGATACCATGACCACCCCGGTATCAAAGACTTCCGTGACGAACTTGCGGATGCCTTCAACACAGGCATCGACATCGGTAATTGCTTTGGCAATAAAACTTCCGGATTCTTCTGCACTGACATCTTCAGAAAGAATCGTATGATACAGATTCTCCTTCATTTCCTTGTTGATGTTATTGGCGAATTTTCTGACATAAAGGCGCTTGAAGAACCGCATGACCTGTACAAATAAGATGGTCAGCACATAGATTGCTGCCAGGATCAGCATGTCTGCCAGCACTTTGTTTCCATCCAAAATGTCTGCTAAGGTCTGCACCAGCTGTCCCTCAAACCAAGGACCGGCGACCATGCCGATATTGTAGATCAGACCAGTGATGGTAATCAGGATCAGATTTCCTTTTTCATGTCTGAGATATGTTTTTAAATTAGATGCTGAATTCATTTTGTTTATTTACCTCCTGAATAGTATACAAGAAAAAGAGCATGAACTTTCAAAACATGCTCTTCATATATTCCTGATGGTCACTTGTATAAATAATAAATCCTGTTTCATGCAGCACAGCATAGGTCCGCGGATGTCCGCCTTTCGGCAGGGATACAGATCCTGGATTGAACAGATAAATGCCGTCCTTCTGATCCGCAGTGGGGATATGCGTATGACCGGAAAGGAAGATGTCACCAGCTTTTAGAGCAGGCAGGTGATCTGGCCCATAGATGTGGCCATGGCTCATAAAAATGTCACGGGTGTCCATCGGTATCACGTTGCAGTCTGCCATGCATGGAAAGTTCAGGACCATCTGATCTACTTCTGCTTCGCAATTTCCTCTGACCGCAATGATTTTGTCGGTATAGGAATTCATGATAGGAATGACTTTCTTTGGGGCGTAATTGGCAGGCAGGTCATTGCGCGGCCCATGGTAAAGAATATCTCCTAAGCATAGGATCCTGTCCGGCTGGATGCGTTCTGCCGCCTGCTGTATGATCTCGGCGCCTGTGAGATCGCCGTGGATGTCTGAAATGACTAAATATCTCATATGTATAATCTCCAAATAATATTTTATCAGTCACCGGATGAAAAACAATGTATAATGATTTTGTTCTAAGAGACCGTGATCAAATGACATGGATCTCTGCCTTCCGAACACGTCTTGCTTGTTTTAATTCATTGCATCCAGAAAATGGAGCGATAGGAGGAAAAGAAAATGTTAAATAACAAGAAGAAAATTCAGCGGCTTACTTTGGCGGCTTTTTTTGTGGCCATTGAGCTGATCATGGGCTTTACCCCGATTGGATATATTCCTGTGGGTGCCCTGAACATCACGACCATGCATCTGCCGGTCATTCTGGCTGGTATTATCGCAGGTCCGGCATTTGGGGCAGGAATGGGCTTTGTCTTCGGTTTGACATCCTTTCTGCATGCAACACTTGCCCCGAATCTGACCTCATTTGTATTCTCGCCGTTTATCACTGTCGGCGGAATTCAGGGCAACTTCTACAGCCTGATCATCTGCTTTGTGCCGCGGATCATGCTTGGCTGGCTGTCTGGAATGATGTATTCTTTTATCGTAAGAAAAATGAAAAACAGTGTTGCAGCATCAGCTGTGACTGCTGTTGTAAATACAATGATCCATACAGGACTGGTGCTTAGCGGCATTTATCTCTTCTTTGCTCAGCCGTATGGCCAGGCGTTAGGTACAAGCACTGCCGGTGTTGCTGCACTGCTGCTGGGTGTCGTTACCAGCAACGCAGTATTGGAAGCAGTTCTGGCCGGCATCGCTGTTCCAGCATTAGCCAAGGCACTTCAGCCAAGTGCAGAAAGGATGGGCTTCAATCATGAACGCAGTACAGCCGTTACAGAATCATAAGTGCATTGTTGTCGGCATCACCGGGGGCATTGCGGCATATAAGATCTGCAGTTTAGTATCCAGTCTGAAGAAGCAGGGGTATGAAGTTATTGTATTGATGACTAAGGATGCCGAGCAGTTTGTCACCCCTTTGACTCTGCAGACATTGAGCGGACAGAAAGTCATTACTGATATGTTCACAAAGGATTTTACACCGGATGTGCATCATATTTCGATTGCTAAGAAGGCAGATGCTTTTGTGATTGCTCCGGCAACTGCAAACATCATTGCCAAAGTATCCAATGGGATTGCTGATGACATGCTGACAACAACTTTCCTGGCTGCTGAATGCCCAAAGCTGATTGTCCCGGCAATGAACACTCATATGCTGATGAATCCAATCACACAGGATAATCTTGCAAAGTGCAGGCACTATGGCATGCATGTTCTGGAAAGCGATGAAGGATATCTTGCATGCGGAGATGTTGGCAGCGGCAGAATGCCGGAACCGGTAGAGATCGAAGATGCGGTCAAGGAACTGCTTGTTACTGATAAATATCTAACTGGTAAGAAAGTACTGATAACCGCCGGTCCAACACAGGAGGCAATTGATCCAGTACGTTATCTGACCAATCACAGCACAGGCAAAATGGGTTTTGCACTAGCAAGAGCAGCGAGAAATGCAGGCGCCGAAGTGACCTTGGTTGCCGGCAGAAATACTCTGGCACCAGTCCGCGGTGTGTATACGATCAATGTTGCATCTGCACAGGAAATGGCAGATGCAGTATTATCCAGACAAGATGAGAGCGATGCTATGATTCTGGCAGCAGCGGTGGCAGATTATACGCCAGTGCATGCTGCAGATGAGAAGATCCATAAAAGCGAAGGGAATCTGTCCATTGAATGCAGACGCACGGTAGATATTCTGGCTTCTTTAGGTCAGCGTAAAAGACCAGATCAGATTCTGATCGGCTTCTCGATGGAAACAGAGAATATGATTGAACGCACAAAAGAGAAGCTGCAGAAGAAGAACTGTGATTATATCGTCGGCAACAATCTGAATGATAAAGGTGCCGGGTTTGGCACCGATACGAACCGCACAGTGATCCTATCGAAGGACAGCCAGATTGATCTAGGCTTGATGAGCAAGGATGATACTGCTTCTGAGATCTTGAGACAGTGCCTGAAGGAGAATGCATAATGCATATTTTAATGACAATTGACGTCGGCAACACAAATATCTCTTTAGGCCTGATGGCAGAGAAGAAGGTCATTGGTTCTTTCCGTCTGACAACACAGACGCCTCGTACCTCTGATGAATTCGGCATCTGCATCCGGTCTTTAATGGATTCCAGCGGCATTAAAGCAGCAGATGTAGACGATGTCATCATTTCCAGTGTTGTACCAAAGAGAATGTATGCACTGACTGCCTCTATCCGCAAATATATCAACAAGGATCCATTATTGGTCGGCCCAGGCATGAAGACGGGCATTCAGTTAAGAAATGACAATCCTAGAGAAGTCGGAGCTGACCGTATTGTAGATGTCACGGCCGCTCATTATCTTTATGACCGCAGCTGCATCATCGTCGACTTCGGTACAGCGACAACATTCGACTATGTCTCAAAGCAGGGTGTCTTTGAATACACTGTCATTGCTCCTGGCTTAGGCATCAGTGCCAATGCACTGACTTCGCAGACAGCAAAGCTTCCGGAAATTGAAATCATGAAACCGAAATCAATTCTCGGCAGAAATACTGTTGCCGGAATGCAGGCAGGTGTTGTCTACGGCTATATTGGCTTAGTAGAAGGAATCATCCGTCAGATGAAGAAGGAGCTCAAAGATCCAGAATGCTATGTCATTGCGACCGGCGGTCTTGGCAAAGTCATCGCCAAGGAAACACCTGAGATCAATGAATATGATCCAGACATTGCCTTTAAGGGAATGCGCATCCTCTACGATTTAAACAAGAAGAAATAAAAGAGTGCCGGGTCAATTGACCTGGCACTTAATTGATTCATTACTTCCAGAGAACGTCTGGATAAATTCCCTGATCCTTCTTTTCCTGAATCTTGGCAACAACTTCAGGCTTGTCTTCCTTATAAGTGACACCGAACCATTTGTCAGAAGACGACAGCATTTTGACAGATACTTTTCCTTCTGCGACCAAGTCGCCCATCGCTGTAGGGATGACATGCTCACACTTCATAGGATTCTTCTCAATGTTGTTTGCCAAGAAGTTCTTGAAGATAGGTTCAACTTCCTCAAAGATCTTTGGAGTGAATCCCCAGAAGTTCATGGATACCAATGCATCATCTGCAATAGGCTTCCACTCGCCGCTGTCTTCATAGACTGCATGATCATTCTGCAGCGCAATCTTCTGAATCTCAACAATGTGAGACAAATTGCCGTCTTTTTCTTCACAGAGACCTCTGGTAACAGTACCATTGGCAGTCAGTGTATTCAGGCACTTGAAGCCGACCATTGCATAATGGTCATCAGAAATGCCATTGGTCAAATAGTCATAAATTACTTTATATGCATCTCTGCCATAGAAGTCATCCGCATTGATGATTGCGAATGGTTCATTGACGATGCCCTTGCATGCTAATAATGCATGTGTTGTTCCCCAAGGCTTTTCACGTCCTTCTGGAACCTTGAATCCTTCTGGAATATTTGTCATGTCCTGGTAAGCAAAGTCTACTTCCATTCCACCGGCAGCGACTCTGTCTGTCAAGGCCTTGCGGAAGAGCTCTTCATGCTCACGCTTGATGATCAGGACTACTTTGCGGAAACCTGCCTGATAAGCATCGTAAATACTGAATTCGATGATTGGTTCGCCATGGGAACCAACACCATCAATCTGTTTCATTCCACCGTAGCGGCTTCCCATACCTGCGGCAAGAATGACCAATGTTGGATTTTTCATTTTGATTTTTCTCCTTATTTCTGCGCTTTTATTATACCTCGTAATCATGGTTTGATGAATCTTTGTTATAATAATTGAGAGGTAATTTTATGAATATTATATTAGCTTCGCAAAGCCCGAGAAGAAGAGAATTGCTGGAGAAATGCGGTGTTTCGTTCACGTGTGATCCGGCAGATATTGATGAAACAATGGATCTTAGCAATCATTTGAACACAGAAATACAGAATCTTGCTTATCGTAAGGCGGAAGAAGTGCTGAAACGGCATCCAGAAGCGCTTGTGATAGGTTCAGATACGATCGTAGTCCTGAATGGAGAAGTATTAGGCAAGCCAAAGGATGAAGCAGATGCGACCAGGATGCTGAAGGAGCTGCAGGGAAATACACATGAAGTCGTGACCGGACTGTGCTTCCTCAGTCAAAAGAGGAAATATACCGATGTCAGCATCTCCAAGGTGACATTTGCTCCAATGAGTGATGAAGAGATCAGCGAATATATTTCTACAGGAGAATGTATGGATAAGGCTGGTGCCTATGGCATTCAGGGATTCGGCGGCAAATATATCCAGAAAATCGAGGGAGATTACTATACAATCATGGGTTTGCCACTGAATCTTGTCTATGAAGAACTAAAAAATCGCAATCAATATTGATAAACTGCTCATTTTCGGATAATATAAATGGGCTATGCCGATTTAGTATAGCGGCAATACAGATCCATGGTAAGGATCAGCGAGCAGTTCAACTCTGCTAATCGGCACTAACCGCTAGAAATGGCGGTTTTTAATTGCTTTGGTGATAAAACGGTGATACTTTTTCAAAATTTGACTGTTTTTAACACAATTAATGTGGCTGTTTGTTATCAAAGATGTGGCTATATGTACGCATAGTAATTTCTGGTGAGCTATGACCGATGCGCTTGCAAAACCTGCCAACCGGCATTTGAAGTATGATAAAACGCTCAACAGAGCGTTTTATTTAATCATTGAACATGCTGATTTGATTTTTGATCTTGATAAAGGGTATTGGTCATGATTTCAGCATTATTTCCATAGAAGCAATTTTCTACATTTTTAACATCTTTTAGATAATACATAAACCAAGCAGTCATGTAAGCATCGGCACCTCTGAGCATATCACCATGATCTTTATTGACCATTCTTGCCATGACTTTATCAACGGTATCCGGAAGTGCATTGTAATTGGCTGTCATTGACCATAAGGGACTGATTCCCTGACCTTCCGTAGCATTTTTATCTGCAGCAGTCCCCGCATCCGCATGTTTTGTGCCTGCGACCATAAAGCAGGGAATAGTTACTTTCGAAATGTCGTAGACCCATTCAGCACCCAATACATCAGCACTTGCGAGTGCAGTGGAAGTAATACTTGCAGTAAAGAGTGCTTTATACATGTTTCCATTCTTCTGCTGTGTCACAGCATTGACAGCACCAACACCGCCTTGAGAATGACCACCGATGCCAATGTGTTCTAAGTCGAGCTTATGGTAGAAGATGCTGTTGGAATCAGAATTCTGTGTAATCAAATATTCCAGAGTTGCTTCCGAAGAAGCACCTGTCCGTGAGTTCTCATCTTCATTTCCTGCAACGATAAAGCCCCAGGAGGACAGATGCTTGAATACTTCTTTATACTGCGAAGCTTTGACTCCCGTTCCATTTGCCATGATGACAACAGGGTATGTATCCTGGCTGGTGGACATGGCTGCAGGATACCAGATCTCATATTTTTTATATGTATCATTCTCAGCACTTGCTTCCGTGTATGAAACATCATAAGAGCCAAGAGGCGTATATTTCTTTTCAATCTCGCCCTGTGGTTTTGCAAGTTTGTAATAATTCGCATTTTGATAATTCACAATCAGTGTCAGCGATACGAATGCACCAACAATTAAGATGACAATGGCAAAGATTATAAGCAGTATAATTTTCATCACTTTTTTCATCATTCGTTTTCTCTTTTACTATTTCAAATAAGTGTCTAGATATTCCACTACTTTCTGCATATATTTAGCATACAGTGCAGTATCATTCTGAAGCCCATGACCAGAATGAGGGAAAACGATGTATTCATGTGTAACATTGTTTTTCTTCAATGCTTCATCCAATCGTACAGAACCTAAGTAAGGCTGCAGCTTATCATAGGTTCCATAGGCCATTACAGTTGGAATCGTGTCTTGATTGATATTGAGCAGTGCAGAGACATCTTTCATTGTCTCATCATATTCTTTGGTGCCGAACATATCTGCTGTAATTGTTTTGCCTGACATGACACTGAACATTGCGGCAGCAGCATCCTTATTCTGATCAAGACCATAATTGGTCCAGTCCTCAGGATAGAAACTGGATGGACCGACAGCCTCAAATACCATCTTTACCGGTACAGGTGAATCTTTGGCATCACGATAGGCATAGAGAAGGGCTAGGCAACCGCCGGCAGAACCGCCAGAGACTGCCATGCGGTCAATGTTGTATCCCAACTGCTTAGCCTGTTCTATCACCGAAGGAATGCTCTGCTTTATCTCCATCGACTGAGTGTAGATATTGGCATCAGGATTTGCATCACTGCGAAGTGTGTAATTGATGCCAGCCGCAACATATCCTTTTGAGCACAGCCATTCAAGCATCTTTGCATCATCGTTCTTATCCCCGCTCGTGAATCCGCCTGCATGCAGATACACGACAAGACCATAGGATTTCTTTGCATTATCTTTCGGCAGATACAGATCAAATGTATTTGCATCTGCTTCCCCATACTTGAAATCTTTTTGAACAGTGCCGATATCTTCGCTCCAGTTGACAGAGTATTGTCTCATCTCTGGAGAGACGTATGTGAGCTTGAAAATTACTGAACCGATAAAGGAAATCAGAAATGCACCGATGCATAGCCAAACGAACATATGTCTTCCACCTTTTTTGTTCTTCTTTCTCATAAGAAGTCTCCTCCAAATAAGGAGCCACCAAGCATAAGATTACCGATTGCTCGAAGAGCAATCCTTCCTAAAACAATTCCTGCAATGACAACAATGATCAGTATCATAATTCTTTTTCTTGTGAAGAATGTTTCCATATAGATCCTTTCCCTTGATGTAATGCTGTAACAGATGTATCATCAAGATGAAACAAATGTAGCATCGGATTCACATTGATTCAATAGATTTACATGAAATGATACAAAAGCAAGGAGGATGTAACATCATGCGGATGGGCAATCTAGAAAGAAATACATATGTAAGGGAACAGATTACAAAAGCAATGATCAAACTGCTCAAGAAGAAGGAAATGAAGCAGATTACCATAGGAGATATTACAGAAATGGGTGAAGTCAGCCGGGTCTCTTTTTATCGAAACTATGAAGATAAAGAAGACATCATCAAGAACTATATCGGAAAAATGATCCTTGATTGGCAAAAAGCCCATCCAAGTTTTGAAGGTGAAGATAAAAGAAGCAAGGATGACCAGATGCTTGGAAGTCTATTCGGCATGTTGAAGGAGCATTCAGACTTTTACGGATTGTTGAATAAACGAGGCATTTTATATCTTCTCCGGGACACATTAAAAGAGATATATGGGCCAAAACCAGAATATCCGAATATCGGTGCATATGTAGCGGCCTTTATGTTTTCAGGAATCTATGGATGGATTGAGGAATGGATATCTAGAGGAATGCAGGAGTCAGCAGATGAGATGATAATGCTGTTAAAGCAACGCCAAATTTAGTAAATTTTTTCAAAGTGCCATTTAGAATTTAGTGGGAATATTAGTGGGACTTTTAGCTTCATTATGTACTTCAGAGAGAAATATACGTTGATGTATAATTCCAAATAATGCTATTTTATAGGCTTTTTGATGACATACATGTATTTAATGAATTTAAGCTTTTAACCTGCCAATCGGCATTTTCTACTATTGACCGTCATATGACGGCCTTTTTCTTTTATAACACTGTGAAATAGAACGATACATTACTATACAGAAGTATGTTTAGGGACATATATAGGGATATTTTTATGGATTTTGGTACTTCTAACAGGTGTTTTTAACAGAATCTAACACTCTACAATTGTGTGGTTGACAAATGGCTTAAATGCTAGTATTTCCGCATGTATGTATCTGTATTTAACACTAAATGGCGCATGATTCGCTCCAGCTTTGGCCATTTGTCTGTATTTCCTTTCACTCGGAAGAGGTATACGAACCAGTTCAAATACGATTGGAGATTATCAAGATCCATGCCAATGAATCGGAACAGAT